>ERZ795051.53-NODE-53-length-163797-cov-10.579314_pt1 | contig 163797 bp, 131 predicted proteins | sample MGYA00375135_ERZ795051 | MGnify/ENA primary metagenome ERZ795051 (study PRJEB30180, sample SAMN05720222) | activated sludge metagenome | isolation source: Anaerobic digester | place: Japan | collected 2015-05-26 ... | reverse complement strand
AAATTACATATCCCGGTCAACGAGTGTTACGAGCGGAGCGAGGAACGTATCGAGACGACTGTTTTTTAGATTTCGTGTGTTTATATTTGTGAAGATTAGTGAAATTGGTGGCTAATTTTACAATATTTTTTTTGAAATAAAATTAAAATTTCTGTAATTTACATAAATAAACTAATAGAATTATGGCTGAAAAAGAGGCTAAAGCTAGAATTAAATGAACTCCTTAAAGAAGCTGGCTGGCGTTTTGTCGATGATGAAAACGGCAGGGCAAATATTAGCTTTGAAGAAAATGTTAAAATATCAATTGAGGATTTTGATAATTTAGGCGATGATTTCCAGAAAACTTAAAATGGCTTTGTAGATTATTTACTTTTGGATAATAAAAATTTTCCGCTTGCTGTTCTGGAAGCTAAATCTTCTATTAAAAAATCCTTTATTTGGTAAAGAGCAGGCAAGAAATTATGCTAAATCTTTGAATTGTCGTTTTGTTATTCTTTCAAATGGGGATATTCATTATTTTTGGGACCTCCAATCTGGTAGTCCTCAGGCTATTACAAAATTTCCTTCTCAAGAGGCTTTACTAGGTTATTTATCTTTCAAACCAGATAGAAAAAGGTTGATACAAGAAATTGTTAATGAAGATTATATTTTCCTAACCCAGATGCCCGATTATAAAAGTAACCCTTCTTATCTTGACGAAAATACAAGAAAGCAATTTATTGAAAGTAATAAATTAAGATTATTAAGAAAGTATCAGGTGCTGGCGGTTAGATCAATACAGAAAGCAGTTGAAGAGGGGAAAAATCATTTTCTATTTGGAATGGCAACTAGTAGATGTAAAACACTAATCTCGGCTGCTGTTATCAAACTATTTTTGAGAACTGGCAATGCAAGAAGAGTTTTATTTTTAGTAGATCGTCTTGAATTAGAAGATCAGGCCGAAAAGGCTTTTAAAGAATACTTAAAAATGATTACAGAACTGTTATTTTCAAAGAAAATGTAGATGATTGGCATAAAGCTGAAATTGTTGTATCTACTATTCAAACTCTTTTGACCAAAAATAAATATAAAAGGATATTCAATCCGGAAGATTTCGATTTGGTTATATCCGATGAAGCACATCGAACTATTGGAGGTAACTCAAGTGCTGTTTTTGAATATTTCGTTGGTTATAAACTTGGGCTTACTGCTACTCCTAAAGATTATTTGAAAAATATTGATATTTCCAAATTTGGCGAAACCGACCCCCGTAGCGTTGAAAGGCGTATTCTACTCGATACTTATAAAACATTTGGTTGCGATAGTGGAGAGCCAACTTTTAGACATTCTCTTATCGATGGAGTAAAAGATGCTTTCCTTATCAATCCTATTGTTATTGATGCAAGAACGGATATCACAACGCAATTGATTTCTAAGCAAGGCTATGCTGTAACTCTTAAAGATGATAAAGGTAAAGATGTTGAAGAAGTTTTTTTACAAAAAGATTTTGAAAAAAAAATTCTTTTCCGAAAGTACAAATTATGTTTTCTGCGAAACTTTTCTTAATTGTGTTAAAAGATCCTATTAATGGAGTGATTGGTAAAACTATCATTTTTTTGTGTTTCACAAAATCACGCGGCTAAGATTACTCAAATACTTAACGAGCTTGCAGATAAATATTTTCCCGGTATGTATCAATCAGACTTTGCTGTTCAGGTGACTTCATCTATTCAAGAAGCTCAGCAATATACACAATTATTTTCGAATAATAAACTTAATGGTTATAGTAATGTTTCTGAGTATTACCGTACAAGTAAAACACGCGTTTGTGTTACCGTTGGATGATGACAACTGGCTACGATTGCCCAGATATCCTTAATTTATGTTTGATGAGACCTATTTTTTCTCCCCACAGATTTTATACAGATTAAAGGAAGGGGCACTCGCAAGTATAATTTTACTCAAGATATTACAGATCCCAAAACAAAAGAGAAAATTGGCGAAAAACCAAAGCAATATTTTAAAATTTTCGATTTTTTTGCTAATTGCGAGTATTTTGAAAAAGAATTTAATTATGACCAAGTATTAAAATTACCTACCTTTAGTGGTACTGGTAGTGAGGGAAAGCCACCTACAACTTCAATAACTTATGAGGTTAAAAAAGAAGATTATATCAATAAGTTAGAAGAAATTCAAGTTGGCCTTGATGGGATGGAAATTGACAGGATGTATTTCCAGAATTTTGAAAAGGTTATCCTTGATCACCCTATCATCAAACAACAAGCTGAAGCTAATCAGTGGGATGAATTGCTTGATTAAATCGATAAAATATTCTGGATAAGCCCGAGGAATATTTTACTCTCAAAAAACTTCGTAAAACAATCAATGGGATAGACGCATCTCTTTACGCGAAATTATCGAAAAAATTCTTGTCATCATACCAGAATTTAAAACTAAAGAAGAACTCTTAGAAGAAGAATTCGATAAATTTGATAGCCGATATATGTCCAAAGAGGAATATTTCGATTATGCTAAAACTGTCTTCAAAGCCTATATCTCAGATTTTGAATTTAGAAGTATGATTGATACAAAAAACTTTAGTATGTTAAATTTATCTCCATATGGCGAAGCTTATAAAAACTCTCGCCGGATTTGAGAGAATAAATTATTGAATATATCAGAGATTATGTGTCATTAAATAAATTTATAGCGTAATGGCAGGTACTTTTTCACAAATGTGCTATTAGAGTATCAGTTAAGATTTTAATGCCTTATGTATTTGAATTTTAAAAATTAATAAAAAAAATATTCGTGGAAATGGTGGAGCTGTTTTTGACTCAATCAGTAGAAAAGATATTGAAAACCTCCTCATCCCCCTCCCTACACTTTCCGTACAGGAGCGTATAGTTTCGTTAATAGAATTTGAGCGAAAAGTTATAGATGGCTGCAAGGAGCTGATGAAAACTTATGATGAAAAAATTAAACGCGTAAATGATAAGGTTTTTGGGGAATAATTTGAGAAAAATAACATTTGTTAATTATAAAAATTTTAATAAATTTACCTTAATTTAACAGTAATTAAGTAAATTTGTTAGAAAAAAGGTTTTTTTATGAAAATAATAAGCTCAATTATTACATTATTCTTAACATCTACTTTTATACTAGCACAGCTAAACATTTCAGATGAGCTTGATGCTAGATTGCGGGAAGGAATAAAAAATCTTGTAAATGCAAATTATACTCAAGCATATAAAATTTTTGATGAAATTGATAAAAAAAATCCGGGAATACCACTGGGTAAATTATATCTTGCCGCACTGGAAATAACAAAATGCGAAGATTATGGAATAAATTTCAATGTAAAATATATAGAAAGCCTTCTTAACGGAGCAATTGAACAATCAAATAAAATCCTAAAAGAAAAGCCAAATTCAATTGACGGATATTACTATCAAGCCCTTGCAAATGGATATTTTGGGTATTTCCACTCCATAGAAAAAAATTATTTTACTGCTTTTAAATATGGATTAAATTCCTTAAATCAATTTGAAGACTGCTTAAAAAGAGATAAAAAAATTTATGACTCTTATATAGCAATAGGTTCTTACAAATATTGGAAAAGTAGAAAAATGAGTTGGGTGCCTTTTGTAACTGATGAAACAGCTTACGGAATAGATATGTTAAAAAAATCATTATCTTCAAATGCATATAATAAACATTTAGCATTATATTCCTTGATATGGGTTTACATCGAAGAAGAAAAACCTAAAATTGCAATAAAATATGCAGAGGATTTTTTGAAAGATTATCCTGAAAATAGATTGGTAAAATTAGCATTAGCAAGGGCATATCAAGATGTCAATATTGATAAATCAATTGAGCTATTTAAAGAGCTATTATATTTTTATCAAAATAATGAATACTCTAAAAATAAATACAAAGAAATTGTAATAATGCATAAACTTGCACAACTTTATCAGAAAAAAGGGAAAACAAGCGAAGCTAAAAATCTTTGTAAAACAATATTAAATATCAAGTTAGATAAGCAGACAGAGAAACGATTGGAAAAAAGAATACAAAATGTTAAGGAATTATTAGAAGAATTAAGCTAAAAATATTTGCATTTAAATCAAATATTTATTATTTTTTATAAAAAATCGATAATATATGGAAACTGCTCTCACAAAAGAAAAAGTAGAAAAATTATTAGAATCATTATTAGATAAATGCCGTAAAAATCTTCCTAGATGCAATGAGGAATTGATTAAAAAAGCCTTTTATATGGCACTAGATGCCCATAAAAATGATAGGAGGCAATCGGGGGAACCTTATTTTTATCATCCTTACGCAGTAGCTGTAATATTAGCAACTCATATTCCATTAGATGATATTAGTATTGCAGCCGCTCTTTTGCACGATGTGGTTGAAGATACTAGTATATCATTAGAAACTATAAAAAAAGAATTTGGCAATGAATTAGCTGAAATTATCGATGGTGTAACAAAAATTAGTGGTTATTTCAAAGGTCAAGAAATTGAAAAATTTGAAAATTATCGAAAACTTTTGCTTTCATTGGTTAAGGATTTACGAGTTATCATTGTAAAATTTGCCGATAGATTGCACAATATGAGAACAATTGCTGGGGTTCATCCCGATAAGCAAAAAAGAATTGCAAGAGAAACACTCGAAATTTATGCACCACTTGCACACAGGTTTGGTTTATGGCAAGTAAAATGGGAATTGGAAGATTTATCTTTTAAAGTTATCAATCCTGAAGCCTATAAGGAATTAACAAAAAAGATTACAAGTAAAAGAAAAGAAAGAGAAGAATTTATTGAGAAATTTATTCAACCTATCAAAGAAAAACTTAAAGATTTCCCTTATCCATTTGAAATTTATGGCCGACCAAAGCACCTTTATAGTATCTATAGAAAAATGATTACAAGAAATAAACCATTTGAAGAAATTTATGATTTGTTTGCTATTAGAATTATTTTGCACACACAAGATAAAACTCAATGTTATTATGTAATGGGTATTATAAATCAACTTTATCCTTTTGTACCTGATAGATTTAAAGATTATATATCAATTCCTAAATCAAATAATTATCAATCAATACACACAACGGTTATTGGACCAGAGGGAAAATTTGTTGAAGTGCAAATTAGAACTCAAGAGATGCACGAAATTGCAGAATTAGGTATTGCGGCTCACTGGAAGTATGAAGAAGGTAAATCCGCAACTGATGATTTTGATCGTTATGTTAACTGGATAAGAGAAGTTTTTGAAAATGCTGGTAAAGATGAAACTGATACTATGGCTAATTTTAAGTTGAATCTCTTTCAGGATGAAATTTACTGTGTAACTCCTAAAGGTGATGTTGTAAAATTGCCAATTGGTGCTACTCCAATTGATTTTGCATTTGAAATTCATACTAAGGTAGGTTATAAATGTATTGGTGCTAAAGTAAATGGTAAAATAGTTCCATTGGATACTAAACTCCATAATGGGGATATGGTTGAAATTATTACATCTAAAAACCAGGTGCCTAATAAAAACTGGATAAATTTTGTTGTTACTCATAAAGCAAAAATGGCTATCAAAAAGTGGATGAATAAAGAAGACGAAAGATTGGTTAGTGAAGGCCGTGAAATTTGGGAAAAGAAATTAAAAAAATTGAAGATTACTTTTTCGCAGGATGAGTTTGAACGCTTTTTTAGAAATTTAAAGTTTGAAAACTCACGTAATTTATTCAAAGCAATAGCACTTGGAAAAATTAATATTGATGATTATTTAGCAAGAAGAGAATATACTACACAGGAAAATAAACTAAGTGATGAAGAAATTCTTAAAACTTTTGTAGATACTGCAAGAAAAGAAGTTGGCGATGTTAAATTTGAAGGGAATTTAAGAGATATAAAATACAGTTTTGCAAAATGTTGTAATCCAATCCCGGGTGAACAAATAATTGGTTATGTAACAGTTTTAGATGGCTTAAAAATTCATCGAAAAGATTGCAAAGAGTTATTGAATTTAGTAAAGGAACATCCAGAAAGATTAGTTAATGTTAATTGGCCTAAATCTGATAATTCTTACTTTCTTGTTGCTCTTGATGTTTTTGGGCAAGATAAACCTGGCATATTGAAGGAAATTTCTACAACAATAGCAAATGTAGAAAATACTAATATTAAATCTGTAAATATCAAAAGTGAAGGAGTGACATTTAAAGGAAATTTTGTATTTTATGTTAAAAGTTTATCACATCTTGAAAATATTATCCAAAAATTAAAGAGCCTTCCTTATGTTACAGTAGTTAATCGTGTTGATAATGTTGGTGCGGGTTAATTATGGAAAAATATTCAAGAATATTAGCAATAGATTATGGCGAAAAAAGAATTGGGCTTGCCCTTTCGGATCCGCTTAAGATAATAGCATCTCCTTACAAAAGCATTGAAAATAATAATAAAACATTTGATATTTTATTACAAATAATTAAAGAAAATGACGTAGATGAAATAATTTTAGGTTGTCCATTTCAGCATAGTGATAATGAAAAAGAAAATCCCTTAATAAATAAAATTTATGATTTCAAAGAAAAGTTAGAAAAACTATCTAATATTAAAATTATTCTATGGGACGAAACTTTAACATCAAAAGAGGCATCAAGAAGAATAATAGAAGTTGTACCTAAAAAGATGAAAAGAAGGGATAAATCTCTTATTGATATGCACTCTGCAGCAATAATATTAGAAGAATATATGAAAAGATAAAAAAAATTTTTTTTTTAATTATTTTGCGATTATATTACTAGCATAAATTAAACAAATTTACGGGAGTATTTCAATGAATATGGATGCATTAGGAATGATTGAAACAAAAGGCCTTGTAGGGGCTATTGAAGCAGCAGATGCAATGGTTAAAGCTGCTAAAGTAGAACTCATTGGGAAAGAAACTATTGGTGGCGGTTATGTTACTGTAATGGTAAGGGGTGATGTTGGTGCTGTTAAAGCTGCAACAGATGCAGGAGCAGCTGCAGCTCAAAGAGTAGGTGAATTAGTGAGTGTTCATGTAATACCAAGGCCACATCCTGATGTTGAATTAATTTTACCTAAAAGACCAAATAATTAAAAATTTTTATGGAAAAGGCATTAGGCTTAGTTGAAACAAAAGGGCTAATTGGTGCTATCGAAGCAGCTGATGCTATGGCTAAAGCTGCCGATGTTAAAATATTTTCGCGAGAAAAAACTGATCCTGCTATGATTACTATAAAATGCGTTGGAGAAGTAGCAGCCGTAAAAGCTGCTGTTGAAGCAGGAGCAGCCGCTGCTCAAAGAGTAGGGCAGTTAATCTCTGTTCTTGTTATTCCTAGACCAGATGAGCAACTCGATGATATTTTGGTTGCCAAAGCTCCTAAGAATATTGTAACTTTTAATATTAAAGATAATACCGAAAATAGTCCACAGATTAAAAAAAATGATTCTAATAAATCGGTAACTAAATCTACAAGCAAACAAAATTTAGTAAAAAATGCAGATAGAAAAAGCAAGGTTACAAATAATACTATAACTGAAATAGATGTCGAAAATCTTGATTTTTCATCTTTGAATAAAGATAAATTAGAAGTAATGAATATCAATTTATTAAGAAAAATTCTTAGAAAATTGGATAGTGAAATTTCCAGTAAGCAAATTTCAAATTATAATAAGGCTAAGCTTATCAGTTTAATTTTAGAAAAGATACCAAAGTGATAGTGTTATTTAGTTAGAAATTTTCAAGAAAAGTAGAGATGAAATGAAAAGTCTCTACTTTTTTTTTGTTTAGTTGGAAAGTTTTTCCCAAACTACCTTGCTTACATTTCTTTGCTCTGAATTGAAATTTATTCCGATTATGTAAATTTCTTTTCCTGCATTCATATATTTCTCATAATATTTCCTTTCTTTAATCTGCTGCAGCGGATCATCTTCCCCTAACCTAAACTCCATTATATAAATTTTATTCAGATGTTTTATTGTTAAATCTATTCTGCCTTTATTAGTTACATCTTCTCCTATTATTTCCATTCCTATTGCCAGTAAATAAGTATACAAAACTGATACATAGTAACCTTCATATATCGCTATATGAGTTAAATTATTATATGAATTTTACTATACATAGTACTAAGAACACTTTCCAATTTATCCAATTTTGCTGTTTTAATTACTTCTTTTAATCCTTGACTTATTGTATTTTGTTCATTTGAACTATGGCCACTTATATATTTTGAAATGTGGTCAAATAACGATAACTGTACTTCATAATTCGGTATCCTTAATCTATATCGCGGTAATTCTCCTTTTTCTATTATTTTCTCTTCTATTGTTAAATAGCCACACTGGAATAATAGTCCTTCTATATTGAGACCTTCTATTTCAGAAGTATCAAGCACATTATGGGTTACTACTGCATTTGGTAGTTGTGGTAAAAAATAATTCATATGTAGTAATGTTTTTATTAAAAATGTTGGAGTTCCACTCGCATTCCAATAGTTTAAAAATAGATATTTATTCCTTATAAATTGAAGCATAGTAAACGGATTATACAATCTATTCTTTAACCAATAATAGCCATTATACCAAAATTTAACATCTTCTAAATCTACATTTGCACGGTATTCGTTTAACAATTGTTCAACATATTATTGTGTTTAGCCGCATATATTACCAAAATCTGGATTTAATGTTATATCTTCCAGAATATTTAATTCGCTGAATATTCTGGTTTTGCCAAGTTTATTCACACCTGTTATAAATACAAAAAGGAATATATTTACCCAGACCTTTCATAACTGAATAAAAGGAGTTTAGTGTATCTCTAATTTCTTTTGCTTTTAGTATCTTAGCTATATTATCGAATATAGGTTTATCATAATCATATTCTTATGAAATGAAATTTGATAACATTACTTTAAATCCAAAATTAGGTGGTGCAATTTTGTTCTATAATAGAAGTTTATGAGTAGTTGAAAAATGGGATAAGCTTTTCCCCGAGTTGAATTATGAATACACTTATTCTTTTAATAACTTTTGTGATAAATCTTATAAAGGGAATCCGTTTTCAATGCAGGCATGTTTAGATTTTGGATACATTTATGAAGATAATATCAGATTAGGTTTTAGTGTAAACTATTTTTATGTTTTCAATACGGGCAACCACAATGGCTACCAACATTTTCCAATAAAAGATTTATTTTCTACAAAATTTCAAATATCATTTTTATACTAACAAATAAAAGAATAGAACTATGAAAAAGATATTGATGTTCGCAATTTTATTACTTCCAATTTTTGCACAAAATAATAATATAATATTTAGTTTAGAAGGCTCAAATTTAATTCCTTTATGAGAGTTTTCCAAAAGGTTTAAATCAACCTATGGCGGTGCTTTTTTAGTAGGTTATAATGAAAAAGATTGGGATTATTTTGCTAAATTTGAATACTTTAAATTTGATAAACCTAATTACTCACAATTATATTTAAAGAAAAAAGTTACTATATCTACAATTGATGAAAGAGTTTACAAAATTCCGTTACCAAATATTAAACATAATTTTGAAGCTTTTGGAATATCATTTAATCCAAGATATAATTTAGTAAAGAGTGATTTTGTAAATGCGAAAATAGAAATTAGTGCAGGCTTTATAAATTGGAAATATAATAGAGATGCATATGATACAATTAAAGTTGATACTTCGTCAGTTTCTGGAGTTAATAAATTTTTAATTTTAGAAAGCAAAGTTCCCAAAGCTTCACAAATGGATTGGAGTGGTTTTGCAAACATAGGATTTAATGCAGATTTTATCATCACCGAAAACATTTTATTTACAGTATCTACAACTTATAAGCTTATTGCAACGGAACTCTGGCCGGCACTATCATTAGGTATGGAAAATGTTTCCGCTTTGCAAATGTTTGAAATAAGGGCAGGGGTGAAGATTAAGTTAGAATAAAAGATAAAAAAGGACTTATTGAGAATATATTTAATTTGCATAATAAAAAAAGCGGTTTTTCAACCGCTTTTTTTTATTTTACATTAACAAGTTCAACATCGAAAATTAGAACTGCGTTAGGGCCAATTACCTTACCGGCGCCGCGTTTTCCATATGCTAATTCAGAAGGTATATAAAAACGATATTTGTCACCAACACTCATGAGTTGTAAGCCTTCGGTCCATCCTTTTATAACCTGATTTAATGGGAAACTAATTGTTTCGCCCCTATCGTAAGAACTATCGAATTGAGTTCCATCGAGTAAAGTGCCACGGTAGTGAACTTCAACTGTATCGGTTGCTTTAGGTGATACTGTAGATGTTCCTTTGTAAAGCACTTCGTATTGTAAACCACTTGGTGTTGTTGTAACTTTTGGGTTTAATTTATTTCTGCTTAAGAAACTTTGACCTTCTTCTAAGTTCTTTTTTGCTAAGGCTTTGTAACCAGGTTGTTGTTTTTCCATTTCATCCATTTCGTATTCATCAAAAGCAGCTTGTATTTCTGAATCTGTAAGAGCTAATTCTTTACCTTCTAATAAATCTTTCATACCTTGAATAAAATATTCTAAATTTGGTATTTCTATACCTTGCATTTGGAGGGAATTAGCCATGCTTAATCCCAATGCATAACTGATTTTTTCTTCATTTGTTTGCAATTTTGTTACCTTTTTGTTAGTTTTTGATGTTTTTGTCTTGCTTTGTTTTTTATCTACAGTTTGTGAAAAAACGATAGAAATTGTTAAGAGAACCAAAAGAGCTACTTTTTTCATTATGACAACCAAATTTTTTTTTATCAATACAAAATAACTAAAATATTTGGAAAAAAAAATAATTTTTTAATCAATCTTTATTTTATAATTATAGTTTAATTATTCAGGGGGACGGGGAAATGTTAAAAAAAATCATTTCAATAATATTTCTGTATTCAGTTCTATCTTTTTCACAGGAAAATTTTATAAGGGTAATAGTTCCTGAGCAGGATACCACAATATCATATTCATCTACCTACAGATTATCTGCATCAACACTACCAGGTTCAAAAATATTCGTAAATGATCAAGAATATAAAGTTTATAAATCCGGGGCCTTTTGTGGTGCATTGAAGCTAAATCCTGGTGAAAATAGTATTTTAATTAAATCAATCTCAACCAAAGGTGAAGTTGTAGAAAAGAATTTGATTATTAATTATAAAGTATCTGAAAAATTCATCCCACCAGATGAATTGAAAATTGTTTCTGTTGATATGCCATCACAAAATATAATTGCAATGATAGGCGATGAAGTAGATTTTAGAGTTAAAGCAACGGCTAAATGTAAAGTTTATGTCGGTGTCGATTATTTATTAAGCGAAGTAGTTGAAAATGGAAATCATACTGGTATCTACACAGGGACATACAGAGTAGAAAAGAATTTTAATAACAAAATTAAAATTATCAATGATGACGGTAAAAATTTAGAATTTGACTTACCTAAAAAGATTGAAATTATAACATCTCACATAATTGGTAAAGTAAAAATAAAAAATCCGTGGGATAGGCCATCTATTGCAATAGGATTAGGAACTGATAGACTTGGCGGGCAAAGATTTCAATATATTGTGCCGGATATAAAAGTTGTCATAATTGGTAAAGTTGGCAATATGTATAAGATAAAGCTCGATAATCTAGTTGGATGGATTGACCAGGAGTATATCGAAATTTTAAGTGAAAAACAAATTCCCAAATCTTTTACTGGAACTATTCGCGTTGCAGGAGGTGATAAATATGACTCTGTTGTTGTTCCATTATCTGTTAAATTACCTTACATAACTTATCAAGATCCAGAATTAAATAGAATAATAGTTGATGTGTTTGGTGCAATAGGTAATACAAACTGGATAACTCAATATCAAAATATCAAGGAAATAAAAAATATCTATGTAAATCAAGTTGGCATAGAAACATTTCGTATCACAATAGATTTAAAGCATCAGCAAAATTATGGATATGGTATCAAATATCAAAATAATAGTCTCATAATAAAAGTTAAACATCATCCGCAAAAGTTATCATTGAAAGATAAAGTTATTGTATTAGATGCAGGGCACGGTGGAACTGATAACGGGGCTCTTGGTTCTACTGGATACAAAGAAAAAGATGTTAATTTGAATATGGTTATGATATTGAAAGAAAAATTTGAAAAAAAAGGCGCCAAAGTAATTTTAGCAAGGGAAAAAGATACTACAATGTATAATAATTATAAACTCTGGAAAATTTGGAATTATGAACCGGATATTTTTATAAGTATTCACTCAAATTCAATTGGGATGACATCAGATCCATCATTGACAAGTGGTGTTAGCACTTATTATAAACACATAATTTTCAAACCGCTTGCACAATCGATTCTGAAAAAATGTTTGGAACTACCTTTGAATGAATTTGGTCTTGTCGGTAATTTTAATTTTGCAAATGTTCAACCAACTGAGTTTATCAATACTCTGGTAGAACTGGCATTTATGTCTCATCCGGAAGATGAAATGAAGTTGATGGATGAGAAATTCCTTAAAAAAATGGCTGATAAAATAGTCGATGGTACAGAACAATATTTAAAAAATTTGAGGTAAAAATATGAAAAAGTTAATAATTCTACTCTGCATAAGTTTTATATCTTTTGCACAACTAAAAGTTGTTTCATCAAAGGTTATCGTGCCAGAAAGAGAAGCATTTTATCCTCTTTTTGATAAAACAAATTCTGCAATTTATTATACCACACCAAATTGTGTAGGTATTTACAAATTTGATTTAAAAACAGAAAAATCCGAAGTAATAACCAATGAAGCTGGAGCAGGATATGAGTTTAAGATTACTGATGATAACAAAATTGTTTATCGCTGTGATACTTATAAAGATGGTTTCAAATATTCTACATTAAAGATTAAAGATTTAAAAAGTGGCGAAAGCAAGAGTTTAGTTGAAAATCAAAGATTTGTTTCTCCACCAGAAGTACCACAGAAAGATTATATCGTTTATAATATAGAAAAAAGTAGTAAAGTTTATAAAATATCAGCTAAAAAATTACAAAAAACTTTATCTTCAACTTATGTTATGAATGAAGATTTAAAAATTGCGTTGTATCGCAATGGGCAGAAAAAAATTTTAAAACCAGTAGGGGATGACCATTATATTTGGGTATCACTTTCGCCAGATAAACAAAAATTATTGTTTACAGCATCAAAAAAAGGGACATTTATTACAGATTTGAATGGTAAAATATTATATGAAATTGGAACAGCACAGGCGCCAAAGTGGTCAAATGATGGAACAAAAGTTTTATTTATGATGCAAAAAGATGATGGACACAGATTTACTCATTCCGATCTTTATTATTATGATTTGAAAGAAAGAAAAAGCTATCAATTAACATTTACAGATGATGTTATTGAATTATATCCATCCTGGTCTTACGATGATAAGCAGGTTGTTTGCAATACAGAAAAAGGGGAAATAATCATATATCAATTAGAAAATAGCAAATAAGGGGGCTGGGGATGAAAAAGATATTTATAAATGTAATAGCAATTGTATCATTATTGTTTGCACAAAATTTTACAGGTGCAAAATATTATATAAATCCAGGCCACGGTGGTTATGATTCTAACGATAGAAACATTCCAGAAACAGGTTTTTGGGAATCAGAAAGTAATTTACATAAGAGTTTGTATCTAAGAGATATTTTACAGGGCTGGGGTGCTACAATTGTTATGAGTAGAGTTACCAATACAAGTGCTGATGATAAAGCACTTTCTACAATAGTTGCAGAGGCAAATGCTGCAAATGTTGATCATATGCATTCTATTCACAGTAATGCTTTTAATGAAACTACAAATTATACACTTGTTCTTTATCAAGGAACTGATAGTAATCCAACATACGCTGGTGCAAAGGAAATGTCTGATATTATGGCACCAAAAATTTATCAGGTTAATAGAACAACTAATGCTTATTCTCGGGGTGATATGTCCTTTTATGGTACTACAACACCATATTTAGGGGTTTTCAAAGGATTAAACATGCCCGGAACATTATCAGAAGGCTCTTTTCACGATTATATTCCAGAATCCTGGCGTTTGATGAATATGCTTTACAAAAAACACGAAGCTATTGCAATAGCAAGATCATTTATACAAAAATTCAACAAAACAGCTTTTCCACTTGGAGTAGTTGCTGGTATAATTAGAACTAAGGATAGTACTTCTAATCATAAAAATGCATCTGGTAATGATATTTATAAGCCTTTAAATGATTGCAAGGTAACATTAACAGGCGGCAATATCAATAAAGTTGTTTATACTGGAAATAAAAATAATGGTTTTTACCTTTTCGATAGTCTACCAGCTGGCACTTATAAAGTTGTTGTTGTAAAGCAAAATTTCATAAAAGATTCTGCAAATGTTACAGTTACTGCTAATACATCAACAATGAAAGATTTCTTTTTAACTTTGGATAAAAGCATACCTGCAGTATTAAAATCTTACAGTCCCAACATTGCAGCAAATGATAGTGTTTACATCACTACAAAAATAGTTGTTAGTTTTTCAAGGGGAATTGATAAACAATCTTTTGAAAGTGCTTTCCAGATAACACCTAATGTAACTGGAACTTTTTCCTGGTCCATTGATCAAACCACTGTTACTTTTACTCCATCACAACTTTTGCAACCTAAAACAAAATATACAGTTTTAATACCATCATCTGTAAAATCTATATATAATGTGAATTTGCCACAAGATTATACATTTAGTTTTAATACAAACAGTAAATCTAAATTTGTTTTCAAAGGTGGCTATCCAGAAAATAATCAAACAGATGTGCCACACTTTTTGCAAGTTCAGTTAAGATTCGATGATGAAATTTTAATATCTTCTGTTAGCGGCCAGTTTTTATTTACAGATATCACAGGAAAAACAACAAATCCTAAGAATGTTAAATATTATAAAGATAGTAATGGCGACGGGATGATGGTTTTTGAACCACAATCTGCATTACAACCAGGTATGTCTTACAAAATAACAATGAAAGAAAATATTAAAAGCATAAACGGATTACCTTTAGGCGAAGTTGTTGAAAGATATTTTACAGTTTCAACGGATACTATTCAACAAGGTACAGTACTCGATGGATTTGAAAATATTAGTAACTGGAAACAACCATCACAATCTTCTTTAAGTGTGAATACTACATCTACTTTTGAAGCAAGTAATGAAAGAAAATTCAGTGGCAGTTATAGTGGCAAGTTAAACTATAAATTAAATTCATCTAACAGTGTTTGCGCAATTGAGGCGATAAATAAACCCAATTTAGGTAATAGTAACTATGCTGGTTTACTGGTTTGGGGTGATCTTTCAAATAATTTATTCCAGTTAATCACGGGCGATGGGTCAACGGTTTTATTATCAGAGGTAATTAATTGGGCAGGCTGGAAATATGTGAAATTCAAAAATACATCTAAAAATGATGTTTTGTTGAACTCAATTGTTGTAAAACCAAATTCTAATATATTACAAGGTGAGCTATATATTGATAATTTACAAAAGGATGTTCTGGTAAGTAATGAAAAATTTGAAATAATTGCAAAAGATAGAGATTTTATTTTGTATCAAAATTATCCAAATCCATTTAATCCAGCTACTACAATAAGATTTAATATGCCAAAAACTGGAAATGTAATGATAAAAGTTTATAATAGCATTGGGCAAGAAGTTGCCACATTATTTAATGGCAAGATGGAAGCAGGAATGCAACAAATACAGTTTGAAGCAAATAATTTAACAAGTGGCGTATATTATTACACAGTTAAAACAGATTATGGAATAAAAACAGCAAAGATGATGTTGGTGAAATAGATTACCACATAGAAGCAAAGTAAAGAAACAATATAGAACACATAGAAGATTACCGTAGTTGGTGAAGTAGGGTACCACAGATATAATTTTGCCACGAAAATCACGAAATTTCACAAATAAAAACACCAATTATAACGGTGGTTGAGCAAATGCTAAGCCACCGTTTTTTTTATTTTATTCGGTCGTCGAGTGTTCGAAGCAAGTGGAAAGTGTATCGAGACTACGGCTTTTTATATTTCGTGTGTTTTAATTTGTGAAGATTAGTGTAATTGGTTGCTAATTTATAAAATATTTTGGGATAACAGCCACGAATTTTACTAATCGGTGCGAATAAAAAGCTAATTATTACAAAAGATTAAATAATAAAAGCTTTCTTTTAAAATTTTTATGGCTTTGTGGCATATATTTATTACTTTGGAAATTTTTTTCTTTTCAATTAAATGTTTATATTTAAATTTTGAACATTAGGATTTTTTATGAATGACCACAAAGCCGGATATGTCGCGATTATTGGACTTCCAAACGCTGGAAAATCTACTTTACTTAATTCAATTTTAGGGCAAAAATTAACAATTACATCTCCTAAACCGCAAACTACAAGAAAAAGTATCCTTGGCATTCTTAGTGAAGAAAACTATCAAATAATTTTTATTGATACACCGGGTATTTTAAAACCTAATTATCTTTTACAAGAAAAGATGTTAAAATATATTATAAATTCTTTAAACGATGCGGATATATTGCTAATCGTTATCGATATTGAAGATGATCCTAAAGCTGAGAAATTTATGCAAACGGATATTTTCCCAAAACTTAAAGATATCAAAACCAAAAAAATTCTTGTATTGAATAAAATTGATTTGTATAAAAAAAACAATTACGAAGAACTATATAATTACTATAAATCATTGGATTTTTTCGACCATTTAATTGCTGTTTCTGCAATTACCGGAATGAATGTTAATGATTTAGTTGATTTAGTTGTTGAACATTTGCCAGTTCATCCAAAATATTATCCTGAAGATTATTTATCTAATGAAAATGAAAGATTTTTCTGTAGAGAAATTATTCGCGAAAAAATATTTACTCTTTTTGGCGAGGAAATTCCTTTCTCCTGTGAAGTTTTAATTAATGAATTTAAAGAAAGAGAAAATGCCAAAGATTTTATTGACGCTTCAATTGTAGTGGAAAAAGAATCTCAAAAACCTATAATTATTGGTAAAGGCGGCAAAAGAATTAAACAAATTGGCGAAATGGCTAGAAAAGATATTGAAAATTTTCTGGATAGAGAAGTTTATCTTCAACTAAATGTTATAGTAAAAGAAAATTGGCGTCAAAATCCTAAATTGCTTAACAGATTTGGATATATTGATGAAGAGTAAAATTGAACACTACTTTGCTGAAATAATTCTGTTTTCTACAACTCTATTTTGGGCTGGAACATTTGCAATTGTTAAAAACTCTGTAAAAGATTCATCACCAATTATTTTTGTAGCTATTAGATTTTCACTTGCAGCTCTGGTAATGATACCACTTATTTATAAGTATTTTAATGAAATTAAAAATTATTTAAAACCTGGTCTAATACTTGGTATAACACTCTGCATTGGGTTTATTCTGCAAACTATAGGGCTTGCACATACAACAGCAACAAAGTCTGGTTTTATAACTGGCACATTGGTAGTGTTGACGCCTTTTTGTGAATTTTTTATATTAAAAAGAAAACCTAGTAAAGGTGCTATCACAGGTGTTGTTTTTGTATTTATAGGATTGATTTTACTTTCTACAAAAGGAAATAATGTATTACATCTTTTATATGAGTTGGGTAATGATTTCAACTTTGGCGATTTTTTAACATTACTGGGTGCATTGGCTTATTCTATATATATTGTTTACATTGATATTTACACTGTCAATGCAAATGTTAAAATTCTTACTTTTATTCAGATTGTAGTAACTGCCGTTGTTGCCTATTTATTTGCGATAATTTTTGATTTGATAAATATTGAACCTATTAGTGTAAATTTTACAACAAGTTTGATTCTTTCATTTATCTATACAGCAGTTTTTGCAACTGTTTTAACTACTTTCTTACAGACAAAATATCAGAACAAAGTTACTCCTACTGAAGCTGGAATAATTTATTCATTTGAACCTATATTTGCGGCTATAATTTCATATATATTTTTAGGAGAAGTTTTAGGTTTGATTTCTTACATAGGTGCTGGTATTTTAGTTATAGGAGTTATAATTGCCCATTTAATGCCAGATAAAAAATAATTAGGTGTTAATATGGTCTACGCAAAAATAAAAGTTGTTGGTTTAGTGCAAGGAGTTGGATTAAGATATTTTGTTTATAGAAATGCTATAAAGTTAGGTGTTACAGGATGGGTGCAAAATTCACGTACTTCGCGTGATGAAGTTTTTATCGAGGTAGAAGGAGAAGAGTGGCAAGTAGAAGAACTTATAAAGCAGGTAAAAGTTGGTCCAACATTTTCTAATGTTAAAAATGTGATTGTTGAAAAACTACCTTATGAAAATAAATACAAAGAATTTTTTATCAAGGAGTAACTATGCGAGTTGGTTTTGGGTATGATGTTCATCAAATAGTTGAAGGAAGAAAACTTTTTTTAGGCGGTGTTGAGATACCTTTCGATAATAAAGGATTATTAGGACATTCTGATGCTGATGTTTTGCTACACGCAATTTGTGATGCTTTATTAGGTGCAGCGGCTTTAGGAGATATTGGAAAACATTTTCCGGATACATCCGATGATTACAAAAATATCGATAGCAAGATTTTACTAATAAGGACTTATGAACTTTTAAAAAGAAATAACTACCAAATTTCCAATATTGATTGCACTCTTTGTATGGAAAAACCAAAAATTGCGCCCTACATTCCACAAATGCAAAAAGTGATATCCGAAATACTTGATATTGAGTTAAATCAAATCTCTATAAAAGCAACAACAAAAGAAAAAATGGGCTTTGTCGGAAGGGGAGAAGGTGCAGAAGCATATGCTGTTTGTTTAATTACTCGAGTGGAAAATGTTTGAGCAAATAGTTTATATTATTTCAACATATGATATTACAATTATTTTTGGAATTGCAATTTTATTTTCTGTTATTGAAAATTTATTTCCACCAACTCCTAGTGACTTAGTTGTTATATTAGGTGCTGTAGCATTATCGCATATAAATCAAGGTGTTATAAGGACTGATTTATTTATTTATTATTTTTTAGCCACATCTATTTTTTCAAGTATTGGTTTTATGATAATGTATTATGTCGGTTACAGATTTGGAGATGATATACTTAGAAAAGATAAAATAAAATTTATCAAAAAAAAGCATATTGACCACGTTGATTATTATTTTAATAAGTATGGTTATAAAGTTATATTATTAAATAGATTTTTGCCCGGAACTCGTTCTGCTGTAAGTTTTTTTGCTGGTTTAGCTAAGCTTCATTTGTGGCATACATTCATTTATGCAACTTTAAGTGCGTTAGGATGGAACATTTTAATAGTTTATTTAGGTTTCGTTCTAGGTGGTAATATCAAAGCAATAGATAGTGTGTTAAATACATATGGAACAGTTGGAACTATAATCACTATTTTATTAGTAATTGTAGGTTATTTTATTTATAAATACAAAAAAAAATAAAAAGAATGAAAAAAATAATATCACTTCTTGAAAATTATTGGTTTGCAGCAATATTTACTGGAGTTCTTTTCCTACTTGCTTTTCCGCCATTTAATCTTTATTTATTGAGTTTTATCTATTTAGTACCTTATTTGTATAAGTTATTGCAAATCAAAGAGTATTATAAAAAATTTTATTTTACATATCTAACCTTTTTTATAGTTAGTTTATTTTTGTTATACTGGGTTGGTAGCTGGCAGGAAAAAGTCGATCCTTTTTTGATGATTGGTGGGGTGGCTTTGATTTTTTTTAATCCATTAACTTTTATGATACCTGTTACATTATTTCATCACACAGAAAAAAAATATGGTGCTCGTATAGCTTTATTTTCATTACCATTTTACTGGGTATTTTATGAGTATATTTATTCTATTACAGATTTAAGATTTCCCTGGCTTTCTTTATGTAATAGCTTGCCTTATTTTACATCTTTTATACAAATTTCAAATATAATAACATCATATGGGTTAACACTTTTAGTGGTATATTCCAATGTTTTGGTTTTATTAATGATTTTAAATTATAAAGAAAAGCAAAAAATCAATACAAAAACTTTATTAATTTATTCTATATCTTTTATATTGATAAATATTTATGGCTTTATTCAGATATCGATTAGCAAAGAAAATGGTAATAGATTAAAATTAAAAATTGTTCAACCAAATTTAAATCCGTGGGAGAAATGGGATGATAATAATATCACTAACTTATGTAAAAGTTATTTAAATTTATCAAAATTTAACAATCAAGAAAAACCAGATTTGATTATCTGGCCCGAAACAGCTTTACCAGTTTATTTTTTATCTATGGGTTACGAAAAAGAAGTTCAGATGGTTAGAAATTTTGTTGATACCAATAGTGTTTTTCTTTTAAGTGGAATGCCGCATTATAAAATATTTTCAGAAGATGAAAATCTACCTAAGTATTATAAAACAAGTCCTGTTGGATATAAATACGCTACTTACAACTCAGTAATTGAATTTATTCCTGGAGAATACAAAATTCCATATTATGGCAAACAAAGATTAGTTCCTTTTGGTGAAAAAGTTCCTTTTGTAGAATATATTCCAATTTTAGGAGAGTGGATAAGTTGGAATGTTGGCATATCGAGCTGGAATGAAGGAGAGACCTTAAATTTGTTTAAAGTTAAACAGGATAGTATTGCGGCAGTTGTATGTTACGAATCAATTTTTCCAGATTTAATTGCAAAGTTAATCTCAAAAGGAGCAGGGGCACTTGTTGTTGTTACAAATGATAGTTGGTATGGTAATTCATCTGGTCCTTATCAGCATCAAGCGATTGCTATTTTACGCGCTGTTGAAAATCACAAGCCAGTTATAAGATGTGCAAACGGAGGAATTTCAAGTTACATATCTCCAATAGGTTTAGAAGTTTGTAAAACAAAAATGTATAAACAAGAAGTTTTAAATTGCGAAATTCTAACAGATTATCATATAACATTTGCTACAAATTATTATTATATAGTGCCTTTGATATCTATTTTTATATCATTGCTAAGTATAGTTTCATATTTTATAACAAATAAAAAGGTATAATGAAAAAGTATTTAACTCCAAACGATTTTATAGTTATTGTATTTTATATTTTTCTTACTATTATGAATATTATTTTTCATCAAAGAATTCAAGTTTTCCATTATTTAATTGCAGTAAATATAGTTATAGTAATAATCGTTTTTCTACTTGCAAAATACAAAGATGTTAATAAAATTTTGCATTTTCTTCACGCCTGGTATGTTGTGCCAATGATATTTTTGACATTTAAAGAATTGTATTTTATGATACATCCAATTCATCAAAGGGATTATGATAATATTTTGATTGCTATTGATAGATTTTTACTTTTTGGTAATGATATAACACATCTACTATACAAAATATCTCATCCAATTTTAACAGAAATATTGCAAATAGCATATTTTTCATTTTATTTAATTATGATAGCAGTTGGAGCAGAATTAAGATTAAAAAATAGAATAAATGAATTTCATTTTGCTGTTTTTATGATAGTTTACGGTTTTTTCCTTTCGTATTTTGGTTACTTTACACTACCAGCCATTGGCCCAAGATTTACATTGCACGATTTTAATAATTTAAATAACGAAATTCCCGGAATATTCATTACAAACATATTAAGAGAAATAATTAATGCAGGTGAATCAATTCCAGGTGGAACATTAAATCCTGCAGCTGTTGTTCAAAGAGATGTTTTCCCAAGTGGGCATACTCAGATGACACTTATTTGTATGTATCTTGCAAAAAAATTTGATTTAAAAATCAAATGGATTGTATATATTTTAGGAATTTTACTTATTTTTGCAACGATGTATTTACGATATCATTATTTGATAGATATCTTAGCCGGAACATTATTTTTTATTATTACTATCAAAACAGGCTGGAAATTATACAAAAAACTATCTTTAATATGAGTAAAGAATTAAAAAATTTACAAAAATTAGTGCAGAAAAAATACAGAATAGAAAGTGATTTGTTTTTTATCGAAGGAAAAAAAATATTTCAAGAATTACTAAACGAAAAAATACCTATTGAAAATGTGTTTGTTACCAGTGAGTTTTATAATGAGAATAAAACTCTTTTTAAAAATATCGAGCCCAAAACTTTGAAAAATAATGAATTTGAAAAATTATCTTTACTGCAAACGCCACAAGGAATTATTGCTTATGTTAAAAAAGACTATGTGTTAAAAAATAAGGCAAATGAAAGCAATATCTTGTTTTTGAATAAAATATCAGATCCCGGCAATTTGGGAACTATAATAAGAATTGCAGATTGGTTTGGATTTAAAGAAGTTGTTATATCCGAAGATAGTGTTGAGTTGTTTAATCCTAAGGTTGTTCAGGCAACAATGGGTTCAATTTTTCATTTAAAGTTTTTGATTAATGTTAAGAGTATCGAATTTATCAAAGAATTCAAACACAATGGTTATAATATAATTTTAGCAGATCTTGATGGTTCTAATTTGTATCAAGAACGATTTGAAAAAGATAAAAATATCATCATTTTTTCAAATGAAGCAAACGGACCAGAAAAAGAGATTGTTAAACTTGCAGATAAAGTTATAACTATTCCTAAATTTGGAAAAGCTGAATCATTAAATGTAGCGGTATCTACTGGTATAATTTTATCACATTTTGTAAATAATAAGAGGTGAAAAATGTTTAGTGTTGAAGATTATAATATCAAACTTGAAACAAATAGATTGTCATCCCATTTTGTCTATGTTGAGGATATTGATAGCACAAACTCATTTTTATTAAACTCTGATGAAGAATTCGAAGACGGAACTATTGTTTTAGCAGAATACCAGAGCAATGGTAGAGGTAGAAAGGAAAGAAATTGGTTAAGCGAAAAGGGAAAAAATCTTACTTTTTCAATTTTATTAAAAAAAAACTTAAATCCACAAGATTTACAAGTATTGAGTATGTACACTTCTTTGGCAATAGTTAAAGCACTGGATGCTTTATTTGATATCAATGCAAAATTAAAATGGCCTAATGATATTTTGGTTAATGATTCAAAAATATGTGGTATATTAGTAGAATCCAGTTTTTTAGGAAATTCATTAGAAAAAGTTGTAATTGGAGTTGGATTGAATGTCAATCAATTTAATTTCCCGGGAGAATACAGAATAAAACCAACATCTCTCCGCAGGGAACTAAAAAGAGAAGTAAAAAGAGAAGAAGTATTAAGCGAAATTATAAACATTTTAGAAGAGTTGTTGACAGATTTTCCTGGTAATAAAATTAAAGTCTTAAAAGAATGGGAAGAAAATTGCCCATTTATTGGTGATAATATTGCGATTGATGTTGATAATACTACAAAATATGGAATATTTGAAACAATTGATGAAAATGGCAATCTTGTTCTTAAAATAGGAAATACCTATGAAAAAATAAATTATGGGGAAATAGTTTGATAAGTTTAATTGATATCGGAAATACAGCAGTAAAAGTTTATAATAGCGACGGTAAAAATTTCTTAGAGAATTTTTATATTTTAAATAAGGAAATTAAATACAACGAACTAATTAATAAGCTAAATAATAAAGTAATCATTACTTCCGTTGTTCCTGAGATATCAAACGAACTTATAAAACTACTACCGATTGATACAAAAGTTAAAGTAATTACTCACGACGATAAATTCTTATTTGATTTTGATAATTATGAGCCCAAAAATTCAATTGGTATTGATAGACTTTTAGCAATGCAAGGTGCTGTTAAAGATAGTTACGATAAAGATATTGATTATCAATATTTAGTAGTTGTAACTGTGGGCACTGCAATTACTATTAATGTAATAGATAATTATTATAAGTTTGTTGGTGGAATGATATATCCAGGTCCAGCAACTATGATAAAATCATTAAATTATTCTACATCGCTTTTGCCAGATTTTGATATTACAAAAAATTTCAAAAAGATAGAACTTGCTACTAATACAAAAGATTCAATTATAGCTGGAGTGATGAACTCATCGGTCCTACTAATAAAAAATATGAATCAAATTCTCAATTCAAATGATATAACATATTATATTACTGGTGGTTATGCATACCTTTATCGAGATTATCTGCAAGATATAATTTTTGATGATTATTTAATCGCTAAAGGTTTATTAACTTTTTCCATAAAACTTTAAAAATATTTGTAAAAATAACTTAAATTTCTTATATTTGCGTTGGTAATTTTCAAACAATTTTGAGGATTTATATGAGTAGTGACCCTGGAAGTAAGGGCCAAATTTTGAAAACCTGCGAGGTGTAAAAGCTCTCATAAAAAAATCAATTGTTTGAACCTTTTACACCTCGAAAATCGACGGAGGTGTAAAATGGGAATCAAAGAAATCTTAATCCCATCATTTTTTCTTACAAACATCAAAACTAATAGCAAAAAAGAAGCATTAAAATTAATTATTGAAGAGGTAAAGCACGATCCCCACATAATCGATGCAGATAAACTCTTGCAATCTCTTTTAGAAAGAGAAAATATTCTTTCAACAGAAGTAGCTGAGGGCATTCACATCCCACATACCAAATGTGATGCTATTGAAGGAATTATAGTAATTTATGCAAAAGTTACAATCGGCTCTAAAGAAGAATTATTCTTTGTTATTTTAAGCAACAATTCTTTAATTAGACAGTATTTTAAAGTTATTAGTCAATTAGCTAAATTACTAAATAATAGTAGCTTTTCTACAAAGATTAAAGAAACTAATAATATTGAAGATATACAACATATTATACAAGTTTCATAAAGCTACTAAATAATTGTATTCCTTTTTTTGTTTTTTGATTATTTGGAAATGATTGGTGGTTTGAAACCATTAAATCATTGGGCATCACTTTAAATAAATTTAGTAACAATATTTTTAATTAATTATTTTCATCTGTGGATAGAATAAAATGTTTTATACTGCACTTCAAAATTTTTGCTTGGAGGTTCAATGCATAATACAATTCTTCTTCCAGAATTCAAAGAAATAATCGAGACAAGAAATTGGGAACTATTTAAAGATATAGTTGAAGATTTACACCCAGCTGAGATAGCTGAATTAATTTCGGCTTTAGAACCCGAAGAAATTTGGCAATTATTGGATTCACTCGATATTGAACATAAAGCAGCGATTTTTAGCCATTTAGATATAAATTTACAAGTGGAAATCACTGATAAAATCAGTAGGCAGCAATTAGCCGCATTGTTAACTGCAATGCCATCTGATGACCGTGTAGATCTTTTCAAAAAATTCCCTGAAGAAAAACAAGAAAATATTCTACCAGCTATTGAATATGCAGAAAGAGAAGATATAAGAAGGCTTGCCTCTTATCCAGAAAAGAGTGCTGGTTCTGTAATGACATCTAAATATGCTTCTGTTCCTGTTAATATTACAGTTGATGAAGCAATTAGAAGATTAAGAATTTTAGCTCCAAACAAGGAAACAATTTATTATTGTTATGTATTAAACGATAAAAGACAATTGGTAGGAATTGTATCTTTAACAGATTTAATCTTAGCAGATCCAAAAACTTTGGTCAATGATATTATGATGGAAGATTTTATCTATGCTAAAGTATATGAAGATCAAGAAGAAGCAGCTAAAAAGATTCAAAAATATGACCTTTTAGCAATTCCAGTTGTTGATGATAACATGGTTTTATTAGGAATTATTACGCACGATGACGCATTTGATATTATCACACAAGAACAAACAGAAGATATCGAAAAATTAATGGCTATTGCAGGTTCTCACGAAGCTGGTGTTTATTTGCAAACACCTGTTTGGGTTCACTTCAAAAACAGGGCGGTTTGGATAGTATCTTTGGCAGCATTAGGACTTATATCTGGTATTATTATCCATAGTTATGAAAATGCACTAGCAAGTTTTATGATCTTAGCTTTATATATGCCAATGGTTGCTGATACAGGAGGAAATGTAGGTAGTCAATCTGCAACTGTGATAGTTAGAGCAATTGCTCTTGGAGAAGTGCAATTGAAACATATATTTAGAGTTTTAGGAAAAGAGTTTTTGGTTTCAGCATTATTGGCACTTGTATTAGGAGTACTCGCCTGGTTAAAAGTTATGTATCTTTCAAGCGATAGTGACATCCCATCCGGTTTCAATTTAAGTTATATTGCCTTTGCTATTGCGATTGCATTATCTATTCAGGTTATTACAGCAACATTAATTGGAGCATTATTGCCATTGTTAGCTAAAAGATTTAATCAAGACCCTGCGGTTGTTGCTAGTCCTGCTCTTACAACCATTGTTGATATTACTGGTTTATTAATATATTTTAATACAGCAAAACTTTTATTAGGGTTTTAATTTGAGAGATTTCCGTTTTTGCTTTTTACTAAGTAATTATGTAAATTACAATGGTAAAATCAATAATAATGTAATTGAGAGAAAGCTATGCGTCGTTTACCAATAGGCATACCAGTATTCGAAGAGGTAAGAACAGGTAACTATTTTTATGTAGATAAAACAAAGGAAGCATATGATTAAATAACAAATTATAAATATGTATTTCTTTCCCGTCCACGCAGGTTTGGAAAATCACTGTTTGTTGTTACACTCAAGTGTTTATTTGAAGGGAAAAAAGAATTATTTGAAGGGCTGTATATATATGATAAATGGAATTGGGAAGAAAAGTATCCAGTGATACACATTAGTTGGGATGGTGAATTAAATACAATTAGCAATATAAAGAAAGCATTTTATGATAATTAAGTTTTAAATCAAAAAAGATTAAAACTAGATACAGAAAAAGATATAGAAACACCATCAAGTTATTTTAGACACCTTATAATAGATACTTATGAAAAATACCACAAACCTGTAGTTATATTAATAGATGAATACGATAAACCTCTATTAGATAACATTGATAAAACAGAATTTGCAAAAGAAGTTTGGGAATTTTTAAGTGGATTATATTCGATAATAAAAAGCAATTCACAATATGTAAAGTTTGTATTTATAACAGGTATAAGTAAATTTGCCAAAACTGGAATATTTAGCGGCTTGAATATGCTTGAGGATATAACACTAGGTCCAGATTTTGGTAATATATGCGGATACCGACAGGAAGATGTAGAAGAATTATTAAAAGAATATAATGCAAATGTGGACTATGAAGAAGTAAAGGATTGGTATAACGGCTATTATTGGCTAAAAGACAAATTATACAATCCATTTGATTTGTTACAATTTGTCAAGAATAATTACAGGTATAAGAATTATTGGTTTTTGAGTGGCACGCCTACATTTTTGATAAAGTTGTTAGGAGAAAATAACTACTTTTTACCGAAACTTTCTAACATACAAATAAAAGACGACCTTTTAGATAGTTATAATATAGAAAATCTTGATTTAATAGTATTATTATTTCAGGCAGGATATTTAATAATAAAAGAGGAGATAATAACTAATTTGGGGATATCTTATAAATTATGTTTTCCAAATAAAGAAGTAAGAAGCTCTTTTAATATATTCATATTGGATGAATTAAAAAAGGATAAAGATGCTACTGCTAATTCCGAAAGGTTAAGCGAAGCAATAGAATCTGGAAATTTGAAGCAATAAGAGATGCATTTGTTGCAAATTTTCATAAATACCATATAATAACTATGTAAATAATAAGATATATGAATATGAAGGTTATTTTCGACAGTAATGTATTTATATTTACAAGTGATGGGCTATGAGATAATAGGAGAAGATGTAACCAATCTTGGTAGCATTGATTTAACACTGTTTCATCGAAACGCAATATATTTATTTGAGTTTAAGGTAGAAAGAAGCAAGGATGCACTGGAGCAACTAAAAGCTAAAAATTACCATATGAAATATATAAATGATGAAAGACCAATATATCTTGTAGGGATAAATTTTGATAAAGAGGTAAAGAATATTTGTAACTTTCAGTATGAAAAAATTAAATAACTAACACGTCATTCTTGAAATTCAATATTTCTAAAGTTACCAACCTTATAATAAACACGCCATTTTAACTATAATTATTACTAATTTGTCTATAATAAAAATAATTCTTATTTTTGTAAATTATTTTTGGAGAATTTATGTCTAATTTTTCTATACCAAATTGTAAAAACTTTACTGGGTATAAGCCTTGTTTTCCTGGTTCAACTTGCTATATGGAAGGTTGCAAAGAAGAAAATCCGTTTGGAACAAAAATATTATTTATCAACTTAGATGCTATGGGGGATGTGATTTTATCAACATCCTATATGCCAGCGATAAAAAGAAAATATCCTATATCGACTATTTGGTGGGTTACTTTGAAAATATCGGCGCCGCTTTTGGAAAATAATCCTTATCTTGATAAAGTCTTACCTTATGATTTTGAAACTATTTCCATTTTGCAAAATATGGAATTTGATGTGGTAATGAATGTTGATAAATCACTTCGCTCTGGAGCTTTGGCTAAAATGGTAAAAGCAAAAGAAAAATATGGTTTTTCTATTAATGAGGATGGACAAATAATACCATTCAATAAATCAGCAGAATATAATTATCGTTTAGGGCTCGATGATCATCTTAAATTTAAAGTCAATAAAGTTAAAAGATATCAATATAATCGTCAAACATTTGAGCTGGATGATATTTGCGATGAATATGTTTTTAATTTTACAGAGGAAGAATTAAAGTATATCGAGGATTATAAAAAGAAAGTAGGTATTAGCAACTTAGATAAAGTTATTATGTTCAATACTGGTTGTTCCAATCTTTATCCTAATAAAAAGATGACTATTGAGCAGCATATTGAACTTATTAACAGATTTTTAAAGTATGGCAAATATAAAATTGCATTAGCAGGCGGACCAGAAGATACTGAGAGAAATAAAATTATTGAAGAACACTTTAAGGGCAAAATCATATCTACCCCTACAACAGATGGCGTGCGTAGAGGTGCTTGCTACCTTTCACTTGCTGATGTGGTTATAACAGGCGACTCTTTTGGTATGCATCTTTCCATTGCTTTGAAAAAATATATAATAGCGTGGTTTGGCTTAAGCTGTTGGGAAGAAATTGAGCTTTTTGATAGAGGAATCAAGTTATATCCAGAAGGTTTAGAGTGTGCTCCTTGTTGGAAAAAAGTCTGCCCTTATAACCTAGAATGTATTAAAATGATAGATCTTGATAAAATTGAAAATGAAACAATTAGATACTTAGAGAGTATAAACAAATGAGTAAAGTATTTGAAAAAAAATTAAAAAGTATTCTTTATATTATTTTATCTAAGATATTTAAACGCCATAAAGTTGTAATAGATAAAAGTTTAATTAAAAGAGTATTAATTGTAAGACAGGATAACCGTGTTGGTAATCTTGTGATGCTTACTCCTTTGATTGAAAAAACAAAAGAACTTTTTCCTGAGGCAACTATTGATTTAGTTGTTGGATATAAATTTTCTGATGTGATCTCTAACAACCCAAATGTAAATCAAATATTTTTATACAATCAACCTGTTTTTGCAAAAAATCCAATTGATTGGCTCAAATTTATTAAAAATTTAAGAAGCATTAAATATGATTTAGTTCTTGATGCATCTCATCCGCATAGTTTTTCGTTATCCGATGCTTTGATTTCTAATTTAGTTAACCCCAAATTTGTAATTGGATTTGAAAGAGATAAAGGAAGTGAATTTTATAACTTAACAGTTAAACCAAATTTAGAAATTCATACTTCCCAAACATTGTTGCAATTATTGGAGTGTTTTGGATATAAATCACAAGAATTTATATATCCAAGGTTGTATTTAAATGCAGAAAATGAAAATTTTGCATATAATTATTTTGAAAAGAATAATCTATTTCCATTTAAAGTTATTGCTATTTTTCCAGGAGCTAAGAAAGAGAAGAATTGGGGAATAGATTATTTTAATTTGCACAAAAGTATAATCAAAGGAAATTCTAATATAAAAATCATATGGATTTTAGGACCTGATGAAAGAGATTATATCGAAAATATTGAAAAACTTGAAAATTCCTATATTATATCAGATAGTAACATTCTTAACATAGCTGCAATAATTAAAAGATGTTCTGCATTTATTAGTGGAGATACTGGTCCTATGCATATTTCTGTTGCTGTAAATACTCCTACATTTCAAATATTTTTGCAAACTACAGTAAATCGTTTTGGATATCAAGATAATAATCATTTTATCTACTATGGTAATAATGCAAACGATGTAATTTATATGATTGGGCAAAAAATTAAAAAGTTATTGCAATGGTAAAAAGAATGATAATAAAAAAAATTCTAGTTGTTCAATTTTATCAAATTGGCGATGTTTTGCTTACAACTCCGCTCATTAGAGCTTTAAAAAATGAGTTTCCCGATGCTGAAATTCATTTCTGCGCAAATAAATTACCTTCTAAACTATTAGAAAACAATCCTTATATTAGTAAAATCATTATAAATCCAGCAAAGAGCAATGAAATTATTAAAAGTTTAAAATTCTATTTATCATTAAAAAAAGAAAATTACGATTTAGTAATTGATACCTTAGGCACTAACGGAACTGCAATTTTATCATATCTTACAGCTGCAAAATTTCGTTTTGGATGGGATTTGCGAATAAGAAAAATGTTTTATAATATTGTGATACCACGAGTTGGAAATTGCTATTCAGCAAAAGCTAAATTGGAAATGATGAAAGTATTTTCGTGGAATGAATATGATTCAACACCCGAAATTTTCCTTACCGAGAAAGATTACCAAAAAGTAAATCAATTCTGGAAAGAAAATAATTTTACAGAAGAAGACTTTATTGTAGTTGTTTCACCTTTCAGCAGAAGAGAAGCAAGAAGATGGAAATTAGAATATTTTGCTGAACTTTGTGACTTATTAGTTGAAAAATACAACGCTAAAGTAATACTCCAATATGGACCGGGTGAAGAAAGTTACATTGCAGATATTATCAAAAGATTAAAAAAACAAGTTTATTTGGATCCAAAAACAAACTTGCGAGAATTGGCAGCATTGCTTCAAAAATCATCTTTGTTTATTGGTAATGATAATGGACCAAAACATATTGCTGTTGCTGTTGGTACCCCCACAATAACTATTTATGGGCCAACAAATCCTATCAATTGGCAACCAGAAGATACTAAAAAGCATTTTTCCCTACAAGATGAAAACTTACCATGTATAAAATGCGGAGCAAGAATTTGTCCTAAAGAAGGTAGCGATAAAATGAAATGTATGAAAAATATCAAACCACAAGATGTGTTGGAAAAAGTTGAGCTTGTAAAAAATACTATTTATCCTAATAATGAGTAAAATACATATCTTAGCGCTTGCTTTTTAATTTTTTTATTTACAACTCCATTTTCTTCAAGTCGTTTGAATAGAATAAACCAATAGTTAAGGGCATCAAAAAAATTTTTATTTTTAAGTGCAAGGATGTAATTCTTTTTGAGTAAAAGCAGATCCAAAAGCAAAGAGTTTTCTATTTTGTTAAAATCAATATTTACAATTTCTTCATAAAGTCTTTGAATGCGATTTTTTGTTTTTGTGATTATTGAGCCTTTTGCTTTTTTCGAGTTAACAAGGTTAGATGAGTGCAATCTATATTTTATAAGTGGGATATCGATAAATTTAACTTCCAAATTATAATTGTAAGCCATAAGTGCAAAATACCAATCGTGATGTAAACCTACAAAAGGTAAAGGTAAACATTTTTTTGCAAAATTAGAATTGAGCAACATTGTGCATCCCATAACGGAATTATCAATAATTATATTAAGAAAATTTTTTCCGTTAATTAAAGTGTTGTTTTGTTTGATAATATTTTCTTTTATGATACTTAAGTTTTCATCTACTAAATGAGCATTTGAATAAACGAAAGCTATGTTGGGATTATTTTTAATGTTATTATAAAGTATTTCTAATTTTTCAGGATACCACCAATCGTCTTGATCGGAAAGAGCAACATATTCGCCATTGGCATATTCAATTGCTTTTGAAAAAGTAGCCCTTGATCCAATGTTTTTATCATTTTTATAAACTTTTATGATATCAGGGTATTTATTTTTATATTCTTCTAAAATTTTGTATGTATCATCTGAGGAGCAATCGTCAACACAAATAATTTCAAAAGCTTTGTAAGTTTGGTTTAAGATAGAATCTAATTGTACTTTGATAAATTTACTACCGTTATATGATGCTAAAACTACAGATATCATTTTTGATAAAGTTCCTTGTTAATAAATGGAATGAGAGCAAGTATTACGGCTTCTTCATAATACTTTGTTCTATCGATTAAATTATTTGTCAACATTCCAACAGCGCCATTTTGTTGTTTGGAGTTTTTTCTCTGGAAAACTAAGTCGTCTGCATGGCCGAGTTCCATACCTTGTAATATTAGTTTTTGGATTGAAGGAGGTAAGAAAAAGGATGCAGTTCTGGAAAGTCCATGATTGCCTTGATTATCTACAATATATATCCATGCAAATACTTCCATTTGATTGTTTAAAATATCTACTCCGCCTTCAATTCCAAAGTAATAATTTGCATCTGGATTTGATTTTTTACAATTTAAAGCACGATTGATTGCCCCCTGTAATGTTTCTTCGTTAGTCATGGGTTGTTCAGAAACATTTGAAGGGACATCTATTCCAATAATTTCAAATTGGGTATCAGGAAAAACTTTTTGAAAACCTTTTTTTACAGCGTTAACTTTAACCGGATTTTTAGAGCCTACTACTAATTTAATCAAATTTTAATCTCCCAAATTTATGTAAAAGATAAGGAGGATATTTATTTGTTTCTTGCCATTCTATGATATTATTCGGGTAACTTTGAGTTCTATTTCTTCTTATGTTAAATCTTAAAGGTTGATATTTTGTGATATTCAAATCCCTAAACTTAATACGAATTTCACCGGACCAGAAATCTTTGCCAACGTATGTTTTAGAATCTACTGGATATGAAAATCTTCCAGTTGGACCACTTATAAATTGAGTATTATTGGGGTTCAACATTATTCTATAAAATTTATTTGGTTGATTTTCGGGATAAAAATGGAATTCAATATCATCATCTCCAAAAACATATGGTAAATTTCCACTTGCAGATGCTGTCATTTTGGAAGGAGTAGGTTCATTATTGATAAATCCAAAATATAAATAAGTGCTATCATATGATATATAAACTTTGGTCTTGATTTTATGGTTAAAATCTTCAATAATTGAGGAATTATTCCACTCTTTATTTTCAACTTTGCCATCAATAATTATCTTAGAGTTTGAAAATTTTGCATGTGCGATTTTTGGGATTATTAAATCGACATAATAATATAAAGGATATGATTTACTATTGTCGATATAATCATATTTTACTTTAAGTCTTGCAGGATTATTAGATGTTTCAGAATTTTTGTTAATGATAAATTTAATTTCCTTGAAAGATTTTGCATCAAGTGGAATTTGAGATTTAAGTGGTTCTATTAAGATAGATTTTTCTTTGATATCCCATGATAAATTATAAGTTATCTGCTTATCGGATAAATTTTGTAATGTATATGAAATTGTATCTATTTGCTTTGTATTATTGTATAATATTGAGTGATTAGAGCAAGAGATTTTTTTTATTATTGAAGCTAAATTTTCATCAAAATCTGAAAGAGAATATTTATTATTTAAAGTTTGTATCGAATATTTGATACTATCATTATTGTAATATTCAACTAAAATGTATCCCCAGAAAATACCAGTGTAAAAATTATCAATGAATTTTAAATTACCAGAAGTGTTAATACAAAAATAATTAATCCCATCAATGTTTTTATGATTAAAAATATGGTTGTGACCAGTAAATACTCCTTTTACATTGTATTGTATAAATAGTTTATGAAAATTTTTCCAATATTCCCAATCAGAATAGTAAAGTGGGGGATGAAGTGATACAAAAGTTGGTTTATTTTTGTTTGCTTCTAAATCATTTACGAGCCAGTTAATTTGTTCTTTATCAATAGTATAAAAACTATTTAAATTAGTAAAAGTGTTAAGAACAATAAAGTGAATATCCTTAAAATCAAAAGAGTAATAGAGTTTATTTTTCCACACATCTTTAAATACTTCTAAACCTTCTTTTGTAGTTAAATCGTGGTTTCCGGCAGTGTAATAAAAGGGAGTTTTTAAATTAGATATTTCATTAAAGAATATTTCCCATTCTTTATATAGGATGCTTTTGCTGTGCGTGTGTCCGTGTATCATATCCCCAACATGAACAGTAAAGTCAACATTTTCCTGGTTTGCTAAATTAATAAATTGCTGAAAAATGTCTGGATTTTGAAACTGTGTATCACCAAAAATTATAAATCTGGTTTGAGAAAAAAGCGTTATTGATAAAAAAAGAATAAAAAATTTTTTCATTTTTATTCACGCAATTTATGAATACAAATATAACAATAATTTTTGAGAGAAATAGGATAGAAATGAAAAATTTATAAAATGTTAATAAACATAAAAAAATTTGTAAAATTGTTTAAATATAGATAAATTTATAATTCAATTCTTAAAAAATAATTATAGGGTAGAAATGAAAAATACAAGAGTAGCTGGCGTTCTTTTGCATCCTACATCTTTACCTTCCAAATATGGAATAGGAGATTTGGGAGAGGATGCTTACAAATTTGTAGATTTTCTACATGCTTCAAAACAAACTTTATGGCAAACTTTACCTTTAGGTCCTACCGGTTATGGAAATTCTCCTTATTCTGCATTATCTGCTTTTGCTGGTAATCATTTAATGATAAGCATTGATAAGCTTGTAAATGATGGTTTGTTATTTGAAAGTGATATTCAAATACCACATTTTGAATCAAAATATAGAGTAGATTTTGAATTAGTAGCTAACTTTAAAATGCAACTTTTTGAAAAAGCTTACCAAAAATTTAAAACTGTACCAGGTGATTTAAAAAGAGATTATAATAAATTCTGTGTTGAAAATTCAGATTGGCTTGATGATTATGCATTATTTATGGCTGCAAAAAAAGAACATGGTGGCAAACACTGGACAGAATGGGAAAAAGAGCTAGTAAAAAGAGAAAATCTTGATTATTACATGGAAAAATATGCTGAAGGTGTTGGATTTCATAAATTCTTACAATTTATTTTCTTTAGACAATGGTTAGAACTTAAAAATTATGCTAACTCCAAAAATATTAAAATAATAGGCGATATTCCTATTTTTGTAGCTTATGATAGTGCAGATGTTTGGGCAAATAAAAAATATTTTACAATTGATGAAGAAGGTAAACAAATAACCGTTGCTGGTGTTCCACCAGATTATTTTAGTGAAACTGGTCAATTATGGGGAAATCCACTTTATCAATGGGAAGAACATATTAAAGATAATTTTACCTGGTGGAAGCAAAGATTTCATAGTTTATTAAAAATCACAGACATTGTAAGAATTGACCACTTTAGAGGATTTGAAGCTTTCTGGGAAATTCCTGCAGGTTCACCTAATGCCATTAAAGGTAAATGGGTTAAAGCACCAGGAAAAGAATTATTCCAGGCTATCAAAGATGAGTTCGGTGACTTACCAATTATAGCTGAAGATTTAGGAGTTATAACACCTGAGGTTGAGGAGTTAAGAGATTCTTTTGGCTTACCCGGAATGAAAGTTCTTCAATTTGCTTTTGGTAAAGATGGAGAAAAGAAATTTTTACCACACAACTATATTCAAAATTGCGTTGTCTATACTGGAACTCATGATAATGATACAACAAAAGGGTTCTTTGATAGCGAAAGAGAAAAAGGTTCAGATGTATTTGAACATGCAAAAAAATATTTGAATTTCTCTGGTGAAAATATTGTCTATGAACTTATAAGAGTAGCATATGCTTCAGTTGCTAATATTGTGTTAATACCTATGCAAGATATATTAAATCTTGGAACAGAACACAGAATGAATTTTCCCGGCAAAGCAGATGGTAACTGGGCATGGAGATTTACCTGGTATCAAGTTCCAAATAATCTAAACCATAAATTAGCTGACATGGTTGAACTTTACGAAAGATATCCAGAAGATAAGAAAAAAGAAGAAAGCATAACAGAAGATAAAAAATAAAAATAATAGCCTTCGCTTTATAATGCGGAGGCTTTTTTTATATATGCTATTAAAATATTAAAGTAATATGTAATATAAAACTTTTAGTTTTTGGAGTAGTTGCTTAAATATTCCTTAAATATTTCGTTTGAATGCAAAAAATATATCTAGAAATAATTATTTTAACATCATTCTAAAATATAATGTACTAAAGCTATATTTAACGGAATTGAAAAACTTTTAAATGATTATATTGAAAGTCGGTCGTTTTCTTTATCCTTAAAAAATAAAATAGGGAAATTTAATTAAATTAGATGGTTAACGACCGACTTAAATAATATGTTATTATGCTTTTTCGCAATAAATTTTTGAAATTTCAACGATAGTATTTACTGCTTTTTGCATATCCTGTATTGCAACCCATTCAAGATATGAGTGGAAAGCATGACCACCAGCAAATAAATTAGGAGTAGGAACGCCCATAAATGAAAGCCTTGCTCCATCTGTGCCGCCACGAATTGCAGACATTATTGGTTTTATTCCTAATCTATTCATTGCTTCAACTGCAACATCTATAACTAGAGGATGATGTTTTAGAACATTTAACATATTTCTGTATTGTTCTTTTACAGTAAATGTGAATGATGAGCCTGGATATTTATCGACGGCTTTTTGTGCTAAATCTTTCAACATATTTTCATATTCAACCAATTTTTCATCAACAAAATCTCGGATAATCATTTTAACAGTTGTTAATTCTTCATTTCCATTTATTGAAGTTGCGTGCACATAACCTTCTTTTCCTTCTGTAGTTTCTGGTGAAAGTGTATCTTTTGGTAAAGATGAAATAAATTCAGATGCAATTTTTATAGAGTTTATCATTTTACCCTTAGCGTAACCTGGGTGTATATTTTTCCCTTTAAATTCTATTACAACAGCATCTGCACTAAATGTTTCGGATTCAATTTCACCGCATATAGAGCCATCAACAGTGTAGGCATATTTAATGCCTAATTTTTCAACATTGATATGTTCAGTGCCACGACCAACTTCTTCATCGGGAGTAAAGCAAACTCTAATTTTTCCGTGTTCGATTTCTGGGTGTTGAATTAAATAATTCATAGCATCAATAATTTCTGCAATACCTGCTTTATCATCAGCGCCTAAAAGGGTTGTTCCATCGGTTGTAATGATATCGCAACCAATCATATTTTTAAGGTCTGGATGTTCTTCAACTTTTATTACTTTGGTTGTATCATTAGGTAAAACTATATCACCACCTTGATAGTTTTTGTGAATAATTGGATTAACATTCGCCCCACTAACAGCAGGAGATGTATCATAATGGGCAATAAAAGCTATTGGTGTAACATTTTCTTTTTTAGTATTGGCAGGGAGTGTAGCATAAACATATCCCCACTCATCTAATTCTACATCTTGCATACCAATTGCTTTTAGTTCTTCTACAAGTATTTTTGCTAAATCCAATTCTTTTGCTGCTGAAGGAAAAGAAGTTGCTTCTTCATCCGATTGAGTATCAATTTTAACATATTTGAGAAAACGGTCCACAACTGTGTAATTGTAATTTGGGTCTAACATATCTTTCTCCGTGTTTGTTTTTATTGTTTTAAGCAATTTACAAAAAAAAATTGAAATTTATCAAAAAATAATGATTAACATATTTTATTAGATGTTAGGAAATATAAAATTAATTTTATCATAATTTGAAAAATTATTATCTTTAATATTAAGCTATATAACTTTTTAAATTTAAGGAGTAGACATGAAAAAATTACAATTATTACTGTTCTTTATTGTATCATCAATATTTGCACAGGTAGTAACAGTAACACCATCATTCCCAACCGATAAAGATTCTTTAACAATTATATTTAATGCTGCAGAGGGAACAAAAGGTTTAATGGGATATACTGGTGACGTGTATGTCCATATTGGCGTTATTACAGATAAGAGTACATCATCTTCTGATTGGAAATATGTAAAAGCTGCGTGGAATGTAAACTTACCGGAATGTAAACTTACACCATTAGGAAATAATCTATGGAGTTTATACATCAAACCAAATATTAGAGCATTTCTCAATGTGCCATCTAGTGAGAAAATTTTAAAAATTGCAATGGTATTTAGAAGTGCCGACGGTACAAAAGAAGGTAAAGATGTTGGTGGAAAAGATATTTTTTATAATATCTATGAAGAAGGGCTGCAGATATCATTTGTTAAACCAAATACTAAGCACAATATTGTTAAATTAAATCAAAATTTTGAAATTAAGGTAAAAGCTAAACTTGCAACTAGTATTAAACTTTATGAAAATAATAATTTAGTTCAAACAGTAAATGTAGATTCATTAAGTTATACTTTTGTAGCTAATCAAACTGGTAAATTTTATATTAAAGCAGTGGCTACTGATAATAACAATAATACTTTGGCAGATTCTGTTTACTATGTTGTACCACAAAATTTAAGTACACAAGATTTACCAGCAGGTGTTGAAGATGGAATTAATTACTATCCAGATGACCCTACTAAGGTTACCTTTGTATTAGTAGCTCCTTATAAAGATAATGTTTTTGTTATCGGAGATTTTTATAATAATAGATGGGAAATTGAACCCGCTAACCAGATGAGATTAACTCCAGATGGTAAAAGATGGTGGATAACAATTACAGGGCTTACATCTCAAAAAGAATATTTGATGCAGTATTTAGTAGATGGAAATATTAGAATATGCGACCCTTATTCAGAAAAAATTCTCAGTCCTTATGATGATGATGAAATTATTCAAAAAGGTATTTATCCAAATTTGCAACCATATCCAAAACAATACACAAGCGAGATGATAACATGTTTCCAAACTAATAAACCAAAATACCAATGGCAGGTTACTAACTTCCAGAGACCAAATCCAGAAAAACTTGTTATTTATGAATTACATTTAAGAGATTTTATAGCAGAGCACACTTATCAAAAACTTATCGATACACTCAATTATTTGAAAACACTTGGAATTAATGCAATTGAGTTAATGCCAATTACAGAATTTGAAGGCAATCGTAGCTGGGGATATAATCCTGTTTTATATTTTGCACCGGATAAATATTATGGTCCTGCTAATGATTTAAAGAAATTTATTGACGAATGCCATAAAAACGGAATAGCTGTTATATTGGATATGGTTTATAATCATAACTTCGGGCAATCTCCACTTGTAAGATTATATAATGAAGGCACTTATGGTAAACCTACTGCTCTAAATCCATGGTTTAATGTTGAGCCAAAACATCCTTTTAATGTTGGATATGATTTTAATCACGAAAGTCAATTTACTCAATATCTTATCGATCGTGCTAACAAATATTGGTTAGAAGAATATAAAATTGATGGTTATAGATACGATTTATCAAAAGGTTTTACTCAAAATTTTAGTAATGATGTAGGGACATGGGGACAATATGATGCTGGTAGAATTGCTCTACTTAAAAGAATGTATAATGAAGTGAGAAAATATGATCAAACAGCATATATGATTTTAGAACATTTTGCTGAAAACTCCGAAGAAATTGAGCTTGCTAACCACGGTTTTATGCTATGGGGTAATTTAAATTATGAATATAATGAAGCATCTATGGGCTGGAATAACAATTCAGATTTTTCTAAAGTATTGGCTGTTCATAGAGGTTGGTCTAAGAACCATTTAGTAAGTTATATGGAATCACACGACGAAGAAAGATTAATGTATAAAAATATTCAATATGGTAATGCTAGTGGTAATTATAATATAAAAAACCTTGCTATAGCTCTTGATAGACAAAAATTAGTTGGTGCATTTTTCTTTTTGTTACCTGGTCCTAAAATGTTATGGCAATTTGGTGAGTTAGGTTATGATTATAGTATAGATTTCAATGGCAGAACTGGAGATAAGCCTATTAAGTGGGAGTATTACACAAGCCCTGATAGAAATAAATTATATCATACCTGGAAAGAATTAATAAAGTTAAAAACACAAAACTCTATCTTTAGCAATATTACTAATATTTCATATCAATTTAACGGTGCTACAAAATCATACAAATTAACATCAAGTGATAGCACAAAGATCTATGTTGTTGGTAATTTCGATGTTACAAACAAAGATGTTACTATTAATTTTGATGCAACAGGAAAATATTACAGTGTATTTGAGCAAGATTCAATTACGATAAATAATAATTCATATCAAATTGCACTAGAGCCAGGCAAATTTAAAGTATATTCTACCAAATATATAAAAATTGATCTTGCAAAAATTGTTTCTAATGAGTTTTATCAAAATATTAAGGTTACAGATTTTAAACTTGAACAAAATTATCCAAATCCTTTTAATCCAACAACAAGAATTAGTTTTAGTTTGCCATTTTCAACAAATGTTAAACTTACAGTTTACGATGTAACAGGTAGAGAAATTAAAACACTATTGGAAGGTTACAAAAATTCCGGCACTTATACAGTTGATTTTGATGCATCTGATTTAACATCTGGTGTATATTTTTACAAATTAATAACTCCAAATTATAACGCAACAAAGAAAATGATTCTTGTTAAGTAATAACAATTGAATGATACTTTTGTAATGCTGTAATTAGTAATATTCTTTTATATAAAGCGGCCATCTTATTTTTAGGTGGCTGCTTTTTTTTATATGCTTACCTGGATGCTTGAAATGTTTTATAACGATAATTAAAAAAAATGAATAGTTAATCAATAATAATGCCATGCTAATACATGACGCCAAATATTCGAATACCACAAGAATCATTATTTTTTTTCCTTGCTAAATTATTGCTATATGAACAAAATAAGAAAGCTATAGAAACTATTATTTTAGATAAAAGAGTTGACCCGGGAAAATAACTAAATTGTGATAATAATTAGAAAGAGTGGCGTTTTGGTAGAAAGTTCAGTTTTTTTAATAATAGAAAAAATTATAAAGTAAAAGGTTAAATTCACTATTCTAAGCAGTATTATTAAACGAATAATAAATAACATATAACATTAAATCTATAAATGTAAATTCTGATAACTAATTTTTATCATAATTTTAATACTTTCTAAATAAATAACTTTTATAATTTAATATAACTTAATCATAGCTTACACTTAAAAATAAAAGTCGATTAAAATAAAAACAGTATAAAATAAAACGAAATAATCACATACCAAACGTACTTTTATCTACACTCCAAAAGCAAAGCAAAATAAAAAATCATACACTGAAAGGGAAATATTCACACCTGCAACATATTTGAACGAGAAAGGAGTTATAGTAAATGTAACAATTCGTTAAGAATATTATTATTAAACGAAAAAATAAAATATTCTTAGCATATATTATGCTTAAATAGGAAGTGCAACATTAAATAATGAATTTAATATTATACAATCAAGTTTATATTATAATAAGAATACAATTATAGCAGCAGATGAGGAATAGTGGGGGCGGCTGTCTCGGTACTTTCCTGGTTTCGCTCGGATTACTCGACGACCGGGGAACGCTCCTCACGGTCATCGAGTGATGGCGTAGCCATCGTATCGAGATGACCTTGAGTTGATGGCAATAGCCATCGTATCGAGATGGAAGGCGTGCCAATTTGTGATGTTCGTGGCTGATTACTTCGTATTCTAGTATTTTATTTTTCCTTATTTCGTAATAACAAAATTCTTACCTAAAAAATTGGAAATTAAAAAAAAATTTATTAATTTTGTTTTTTATTAAATTTCTCATAAACTTAGGGAGATGGTTATGTCAGAAGTTAAACTGGAACAGGAGCTTCGAATAAGAGAAGACTTTCCTGTGCCCACCTACGAAGAATGGAAAGCTGTAGTTGAAAAAGATCTTAAAGGTGTTCCATTCGAAAAAAAATTGCTCACTAAAACTTATGAAGGCATTACCCTTCAACCAATCTACACACGACAAGATATCGAAAATTTACCAATTGTTGAAAATACTCCAGGTTATCATTATTATGTAAGATCAACAAAATTATCTGGTTATCTTACAAAACCCTGGGATATCGCTCAAGAAATTCCTTATAGCTTACCTGAAGAATTCAACGAAGCTTTAACTAATGATTTAAAAAAAGGCCAAACAGCTATTAATATTTTGTTAGACAAAGCAACTGCTAAAGGAATTGATGCAGATAAAGCTAATGAATGCGAAGTTGGAGTTTGTGGACTTTCACTTTCTACACTAAGCGATTTGGAAAAAGCTCTTAATGGTGTTGACTTAAAAAAATATCCAATCTATATTAATGCTGGTATTTCCTTGATGCCAGTTTTATCTTTACTTGCAGCATATGCAAAAAAACAAGGTTATGATTTAAAAGAAATTTCTGGTTCTGTTGTAATAGATCCAATTTCTGCACTTCTTTATGATGGAAAATTAAATGCTTCATTAGAAAATTTATACGACGAATTAGCTACTGCTATTAAATGGGCTGAAGTTAATGCGCCTAAATTAAGAATTGTTAGCGCCAGTGGTTTAGTTTATCACAACTCTGGTGCTACTGCAGTTCAAGAATTAGCTTATACTCTTTCTGCTGCTATTAATTATCTTGATGCTTTAATCGATAGAGGAATTAATATAAACACTGCTGCTAAATATTTCAGATTTACTTTTGGAATTGGCACAAACTACTTTATGGAAATTGCTAAATTAAGAGCTGCAAGATATTTATGGGCTAAAATTATAGAATCTTACGGTGGAGATGAACAAGCTCAAAAAATGTTAATTCACGGAAGAAGTTCTATTTTCTATCAAACAGTATATGATCCTTATGTAAATATGCTTAGAACTACCACAGAAGCCTTTTCTGCGGTTGTTGGTGGTGTTGATTCACTACATTCAAGCTGTTTTAATGAATCTATCGGATTACCAGACGAATTTGCAAGAAGAATTGCTAGAAATGTTCAAATATTACTCAATGAAGAATCAAACTTAAGTCGAATTATAGATCCTGCTGGTGGTTCATATTACATCGAAAAATTAACGGATGAAGTTGCTAATCTTACATTAAAAATGATACAAGATATTGATGATAAAGGCGGTATCGTAAAATTTATCGAAAATGGTGAGTTACAATATTCTATTAAAGCTATACTTGATGAAAGAAAAAAAGATTTTGCAAAAAGAAAAACAGTGCTAGTTGGTACAAACCAATACGCAAATACAAAAGAAGTTAAACTAGATGCTAACTTACCAAATTGTGCAGATATCAAAAAGAAAAGAAGTGAGTATATCCAAAAATACAGAACAAGTGGCGATGCTCCAAAACACAATGCAGTTTTAGAAAAATTACAAAGTATAGTTGATAACGATACAAATAAATTAGATACAGCAATTGAAGCAATTTTAGCTGGTGCTACATTAGGCGAAGTTGCTGCTGCTATCAGAAGTAATTACAATGAATCTCAAACAGTTGAAACTCTTAAAATTGTTCGTTTAGCTGAAGATTTTGAACAATTAAGAGATGCTGTAGAAGAATACAAAAAGAAAAATGGAAGTGCTCCTAAATTATTCCTTGCTAATATGGGTCCATTAAAACAACATAAAGCAAGAGCAGATTTTTCAAGAGGCTTCTTTGAAGTTGGTGGCTTTGATGTTATTTATCCAGATGGATTTGATACACCAGAACAAGCAGCAGAAGCAGCTGTTAAAAGTGGTGCAAAAGTTTCTGTCATTTGTTCAACAGATGAAACATATCCAGAATTAGTGCCACCATTTACTAAAAAAGTTAAAGAACTTGATCCTAATATGATAGTTGTATTGGCAGGTTATCCAAAAGATCAAGTAGAAGCTCATAAAGAAGCAGGCGTTGATGATTTCATTTTCTTAGGTGCCGATGTTTACGCTATAATTTCAAATCTTTTCAAGAAATTAGGAGTACTATAAGATGGCAAAAGTTGATCTTAAAAAAATAGATCTTACTAAAAAAGGTAAAAAAGTTTCTTTCGAAGAATGGAAAGCACAGGTAGAAAAAGAAACTGGTAAACCATTTAGCGAGTTTATCTGGCATACAATGGAACAAATTGATGTTAAACCCCTTTACGATTGGGAAGATATCAAAGATTGTGAACACTTACCATATTTTTCCGGTATGCCACCTTATTTAAGAGGTCCTTACTCAACAATGTATGTAATGAGACCCTGGACAGTAAGACAATACGCAGGATTTTCAACAGCAGAAGAATCTAATGCATTTTACAGAAGAAACTTGGCTGCAGGGCAGATGGGGCTTTCTGTTGCATTTGACCTTGCAACACATAGAGGATATGATTCAGATCACCCACGAGTAATTGGCGATGTTGGTAAAGCTGGTGTTGCTATTGATTCCGTTGAAGATATGAAAATCTTATTTGATGGTATTCCATTAGATAAAATGTCTGTTTCAATGACAATGAATGGTGCTGTACTTCCAGTAATGGCTTTCTATATCGTTGCTGCGGAAGAACAGGGCGTTAAATGGGAACAATTAACAGGAACCATTCAAAATGATATATTAAAAGAATACATGGTAAGAAATACTTATATATATCCACCAACTCCATCAATGAAAATTATTGCGGATATATTTAAATTTACATCTCAATATATGCCTAAGTTTAATAGTATTTCAATCTCTGGTTACCATATGCAAGAAGCTGGAGCTACAGCTGATCTTGAAATGGCTTATACATTATCAGATGGTTTGGAATACATTAGAACTGGTATCTCAGCCGGAATGAGTGTTGATGATTTTGCTCCAAGACTTTCATTTTTCTGGGCTGAAGGAATGAATTATTTCATGGAAGTTGCAAAATTAAGGGCAGCACGTGTTCTTTGGGCTAAATTGGTTAAACAATTCAATCCACAAAATCCAAAATCACTTGCATTGAGAACTCACTCACAAACTTCCGGTTGGAGTTTAACTGAACAAGATCCATTTAACAATGTTGCTCGTACTTGTATCGAAGCTATGGCAGCTGCTTTAGGTCATACTCAGTCACTCCACACAAATGCGTTAGATGAAGCTATTGCTTTACCAACGGATTTCTCTGCTCGTATCGCAAGAAATACTCAGCTTTATCTACAAGATGAAACAAATATTTGTAAAGTTATTGATCCTTGGGGCGGTTCTTACTTTGTTGAAGCACTCGTTAATGAATTATTGCACAGAGGTTGGAAACATATTTTAGAAATTGAATCATACGGCGGTATGACAAAAGCTATCGAAGCTGGAATACCTAAAATGCGTATTGAAGAAGCTGCTGCAAGAAGACAGGCGAGAATCGACTCTGGTAAAGAAACTATCCTTGGTGTAAACAAATATAGACCAGAAAAAGAAACTCCAATTGAAATTTTGGAAGTTGATAACACTGCTGTAAGACAATCCCAGATTAGAAGATTAGAAGAATTAAGAAAAAACAGAAACGAAGAAGAAGTAAGAGCAGCTCTTGATGCATTAACCAAATGTGCCGAAACAGGAGAAGGTAATTTACTTGAACTTTCTATAAAAGCAGCTCGTGTAAGAGCAACATTAGGTGAAATTTCTTACGCACTTGAAAAAGTATGGGGAAGATACGCTGTGACACCAAAAACAATTTCAGGAGTTTATAGCTCCGAGTATTCTAACGAAGATAAAGAAATCTTTGATAAAGTTCGTCAAATGACAGATGAGTTTGCAAAAAGAGAAGGTAGAAGACCAAGAATTTTAATTGCTAAAATGGGTCAGGATGGTCACGATAGAGGTGCTAAAGTTGTTGCTACTGCTTACGCAGATATGGGATTTGATGTTGATGTTGGTCCACTTTTCCAAACTCCAGAAGAAACTGCGCGTCAAGCTGTTGAAAACGATGTGCATGTTGTAGGTATGAGTTCACTTGCTGCAGGTCACAAAACATTATTACCACAACTTGTAGAAGAACTTAAAAAACTAGGTAGAGATGATATAATTGTTATTTGTGGTGGTGTAATACCTGCTCAGGATTATGATTTCTTATACAAACACGGGGCAGTTGCTATATTTGGTCCTGGTACAAAAATTCCAGAAGCAGGCTTGAAAATCATGGAAGAAGTAAATAAAAGATTCTAATAATTTACTTAAAATGTAAGGCTGGTCTTAATGACCAGCCATTTTTTTAGCAGTAATAAATTATTTTTGAATTATTTTAGAAATTTTATTATTTGAATACACTTATACTTGTGAATAACAAATAACAGCAGAGAACAATATAAAAGTAAAAACAACAGGCCTTGTTATTTTAATCGGTACAAGCCCAATACCAAATTCCAATGTTACTAAATATTTTTGTGATACTTGTGTTAGTTTAAAGAGAATTTGGCTGATATATTCTATCGAGAACGAGAATCAAAAAGCAACTGTAAAATATGCTGAAATATTAACCAAGCAAATAAAAGAAATCTATAATGATAAGGTTCAATTTGAGTTTATTCCAATTAAAGATGTTGGTAACGAACTTGCTATTTTCGAAGATTTATCAATTAATGTAAAATTGGAGCCCAGTGAAGATATTTCTTTACATTTAAATTACACTGGGGGGGGACTAAATGTATGAGTGTAGCAGCATATAGTTTTTTGAAGGAAAAATTTGCTAATTTCAGTTCATCTTACTTTGACTCAAGAACTCATAAAATTATTTTTAGTAATGGTTCTAATTCAGATATTTTAAGAAATAATAATGATTATCATATTAAAGATATAATTGATTAGCAAGGTTTTAAATTTGTAGATCAAAGTTTAAACAACAATTTTGATGATATTATATTTAATTATCAAAAAATTGATTTCAAATATGCATTAAATGCAATAATTGATGAAATTGTTTGTGGTAATAAAATAGAAGAATACTTCCTAAAAAAAGATAGTAAGGGATTTTATACAAAGTTATTTTGGATAAAAAAGGAAACATCGCGAAAAGAATTTCCAAAAATTTTAACAAAGATTGTGTTTCAAAGGATATTTTCAAAGAGTTATCTACTTTAACAATTGATCAAGAAATACAAAAAATTTTCGATAAATTTGAAAATAAAATATTTGTAAATGGTGAAATTAATCGTGAAATATTCTAAAAAGATATTTCAGGAGAAATGAAATTTTTAGATGGTACCTGGTTAGAAAATTATATTTTTAGCATTTTGTTCGAACATTTACAATCTAATAATTATAAAGTTTATAAGAATCTAGAATTTATTAAAGAAAAAGAAACAAATAAGAATAAAAAATTTAAAATTGATTGTATTGTATTAAAAGAATATCAAATTATAGGTATTTCTTGTACAACAGAAAAATCTATAAAATTATGTAAAATGAAAGCATTTGAAGTTTACTATAGAACAAAGCAAATAGGCGGTACACAAACAAAGAATATTTTAGTTTCTTTTGCAAAAGAAAATACAGCTAAAGAACTACAGGAAGAACTTGCGATTGATACAGGTTCTGATAAATCGAATATACTAATTTTAGGCTATAAAGATTTTGAACCACTGATATCAAAAGAAAAATTTCTTAATTTTATAAATGAAACTAAGTAAAATTCAATTTTTTATAAATGATTACAAATAATTATGAATACAAACTATAAAGAAAATCAGGATAAAAATTTTCAGTGCAACAAACAAGCTAGAAATAAAAAATTTTATAATAAAAAAATTACTCAAAATCGTGATAGTGATAAGCAAGGGATAAAATACAAGGGGAAAATAACGATTATAAGAAATAAAGGTAATATTGGTGTTATATCCTTAGATGATGGAACTAAAACTCAACCTATACCAACACCACAACCATTTGAAGATGGTGACTCTATAGAAGTAATTTTTTCCGACCTTGCCAAAACTGAAATTAAATTTATGAAAGTAATTGATGATACATATTATTACGGTGTAGTTATTAGTGTTAATGAACAAAAAAATTTAGTTACTATTTTGTGTAATTATCCAAAAATTAAAGGAACTATTACAAAAAATGGAATTGAAAATCTTAAATTATCTGATAAAGTCAAATTTAATATAAGCAAAATAACTACAAAGTTCTTTCCATTTACTGAAAATGTACAAAAAATTGAAATTGGTGAGTATTGGAAAACATTATCACCAATAATACAAATATTTGAAGGGAAATTCTACTCAGTAAAAAAGAATAATGATCAAATTACTAGAGTGAATATAAAAGAAGATAAATGTAAATACATTAATTTTACAAGACCAGAATTAAATGAAATCTATATTATTATTTTTAGAGGCGATAATTATATCTATTCAATACAAAAACTTAATTATAACAATATAAACGAAATTTTGGCTTGTTATAGAAACTCAAAAGATAAAGTTAAGCTGAGAATAATTGATAAACTAATACAACAAGGTTTAAGTATTAAAAATTTTGAAAAAACAAAATTAATAAAAGATAAGAAAATATTACTAAAAAAAATGATAGCTTCATTACCAGCATGTAGTTTAAGGGATAAATATATTATCGAATTACAACAACTTGATTATAATCCCAATAAATTGAAAATTAGCAAGACCGGTGCTCTAAAATAATATTGCAAAATACACAAAATTTGAAGAAAATATATATAAGTAATAGAGTTAAAATTATAACAGATGAAAATTATAAAATTTCTTCAAAAATCTATAATTCTCAAATTTAGAAAATTGATACAAGTGCATGTGAATTTAAGATAGTTATTAATTTGCATAGATACAATATCGATATACAATCTAATGATAACATTATTAAAATTTTTAATAATAAACCCTGGAAAATTATTTTATGATAGTCCTTATATGTTTTTAAGTGTATAATTATCAAATAAAGGGAATAGATTCAAAATATCTTGTATGGTAATTCTTATTTTTCATTCTAAAATTTAATGTTTTGAATAAAAAAAATTTTTTAATTAATGAAAACTATTTATTTTTTATTTTTATTGATTTTAAATTTTTATTAAAAAATTTTTTTGAATTATGAAATCTCCTAATGGCAATATTACAATAATTAAACAAAATAACCAGAGAGAATCTTTGCTTTGTGAAAATGCAAGCCATTTGTAAAATTCCATATTTCCTACTATAATAGAAGATAGCGATAACTTAGAGCTTTCTTTTAACGATTCTAAAAATACCAGAGTAAAATACAAATAAGTAATTGAGAATAGTGATTTCTTTAATAATGTTGTTTCCATAAATTATAAGAACAATTTTGGAACAATCTTACTAAAATCAAATCCTAGTTTCTCATCCATTGAAATAAATGATAAGACTAAAATAAATTCTTTAATTTCAAAAAAGTCAGATTATCCACAAGGCCATAGATTATTTTTACCCAATAATAATGATTTTGATTATATATTTCAAACTCAAATTTATAACGGCAGATTTTCATTTAAATTAAATAATCCATCAAAAGATGAAATAATACTAGATAAGGAAAATAGTATTTTCTTAAATTTTAAAGAACCTGAATATGATGACGTTTATGTAATAATATTTACAAAAAATCTTCAATTTTTGATATACAAATTATAATATACAAATAAGAATGGAAATCTTGCTTCTTATAATGCTGCTGATGAAGATACTAAATTAAAAATGATTGATATATTTAAAAAACTCAATCTTTTAGAAAAAGAAGAACTTAAAAAAGTAAACATCCAGATACTAAAAGAAAAAATAGCAAATTCATCAAACCCTGTTGAGAAAGATAAATATATTATCAAATTACAGAAACTTGAATATAATCCGATGAATTTAGTCTTGAGTAAAAAAGAAAATTACAAGTTGATTTTAGAACCAGTAGAAATTAAAAAGTTAAAAGTATTTCATAAAATAAATTTAGAAATAAATGAAAGTAGCACAAAGATTGCAAAAATACCACTTAATAATATAACAAAAATAGATACAAATTCATACGAACTTAAAAAATTTGAGAACAAAAATAAATTTATAATAGATTTTGCCATAACTAATGAAATAAAAAAAATAAAAATAATTTAGAATGGAAAATTATCAACAAATAAGAGGTAAAAATGGAATTAAAATTAATTGATTCTATCAAATCAAGAGAAAGTTTAATTTTTATTGAAACCATTGAAGAAGAAGAAACAATAGGTATTTTAAAAAATGTATCAGCAACAATAAATCATAGTTTGATTTTATGGGATGCCAATAATGGTTTTAAAGATATTACTCCCAAGGGCGCTGAAAAACCACTTTTACCATCAGAGCTAAATGTAAGTGATTTAAACCGTATGTTCAAACAAATAGAAGATTATCCAGATGACGCAATTTTTGTAATTAAAGATACAAAATATTATGTAAATGATAGAATTGATCCTAAAGAATTAGCTAAATTGGTTAGAAAACTAAAAGAACTTAAATTACGTCTTAAAAATAAAAAAAAAACTTTAGTTTCATTAGGTGAAAGTTTTAACCTTGTAACCGATTTAACAGAAGAGTTTTCTTTATATATTTATGGAAGGCCAGATGTTAAAAACTTGAGGATATATTTTTAGAATTTATAGCTAGTAATAATTTACAATAATTTACAACTACAAATTAAGATATAAAAAACGAAATAATAAATGCTGCAAAAGGACTTACTGCTGATCAGTTTCGTAATTGTATAGCAAAGTCAATTGTAAAATATAATAAAATTGATAGTATTACAGCTGATTTAATTTTAGATATCAAAAAGCAAATAATTAATAAAAATGGAATTGTTGAGTATATTGAAGAAAACATAGATTTTAGTAATGTTGGTGGTCTTACACTTTTAAAGGAATGGTTAAAGAAAAAACAAAAAGGATTTAGTAACAAAGCAAAAGAACTTGCAATTCCTGAACCAAAGGAAATATTGGTTTTTGGTATCCCTGGAACTGGTAAATCTTTAACTGCTAAAGCGGTTGCTGCTTTATGGAGAAGACCAATATTAAGAATGGATATGGCAAGAATTTTCGGTAGATATGTTAGAGACTCGGAAAATAATATTAGAGAAGTTTTAAGACTTGCTGATGCAGTTGCACCTTGCGTTTTATGGATAGATGAAATTGTAAAAGCTTTCGTAGGTGCTTCTGTTGGGCACGAAACTACTGTTCGTGTTTTTGGTAGTCTATTGACCTGGATGCAAGAAAAAAATCGTCTGTTTTTCTTATAGCTACTGCTAACGATATCACTAATTTACCATCTGAATTTTTAAGAAAAGGTAGATTTGATGAAATATTCTTTATAGATGTACCTAATATTGAAGAAAGAAAAGAAATTTTTCAAATACAACTTAAAAAATATAAATTAAAACCCAATGACTTTGATATTGATGAATTAGCAAAAATAACAAGATTTTTCATAGGTGCTGAGATTGAATAAGCTATTATTGAAGCTAAATATAATGCTTTTTTAATCTTGATGGGATTACATTTTCAGGTGGTGAACCTTTGTTACAAAAATATGTTTTGCTAGAAATTTTAAAAAGATTAGATAAAAATATTCATAAAATGCTTTTTACTGGATATGATATTAATGAATTAGATGAATATCAGAAATAAATTATACAATATATTGATTTAGTAGTTTTTGGTAGATTTAATTATAAACAAAAAGGAAATTTTTTGTGGCGAAGCTCCCAAAATCAATACTTTTACTCTCCTACAGGGAAATATGATTTAGGAATGATTCAAAAACTAACCAATGAAAAAAGTGCTGGTCTGGAAATTGTTGTTAAAAACAATAATTTATTTATTTACGGCATTCCAACATCTAATGTATTCGAATTATTGAAGGATAGATTAGCAAATAAAGGTATCAATTTAAGTTTATAATTATTTTTTCAAATAAAAAATAATCTATTCCTTTGCATTTTTGATAATTAAATCTTATTTTAATAACTATATTTTATTTTATTTTCGAGGTTCATATGCCAAAACTATTAAATGTTTTTTGTGTTAATGATAACAATCATTATCAAATACAGGCTGGTACTAGTTTGAAAGAACTTATTGATATTATTAAACCACAAACTAAATTTCAAATTGTAGGTGCATTAGTTAATAATACAGTTCGTGAATTAGATTATGAAATATTTGCTCCTAAGCATATAAAATTTTTTGATGCTTCTTCGCGTATGGGTATGCGTATGTACACAAGAGGGCTTTCTTTTGTCCTTATTAAAGCATTTTATGATTTGTATCCCGATGCTATGCTAACTATTTCTCATCCTGTTTCAAGAGGATTATTTTGCGAAGTAGAAAATTTAGAAGTTACGGACGAAGTGATTTTAAATATCAAAAATCGAATGAAGGAGCTAATTGATAAAGATATTCCCTTTGTTCGTAAACAAATTGAAACTGATGAAGTAATTAAGTTATATGAAAAATATAAACAAAAAGAAAAAATAGATTTGCTTAAATTCCGTAAGCATATATATTCTTCTGTATATTTCCTTGAAGATAGGCCAGATTATTTTTATGGTTTTTTAGTTCCATCCACAGGATATTTGAAAGTATTTGATTTATTTAAATTTAATGATGGTATGTTGCTTAAACTTCCCAAAAGGTCTAATCCAAATATAATCGATGAAAATGTTCATCAAAATAAACTTTTTGGTATCTTAAAAGAACATTCTGAATGGGCGGAAATTATTGGTGTTAAAACAGTTGGTGATATTAATAGCAAGATTGATAACGGCGAGATTAGTGATATTATTAAAATTTCGGAAGCACTTCAGGAAAAGAAAATCGCAATGATTGCTGATGATATACATAATAGAAAAGATGTAAAATTTGTGCTCATTTCTGGACCATCTTCTTCTGGTAAAACATCATTTTGCAAAAGGCTAGATATACAATTGCGAGTGTTGGGATATAAACCAATTAATATTTCCTTAGATGACTATTTTGTCGATAGAGAGCTTACACCAAGAGATGAAAATGGTGATTACGATTTTGAGTGTCTTGAAGCAATTGATATAGAAGCTTTTAACAAGGATATGACAGATTTATTAAACGGTAAAGAAGTTGATATGCCAAAATTTAATTTCACTATTGGTAAAAGATTTTCATCAGGTAATAAAATTAAAGCTCAAGAAAATACAATTTTTTTAATTGAAGGTATACATGGGCTTAATCCAAAATTGAGTGCTATGATTGATGATAAATTTAAATACAAAATATATGTTTCCGCACTTACAACAATTTTATTGGATAGACATAACAGAATTTCTACAACAGATAATAGACTTATCAGAAGATTAGTAAGAGATTATTATTATCGTGGATATTCTGCTTATGATACTCTTTCAAGGTGGGAAAGTGTAACTCGTGGCGAACAAAAGAATATTTTCCCATTCCAGGAAAATGCAGATGTTATGTTTAATTCATCCTTGTTATATGAGATTGGTGTTTTAAAGCTACATCTTGCAAAAATTTTAGTTGACGTTCCTGAAAATGTTGAAGAATATGCAGAAGCAAAACGATTAATGAAATTTTTAACTTACTTCAAAGAAATACCAGAAAAAGAAATTCCACCAACATCAATTATTAGAGAATTTTTTGGTGGAAGCAGTTTTAAATATTAAAATCAATTTAAGTTAAAAAATATGAAAAAAATTTTATTATTACTTGTAGTTATAACAATTTTTGTATATTCTCAAGATTATGACCAAATAATTAGTAAAGCTTATTTAAATGATTATGGTTATCAATTCTTACAGCAGGTGTGTGATAGATTTGGCGGTAGATTGATGGGCAATAAAAATAATTTTGATGCGTTTGATTTTTTAGCAAAAGATTTTGAGAATAATAAAATTGAATATAAAATTGAATATTTTGATGCTCCTAGTTATATCAGAGATGAAGAAAATGTTGAAATAGTGTATCCATTTAAAAGAAAGTTAAAAATTGCAACAATTGGATATTCCAAACCAATCGATAAAACCACTGCTGAAGTAGTGTTACTTAAAACTTTAAAGGATACATTGCAATTTGGAAATAAAATTTTGTTATATGTTAAAAGCGAGTTTCTTGACAAAGAATTGCCATTAAAATATGAGTTATGCAAAATTCTTAATAGGAATAAAGCTTTAGGGTTGTTAGTTGCCAATGATAATACTGGATATACAAATTTAGTATCTACAGGAGACTTTAAAGGTAGAGAATTAGATTTACCTGTATTTACAATCACCAACGAAGATGCTCAAATTCTTACAAGACAAGTTAACAATTCTTTAAGACCGGTAGTATCGATATTTAACAAATCTTATACTAAGATCCAGCAAGTACCTAATATTGTTGCATCTTACAAAGGTAAATCAAAAGATAAGATTGTTCTTATTTCACATTTTGATTCGTGGGATTTAGGTCAAGGAGCTATTGATAATGGTATTGGTAGTGCAAATTTGTATCATATACTAAGAGTTTTTTATGAAGTTAAGCCAAAAATAAATTATTCTATTGATTTTGTTTTTGTCAACGGAGAAGAATTGGGATTGTTTGGGAGTAAAGCTTATTATGAAAAACATAAAAATGAAAATTTAGTTGCATGTATTAATATGGATATGGTAGGCTCACCTTATGGTTTTAATGTAATGGGATATGACTCCCTAAAAACTTTAATTGAACAATTTAATAATTTGTTAAAAGGTTTTAATTTAAATAAAGTGATTTCACATCCCTGGCTAAACAGCGATCACATGCCTTTTATGATTAATGGTATTCCTTCTATCACACCACTTTCAAAATTAGATGAATTTAAAATTCAATATTACCACGATTATACAGATACATTTGAAAAAGTTAATAAAAAAGCCATCTCAGATGCTGGGGCAGTGATTGGATCATTATTATATCATTTAGCTATTAGAAATGATCTTGAACAATACAAATTAGATAAAAGCCAAACTAATAAAATGCTAGAAAAATTTAATTTACTTAAACAATTAGAAAATGAATAAAATTTAATGAAAAAGGCAGTTGTAGGTGTAGTAACATCCGAAAAAACATATAATAGATTAGACGATATTTTGTTTAATGATGCATTTTTAGCAAATCGTGAGAAATTTGATCTTGCGGTAGTATTTAATTCAGATAAGAAAATTAATCATAAATTTAAAACTGAATTTGATTATATTTACTTTAGGCCTAATGTTGGCATGGATCCTGCTGGCTTCAATCACTTAATTACTAATTTACCGGAATATGAATATTATTTCCTTTTGCACGATGACCATTTTTTTATGGATAACAACTGGCTTGATTTTTCGATTAGTTTAATGGAAAATAATCCTGATGTTGATATTATTGGTAATATAGTTTTCTTGCAATATCCAAAAGCAATGCAACAAAAATTTAATGATTTTATAACTCAAATTGGAAAAGAAAATTTAATAGAATATGCAAATTTGCCATTTTATATTCATGGTATTGCAGGTATATTTAATAATAAATCAATTACCTTATTAAAGAAAAAATATGGAGGAATACCACATTTACTAAACAATGATAAACAGTTAGCAGTTTTTTGTGAAAAACTTGTTACTTTATTAATGATAGATATAAATATCAAATTTGCACAATATCCTGGTGAAATATTTACTTATCTTTACCATAAAAGACAGGATAAATTACACACATATCTTTCAGAAGGAATGAGGTTATTTTACCAAAATGATATTCCAAATGCAATTAAATATTACAAATTATATTTGAATTTAGCAGAAAATTTAAAATATGAATTTGATATCATAAACGCATATATAAACTTAATAAATTCCTACCAGATATTAAAATTGCCAGAACAAATACAATATTATATAAAAAAATTAAAAGAATGAATTTAAGTGAGAACATCAAATTACAGATAAAAGAAATTTTAGGCGATATACTTTAAAAGATATATTCACTTCTTTTAATATCACTATCTTGTATTATCTTAGTTTAAATGAATAATTATTATATAAACATAAAATTTAAAAAAAATTATTTGTTTTTAGGTGTAAAGTTTTGTTATATTTAATTTATCATAATGTATAATTAAGAGGTTTGAGATGAATTGGTTTAAAAATTTAAATTTCAAAGCTAAAATGGCTGTACTATAGATTATAACCACAGTTCCTTTTGTTATATTAATCTTTGGTTATTTAATCCCCAAAATTTCAGAAATATATTACAACGATAGAAAAGAATATCTAGAGCATTTAGTTGATGTTCCATATACTATTTTGGAATATTATAATAAAAATGTTCAAAGCGGGGAAATGACATTGGACTCTGCAAGAGAAATTGCATATGATAAAATAAATAGTTTGAGATATAATACTAAAGAATATTATTTTGGTTATAAATTAGATGGAACAACAGAAATATTAGGATCTGATCCATCTAAGAGGGGGACGAATAGAATTGACCTCAAGGATCTTGAGGGAAAATATTTTATTAAAGAATTGTGTGATAGTGCAAGGGAGCGTGGAAGGGGATTTGTAGCATATATGTATCCTAAGCTCGGTGAAGATAAGCCTTTGCCAAAACTTTCATTTATTAAGTATTTTGAACCTTGGGGAATTTTTATTGGTACTGGTATTTATATTGATGATCTGGAAGTAAAAATTTCTGAAACTAAGCAAGCTTAATATTTACCAATTATAATTATTATTGTTTTAGTGGGAATTTTATCTTATAAAGTATCAACTTTTCTTGCTAACACGACAATAAAACTAAAGAATTCTGCTATGGAAGTATCAAAAGGTAAATATGACGCTGTAATAGAATTTGATACACAAGATGAATTAGGTGAGCTTTCAAGGGTATTTAAAAAAATGGTTATGGAATTACAAAAATTAATTCGTATTGCTGAAGATAAATCTGAGGAAGCAGATAAAGCAAAACAAGAAGCATTAGAAGCTAAAATGAATATAGAAAAAGAAAAAGATTATCTTGAAAATAAAGTCAACATTTTGTTAGATAAAATGAATGATTTTGCTCGTGGAGATTTAACTGTCAGATTGCCAAATGAAAGCCATCCTATATTAGGAAAATTATTTAGTGCTTTTAATGAATCTCTAGAAAAATTAAGGAACATGTTTGAAAGAGTCAATCAAGCTGTACTTGCAACTTCGAGTGCAGCTGCTGAAATTTCTGCAAGTGCTGAACAAATGTCTGCTGGTGCTAGTGAACAAAGTTCTCAAATAAGAAGTGTAGCACAATCTACTGATGAAATGAATAAAACTATTCTAGATAATACCAGGAATGCAACACTTTCATCTGAAAAAGCAAAAAGTGCAGGTATTATGGCCAAAAATGGTGGTCAGGTTGTTCTTGAAACAATAAAAGGAATGGAAAATATTGCAAAAGTTGTTCAAGAAGCAGCTCAAAGAATTCAAAAATTGGGTAGTAGTAGTGATAAAATTGGTGAAATAGTTTAAGTAATAGATGAAATTGCTGATCAAACAAACTTGCTTGCATTAAATGCGGCAATTGAAGCTGCTCGTGCAGGTGAACAGGGTCGAGGCTTTGCTGTTGTTGCTGATGAAGTTAGAAAATTAGCTGAAAGAACAGGTAAAGCTACTAAAGAAATTGCTGAGATGATTAGAGAAATTCAAATTGATACAAAAGAAGCAGTTCATGCTATGGATAAAGGTATTAAAGAAGTAGACGCAGGTAAGGAATTGGTAAATAAAGCTGGAGAAGAATTACAAAAAATTATTCAGGAAACCAATGTTGTTGCAGATTTGATTACGCAAGTAGCAGCAGCTAATGAAGAACAAAGTGCTACAAGTGATGAAATTACTAAAAACTTAGAAACAATTGATAAAGTAATGGCTGAAACATCGTCTGGTATTCATCAAATCGCTATGGCAACAGAAGATTTGAACAGATTAACTTCCACTTTAAGAGATTTGATAAGACAATTTAAGTTATAAAAAAAGCCCCTCACGCAGGGGCTTTTTTTATTTCATGTACGGGCAATTTCCTCTAAAACCTTTACCTTTACCAAGTCCAGTCCCTATGGGTCTATTTTGGTACATTTGTTTTTTTTGTTCGTCTGTTAATTTGCTATAAACTTGTTGTTGATGATCAACTCTTGCCATATCCATTTTGCTTTTTACATCATTTCTTTGATTGATTAACTGTTTGATTTTATTATAGTCTGGGTTTTGTTTGTTCCTTTCATCAGCAATTTGAAGATTGATTTTTTCAATTTGTGCTCGATAATCAATCATTTGTGCTTGATGTTGTTGTATTAATTTTTCAATTTCTGCTTTTTGTTCGGATGTTAAAGATAAATTATTTAAGCAATAGCCCGAGCCAAACCCTTTGCCATTACCTTTCATTCTACCTGGTCCTGTTTGTGCAAAAATTGTTGCAGAAGAAAAAATAAATACTGCTATAATAGCTAATACGATTGTTGAAACTTTGGGTTTCATTATACACCTCTAATTAAATTTTTTTGAAAATCTATATATTTGACAGCACAACTTAAATGTTGGTTTAAAAGAATTGGTTAGAAAAAAAAAAAAAAATTAAAAAAAACTTGATTTTTCAATTTTTTAGTATTAATTTAATACTGAAAATATTATAAAATTATGAAAACACAAAAAGTAAATAACTTCTACGTTCAAAAGACAAATCTACTTTTATTAAGACATTGTCCAGATTTATAACTTCAAATTACATCCTTCGCAAATAATCCATATTGTTATTATTTTTATCTTTTTTACTTAAGTTCAATTTATTCATTTTTTAATAAATCAATTAACAACCAAATGGGGAGTTTAAAATGACACGCAGAAACATTCTTATCATGGGTGCAGCTGGAAGAGATTTCCACAACTTTAATGTTCTTTACAGAGATAATGAAGCTTACAATGTAGTTGCTTTTACAGCTACACAAATTCCAAATATTGATGATAGAAAATATCCTAAGGAATTAGCTGGAAAATTATATCCAGAAGGAATTAAAATATATCCAGAAAGTGAATTAGTTAATTTAATCAAAGAACTAAAAGTTGACGAAGTAGTTTTTTCATATTCTGATGTTCCTTTTGAATATGTGATGACAAAAGCTGCTATAGTTAATGCTGCTGGTGCTGCATTTACAATGTTAGGTGCTCATCAAACAATGTTAAAAAGTACAAAACCAGTTGTTGCTGTAGTTGCAGTAAGAACAGGATGCGGTAAATCTCAAACATCAAGAAAAGTTGTTGAAGTATTGACTAAAGCTGGAAAAAAAGTTGTAGCAGTTCGCCATCCTATGCCTTATGGTGATTTGAATGCGCAAAAAGTTCAAAGATTTGCTACAATGGATGATTTAGTTAAACACAAATGTACAATTGAAGAAATTGAAGAATATGAACCACATGTTGCTAGAGGTGGAGTAATTTATGCTGGTGTTGATTATGAAGCAATTTTGAGAGAAGCTGAAAAAGAAGCTGATGTAATTCTTTGGGATGGCGGTAATAATGATACTCCATTCTATGCGCCAAATGTAACATTCTGTGTTGCTGATCCACACAGAGCAGGCCATGAAATTAGCTACTATCCAGGTAATACAAGTTTAAGAATAGCTGATGCAGTTGTTATTAATAAAATTGATACTGCAGATAGAGATGATATTTTATATGTAAGAGAAAATATTCGCGAATGCAATCCTAAAGCAACTGTTATTGATGGAGCTTCTCCAATATTTGTTGATAATCCAGAAATAATCAAAGGTAAAAGAGTTCTTGTTGTTGAAGATGGTCCTACATTAACTCACGGTGAAATGACTTATGGAGCAGGTGTTGTTGCTGCAGAAATTTATGGAGCATCTGAATTAGTAGATCCAAGACCTTATACAGTTGCTTCTATCACAGCTACTTATGAGAAATATCCTAATATTGGAATATTATTACCTGCAATGGGTTATGGTGAACAACAATTAAAAGATCTTGAAACAACAATTAATAATACAGAATGCGATGCTGTTATCATTGGTACACCAATCGATCTTGGTAGATATATTAAAATAAATAAACCTTACACAAGAGTAAGATACGAATTACAAGAAATTGGTGCTAACACAGTTGAAAGTGTATTAAAAGAAAAAGGAATAATTTAATAGTAATTTTAAATGCCAGTCTTAATGGCTGGCATTTTAAATATAAAGTGAGGTAGGTATGAGCAAATTAGCAGTTTGTGCATTTGGTGGTAATGCTCTTTTATTAAGCAATCAAAAAGGTACAATTTACGAACAAGAAGATAACGCTACAAGAGCAGCTAAAAATTTAATGCCATTAATAAAAAAAGGGTATAACTTAGTTCTTTCTCATGGTAATGGTCCACAGGTTGGAAATATCATGCTACGTAATCATGCTGGGCATCAATTATATAATATTGAAGAAATGCCACTTGATATTTGTGTTGCAGATTCTCAAGGTGGTATTGGTTATATGATAGAAAGAATTTTAAGAAATGTATTATTTGAAAATGGGTATAAAAAAGATGTTGCTACATTGGTAACACCTGTTGTAATTGATGAAAATGATCCGGCATTTCAAAATCCTACAAAGCCTGTTGGTCCATATTACAGTAAAGAAGAAGCAGAAAAATTAGCTAAAGAAAATAATTGGGCTATCAAAGAAGATGCTAGAGGAAGGGGATGGAGAAGAGTTGTTGCATCTCCTAAACCTTTGGATATTTTTAATGTAAAATTAATAGAAGAACTTGCAAGAAGAGGTTATATTGTTATTGCTGCTGGCGGCGGCGGTATTCCTGTGTATTTTGATGAAAAAGGTTTTATTCGTGCTAATGAAATGGCGGTAATTGATAAAGATTTGGCATCATCTCTTATGGCTCAAAAAATAAAAGCTGATGAATTTTATATTTTAACAGATGTGCCAAAAGTTTGTATTAACTTTAATAAACCAGATCAAAAAGAACTTGATTTAGTTACAGTTGCTGAAGCTGAAAAACTTATTCAAGAAGGTCACTTTGCCGCTGGAAGTATGTTGCCTAAAGTACAAGCTGCTATTCAATTTGTTAAAAATACAGGAAATGTTGCAGTTATTACAGAATTAGGCCAATTAGATAACGAAAATGCTGGAACAAGGTTTGTTCCTTAATCAAAAATTGTTTATATTTAAATATTTATAAAATAGGAGATATTCCAATGGCTGTAAATATGAAAGGAAAAAGCTTAATTGAAATTTTCCATCTTACTTTAGAAGAAGTTGAACAAATTTTTGAGCTTTCTAAAACATTAAAAATGGAAAGATTAATTGGCAAAAAGCACAATGATTTATTAGCTGGTAAAAAATTAGGTATGATTTTTTCTAAACCATCTACAAGAACTAGAGTTTCTTTTGAAGTTGGTATCTATGAACTCGGTGGCACTGGGTTATATTTTAATCAAAACGATTTACAATTGAAAAAAAGTGAAAATATCCACGATACAGCTAAAGTTTTATCAAGATATTTAGATGGTATTATGATTAGAACTTTCGATCATCAAGATGTGATTGATTTAGCAAAATATGGTTCTATTCCTGTAATTAACGGTTTAACAGATTTACATCATCCTTGCCAGGTTTTAACAGATTTATTTACAGTTTTAGAGAAAAAAGGTAGACTACGTGGATTAAAGATGGCTTATATTGGAGATGGTAATAATATGGCTCACAGTTTATTACATGGTTGCGCAAAAGTTGGTATGGATATTGCAATTGCTTCTCCTTCTGGTTATACACCTGATAAAAAAGTAGTTGAAGAAGCACAACAAGACGCTAAATATATGGGTAGCAAAATTGAAATTCTTGAAGATCCGATTGCAGCTGTAAAAGATGCTGATATTGTTTATACTGATGTTTGGGCTAGTATGGGACAAGAAGCAGAAGCTGCTGAAAGAAGAAAGAAATTTATGGCTTATCAAGTTAATCCAGAATTAGTAAAACATGCTAAAGATGATTATATTTTTATGCACTGTTTACCAGCACATCGTGGTGATGAAGTTGTTGATGAAGTTATGGATGATGAAAAACATTCTGTTGTTTTTGATGAAGCTGAAAACAGATTGCATGTCCAAAAAGCAATTATGGCTTTAGTAATGTAATATTTCTAAGTTATAAGAAGATAAAGCCAATTTTTAATAGATAAATCACTGTATTTAATAAAGGGTTGTCTTTTGTTAAGGCAGCCCTTTTTTATTTTTCTAACTTCAAAGTAATTACTAAAACTTTAATTTTGGAAATTGTTCAAATATTCATACTTACTTTAATTTTAAATTATTTTTGCGGCTAATTAGGAGAATTGCTATTTAAAATTTATAAAATTTGTTTTTTATGTAATAATTTCTTATTTTAACAAATTTAAAAATAAAATAATATTGCTTTATTATGGAAGAGTTCAAAAAGTTAGTAGACATTATTAATAACAATCAAAAATTTGTTATTACCACACATGTAAATCCGGATCCAGATGCAATATGTTCTTGTTTAATATTTTATACAATTCTAAAAAACTTGAACAAAGATGTTAAGATTATCAATACAAGTGCCACTCCTTATTTTATCGAATTCCTTGATTATGAAAAAGTTATAGAAAAATATAATAGGGATATACATTTAGAATATATAAATGATTTTGACGTTATTGTATGTTTAGATTTTAATCATATTGGAAGACTTGATACAATGGAAAAAGATGTTATAGCATCAAAAGCATATAAAATTTGTATTGATCATCATACTGAACCGGAAGTTCAATATTTCGATTATCTTTTCAATAATGAGGATTATGCTGCTACTGTTGAAATTATGTACGATCTTATTAAAGCTACAAAAATAATTCAATTCGATAAAAAAATAGCTGAGTGGATATATATTGGATTAAAATCTGATACCGGTTCATTTAGTTACGAACGAACTACCGCTAAGACTTACAATATTGCTGCTGAGCTTGTGAGTTTAGGTGTTAATCCATTTGAAATTCATCATTTATTAAATAGTAAAAATAGATTAAATAAAATTCATTTGCAAGGGCATGTTCTTTCGCAAATGAAATTAGATGATACTAATAAAATTGCTTATATAGTTGTTACAAAAGCTATACTTGATAAAACAGGTGCAGAAGAAAGTGAAATTGATGGATTAGTGAATAATTGTCTTTCGATTGAAGGTGTTGAAGTAGGCTTGTTATTTATCGAAATGGAACAAGGAATGAAAATTAATTTTAGATCAAAAGGCAAAGTTCCTGTAAATAAATTAGCAGCTATATATAAGGGTGGGGGACATCACAATGCATCTGGTGCCCGATTATTTGATAAAGAGTTAAATGATGAAATTATCACTGATGTAATCAAAAATGCTCAATTATTTATCAAAGAATATGCTGGATAGTTTATGATAAGTTTTCAGTTTAAATACAAAACAGTTAAAGATACTTATGAATATTTAGTTTATATTTGCGATGAAAAATCAATAAATAATAAAGAAATCCACATTCCAGAAATTTCATTTAACTATACATTTAATAATAAAGAAGAAATCAAAAATTTATTACCTATAGGAATTAAAAGGCAACTTAAAGTTTTATCTTATGCTAATAATGATAAGTATTCAGTTATCAATGGAATATCTAATTTTATTAGTTCAATTAATAACGACTCTAATGTTATAATATACTTAAATGATTTTTCGAAAGATAAAGAATTTTTAAGACAACTTGTTGAAGGTATTTTTTTAGGAAGTTATAAATTTGATAAGTATTTATCTGAAAAAAAAGAAAAGAATTTAATTATTAGTTTTATAAATCTTGAAGAAGATAAATTAAAGCAACTTATTAATATATCAAAAGTTATATATGATTGTGTAAAGTTAGCTAGAGATTTATCTAATGAAATACCCGATGTATTAACGCCTAAATCCTTTGTAGACACTGCGTTAAGTGAAATCGGTAAAAGTTACAATAAAATTCAAACTGAAATATATAACTATAAGAAATTGCAAGAATTAGGCTTTAATGGTATATTAACCGTTGGCAAAGGAAGTAAAAATAAACCATTTTTACTTGTTGCAAGTTACAAGGGAATTGAAAATAGCGATAAATTTTATGCATTAATAGGAAAAGGAATTACATTTGACTCGGGTGGTTATTCAATTAAACCTTACGATTCAATGCCTGAAATGAAAGCAGATATGTCGGGAGCAGCTGTCGCATTAGCAACTTTCTTAGCTGTAGAAAGATTAAAATTACCAATAAATTTAAAAATTTATATACCATTAGCAGAAAATTTAGTAAGTGGAAGCGCTTATAAACCTTCTGATATCATAAAAATGTATAATGGTAAAACAGTTGAAGTTGTAAATACTGATGCAGAAGGGAGATTAATTCTAGCCGATGCCCTATCTTTTGTAAGTGAACAAAATCCTGAGTTAATTATAGATTTGGCTACTCTAACTGGCGCTATTGTAGTTGCTCTAGGAATGAATTATAGCGGAGTTTTTTCAAATAATAATGAATATTTTGATAAATTAAGTGATATTTCTAAAAGAACTAATGAAAAAATATGGCAAATGCCATTAGCAGAAGAATATAGTGAATTACTTAAGAGTGATATAGCTGATATGAAAAATTTAGGGGATAGATGGGGAGGAGCAATTACAGCTTCTTTATTCCTTAAAAATTTTATTAAAGATGGGACAAAATGGATACATATAGACCTTGCTGGTCCTTCATTTCCTAATCAATTCGGACCTAATACCAAAAATACAATGACAGGTTATGGTGTTAGATTGTTAACATATTTTTTTATGAATTTGAATAATAGTGACTCATTGAATATATCAAATTAGCTATTAGTTTAGTTGGTAAATCAAATCTTTTATTTTACAATTTATTTAGTTATATTTAAAAATTCAAAAAAATTAAAATAGTATGGCAAAAATAATAGCAATTGCGAATCAAAAAGGTGGTGTTGGAAAAACAACAACGGCAATTAATTTATCTTCTGCTTTAGTCACTTACGATAAAAAAGTTTTATTAGTAGATTTAGATCCACAAGCAAATTCAACATCCGGGTTGGGTGCTGAGTACACTAATACAATTTATAATGTATTAACACAAAAAGCCCAAATTGAAGATGCTATTTGTGATTGTAGTATGCCCGGTTTGAAATTATTACCAAGTGAAAATAACTTAGCAGCAGCTGAATTTGAGTTTTTAAATGTACCTAATCGACATTATTTATTAAAAAATTATTTAAGTAAAATCTCAGATAAGTTTGATTTTATCATTATTGATTGTCCGCCTTCATTACATTTATTAACAATAAACGCTCTTTCTGCAGCAAATTCAGTTTTAATTCCTGTTCAAAGTGAGTACTTCGCATTAGAAGGGTTAAAGCAATTATTAGGTACGATAAATCAAGTTAAGACGCACTTTAATAAAAACTTACATATCGAAGGTGTGTTACTTACAATGTATGATAGTAGATTAAAATTATCTAATCAAGTAAATGAAGAGTTGAAAAAATATTTCAAAGATCTTGTCTATGAGGCTATTATATACAGAAATGTTAGAATATCGGAAGCTCCAAGTCATTCTAAACCAGTATTGTTATACGATCCAACTTCATCGGGGACACAAAATTATATTTCTTTAACAAAAGAATTTTTAACAAAAAATGGTATTCAAGTATAATAGAGAAAGCAGAATATGAAAACAACAGGGTTAGGTAAAGGGTTAGATGCAATTTTTACTACAGATATTAATAATCTTCAAGAAAATTTACAGGTTGAAATTGATACAAATACGATAACAAAAATTGATGTAAATCTTATAGATCCAAATCCATTTCAGCCAAGAGTTGAATTTGATAGAGAAGCATTAGATGAATTAAAAAAATCAATCTTGCAAAATGGATTAATACAACCTATAACTGTTCGACCATATCAAAATAGATATCAATTAATATCTGGTGAAAGAAGATTAAGATCTTTCAAAGAATTAGGGTACAAAGAAATACCTGCTTACATCATCAATGTTGAATCTGATGAGATGATGTTAGCGCTTGCGTTGATTGAAAATTTACAACGCGAAAAACTCAATATCATAGAAGTGGCTCATGCATATCAAAGATTAATAGATGAATGTAATCTAACTCAAGAACAAGTTGCAGAAAAGGTTGGAAAAGAGAGATCCACTATTACAAATACAATTAGATTATTGAAACTTCCTAAGGCTATACAAGATTCCCTTGCCAAAGAAGAAATTACACCAGGACACGCACGCGCTTTACTTTCTTTAGAAAATACTGCTCAGCAGTTGGATGTATTTGAAAAAATTAAAACTGAACAATTATCTGTTAGAAAAGTTGAGCAATTAGTTCAATCAATTAGTAAAAGTGGTGGTTCAAAAAAAATTAAACAAGGGAAATCAAATTCTACCAATATTCCTAAGGATATAAATATAAAAGATTATGAAGATAAATTAAGACATCTTGTTGGTACAAAAGTTTCTATCAATCACAGAAAAGATGGTGATGGAGAAATAATAATTAGTTATTTTTCTCTTGATGAATTTGAAAGAATTTTTGAGCTACTTAATGAAATCTCCAATATTTAAGATTTTTATATTTTTATGTATATATAGTAAATTATTTTCGCAGGATAGTATTAATACAGATTTTAGTAAATTGTATTACAACCAAAGTAAAAGCCCTTCAACAGCAATTCTTTTAAGCAGTGTATTACCAGGAAGTGGACAAATATATAACGAATCTTACTATAAAGCGCCAATTATATGGGGCTCGTTGGCTTTTTTTGGTTATTATTTTAAGTTTTATCAAGATAAATATGATGATTATTCAAAAATATATAAACACAAATTAATGAACAATGAACCTGATGCACAATCATATAGTAGAATAAGAAATTTTTATTATAAGAGAAGAGATGAAATGGGATTGTATTTATTATTAATCTATGTTGCTAATATCATTGACGCCTATGTTGATTCCCATTTATTTGATTTTAATGTTATTCCGCCTTCAAATCAACCGTTAATATCTTATCCAAAATCAACATATCAGTTTAATATAAAAATACCATTCTAAGATACTTACATAATTTTTTCAAATGTAGAGTTAAGGCTCTTAGGAGTTGTATTCAATGGTTGATTTAATGCTTGAATTAGTTCCAACGCTTGTTTTCCGTATTGACTTTTTACTTCATTCAACATCTTCATAGCAACTTCTTTTTGAACTTTAGATGTTGAATTAACAATATTATTGATAACTTGCTCTGGTATATTTGAAATAGCTCCGATTTGCATAAATTTTTCTCTTTTTTTTTACAATATAATTTAATAAATTTTAAAAGTCAATAGTAAATTTAAGGAAAAATTATGAATAATAAAAGACCACCATGGGATGAATATTTTTTAAAATTAGCAATGTTAGTAAGTGAAAGGGCAACATGTCCAAGAATGCATTGCGGCTGTGTTCTTGTAAGAGATAAAAGAATTTTAGCTACGGGGTATAATGGTTCAATACCTGGAGAGCCACATTGTGAAGATGTTGGGTGTTTAATTGTAGATAATCACTGCGTAAGAACAATACATGCTGAAATTAATGCATTAACTCAATGTGCACAACAGGGAATCAGTACTCAAGGGGCTACTGCTTATGTTACAAATATGCCTTGTACAAATTGTGCCAAAGCTTTAATTGCTGCTGGTATAAAGAGAGTTGTAATATTTTCTGATTATCATGATACTTTAGCTGAAGATTTCTTTAAATCTGCTAATGTGGAACTAGTAAGAATCCCAATGCCAGATAAAATGATAAATTATGATTTGGAACAATATACTTCGGCTAAGAAAAAATCATAAAAAAATTATTTTTTTTGAATAATTTTTCATAATTTTAATATAACAATATTGGTTGTTTTATGGATAAAGATCTTCACTCAATTCAGGAAGCAAGGGATTTAATAGCAAAAGCAAAAGCAGCACAGCAAGAATTTAAACATTTTTCACAAGATCAGGTTGATAAAATTGTCCTGGCAATGGTTAATGCTGGTGCTAATGCTGCTGAGAAATTAGCTAAAATGGCAGTAGAAGAAAGCCAGATTGGAAAATATGAAGATAAAATTACCAAAAACTTATTTGCAACAAAAAGTCTCTGGGAATCTATTAAAAGCTTAAAAACTGTAGGTGTTATAGGTACTGAAGCTAATGGAAAAATTATAAAAATAGCTGAACCAATGGGAGTAATAGCTACGCTTATACCTTGTACAAATCCCACATCTACTGCAATGTTTAAAGCAATAATTTCTGTAAAAACAAGAAATGCTATTGTTGCAAGTCCACATCCACGCTCTATAAAATGTACTGCAGAAGCATTGGAAATATTGAACAAAGCAGCTATACAAGCTGGAGCTCCCGAAGGGCTTATTAATTGTATGTTAACACCTACATTAGAAGGTACTGAACAATTAATGAAGCATAAAGATGTTGCTCTAATTCTGGCTACTGGTGGCTCAAATATGGTAAAAGCAGCTTACAGTAGTGGCAAACCTGCTTATGGAGTTGGGCCGGGAAATGTTCCTGCATTTATCGAAAGAAGTGCTAATGTTCAAAAAGCCGTTGCTGATATAATTTATGGTAAAACATTTGATAATGGTACTTTATGCTCATCCGAACAAGCAATTATAGCCGATAAACCAATTGTAGATGAAATTAAAAAAGAAGTTATTAAAAATGGCGGTTACTTCTTAAATAGTGAAGAAAAACTTAAACTCGAGAAGTTTGCTGTTCCACACGGACATTTAAATAGTGAAATTGTTGGCAAAAGTGCACAATGGATAGCAAAACAAGCGGGTATTAATATTCCTGAAAATGTAAAAGCATTAGTTGTTGAAACTAAAAGTGTAGGCAGGGAAGAACCTTTATCAATCGAAAAACTTTCGCCAATTCTAGCGTTTTATGTTGTTGATGGTTGGTTAGAAGGCTGTCATAAATGTATTGAGTTATTAAACTTAGGCGGTATTGGTCATACAATGGCTATTCATTCTTCTGATAAAGATATCATTATGAAATTTGCTTTTGAAAAACCAGCGTTTAGAATTATTGTAAATACAACATCAGCTTTAGGTGCTGTAGGTTATACAACTGCTTTAAATCCATCTTTGACATTAGGACCAGGAACCTGGGGTGGCTCTGTAATTTCCGAAAATGTAAGTGCGAAACATTTGATGAATATTAAACATCTTGCTTTTGAAACAAATCCTGTTAATCAAGGTTTTGCGGTAGATCACATAGCAAATTCTAGTGAAATGAGAGAATCATTTTTGGAAGAAATCGAAAAAAGATTACTAGCGCGTGCTGGAAATCCGAAAGTGCAATCATATCAATCTTTTCAAAAAAATGAAAAAACAACTGAAACTAGTAAAAGTATAAGTGAAGAAGAGATAGACAAAATTATTATGAGCTTCTTTAATAAAAAGTAGTATTTACTATTTTTAAATAATAGCCACTAAGTTTAAATTTTCAAAATAGATATACCAAACTTAGTGGCTAAATTATCTTTAAATGAGATTATTATTCTGAAGAAATGTTGAGCAGTTTATACATTGCATCTAGTAGTACACTTATTTGAGGTTTCGTTAATTGTAAATCAGCACCAACAGAAGCACCTTTATGTAAGATATCTTCCGATACAATTGATGAAAATATAATTACCGGTAAAGATTGCAAAATTTTATGTGTTTTTATATTTTTTGTTAGTGTAAAACCATCCATTTGTGGCATTTCAACATCTGTAATGACAATATTAACAAAATTAGAAAGATTGTCCCCACTAGCTTCAACATTTTTAGCAATTTCTTCAAGATATTTCCAGGCAGAAAGTCCATCGTTGAAAGCAATGTATTTAAAACCAGCCAAATCTAATCTACCTGAAATCATTTTTCTTATAGTAGGGGAATCTTCAGCAGTTACAACTGTAAAGTCTTTAGCAGTTAATTTTTTGTTTTCAGCTTCTTTTAATAATTCTGGTCTTTCAACTTCTAGCCCAAGTTCAGGATTAATTTCAGCAATAATTTTTTCAACATCCGCTAGCAAAATATTTTTATCTTCTGTTTTAATGATACCGATAATTGATGATTGTTCTTCTGCAAAATCGTTGATAACATCTGGAGCTTCAACTTGTGTCCAGAAAAATCTATATATTCTTTTTACATCATTAACAATAAAACCAAATTGGTTATTATTAAATTCTGTGACTATGAGTTTTTTGTTTTTTTGTTCACTGGAATAATTAAAAAGGCTTAAACCTAAATCTATAACGGGAATAATACGATTTCTTAGGTTAAATATACCCTTGACATTTGGAGGTTGATTAGGTAGTTCGGTAATTTCTGGCATATTCATGATTTCTCTTACTTTGGCTACATTTATACCAAAAGATTGCTTTTTCAGGCTTCCATCTGTGTCTGGGTATTCAATAATATATTCAATTATTTCAAGTTCATTGGTTCCGGATTCTAAAAGGATGTTAGTTTTCATAAAAACCTCTTAATAATATTTTTCTTCTTTTAATTCGCCACCTTTGTAAAAAGATTGAAATAAACCAGAAAGTTTTCCCTCGTAGTAATTTGATATTTCCATAGCAGTGCCATCATCGTAATAAAATCTTTGTTCGCCATGTAATAAACCATCTTTATAATTTTTAATGCTTTTTAAAACTCCATTATGATAATAATCGACAAAGTTTTCTTTAACTTCAACGATTATACCTTTTTCGTCATACCTAACTCTTTTGGTAATCTCTCCATTAACATAAAAATCCAAAACGGTAAGTTTGCCATTAAAATCGTATAATCTTGCATAGCCTTCCAATTTATTGTTTTTATATGTAGCTTCTAAAATACAAACACCTATTTCGTTGTAAACTTTTGTTTCACCATCAAGAATGTCATCTACAAAGTTTTTAATAACTTCAAGATTACCATTTTCATAATAAGTGTATGATGTACCATTAAGTTTTCCGTTATGATAGTTATAAACAGATTGCAATTTGCCAGATTTATAATATGTTTTAGTGATACCTTCTTGTACTCCATTGATATAATTGACTTCTGCCCAGAGCTCCCCAGTTTCATAATACCACTTTGATATTCCTTCAAGTTGACCATTTTTATAATTCCATATCATCGAAAGGGTTCCGTCATCAAAATACCATTTAGATTCTCCTTCTTCTTTTCCATCTTTAAAAAACCATTCTTTTGATAATTGTCCAGAGGGATAATATTCTTTGTAAATACCGTCCCTTTTGCCATTTATTACATATCCTTCTGATTTTATTTTTCCATTTTTGTAATATTCTATTTTATAATCATTTTCTTGAGAAAAAATTGTAATGTTGAATGCAATCAATAAAGTTAATATAATTTTCTTCATATTTAAATAAAATTTTCTTATTTTTAACTTAATAATAATAAATTTTTTGCAAATAAAAAAATAAAATGAGTAATTATAAGGGACATTTTTTTTTCAATTTGATAATTTTTATCCCATTTGTATTTTTTATCAATAAGTATTTTTTTGTAGAACTTCACATTTCCCAAAAGATAATCAATTATGTTTTACTTTTATCAATTAGCATCTTATTTACATTATGGCCGGATATTGATACCAAAAGTGTAGGGCAACGATATTTTTATATTGTTTTTTTTATTGCGGATATTATATTAATCATTACAGATAAATTAAATGAAGCTGCATTACTTGGGTTAATGGCTATGCTACCAATAATATCAAATCACAGAGGTTTTTTTCATTCGCTTTTTGCTGTCTTTTTCTTTCCGGCGGTATTTTTACTGGCACCTGGACTTTATCATCAATCTTTTACTTATTCCAAAATTATTGTTGGTTTACCTTATTATCTTGCAGGTGTTTTGGGATATCTTGGCCATTACATTTTGGATGGGTTATTATGGAAAAATATAAAAAGGAAAATATTATGAAACATTCATTTGAACAGAGAATACATTTTTATCAATGCGATCCTGCTGGTATTTTATACTTTGCAAATATTTATAATATTGCACATGATGCTTTTGAAGAATTATTTTTACTTAAATATATTAATTTGAATGACTACAAATGGTATCTTTTACCTATAGTTCATTCCGAAGCAGATTATAAAAAACCATTAAGATTTAATGATATTGTAGAAACTCATATGATACTTGAAAGTATTGGAGAGCACTCATTTACTTTCAAGTATGATATTTTTAATAAATCAATAGGGCTAGTTGCTGCAACTGTAAAGATAACTCATACTTTAATAGAAACTAAAACATTTCAAAAAGTTAAGTTATTTCCAGAAATTATAGAGATTTTAAATAAATTCAAATAATCATGGAGGGTAGTATGGCGTGTGATAACAAGCAAAAAAATCTTCAAAGATGTAACTGTACTTATGAGCCTTGTCCAAGAAAAGGAGTATGTTGCGAATGTATTGCATATCACAGAAGTATGGGGCAGTTACCAGCTTGCTACTTTGATAAAAAAACAGAAGCAACTTATGATAGAAGTATTGAAAGATATTTAAAGATGAAAGGAAAGTAATTTGTTTTTGGGCAGAAATTTTAAATAAATAGCAATTATTTTGAAGTATAAGATTTCAAAAGTAATATAGCAACAATTAATCGCTTATATTTTAATTGGTTAAAAGTAATGATTTGAATATATTTTAGAGTTATTTATATTTTTTATATCTTATTGTAGAATAATCTATTTAGTATTTCAATACAACTCAACATAATCGATAAATCCCACAAAATTATATTCAAATAAATTAAAAAAACATCTATCAAAACAGAAAATTATTGAAAGTAAACTGTAAAATTGAAAGTTTTTTAAGTAATTTAGGACTTAGACTGTATTTTCAAAAGTTCCTGTTTAATTGACAGGGGCTTTTTTAGTTATAAATTATTTTTTGATACATACAATTAAAAAATTAATTTGACTTTAAAGAAAAATCGGAGTAAATTAACCTATATAATAATTTGGAGTTTTTATGAAACTTCTTAAAATTTTATATGAAAAATTTAAAATTTGTTTTATAATTTTTAGTGGCGTAATAGTGGGATTGTTATCTTTAATGGTTTATCTTTCAAGAGCCCATTCTTACCTTTCCGATGATCCAGCAACCTGTATGAATTGCCATGTAATGGCCACTGCATATAGTGGATATTTCCATAGTTCGCACCGTAATTTTACCACTTGTAATGACTGTCATGTTCCACACGATAACATATTCCATACATATTATTCTAAAGCAAAAGATGGAATTAGGCATGCAACAATTTTTACCTTGAGAGCAGAACCACAAGTAATAAGAATTAAAGAAGATGGTAAAAAAGTAGTTCAAGAAAATTGCATAAGATGCCATGAAAATTTAATTGTTGATGCAAAACTTACACAATATCCAAGTTCACAAATTAATCATCATCGCTATGATTTTAATTGCAATCACTGTCATAGGGAAACACCGCACGGAAAAATTCAAAGTTTAGCAAATACAACAGCAGCAAAAGCTCCTTTTGTTAGTAGCGCTGTTCCTGAATGGTTAAAGAAAATTATGCAATAAAATTCAAATGGAGGCTTTATGAACAAGCTTAATAATTTAATTGAGAATAATCCTAAAATGAAATGGATAATTTTTATTGTAGTGGTTGTAGTAATATTTTTATTAGGACTTTTTTCCGCATCAATTATGGAAAGAAGGGCCGAAGCACAATTTGTATTTACTCCAAAAGTACAATATGATGAATTAGAGCCTAGATCTGAAATTTGGGGACAAAATTTTCCTAAAGAATATGAAACTTATTTATTAACTGCTGATACAACATTTAAGAGTAAATATAATGGGAGTGGCCTTGAAGATGCTTTAGCGGAAAATCCTGAAATGGTAATTTTATGGGCTGGATATGCATTTTCAAAGGATTATAATAAACCACGTGGCCATTATTATGCAATAGAAGATGTAAGAAAAACTTTAAGAACGGGTGCACCAAATGATACAACTCCAAGTCCGCAACCAAATACTTGTTGGACATGCAAAAGTTCAGATGTTCCACGGGTTATGAAGGAAAAAGGAGTTCAAGGGTTTTATGCTGGCTCGTGGGATAAATTAGGTCATGAAATTGTTAATTATATAGGTTGTGCAGATTGTCATGATTCTAAAAATATGGATTTGAAAATTACTCGTCCTGCGTTGATAGAAGCATTGCAAAGACAAGGAAAAGATGTTGCAAAACTTACTCATGCAGAAAAAAGGACAATGGTTTGTGCACAATGTCATGTTGAGTATTTCTTTGATAACCGTGATGGTAAACAAAAATACCTAACCTTTCCGTGGGATAAAGGAATATCTGTAGAGGAGATTGAAAAATATTATGATGAATTTAATTATGCTGATTGGATACATCCAATTAGTAAAGCACCTATGTTAAAAGCACAGCATCCAGATTATGAAGTATTTACTCTTGGAGTTCATTCAAGAGCAGGATTAAGTTGTGCTGATTGTCATATGCCGTATGAAAGCCGTGGCGGAGTTAAGTTTACAAGCCACCATATAACATCTCCTTTGCAGCATATTAATAAAACTTGTCAGGTTTGTCACAGAGAATCAGAAGAAGAGATCAAATCAAGGGTATATCAAAGACAAGAAGCTAATAAACAACTCCAAAATATTATACAAAAAGAATTAGCCATAGCTCATTTTGAAGCAAAGCATGCCTGGGATATCGGTGCTAAAGAAGATGAAATGAAACCTATTTTACAATTAATTCGTCAAGCTCAATGGAGATGGGATTTTGCAGTTGCTGGGCATGGTAATTCTTTCCACGCACCACTGGAAACAGCTAGAATTTTAGCACACGGTATCAATAAAGTCCAGGAAGCCAGAAGACAATTAACAAGATTATTTGCAAAATATAACAATTTTGATGTTAAAATTCCAGATTTTTCAACAAAAGAAAAAGCACAGTTGGCAATTGGTTTAAATATTAGTAAATTAAAGAATGAGAAAAAAATATTTTTGGAAAATGTTGTTCCAAAATGGTTAGCTAAAGCTAAAGAAAGAGAAAGTAAATATTCAGTTAAAAATTTGTGAGAGTTTATGAATATAAAAGAGTTATACCAAAAAATATTGTTTATTATAACTGGGGGTATATCCCTCAGTTTTTTTATTGAAATATTTTTAAATTTGCCACAATTTGTTTTTCCTTATAATTTATGGTTGGTAGTATTACTTTTAATATTTACTTTTTTTATCTACTATTTTTTCCGTGAAAAACAGATATTTATAATTTTGTCATCTGTCCATACCGCAATAGCTTCTTTATTATTTTATATTGTATTTTTGATAATATCAGGTTTTGTGCCACAAGTTAAAGATAATACTTTATTAACAACAATTGGATTAACGCATATTGTTTCAAGTATTCCATTTACATTTTTAACTTTACTACTCGTAATAAATTTACTTTTTGCATTATGGAAGAGAATATTTTTACCTTTGTCAATTAAGAATGTAACTTTTATTATAAATCATTTAGGTATTCTAATTGTTCTATTATTTGGCAGTATTGCTGCATTTGATTTAATTCGAACAACTATGTATATTGAAAAAAATAAAGTAATATGGTATTCTTTTAATGATAACAATAAAGATGTAGTTCAACTACCTTTTGCAATTGAATTGAAAGATTTTGATATAGATTATTTTGAACCAAATATTCAACTCTTAAAAATTAAAGATATATCTAACAATAAATTAGATTTAATTTCCCAGGTAAGTGTTGATAAAAATAAGATATTAAAACTTAAAGATTTTGAAATTAAAATACATCGTATTATTGATTATGCCTGGTTCATTGAAGATACTGTTTATACAAACTATTCACCAGGATATACAAAAGCAGTTTATGTTACAATAAAGCGAAAAAATCAGATGATAAATTCGTGGTTAAGCTTTCCAACATTTGTGCAAAATGCAAGATATGTAAGAATTGGTGACTATGTTTTAATGTTATCTACTCCGCAACCTAAGAAATATATTTCGTATGTAAAAGTTTATGAAAAATCTGGTAGAGTATATGATGATAGTATTTTAGTTAATCATCCTCTGGATATAGAAGGCTGGAAGGTTTATCAAAAAGATTATGACCAAAACTTAGGAGAATTTAGTAATATATCAATTTTAGAAGTTAATCATGATAGATGGCTGAGTATAGTCTATTTTGGACTTTATATGATGATTATTGGTTCAATTTTACTTTTGATAACATCAAGGAGAAAAAATGTTAGCAATATATAATACAGTATCAATTTTAACTATAATAATTTATACTTTTGTAATAATAGTACTAATAAATAATTTCAATAAAGAACAAATAGCAAAAAGATTTATTGATATATTTCAGTTTATTGCTTTAATAATTTCATTAAGTTTTATTGTCTATTACTGGATAACAATCGATAGAACACCATTAAGAACATTATGGGAAACAAGGCTCTGGTATGCCTTTTTTACTGCTCTTATAGCTACAATATTTAAGCTTTACTGGAAAATGAATTATATGCTTATCTATGGTAATTTTATAACAATAATATTTATTTTAGTGAATTTATTACATCCAGAAAATTTTTCAAAAGAATTAATGCCTGCTTTACAAAGTTATTGGTTTATTCCGCATGTTATAGTATATATTTTTTCTTATGCATTATTTGGAATTGTTACTATTATGGCAATTTTTAATTTAATTCCCAAAATAAAATTCAAAGCTGATATCAAAGATATAGATAATATAATCTACATTGGGTTAGCATTTTTAACATTAGGATTAGTTTTTGGTGCTTTGTGGGCAAAAGAAGCATGGGGAAGTTATTGGACATGGGATCCTAAGGAAATTTGGGCGATGATAACGTGGGTAATATATCTTCTATATGTGCATTATAGATATGGTTTTCAGTACAGTGAAAAATTCAATAATTATTTTATAATTACTGCTTTCGTATTGTTATTAATTTGCTGGTTTGGAATTAATTATTTACCTGTTGCAAACCAGAGTGTGCATACTTATACAAATTAGTTTTTTTTGTAAATTATTATTAAATTCATTTGTAAAATAATATTTTTTTAAAGGGTGAGATGCTTTCTACAAGTTGCCAATATGCGATACAGTCTATATTATATATTTCTACTTTTGGAGAAAAAACACCAGTTCCAGCTAAAGAAATAGCGGAAAAATTAAAATTGCCAAAGGAATTTATTTCTAAAATTTTGCAATCACTTACTAAACATGAAATTATTGGTTCAACTAAAGGAATTAATGGCGGATTTTATATCAACAAAAAAACATCTGAAATTAAAATTTTGGATATAATTAAAATAATAGATGGAGAAGATTTTTTAGAAGGTTGTGTATTAGGATTTGAAGGTTGCTCAGATGAAAATCCATGTCCGATACATCAAAAATGGAAAATGTGCAAACAAGACCTTTTAAAATTGTTTAGCAATGAAACAATCGATCATTATGAAGATCTGGTAAAAAGTAAAGTTGATTATATATCAAACCTAAATTCTAATTAAATTATTATAAATAAGTTTTAGAATTATTTATTCTTTTCTAAGCATTTGTAAATTTTTAATTTCACTTCATTGGCTATTTCGTCGTAGTTTTTATTTTCTGGGTAAACAGGGTCTAAAAAGTGTAGTTTAATTTTTTTAGGTTTTGGAATTTTAGAGCCAATAGAAAGTGCTTCGTAGGCGCCGCTTATTGTAACTGGAACAATTGGCACATTTAATTCTTTACATAATATAGCAAATGATTTTTTAAATTCATTAATCTGGCCGTCTCTTGTTCTTGTACCTTCGGGGAAAATTATAATATTTTTATTTTCTTGTAAAATATGTCCCATCTTATGAATACTTTCTTTCAAGTCGGCATTTAAGTTTAAGGAAACGATATTACTAAATTTTGCAAATATTTTAACAAAAAAGTTATTAACATATTTATCTTTAGCAAAGAAAAATGATTTAGATAAAATATTATCATTCAATGCACACGCTATTAAAAGTCCATCCAAAAAACTTTGGTGATTTGGGGCAATAATAAAATTGGTCTTAGGTAATTTATCTTTGCCAGTAACTTCTAGTTGGAAGTAAATTTTGAATAATGGTTTAGAGATATGTTTCAAAACTTTTAATAAAAATGTATTTTTCGGTAGTTTATGTGATTTTTTTTCTTTTAACAATTTATTCCAGTTTATAAACTCATTTTCGATTTTTGTTTTTTTCTCACTAATAAAGTCAGAAAGTTTTCTTAGAGTAGAATGTTCAGAAAGGGCATTTTCACTAAGTTTGATGCCAAAATTTGCTTCTATTTTAGCTATAAGTTCAACTTTTGCAAGAGAATCTAATCCTAAGTCGAATTCGAAGTGTTCGTCGGGGAGGACTTCTTTTTTAACAACACTTTTTAAATAATCATTTAATATTTTGTATTCAATATTTTGTGGTATATCGGTTATTGTTTCTGAATTAACTTGTTTCTTTTCTTTCATAAAATCAGCAAGAGCGAACCTACGAATTTTGCCAAGCCTTGTTTTGGGTAATTCGTTATTGACTACAAAGAAATTGTTAATTCGTTTATAATCCTGAACTGTTTTATTAAATTTATCAATAACAGTCCATTTTATGTAATCTCTAACATCAACAATACCAATTTCGTTAATTACTTTTTCATCTGGGTAAATTACAGCAGTTAATTGATCATTATAAAGGCTAAGTCCAATTTCTTTAATAATAGGGAATTGTTTCATAATATCGAATTCAATCAATTCTGGGTTGAATTTTTTTCCATTTGGTAGAACAAGGATATCTTTACTTCTACCTTCAATATATACATTACCTTTTAAGTCAATTCTTGCAATATCGCCGGTATGTAGCCAGCCATCTTTAAGAACTTCATTAGTAGCATCTGGGTTGTTGTAATAACCTAGCATTACATTAGGACCTTTAACGCAAAGTTCTCCATCATTTAAAAGTTTATATTCCATACATTTCATAATAAAGCCAGCTGTTCCGGGTTTTACTTTATCAGGATGAGGAAATGATATCATCGGAGCAGCTTCTGTCATACCATAACCTTCAAGAATTGTAAATCCTAAAGCACGCATTCCTTTTGCTACATCAAGTTCTAATTTTGCACCGCCCGAAACACAATATTTTAAATTGCCACCAAACTTGTTTTGAACTTTAGCAAATATTATTTTCCCAAATTTATCAGATGAGATTAGTTTTGATGTTTTGAAAAGTAGTTTTGCGATTGCATTTTTATCTATTTGAGATTTAATACCATTGTAAAATAATTTATATAATCTTGGAACACCTACCATGATTGTAACTTTATGTTTTTGCATTTGAGTAAGTAAATACTCACTTGTTAGTTCTGTGGCAATTACAATTGTAGCTCCTAAACTAATTACAATTGTAATAGTTCCCTGTAGCGGTAAAATATGATGAAATGGTAATATCGCTATTACTATATCGCTTGATGTATAAATTTTTACTTCATCTGAAACTGCTTTTATATTTGCATAAAGATTATTGAATGTAAGCATAACACCTTTTGGGTTCCCAGTAGTGCCTGATGTGTAAGGAATTAAAGCAACATCATTATAATCTGTTTTATCCCAATCAATTGGGGATATTGTTGAAATAGTATCAATGTTTAAGTCATCGAAATTAATGTAGTTAACTTCTTCATTTATATTTTGTTTTGCAATTTCTAATTCTTTTTGTGTTTTGTTGGTATAGAAAACATATTTTGGTTTACAATCGTTTATAATATAGGCAATTTCTTTTCCTGTGGAGAGATAATCTATTGGAACAAAAATGCCAAATTTATTCCAGGTAGCATACAAAGTGATAATCCACTCATATCTATTTTCGGATACTAGTGCAACTCTATCGCCTTTATTGATATCGATTATTGAGGAGAGTTTTTGAATTTTGTTGATTAACTCGTCATAATTAAAATTTATATCATTTTGTATTATTGCAGTTCTTTTATTTGGTTGGGGGAACATAATTTTTCCTAATTTTTTTTATCCAATTATTAATATAAATAATTTTTAGTAATTGATAAATGATAAAATTTATTATTCAATTAGATTGTTACAATTTGAAGTAATGACTTTTTCCTAAAATTATTAAAAAAATTTGCAATTTGCAATTAAATTATGTATCTTTGTATAGAAACATTATAAAAATAAGGGAAAATGTTAAGAAATAGTCAACATATTCAGTTACAGCAACAACAATTATTTATTTTTTGGTGGCAGGGAATTATTTTACGAAAGCACATTGAGGTGACATGGGTATAAAATATTAATAGTTATAAATTTAAAAAAACCTGTTTAGCCCAATGTGCTGAACAGGTTTTTTTGTTATACTCTGAATTAAAATTCAAAATTGAAAAGCAGGGTGATTGTAAAAAATTGTAATGTGTTTAGAAAAATCAATTAAAATTTGCAATAATATAAATTTGCTTCTGGAGGATATATGACTTTTGAGCTATTTGAACAATATAGTAAAGAATTCAATTTATTACCAGTTTATAGAATTATCAAATCTGATCTTTACACTCCTATTTCCATTTTTTTGAAATTACGCAAACATTATAACAAGATGTTTTTATTGGAATCAGCAGAGGTTGATGAAAAATTTGGTCGCTATTCATTTATTGGAATTGAACCTACAAATATTATTAAGCTAACTGATGGAAAACTTTTTTATAATAATGAAATTGTAGAAAATGATCTATTCAATTTTTTAAATTCTCTTCTGAAAAATATATCTTATCCAAAGTTAGATGAATTGTCTTACTTCAAAGGAGGCTTTGTCGGTTATTTAGCTTACGAAATTATTAATACTATTGAACCTACCGTAAAATTTAACTATGAACTACCTGAATATCCGCTTGCGTATCTTTGTGAATTTAATAAAATTATTGCAATTGACCACTTCAAACACAATATATCAATTATCAAAAATGTGAAATTGAATTCTGATTCAAATTTAAAAAATGAATATTATTCTGCAACTCAAGAAATAGATGAGATTATCAAAATAATAGATAAAGAAACAATTACCATAAATAGTATTAAAGTCGAAGATGAAACAAAATCCATACAATCAAACGAAAAGTTAGTTAGTATGATTGAAAAAGCTAAAAATTATATTTACGAAGGTGATATTTTTCAGGTAGTTTTATCTAATAAATTTATCAAGCAATTTGAAGGTGATACTTTTGAGCTATATAGAAATTTACGAAATATAAATCCTTCCCCTTATATGTTTTACTTTGCGGTGGATGATGATTTAAAAATAATTGGAGCTTCTCCTGAAAGTTTGGTAAGTTGTATTGATAAATCAATTACAATTAATCCAATTGCTGGTACTCGGAAAAGAGGTAAAGATAAAGAAGATGAAGAAAAATTGATTGAAAATTTGCTTAACGATTCCAAAGAAAAAGCCGAACATTTAATGCTTGTTGACCTTGCAAGAAATGATATTGGACGAGTTTCCCAAATTGGAAGTGTGGAAGTTAAAGAATATCTACAACTTAAAAAATTTTCTCACGTTATGCACTTAGTTTCAACTATAAAAGGAATTCTGAAAGATGATTTTACTGTTATAGATTTATTGAAATATTGTTTTCCTGCAGGTACTGTATCGGGGGCGCCCAAAATTAGGGCTATGCAAATAATTTCGGAGCTGGAAAATTATTATCGTGGAATTTATTCTGGCGCTCTGGGATATATTGATTATTCTCAAAATCTCGATTTTTGTATCACAATAAGAACTTTTGTAGCTTATAAAAATAAACTTGAATTGCAAGCAGGGGCTGGAATTGTAGCAGATAGCAAACCTGCTCTTGAAATAAAAGAAATTAACAACAAAGTAGCGGTTCTTTTTGAAGCATTAAAAAAGGAGTAATTATGAAAATTCTACTTATAGATAATTATGACTCTTTTACTTACAATCTTTACCAATATATTGCTGAATTTTGTAGTAACATAGAAGTTTACAGAAATGATGAAATTACGCTGGATAATGTATTAAAAAATAGCCCGGATAAAATTATAATAAGCCCTGGGCCTGGTCATCCACGAGATTCTAAGGTTTCATTTGAAATTGTAAAAAATATTCACAATATACCTATTTTAGGTGTTTGTTTAGGTCATCAAGCAATTGGTCTTGCTTATGGGTGTAATATAATTTATGCTAAAAATTTAATGCACGGTAAAACATCCTTAATCAACCACAATAATTCAAAATTATTTTATGATATTCCGGAAATTTTTGAAGCTACACGATACCATAGTCTTGTTATTGATAATAATTCAGTAAATGAAAAACTTGAAGTGATTGCTTTTTCCGAAGATGACAATGAAATTATGGCAATTAAACACAAAAAGTTTCCTATTTATGGGGTTCAATTTCATCCAGAATCTTATCAAACATCAGTAGGGAAAAAGCTTATTAAGAATTTTTTGGAAGTTTTATGATAAATTCAGTAAGTAAAATAATTAAAAAATTTGATTTGACAAAAGAAGAAGCTTATCAACTTGCTAATTCTATGGTAAATAAGGAAATAGATGACGATATTATAGCTTTAGCTCTTAAGTCACTTGCTGAGAAAGGAGAAACTGAAAATGAGATTTTAGGTTTTGTTGATGCTTTTAAGGAAAGAATGATAAAAATTGAATATAACGATGGAGACTTTATAGACGTTTGTGGTATGGGCGGAGATAAATCCAATACTTTTAATGTATCCACTGCAACGGCTTTAGTACTTGCTGCTTATGGAGTTAAAGTTGCAAAGCACGGTAATAGAGCTGTTTCATCTTCATCTGGTAGTTCGGATGTTTTGGCTGAACTTGGAGTTCCTATTTTTAATGAAAAAGATAAAATTCTTTCTATGCTTGATAAAACTAATTTTGTTTTCCTTTTTGCTCCATATTTCCATCCTGCATTTAAAAATGTTGCAGAAGTTCGTAAAAAATTGGCTATTAAGACAATATTTAATATGTTAGGACCTTTGTTAAATCCTATGCAACCTAAAAAGCAATTAATTGGCACTCCAGCTTTTGTATTTCTTGAAAAAATATTTAGTGCGGCAAGTCAAATTGATTATGAAAAAATTGCGGTTATTAACGAAGCTGATCAATTTGACGAAGTAGTTTTGCAGGATGAAGTAAGGGCATATATTAAAAATCATCTTGTTGATAAATTGAAATTTTTGCCCGAATATTTTATCGCAAATCCGATAAATCTTGATAAAATTAAATGTAATACTCCAAAAGAAAGTGCAGAAATTATTTTATCAGTCATAAAGGATAGAGTAAAATCCGAAGCATATGATGTGATTGTTGCGAACTCGTCTTTGGTATTGTATCTACTTGAGGGGAAAAAATCATTAGTGGAATATATTGGTGATATAAAGGAAACAATTGATAGTGGTAAAGTTTACGAAAATCTTATAAAAATTCAAAACTTCAAATAGGTGACAAATGGAAAATATTCTTGTTAAAATTATCAGTGACAAGAAAAAAGAAGTTGAATTGCTAAAACAAAAATTTAGCATTAGTGATTTTGAGAATATGGAATTTTACAAAAACGAGTGTTTGTGTTTCAAGAAACATCTTGTTAAAGATAATGATATTTCTATAATAGCAGAGATTAAAAAGGCAAGTCCGTCTAAGGGGCTAATCAGAGAGGATTTTAATCACATTGAGATTGCAAAAGAATATTTTTCCGCTGGTGCAGATGCAATATCTATTTTGACAGATGAAGAGTATTTTCAGGGGAGCATTAATTTTTTAATGGATATCGCAAAATTTAAGCAAAAGCCACTTTTGAGAAAAGATTTTATTATTGATGAGTATCAAATTTATCAAGCTAAAGCTTATGGTGCAGATGCTATATTGTTGATTTGCGAAGTGTTAGCCGGTTCTCAGATAAAAGAGTTAACAATGTTGGCTAAGTCTCTTGGAATGAATGTGTTGCTTGAGTTGCACAGTGCTAAGCAATTAGATAAAATTGATTTTTCTATCAATGAAATAATTGGCGTTAATAATAGAGATTTAACAACTTTTGTTACCGATATTAATGTTTGCGGTGAAGTCTTTAAATTTCTTCCCGATGGCATTATTAAAGTTGCAGAATCAGGAATCTTTACGAAAGATGATGTAAAAAAAGTTTTCGACTTTGGGGCAAGTGCTATTCTTGTAGGTGAGGCTATCATGCGAGAGAAAAATCTTGTTGAAAAAATCAATAGTTTGAGAATAAAATGATACAGGTAAAAATTTGCGGAATTACAAATTTAGAAGATGCTTTGCTTTGTGCGGAACTTGGGTTTAATGCAATCGGATTTATTTTTTACGAGAAAAGTAAAAGAAATGTTGGTGTTGATATTGCAAGAAAAATAGTTGATGAGCTTCCCCCTTTTATTATGAAAATTGGCGTTTTTGTAGAGAAAACCGAAGATGATATTAATCAAATTGCAAGATTTGTTGGATTAAATGCTGTTCAACTTCATAATCAAACAAGGGTTTGGGAGTGTGATAAACTTTTGTATCAAAAAATTGTGGCTGTAAGTGGAGATAATATTAAATCGATTGATGTGAGTAAAAAAGTAATTTATTTAGTAGATAGCTCGATTCAAGGAAATTTTGGCGGTACTGGAGTTACTTTTGATTGGAGTGTTATACCAATGAATTTAAGAGATAAAATCATTTTAGCAGGGGGAATTGATGCAAATAATATATTGAAAGCGTTAGAACTTGGATATAGAAATTTTGATTTATCATCTTCTGTTGAGCAAATGGCGGGTAAAAAATCGAAAGAAAAATTAGTGGAACTAAAAAAAACATTAAATAAATATAGAGGTAATTATGCAGAAAATTAAAAAATTTGTTTATAAATATCCTAACGAAAAAGGATATTATGGTGAATACGGCGGTATGTTTGTGCCTGAAATTCTTATCCCCGCATTGGAAGAGCTTGATGAAGCATTTAAAAAGTATCGTAAAGATGATAAATTTTTGACGGAATTAGAATATTATCAAACTGAATATAATTGCCGACCAACTCCACTTACTTTTTGTGAGCGACTTTCTAAACACTACGGCGGGGTTAATATCTACTTAAAAAGAGAAGATTTGAATCATACTGGGGCACATAAAATAAATAATGCTTTGGGACAAATATTACTTGCTAAAAGACTTAAGAAAAAAAGAATTATTGCAGAGACCGGCGCCGGGCAACATGGAGTTGCTGTTGCTACTGTTTGTGCTAAATTTGGGCTCGAATGTGAAATTTATATGGGCGAACTGGATTATGAAAGACAAAAGCCTAATGTCTTGCGTATGCAAATGCTTGGGGCTAAAGTAACCAAAGTTTTATCCGGGACAAAAACTCTTAAAGACGCTACTAACGAAGCTTTAAGAGATTGGGTTAATAATGTTAAAACTACTCATTATATTATAGGGTCAACCGTTGGACCACATCCTTATCCTTATATTGTTAGAGAGTTTCAATCTGTTATTGGGAAAGAGACAAAAAAGCAGATAGTAAGAGCCGAAAATCGTCTACCTAATTATATTATTTCTTGTGTTGGTGGTGGAAGTAATGCTATGGGAATGTTTTATCCATTTATAAAAGAAAAAGTAAATCTAATAGGTGTGGAGGCTGCTGGAAAAGGAATTGATACTGATGAACACTGTGCGTCTTTATCGCTTGGTAAAATTGGAATTTTCCACGGTATGAAATCTTATTTTTTACAGGACGAATTTGGGCAGGTGCAAGAACCTTATTCGATATCTGCGGGATTGGACTATCCCGGAGTTGGACCTGAACACTCTTGTTTGAAAGATTTGGAAAGAGTAGAATATAACGCTGTAACAGATGAAGAAGCATTAGAAGCTGCCTTTTTACTTTCTAAGTTGGAAGGAATTTTACCAGCTTTGGAATCTGCCCACGCCCTTGCGTATCTTGAAAAATTAATTCCACACACAAAGAAAGGACAAATTATTGTTGTTAATTTGAGTGGCCGTGGTGATAAAGATTTACAAACTTACATAAACAATTTTAAAGGGGAATTATGAAGTTGAAAGATTATATAACATCCATTGTTTTTGATGGCAAAAAGGTATTAGCTATTTATCTTACGGCGGGTTTTCCGGATAAAAAATCTTTTACTAAATTGGCACTTGACATTCTTGAAAATGGGGCTGATATTCTTGAAATTGGCTTACCGTTTTCTGATCCTTTAGCGGATGGTCCTATTATTCAATATTCATCTACTGAGGCACTTAAGAATAAAGTGAATACTCTTGAAGTTATTAAATATTGCGAAGAAATTAAAAAATACACTAAAAAACCAATTGTTATTATGACTTATGCAAATCCTGTTCTTGCATATGGAATTAATAATTTTTATAAAGATATATTCAATGCAGGAGTTGATGGAGTTATCCTACCGGATGTGCCACTGGAAGAAATTAAGCCATTTAAATCTAATTCCATTGATAATATTTTATTAGCCGCTCCGAATTCTAAAATAGAAAAAATTATGAAAATTGATGAAGAAAGCAAGGGGTTTGTTTATGGTGTTAGTGTTACTGGAGTTACAGGAGAAAGAGAAAATCTCGAAAAAATCGCAATGGAAAATGTGAAAAGGCTAAGGAAATTTATCATTAGAAATAAACTTTTAATAGGTTTTGGAATTAAAAGTAAAAAGACAATTCAAGAATTCTGGGAGCATTGCGATGGGTTTATAGTTGGAAGTGCAATAATTTCATCTTTAATTGAGGATAACAGTGGTAAAAAAGCTCTGGAGATTGTAAAAGATTTGAAAAATGTTTAGCTTTGTGATAATTAATTTTTATTTTTATGCTAGCTTTTATTGACGGGCGTGTTAATTCACAAATTAAAAAAAATCTAAGTAAATATTTTGAAGTTATTGATTTTGAAACTAAAGGTATAACTTATGATGCTATATCAGGACATCCAGATATATTTATACTTAAAATATTTAATAATATATACATTCCTAAGAATTTGCCACTAAAATATCTTGAAATATTAAAAAAGACGCAATATAATGTTAATGTAATTAATTGGGAAATTGGGGGAAAATATCCAGAAAGTGCTAGGTTGAATATAGCATTTAACGGAGAAGTTTTTATTCATAATTTGAAAATAACGCCAACTATACTAAAAAATTTTGAAAATCTGCGATATGTGCATATTAAGCAAGGTTACTCGCGGTGTTCAATTATTCCATTGAAGAATTTTTTTATAACAAGTGACAAGGGAGTAGAAAAAGCTTTAATGTTGAAAAATTATCCTGTAAAGTATGTAGATAATACAAATATTTTACTTGAGGGTTTTAGTATAGGTTTTATTGGCGGTACATGTGGAATCTGGGAGAATAAAATTTTTTTTATGGGCAGTTTGAAACATTATAGTTGGGGAGATGATTTGAGAAATCTTATTTGTAACAATGGTTATGAAATCATTGAACTTTATGATGGTTATTTAATTGATGGTGGAACGATTGTGATTATTTAATAAAGATGTGCGTAAGGTTATGATGTTGGTCATCGAGTGCTCGGAGCGAAGCGGAGAGCGTATCTAGAGGGCGGCTTTTTAAATTTTGTGTGGTTTAATTTGTGATGATTAGTGTAATTAGTGGCTAATTTTTAGAAGATAAACAGCATATTCTAAAAATCACGAATAAAAGCGAAAAGTGTATCGAGTGTATTATTTAAGTAAAACAAAAAAAAGGTGCCTCCACTAAGGGGGTGACACCTTTCTGATTGGGGGTAGTATGGACTTTATCTATTGTTTTACTAATTCTAATGGAATATTGAAAGTTACTATATCTCCAACAACAGGGGTTGCTTTATCTAATAATTTGTTCCAGCTGACATTAAAATCTTGTCTGTTAATTTTGCCTGTTACATATAATCCAGCTACTAATTTGCCTTGCATACCTGTAACAACGCCATTTAATGTTACATCAAGTGTAATGGTTTTGGTTACATCTTTCATTGTAAAATCGCCAGTTAATTTGTATTTTCCTTTGCCAACTTTTTTCCAGCTCTTGCTTACAAATTTGATTGTTGGATATTTTTCAACGTCAAAAAAGTCTGCACTTCTTAAATGCGCATCTCTTTGTTCATTGTATGTATTTATAGAGTTTGCTTGAATTGTAACTTCAACTTTTAGATCTTCAAATTTATCGTTGGTAGTTGTTATGTTTGCATCATAATCAGCAAAATATCCTTCAACTTCACTAATTACCATATGTTTGATTTTAAATCCAATTTTTGAGTGAGATTTATCAATTTTCCAGTTTGATTGAGCAAATATTAAAATTGTTATTGCGAGTAATGCTATTATTTTTTTCATCTTTTTTTTCCTTTCTTAAATGTTAAACAATTAATGTTTTAATAAAGTTCCCAAATTACAAATAATTTGATAACTTTAATTAACTAACAATTTTAAATATTAAAAAGTTCAAGGAGAAATTAAAAAAAGTTATATTTTTTTTGTAACTTTTCTCACAAACAAAAGTCAAAACTTATAGATTTAAGAGTGGAGAGCAAATGTCAATAAAAACAATCACAACAATAATATGGATTTTATTGCTTAATTTAATTATGTTAGCTCAAACTAAGCTAACTTTAGAAGAGGCTATAAATTTTGGATTAAAGAAAAATTTAGTTTTAGAAAAGACATTATTACAGGAAAAAAGTTATGAATTAAATATCAAACAAAGTTATGGAAATTTACTCCCAGACTTAAATGCCACTGCTGGATATTCAAATACAAATTCTAAAAATTTCTTTGGGAAAACTAATTCAAATAATTATAGTGCTGGAATAAGTTCTAATGTTGTTTTATTTGATGGATTAGCAAATCTATATACTATTGATAAACAAAAAGTTAGTTATGATGTTTACACAAAACAGTTAGAAAGATTGAAACAACAAATTGTTTATAATGTAAGTGAATTATATTACAATACTTTAATGCAATTTTATTTAGTGCAAGTTGATGAGGAAACGGTCAAGTGGAATGAAAAAAATTTAGAGTATATTACCAGTAAGTATAATTTAGGCTCAGTTACAAGAGCAGATTTATACAATCAGCAAATGAAACTTGGGTTGGCTAAATCTAAGTTAATAACTAATAAAAATAATTATCAAGCATTAAAAGATCAGCTTATTAATTATATTGGTTTAGATATTCTTGAAAATTATGAGTTAGCATCTCCAGAAATAGAGATTGACTCAATTGTATTGGATAATGAATTAAAAAAATATCAAAATATTTATAATTTGATTGATGATGCTATGAAAAATCGTTTTGATTTGCAGGCACAAAAGTTAAATCTTGAACTTTCAAAATATGATTATAAAATAGCACTTGGTGGATTTTATCCATCATTGAGTGCTGGTTGGAATTTCAATTTTAATTCCGATAAGTTTTCTAATTTTGGCAAATATTATAACAACACTTTTTCGCTAAATTTATCTATACCTATCTTTAACAGATTTTCTGTGGATACCAGAGTTCAACAATTAGGAATTACTCAAAATATCAGAGAAAAAGAAATACTCGAGCTAGAAAGAAATATCAAGACAGAATTAAAAAAGAATTTATTGGACTTATACAATTCTGTTGAAAATTATTTGGTAAGTCGTCAAACTGTAATTTCTGCACAAGAGAACAAAAAAATTATTGAAGAAAAATACAAATTAGGTGCAGAAACTTTGATGAATCTTATGCTTGCAGAAGTTGATTATGTTAATGCAAAAACTCAAAAGATAACTGCTGTTTTTGATATTTATAAAAATTTAGCAAAAATAAAATACTTAACTGGAAAATAAATTTAGAGGATAAAATGGCACTTACAAAGAAAAAGAAAATGATTTTTGGTGGCATCATTGCTGGATTAGTTGTAATTTTAGCTTTAGTTTTAATCTTTGGTTCGGATAAAGAAAAAATTGTTCAGGTGCAAACAGAAAAAGCCGCAAGAAGAAATATAACTCAAATAGTTGTAGGAACTGGTAAAATAGATGCTATTAATAAAGTTGTTATCACTCCAGAAGTTACAGGCGAAATTGTTAATCTACCAGTTAAGGAAGGGCAGAAAGTTAAAAAAGGAGATTTGCTTATAAAAATCAAATCTGACCAGTATCAAGCGGCTCTCGATAGATTGGTGGCATCTTTACAAGCAAGTAAAAGTTCATTAAATTCTATAAAAGCAGCATATGAAAAAGCTTTTCAAGATTACAACAGAGTATCAGAACTACATAAAAAAGGGTTGGCAAGCGATGCAGAATTGGAAATGGTAAAAGCTACTTATCTTTCAAGGCAGGGAGAATATGAAGCTCAAAAAGCTATGGTGTTACAATCGGAGGCTGCTATTAAAGAACAAAAGGAAATTATTGCAAAAACTGCTATATATTCTCCTATTGATGGAACTGTTACAGGGCTTAATGTTAAATTAGGCGAAAGAGTATTAGGTAGCAATTTCACTCAAGGAACTAATTTGATGACTATTGCAGATCTCTCTAATATGGAGGCCGTGATTGATATTAACGAAAATGATATCATTAATGTTAAAATTGGGCAAAAAGCAATTATTGAAGTTGATGCAATTAAAGGTAAAAAATTTTTAGGGGAAGTTTATGAAATTGCTAATTCTCCTAAAACTACAGGGTTAGGAACTCAGGAACAAGTTGTGAATTTTTCTGTTAAGATAAAAATTTATGATAAAGAAAGTGAATTAAAACCTGGAATGTCTTGCAATGCAGAGATTGAAACCGACCATAGATACAATGTGTTGAGTATTCCACTTCAAGCTGTTACCGCAAGAAGTAACAATAATCAAGATATACAAGAAGACAACAATAATACTCAGAAAAAAGAAAAAGATATTCAAGAAATTGTGTTTATTCACAAAAACGGACTGGCTAAAATACAAAATGTTAAAACTGGTATTAGTGATGATAATTATATCGAAATTATTGATGGATTAAAAGAAGATGACGAAGTTATAACAGGTCCTTATAAGGCTATTTCTACAGATTTAGAAGATAATACCAAAGTTGTATTAATGCAAAAAAATAAAAATAAAAAGTAGAGTATAAAAAATGAAACTCATAGAAGTAATTGATCTTTACAAAATATATAAAGTTGGTAGTGAAGAGGTTAGAGCGTTAGATGGTGTTTCTTTGGAGATATATAAAAATGAATACATATCTATAATGGGTCCTTCTGGTTCTGGTAAAACTACTTTGATGCATATTTTAGGTTGTCTTGATACTCCTACAAAGGGGCGTTATATATTAAATGATACAGATGTTAGTGTTATGAATGATAATCAACTTGCAAAAATTAGAAATAAAGAAATTGGTTTTGTATTTCAAACATTTAATTTGTTGGCTAGATCTACAGCACTTCATAATGTTGAATTGCCTTTAATTTATGCAGGGTTAGATAAGGAAACTAGAATTGAAAAAGCTAAAAAGGCACTAGAATCTGTAGGATTATCTGAAAGAATGAATCATAAGCCAAATGAATTATCCGGAGGGCAAAGACAAAGAGTGGCTATTGCTAGAGCACTTGTTACTAATCCATCTATTATACTGGCAGATGAACCAACAGGAAATTTAGATTCCAAATCTGGTGAAGAAATAATGTCTATTTTTTATCAATTGCACAAAGCTGGTAATACAATTATTGTTGTTACTCACGAAGAAGATGTTGCAAGGCACGCAGAAAAAATTATTCGTATTCGGGATGGTAAAATTGAAAAAATTGAAAACGTTTATAACAGAATTATTCCAAAATCGGCGATGTGATTATGAAACGCTATATATTTGAAATTAAAGAAAGTTTTATAATAGCTATACAATCAATATTGGCTAATAAAGTTCGAACATTTTTGGCAACTTTAGGCATTGTAATTGGCGTAACTTCCGTTGTGACTATGACAACAGCTATTAAAGGAATTGATACATCTTTTAATGAGGGTATAAGTTCCTTAGGTTCTGATAACTTATATATTGATAAATTTGCGTGGTTTACTAATGAAGATTTTTTTAAGATCAGAAATAGACCAAATATAACTATTGAGCAAGTATATAGATACAAAGAATTAGCGCAACTTCCTATTGCTGTATCTCCTGAATCTAGAGTTTTTACTACGGTAGAGTTTAATAACAATAATACGCAAGTATTTCTAACCGGTGGCGATAAAGATTACTTAAAAACAACAAATTTTACTTTTGCACAGGGAAGATTTTACAATGAAATTGAGGCTGAGGCTGGACGACCTGTTGCTGTTTTAGGTTACGAAATTGCAGAAAATCTTTTTAATAAAATAAATCCTATCGGAAAATATATAAACATTAATGGAATTAAATTTAAAGTAATTGGTGTATTGAACAAACAGGGAAGTTTTATTCTTGGTGCTTTTGATCCAGATAAAATTGTTTACACTCCAATAAAAAATATATTCAAATATTTTTCTGATAGAAAATATAAAACTATTACAATAGTTGTTCGGGCAAAGAATACTGCATTATTAAATGATACTTATGATGAAGCTATTTCCGTTATGCGTCAGGTTAGAGGTCTTAAATATGATGAGGAGGATAATTTTACAGTAAATAAACAAGATGGACTACAAGAACAATATAATAAAACTGTCGGTATTATTCAAATTGCAGGGCTAATTATTACTGGTCTTTCGTTATTTGTTGGTGCTATAGGAATTATGAATATTATGTTTGTTAGTGTTAAAGAAAGGACACAGGAAATTGGAATAAGAAAAGCATTAGGAGCAACCAAAACTATGATAATGAGACAGTTTTTAATAGAGGCGTCTTTAATTTGTTTGCTTGGTGGAGTGATTGGGTTAATTTTAGCAATTATACTTAGTTTAATCATAAGGCAATTTTTGCCGACATCAATTCAATTTGGTGCTTTTATAGTTGCAATTTCAATTTCTTTAATAACAGGAATTATATCCGGTATGGCGCCTGCTTATCAAGCTTCTAAACTTGATCCTGTTGATTCTTTAAGATATGAATAATCGGGAATAATTATGATCTGGGAAATATTAAAAATGGCATATATCACATTAGTAACCAATAAATTAAGATCCTTTTTAACAATTTTGGGTATTATTGTTGGTATATTTTCGATTGTGGCTACATCAACAGTTGTTTCGATGTTACAAAATGGTATCGAAGAGGGAGTATCACAACTTGGTAAAAATACTTTTCAAATACAGAAATTTCCAGCAGTGCAAACAGGCGGACCTGACTCAAGAGCAAAATACCGCAACAGAAAAAATATCACTTACAGAGATTATTTGATATTGAAAGAAAAACTTTCGGGCGCTAAATATGTCGGCGCTGAAATGTGGACTTTTGGTAAAGTGATTAAGTTTAACAATAAAGAGACCAATCCAAATGTTAGTTTAGCAGGTATCACTCCCGAAGCTTTCCCTAATAATAAATGGAATGCAGATATAGGAAGACCTTTAACAGAAAACGATCTACAACACAGATATTACTATTGTGTGATAGGTAAAGATATTGTAGATAAATTATTCGGTAGTATCAATCCTATTGGGCAATATATTAGAATTGATAAAGGAAAATTTCAAGTTGTTGGAGTTCTTGAAAAGCAAGGGCAATTATTTGGGCAATCGAGAGATAATTTTATTTTAATTCCGTTGACAACTTATCAAACTCTTTATTCAAATGATGAGCAATCTGTTAATATCACTGTTATGACTGAAAAAGATAATTATCAAAAATTGGTAGATGATGCAATTGGTATTATGAGAACTATTCGTAAAGTGGAGCCGGGCAAAGAAAATGATTTCGATATTTTTAGTAATGAATCTGTTATGGAGCAGGTGAATAATATCACTAAATATGTTAGGATTGGCGCAATTGTTATCTCGTTTATATCACTTTTAGCGGCGGGCGTTGGAATTATGAATATCATGCTGGTATCTGTTACTGAAAGAACCAAAGAAATTGGAATAAGAAAATCTATTGGAGCTACAAAAAATAATATATTGGTGCAGTTTTTAGTTGAAGCTATTATGTTGTGCCTTGTTGGAGGAATTGTTGGAATTTTAATAGGTTATTTTTTAGGAACATATTTAGGCTCATTTTTAGGAGTTTCTCCTATTATTCCTTATGATACTATTATACTTGGGATAACAGTTTGCATAATGGTCGGTTTGATTTTCGGAACATATCCTGCTTACAAAGCGGCAAACTTAGATCCAGTTGAGGCGTTAAGGTATGAATAATTAGCAAAAAAGATATAATTGTATAACTTATAATAAGTTATAAATCATTATTTTGCCACTTAAATTATCAAGAATATCTTTTAATTTATTGATTTATTTGAATTCCCATCTTTGAGAATAAAGTATCAAGAAATACCTTTCTTGTTTATATAATCGAGTATTGATATAGTGATAATTAGGAGTTTAATTTTAACAAAATAATCATTCCTTGATGAATAATAATTTTTTTTCTTACATTTGTATTGGGAAAAAAGATATTATTTTGTGTTTGCTATATACGAAAATAGAAGAAAAGAAATTAAAGTAGTGTGGGGAGGAGTTGGATTTTTGCCAATATTTATAATTACCTTTATCTATAAATAAGTGAAATAATATCTTTAAAAAATAATTTTTCTTTTTGAACACTATAGAAAAGGATAATAAGAGGTTTTAACAATGATTAGAACAGAAACAAAACAATTTCAATATGAAATTCAAAGCTACCAGGTGTTTACAGGGGTGTTAATATTTCAGCAATTAGACATTTTATTGGAACCTCGCATTTATCTGTTTTAATAATTACGCCAAGTTCCTTCAATCATAAAGGGTATATTTTGAACTGCCCATTAGATACAGAAGTTTATACACCAAGTCTTTTTGACTATGATCAAAATCTTCCAAAGACTTATTTGGAATCTTTAAAACGCCTTAATCCTATTGTTATAATGGATGAACCTCACCGCTTTGATGGTGATGCTTTTAAAAAATATTTCAAAGGTTTTGATAATTATTATTTGCGATTTGGTGCAACATTTCCCAATAAGAAAGATAGTTTGACTTTATCCAATGTAGTTTATGTTTTAGATAGTATTTCGTCTTTCCGTCAAAGTTTGGTTAAGAAAATTGTAGTTTATACACAAGATATAGTTGAAAATGCAGATACACTTGTTGCTATTGAAAATAGAAAAGGTATTGTAAATACACTTACCAATGGTATTGTTGTAAGACGTGAATTGGGTGTTGGTTCAATTTCCAATGGAAAAAGCATTATGAAAATAACTAAAGACTCTATTGTTTTTTTAGTAGATGATACTATTGAAAAGATTGATTATTCCTTGTCCGATGAATCCTTGCGGGCAATGATTAAAGAAACAATTAAAATTCATTTTGAAAAAGAAAAAGAATTATTTGATAAGGGAATCAAAGCACTTACTTTGTTCTTTATGCAAAATGATATTAGTCTTTACAGAGGAGAAAACCCTAAAATAAAGAATATATTTGAAGAGGAATATATTAGTAAGCGAAATGAGATTATAAATCAGCTTGACCCAAATTCGGAATATTACAAATACTTGCTAAATGATTTTGATAATGATGGAAATCTACAAGTTCATAGAGGATATTTTTCTGGTGATAAAGGTGACGCAGATGGAAAATAAAAGAAGGTGTTGACGAAATTCTAAAAGACAAAAAGAAATTGCTTTCATTTGAAAGTCCAACACGTTTTATTTTCTCTATATGGGCATTACTGTAAGGTTAGGACAATCCGAATGTTTTCACAATATGTAAACTTTCCAACCAGGGTAGTAAAATATTCAAATTGCAACAAATTGGACGAGGGTTACGCATTTGCGTAAATCAAAACTTACAGCGACAAACTCTTAAAAATTTAAATGACGACCAGGAAACATTTTGGAAAATCAATAACCTTGATGTAGTTGTTTCCAATAAAGATCAAGGTTTTGTTGAGGCAACTCAAAATGAAATTCTTAGCAACTCATTCTTGATTTCTGAAACATTTACCGAACAAGAACTCATTAAGATACTCAAAGAAAAATCGGGTTTTGATGATAACACTATCGATACTTTGGTGGAAGATGTTCTTAAAGGCAAACAATTGATAATTAGAAAAGCCATTGTTGATGGTCAAAGAATTTTTGAAAAGTCTCCCGATTTTGCCAAACTTCTTAAAGAACAAAACTTGCCCGAAGAACAGGTCAAAGTGATTGAAAACATATTTGCAACCGATACAAGCACTTATGTTCATAAAGCAGAATGGAAAAAAGAAAGTTTTTATTAAGTCAACGTACTTGCAAGAGTTTCAAAACCTTTGGAATGCTATCAATAAAAATGCTTTCTATGTTTTAGAAAAACTCTCAAATGAACAGGAAAACCAATTAATTCAAAATATAAAAAACGAAATTGAAAAGCTAAATATTGAAGAAATTTTGTTACATACTACTCGTGCAGAATTAAATCTAAATAAAATTGGTGAGCAAGGAGCAATAACAGAAAAATTAACAGGCACTGTTTCCTATAAAAGCAAAGTTGATTATCTGGAATTTGTTCGCACTTTGTCCAACAACACCAAAACTCCATTTTCATTTGTAGTTAAGTTTTTCAATGCTTTAAGCAATGATTTTAAAACTAAAATTCTTAGTAACAATCCCGAACAGGCACAAAGAGAAATTACTGAAATAATCAACAAAAACTTAATTACAATGCTTAAAGTAAGCATTAAGTACGACGGCTTAAATGGAACAGGTTTGCCAAATGTTTTTAAAAACCGAAAACGGAAAAACCTATTTAGATACGAGAAGCACAGGCAAATTTTAAAAAGATATTGACCACGACTTTTCATTAAAAAACAAATGGGTATTTGAAGATGTTATTGAATATGATAGTGATATCGAATTAGAAATTGTGGAGCAAGACCCCGATATTGACAATATTGAAATTTTTGCTAAATTTCCATGCTTGAAAATCAAAACACCTTTGGGTGATTATATAACCCAGATTTTTGCTATGCGATTAAAAGCACCCAAGGTAATAAAATATTATTGGTAGTAGAAGCCAAAGGTTATAATATGTCAACAGAAATACCTGAAAATAAAAAAGCTAAGATTGATTTTGAAAAAAAATAATTTGAAGCATTAAAAGAATACTACAAAAACCAAAACATTAAAATAACATTTAAAGAGCGTATAAATAAAACTCAATTAGCAACTTTGATAAAATAGGCAAAAAACAATGAATAAACAAGATTTTATAAACGCAGGTTTTTCAGTTGTTGATGGACAAAACAACGAAAGTAAATTATTGAAATTTATTAAAGAAAACTATCCAAGTGTTATTAAAGATAATGAAATTAACTTACAAGAACTTAAAGCCGTTTTAGGGTTACCAGTTGATGAAAAAGTTAACGGTTATGGACTTAATTTTGTCGGCCGTAATGTTGCCCGTGCAAAATATGCTCTAAAGACACAAAAAGAGCTAAAGCTCAACACAGCAATGAGCAAAAATATTGACACTACGCAAAATTTGGTATTAAAAGGCGATAACTTAGATTGTTTGAAAATCTTTAAAAGTTATTACAGTGGTAAAATTAAATGTATTTACATAGACCCACCTTATAATACCGATAGTGATGAATTTGTCTATCCCGATAAGTTTGATCGTGAAGAAGCGGAAGTTTTAGGGCTTACTAATTCAAGCGAGGATGATTTTGCCCGTATGGAATTTAGCTTTAAAACCAAAAAGAGCCACAATGGTTGGCTTTCATTTATGTATACTCGCTTGCTTTTAGCAAGAGATTTATTTAGTGATGAAGGAGTTATTTTTATTAGTATTGATGATAACGAGCAGGCTAACTTGAAGTTACTTTGTGATGAAATTTTTGGAGGAGAATTTTATAGGTATTATTTGCGTTGTAAATAACTTTAAGGGGCGATCAGATGATAAGTTTATTGCAACAGCTAATGAATTTTTACTTGTTTATGAAAAGAATTCAAAATTATATGAAATGGGAAGTTTTTCCACTTACATATGAAAAACTTAAAGAATACGATCAAGAAGATAAATGGGAAAAATATAAAGAAGTAGGTTTTAGAAAACTGGCAAGGGATGGAGACGAAAAAACCGTCCAAATATGTTTTATCCAATATATTTTAATGAAAAGACAGGAGAAATTTCTTTAAATCGCAAAAGCAAAGATGATATAGAAATATTGCCACTTAAAAGCGATGGCCAAGAAGGTAGATGGAGGTGGGGGAAAGAAGAATTTTTAAAAAGGAAGAATAGGAATATAGTAATTAGAAAAGTAAAAACAGGCAAATGGCAGGTTTTTACTAAAATGCGACTTAATGAAAATGGGGAAGAGAGAAAATTATTATCTAAATCTATTTGGATAAGCCCTAACTATGACACAGCAAAAGGAGGAATGATAATTAATCAACTGTTTGGAAAAGATTTATTTGATAATCCTAAACCTGTAGAATTTATATCTGACATCTTCCGCATTTCTATTACTAAGAATTCTTTTATTCTCGATTTCTTCGCCGGATCCGGTACCCAGGGGACGCAGTTATGTAACTCAATGCTGAAGACGGTGGTAACCGTAAATTTATTTTATGCAGATTGATGAGCCAAGTAATGAAGATAAACCAGCTCCCCAGTTTTGTTTAGAAAACAATTTGACACCAGTAATTTCCAGTATAACTATTGAAAGGTTAAAACGAGCAGGCGAAAAATTAAAAAAGAAATTGAAGAACAAAATACCTAAAACGGAATGTTTGAAGAAAACAAAAAGCAAGTTCCCGATATTGGCTTTAAAGTATTTGATTTAGTTGATACCCCAAAATTAGAATTAGAAGAAGATGGACAAATAAAATTTCCTGAACTTACTAACGGTAACTTAAGCCGTATTTACAATATGATATTCAACGTTGGGTTAGATGAACCTACCCAGGTACCCGATGAAGTAAAGAAAGATTGCATTTACAAAATCGGCAACAATTATTACCCAATCAACAGCGAACAAATTAGCAAAGAAGAATTTACCTAGTGTATTAAAAATGGCAAATTATTTATAGATGGCTGGACAGCCAGCTTAAACGCTACTTTACAGTTCTACAAAGAGGATGTGAAGATTGTATTTTAAAAATTGCGAATTATTTTGGTAATATGCAAAATTTAAGTTTATAATAAAGTGTATAAATGAACAGTTAGATATTTCTTTAGTAATACTGAGAGCAATTTCATCAACATTAAAATTGTTTACAAACAATTAGAATTCGTTTAGCCAAGAGAATCCTAAAAATATAAAAAAAATTGAAAATACATTTAACGCAGTTAAATTTATGCGTTTGCATGGATATTATTTAAACAAGAAGTTATCTAACTAGATAAAAAGAGCAAAACTTTGAATACTCTAGAAAATGCAATAAACAAGGTCTTTAGCTTATCCCGTATACAAACACGCTATTAAGTAAAACAAGATTAAAATTCCGTTTATTCAAAATATTTTGTTAAATCATCCAGTTTTCATTATTAGTTAAATACGAAATTTGAGTATTCTGTTTACTTTTCATAATTTTCTCCCTTTATCTTGTTCTAAAATAATAAAATTTATTATATTTCTTAAATTAAAACTTAATCATTAAATTTGTATTGTAAAATTAATAGATTTGGGAATTTTGAATGCAGTTAGTTGATCAAGAATTTGCTGTTTTTATTTACAACGAAATTTATAGCTTATATACCAAAAATGAATTAACTACCAAAGATAGAATATTAAGATATCGTTCATTATTAGAAGATATTTACAAAGAAATTGTCAAAAATGATAAATTTGTTAATCTAGTTGATTTAAATGCAAGAATAATTTATGTTTCGAAGGAATATAATATTAGTAAAGAAATTATAAATTTAGCTTATAAACTAAAAAGAATTTCTACTCGTGCAGCTTATGATCAATCTTTTCGACCAAATCAAAATGACGAAAAAGTTTGTTTATCTGTAATTTCAAACATTATAAAGCACATTTCCAGAATAGAAATACCAGAAGAAATATCTAATTTAATTAACGGTATTGATATTAAAATTTATGATGAATATTCTACAAGAGATATTAAAAGTGAAAAATTTGATATTTTCGGTATAGTGCAAAACATTGATATTAGTCCGATGGAAACTGAGAAATTTATCATCTTAAAGTTATATACAGAAGAATTTGACCTAATTACTCTTAGAGTTTACAAAAATGATGATAATCTAATATATTGCGATCTTACTGAAATTGTGTATATGTTAAATTTATATGATAAATTATTCATTACCAATGCTATTGTTGTAAATAAAGAGCTTAAAGAATTCAAGACAGATAAAAAATCTATCATTGTTGTAAATCCTGATTATTTAATTGATGTTAAAGATATCGCTGAGTGTAGGCAGAATTCTTTTAATAACAATTCTAATGGCAGTATTAAAAAATGGTATGTTGATAATCATTATTATTATTTTTTGAAACGTTTTAATGTTTCAAAAAAAAACGAAAGTATGTTGTTGGGTAATGTTATCAATCAAGTTCTGGATGATATAGTAATTAAATTTGCTGAAAATAAAGTTTATGAAAGAAAAGAAGTGCTGGAATCATTAAAAACTGCAATACAATATAATGCAATTGGTTTTTTAAGTATTGTTGATGATAATGGTGAATACAATAATTCAAAAGTTAAGGAGATTTATGATTCAATTTATGAACAGCTGGATACATTATCTCATGTAATAAATGAATTCAAAGGAGGAAGTTTTTTAATCGAACCAACTTATATATCAAATAAATATGGTATTATTGGGCGATTAGATTTACAGATAGATTTTGAAGGTAACAGAAAAGATATAATTGAGTTAAAATCGTCGAAAAATTTTCCCCAAAATGGTTATACTTTGTATCATAATCATGAGGCACAAACATATTGTTATCACTTGCTGTTAAAATCTGCTTTTCCAAATAGAGAAGGGGAAAATTATATACTTTATTCAAGGGCAAATAAAGACCAAAATCCGCTTAGATACCTTTCAACTGCTGATAGATATGTTCAAATCCAGGATATGATGATGTTACGAAATAAGATTGTATATAATGAATTGAAAATTTCTCGGGGCGATTTTTCAATATTTGATGAAATATTAAACAATGAAGAAATTAATTTTCCAGTATACTTTAAAGAGTTTTTTAAGGAATTCAAAGAAAATTTAAAGAATTTAAGTCAATTAGAAAATAAATATTTTTTTGAATATATCAGATTTATTTACAATGAGTTAAAAATATCAAAAATAGGTAATAATGATAGTTTTATCAAAAACAATGGTTTTGCAAGTTTATGGCTAGATTCTTTGCAAGATAAAATGAATAATTATAATGTTTTAACTAAATTACAATTAGAAAATATAAACGAAGAGTTCCACATTAAGCTAAAACTTGATGGTAACTTATTTGATAATGATGCAAATATCACATCATTTAGAGAAGGTGATATAGTTCTTTTTTATCCTATGAAGGATGACAATACGGTTGAACCGCTATCCCAACAAATACTAAAAGGTTATGTGCTGCAAATCTCTGTTGATTATGTTGTAATAAGTCTTTACAATAAACAGGTATCAAAAGAATACTTTACAAAATATAAGTTGTGGTGTATAGAAAAAGATTTCAGGGATATGAGTTATCGTCAGATGTTGCAAAATTTATATGAATTTATTAAATCTCCTGGACGAGTAAAAAATTTGGTATTTGGGCTTGAAAAACCAATGTTTGAAGATAATATTGAGATGTTGCCAAATCAACTTGATAAGTATCAAAACAAAAATATTGAAAATGCATTAAAAGCAAAAGATTATTATCTGATACAGGGTCCTCCCGGCACAGGTAAAACATCTACTGTGTTAGTTGAAATTGTTAAAAATCTTACATTTGGGCAAAAAGATATTTTAATTCTTGCCTTTACTAATAGAGCAGTGGATGAAATTATATCAAAGTTAGTTGCAAATAACATAAATTGCATAAGAATTGGCCGAGGGGATGAAAATTATCATTTCGAAAATATCATCAAAAATAACAAATTAAATGAATTGTATCGTATAGTAAAATCTACAAAAGTAATTGTATCGACGGTGCAAAGTTTTCTTGTAAATCTTGATTTGGTAAGCATAAAAAATTTTGGCACACTAATAATTGATGAAGCTTCCCAAATACTTGAACCGCAAATTGTTGGCATCTTAAAATATTTTGATAAATGGATTTTTATAGGAGATGAAAATCAATTACCTGCTGTTGTTCAACAAGAAGAAAATGATTTGAGGTGTAAAAGTAAAATCTTGCAGGGAATATCTTTAAATAGCTTTGGCGAATCACTTTTTTATCGATTAAAACTTAATGCAATTAATAAAGGTTGGAGTGAATGTTATGGAATGCTTCAAAATCATTATCGTATGCACGATGACATAGCTAAATTTATTTCAAAAAAATTTTATGGAAACTTATTGGTTGCCGCAACTGAAAAGCAAAAAGAAGCAATCAATAAAGAAATATTTATTGATCATAAATTAAAATGTTGTTTTGAAAATAGCCGGATAGTTTTTATTCCATCTATCATTGACAAAACTGCTAAAATAAATGATAATGAAGCCTATACGGTTGTTAAACTCATTGAGTATATTGGTCAATGCTACGGTGAACAATTTGTCCCGGAGGAAACAGTTGGCGTGATAACTCCTTTTAGAGCACAAATTGTAAATATCAGGAATAGACTTTCTAAAAAGTATCAAGCAATTACAATAGATACTATTGAAAGATATCAAGGAAGCGAAAGGGATATTATAATATTATCTTTTGCAGTAAATAATATCTCGCAATTAAAACGATTACAAATGATAAACGACTTAGGCGTAGATAGAAAATTGAATGTTGCATTATCAAGAGCAAAAAAACATTTAATTATCACCGGCGTTGAGGATGTTTTAACCAAAATTCCAATTTATAATGATTTAATCGAGCATATTAAAAATAATAAAGGATATATTGATTATTTCAATAAATTGATTTTAGAATAAGTGCTGGAAAGTTATTTTTCAAGAAAAAAATATTGTCAAAGAATACTTTTTGCAAATATTACAATTTGATGAAAATCGATAATTTTGTATATTAGTTAGTAAATATTCAAGTTTAATATTAAATTAAAATACAAGGAAATATAGTGAGGAGTTTCCAATGAGGCGATTTTCAAGTTATGGTCCTGTTGATAAAGATATCCATTATTATGTGCCAAGAACAGAATTATTGAACAAGATAAAGAGATATTTAATAGGCGAGGTAGAAGAAAAAGGAGGCCATTATGTAACTATATGGGCGCCAAGGCAAACGGGTAAAACCTGGTTATTACTTCAAATTTATTGGGAATTGAAAAATATTGAAAAATATTTCTGTGCAAAAATAGATTTACAGCATTTGAAGAAAGAAAGAGATACAATATATTGTATAAATTCAATAATCGATAAAATAAATGATATTACTGGGTTAAATTTAAATCGAGTAGCTAATTTAGCAGAGTTTCAGGAGGTATTCAGAAAAGAAAAAACAAATAGACCACTAATTCTAATACTAGATGAGTTTGATTCATTAGAAGAAGAAGTAATAAATGATTTAGTGAGTGTATTTAGAAATATATATTTAAATCGCAAGAGTGATTTGAAATCATCCTTTGAAAAAGATTACATGTTACACGGTTTAGCATTGATAGGTATAAGAAGTGCATTGGGAATAGAAAATCCGAGTGGGTCACCGTTTAATGTGCAAAAGAGTATTCATATACCGAATTTGACAAGAGAAGAAGTGTATGAAATGTATAGGTGGTATGAGCGGGAGAGTGGTCAAAAAGTAGGAGATGAAGTAATAGAACGAATTTATCACGCAACACAGGGGCAACCTGGGCTGGTAAGTTGGTTTGGAGAGCTATTGACAGATGAATACGCTTTACCAAAAGAAGAACCTATAACAATGAAACATTTTAATTTCGTTTATAGTGAAGCATTAAGCATTCAACCAAATAATAATATAATAAATTTGATAAGTAAAGCACAAAATCCAGAATATCGTCCATTTGTGTTATCAATGTTTAAGACAGATGAAAAAGTAACATTTGAATTAGAAGATCCAATATGCAGTTATTTATATATGAATGGGATAATAGGATATGAAAGGATAGGAGAACAAAAATATGCAAAATTTAGTTGTCAATTTGTACAAGAAAAACTATTTAGACGCTTTTCAAGGGAATTATTTTTTAATATTGGGAAGTTGTTGGTAGATCCATTTATAGAAATCGAAGAAATAGTAAATGAAAAAGGGATAAATGTAGCCAAAATGATAGCATTATATGGAGAATACTTTAAGGCCAATAGGAATTGGATATTAGAAAGAGCAGAAAGAAGAAGTGACGGGAGAATTTATGAAGCAATATATCATTTTAATTTATTTGCGTGGCTTCAGGAGTTTTTGAAAAGAAAAAGAGTTTATGTACAGCCAGAATTTCCAACAGGGAATGGAAAAATAGATATATTATTATTTCATCCAAATAAAATTTATGGTTTAGAATTAAAAAGTTTTATGGATATATCGGAACTAAAAATATCCATTCAGCAAGCCGGAAGATATGGTAGAAGTTTAGGATTAGAAGAAATATATTTAGTTGAGTTTATAGAAATAACAGTTCCAGAGCGCATAAAGAAAGAATATGAACAGCCGAAATTTGTGCAAGGAAGTAATATAAATGTAAAGGTTATTTTTGTAGAGGTAGTATAAGTTAGTAAGTTAATTTGGAAAATTATGGACAAATATATGTGGTTTAACAAATATTTTATTTTTCATTGTCATTATATGTATAAAGATTTCCTTCTATGAATCTGTCCATGTCTTTCAAATAATATCTTTATCTAATTTTGCCCTGGCTTTTTGCAATAGGACAAATAAAAACTTTTATGAGCTTTTGTTTTTTGTATTTTTGGATTGTTTGTGGCGAATATCCAAGTAGTTTTGCTGCTTGTTGAAGAGTGAGCAATATTCTTTCCACTATATTCCTATAAATTTTTTTAATAAATAAATTTTTGTTATAAAAATTAAAAAATATATTCAATTTTTATCATCATTTTGATTTATAAAAAAAAGAATATTAAAGTTTTAAAATAAAAATATTCATATAATATTAATATTAGAAAAACTAAAATTTCACATTAGATTAACATAATGTGCGTGTATAATGTGATAACATCTGTAATATCATGACTATAAAAATTACAAAACATCATTTTTTATAAAATATGGGAGATTTATAAAAAGTTTGATAATAATATTACAAATGTAATTGGGGGAGATAATAAAAAAGGCTTTTGAAATGTATTCTAAAGCATTTTTTTGTGCAACTTGGGGGACTCGAACCCCCGACCCACTGATTAAGAGTCAGTTGCTCTACCAACTGAGCTAAAGTTGCGTTACAAAAATAAAAAAATATCTTAAAAATTCCAAATTTTCAATAAAAAAAAGGCACTTTTTAGTGCCTTTTTTATGAATTTATTTCAAATTTTATAAATTTTCCTCAATTATCTTAAATATCCTTTCGCAGGCTTTACCATCGCCATATGGATTAATTGCTCTAGCCATTTTTTCATATTCTTCAGTATTATCAAGTAAAAACGAGGCTTCTTTTATGATTTTTTCAACATTGGTGCCTACCAATTTTACAGTTCCTGCATCAACTGCTTCTGGTCTTTCGGTATTTTCTCGCATTACCAATACTGGTTTACCTAAACTTGGTGCTTCTTCCTGAACGCCGCCAGAATCTGTTAATATAATGTGTGCTCTTAACATTAATTTAATGAAAGGTAAATATGTTTGTGGTTCAATTAGTATAATATTAGGAGTGTTTCCTAATATTTCATAAACTGGTTTTTGGACATTTGGGTTTAAATGAACAGGATAAATGAAATAATGGTCTTTATATTTATCAGCTAAAGATTTAATTGCTTTGCAGATATTCTGGAAACCTTCGCCAAAATTTTCTCTTCTATGGCCAGTTATTAGCACTACTTTGTTGTTTCCATTTAGAATTTCATCTGGTAAGCCATCAATATGGGTAATTTTGCTAGCTTTATCTTTAACTAAAAAAAGTGCATCAATAACAGTGTTACCAGTTATATAAATGGAAGATTTTTCTACTCCTTCTTTTACAAGATTATCATATGATTTTTGTGTTGGTGCTAGATGATAATCTGCAAGTTTGGATGTTAAAACTCTGTTAATTTCTTCCGGGAAAGGAGAAAATTTGTTGTTAGTTCTAAGTCCAGCTTCGACATGTGCTATTTTTATTTTATGATAAAATGCTACTAATGACGCAGCAAATACAGTTGTTGTATCTCCTTGTACAAAAATTAGATCTGGTTTATTGTTAATAAAATATTCATCAAGAGCACTAATTGCATTAGATGTTAATAAAGATAGAGATTGATTTGGTTTCATTAAATTCAAATCAACATCTGGTTTGATATCAAAAATTTCAAGAACTTGATCAAGCATTTGTCTATGTTGTGCAGTAACACAAACTTCTATTTTATGAGAAGATTTTTCTTTAAAGTATAAAATTAACGGGGCCAATTTAATAGCTTCTGGTCGAGTACCGAATATAAAACTAAGTTTCATAGATTATCCTATTTTATTAAAAAATTCTTTTATTTTTTCAACTACATAAAAAATTTCCTCATTTTTAAGACCTGGATAAATTGGTAACGCAAGTGTTTGTTTTGCAAGTAAGTTTGAAACTTGAAAATTATTATCACTTAAATTCAAATATTCGAAACATTTTTGTTTATGCAATGGAAGAGGGTAATAAATTTCAGTTCCTATGCCATTATCAGCAAGGAAAGATTTTAATTCATCTCTTTTATTTTCAATTCTAATTACATACTGGTTGTATGTGTGGGTGTATTTAATATTATTTTTATTATGAAAATCCAATGGAAGAATAACTTTGTTATTTTCACTAAAATTAATATCATTTGCTATAGATAATTTATTATCTATAAATAATTTTGTATAAAGGTTAGCAATTCTGTTTCTTTCATCAAGCCATCCATTAACGCCTTTTAATTTAATATTTAAGATGCAAGCCTGCAGAGCATCTAATCTAAAATTGCCAGAAATTAAATCGTGATAGTATCTTCTATCGGAACCGTGAACTCTTAACATGAGTAATTTTTTGTAGAGTTGTTCATCATTTGTAGTAACCATGCCACCATCTCCAAAACCACCTAAATTTTTGCTTGGGTAGAATGAAAAAGCACCAATATGACCTATCGTACCAAGAAATCTACTATTAGAATCTTTTGCCCCAAAAGCTTGGGCAACATCTTCTATCACATACAAATTATTTTCTTTTGCTATTTCCATAATTGCATCAATATTAGCAGTTTGACCGTATAAATGTACAGGTATAATTGCTTTTGTTTTTGGGGTGATTTTCTTTTTGATATCTTCAATCGAAATGTTGAAATCGTGAATATCAATATCTACAAAAACTGGTACAGCTCCAATTCGTGAAATACCATTTGCTGTTGCTATAAAAGTATAATCTGGAACAATTACTTCGTCGCCAGGTTTAATATCTAAGGCCATCAAAGCTATTAACAAAGCATCTGTTCCAGATGTAACTCCTATTGCATATTTTACATTTAAGTAATTTTGAATATTTTGTTCGAATTCACTAACATATTTACCAAGTATAAATTGGTGACTTTCAAGCACTTCTAAAACTTTATTATCAATTTCTTCTTTAAATTGATAATACTGAGGTTTCAGATTAAGAAATTGAACATTCATTTTTTATCCTATTTTTTATTATTATGTTTTACAAAATTAGCAATTATTTTAATAATAAAAAAATATTATAGCTTTACAACTAGAAAGCTTAAATTTGAAAAACATATACAATAAATATATAAAAATATATTAATAAAATTTAAATAATGGAGATTAATATGAATGAGAAAAAATTAAAAAATTTGAAAAAAAGTAATTTTTTATTATATTTATCATAAAATTTTATAAAACTGAAATGGTAATGCTTTATGGTTATTAAAGAAATTCAGCAAATTGAGAATTCCATTAACGAAATAATTAATTTATCTGAAAAAATCTTTGTTAATTTTACTGAAATTATACAAAGATTAGTTAATGATATTAAGGAATTTTTATTAAATGTTTCAACATTACAAGAACAATTCGGTTCTCAAAATTATCCAGTAATACTATCACAATTAAATGAAAATTTTTCTCGTGTAATAACCTTTTATGAACAATTAAATACTTCATCAAATCAAGATACTGAAAATATTAAATTTATATCAGAAGAAATTAGAAAGACCGGAGATTTACTTATTCAATTCAAATCTATTGTTAAATCATTAAAAATGTTAGGCATTGCTACCAGAATTGAAAGTTCAAGGTTAACAGACGAAAGCGGTGGTTTTAATGCATTGGCCGATAATGTTGAAAGTTTATCCACTTATATAGAACAAAAATCACAAAATATATTAGAAAAAACTAAGCATTTAGGGGAAATATTTACCAGTTCTTTGAGTATTATTAGTCAAACTATTAAAAATAATAACGAAACAATTGAGAATATAAAAAACCAAAAACTTATCATCACTAAAGAAATTAATACTGCTATTTCTGAAGATCAAAGGGATTTTGAAGAACTTAATCACTTATATAGTCAATTGAAGAATAAAATTAATCAAATTGTTGTTCATATTCAGTTTCAAGATATTACTAAACAAAGATTTGAGCATATCATTCATTCTTTACAAGATATTAAAAGTGAAGAAAATTATACTCAGGTTTACAAAACCATTGAATTACAGTTAGAACAATTATATGACATTCAACAAATAATTGAGAAAGCGTTCAATTCAGTCTTAGAAGAATTGAAAAATATTTATAATTTAATCGAAAATATCTTTAAAATTCTTGATAATTTTGAAACTGTTGATGATAATGAGCCAGACAAAAAAAATATATTTGAATATATTAAAGAAATTGTTAATCAAGTCAATCAAGCTTTTTCTAAAGGATCTGAAGAGAGTAGAGAACTCAGTTACATTATTACAAATATTATTGAAAATATAAATGAATTAAACAAATTTATTCAACAAATAGAAGATACAGGTGAAGAAATTGAATTGATTGCATTAAATGCACGAGTAAAAGCTGCAAGAGTTGGAAGCAATGGTGCTTCATTGGGTGTTATTTCCGAAGAAGTACAAAAACTCTCAGTTGATGCTAGAAACAGAATCAATATAGTTTCTCAAATATTACAAGATGTTAACAATACAACAGAAACATTAAAAGAAATTGTTAGTGAAGCCGCTCTGCAGGAAAACATGGCGATAATAATGAATATTCTAAATGAAATCAGTAATAATATTCAATCAATTGAAAGCATTAAAACTGTTTTTGATGAAAATTTAAAATACAATAAAAAAATGTTAAGTAATATTTATCTTTTTTTGAAACAACAACTAATTGGCTATAATAAACATATCGAAATTAAAACAAAAATATCATCTCTTATATCAATTCTTAATAATTTTATGAATAGTATTTCTAATCAAATAAATCCTTCTGAAAAAGTTGAGCTAGATAGACATTTGAAAAAATATACCATGCACACAGAAAGAAAAATATTCGGAAAAGTCACTGGAGAAAAAATAGCTGAAAATGATTTAGATAGTAATATAGAATTATTCTAAGTAATTTTATTAAAATTGGGGGTTTTATGTTTGATATAAATCATATTAATTCAAATAAAAATCTTATTATTACTATTACTGGTGATGTATCAATATATTTTATACAGGAAATTAAGCAAAAACTTCCCAATCCTACCACAACTACAATATTAGATTTACAAAATGTTTCTAACTATGATTTTTCTTTTCTTCAGCTTATTGCTTATTATATAAAAATTCTTCAAAATTTAGGTTGCAATTACACTATAAAATCAAATAAAAAATTGAAAATAGATTTTAATAAATTATTTCCTGAATTAGAAAATATTGAAGAGGTTGGCGATGAGTAAAAAGATTTTATCCGTTGATGATTCAGTAAGCATTAGGCAAATGGTATCATTTACTTTATCCGAAGCAGGTTTTCAAGTTGATGTTGCCAAGGATGGCATTGAAGCGTTAGAAAAAGCTAAAGCCGATAAATATGATTTGTTTCTTACCGATTTAAATATGCCTAATATGGATGGTATAACACTTATCAAAAAATTAAGAAGTGATCCTAAATATAAATTTACTCCTATTTTGATGCTTACAACCGAATCCCAAGAAACTAAAAAAATGGAAGGTAAAGCAGCCGGTGCCACAGGCTGGATTGTAAAACCTTTTACCCCAGAGCAATTAATCGCTGTTATTAAAAAAGTTCTTCCATAATATAAGGGAAGATGTTATGAACGATAATTTAAAATCTCTTTTTTTTGAAGAAGCAAAAGAACTATTATCTGAACTTGAGAGTGTATTATTGCAGCTCGAAAAAAACAGTGAAGATAATGAACTTATTGACAGGGCTTTTAGAGCTTTACATACTTTAAAAGGCTCGGGTGGAATGTTTGGCTTTAATGAAATTTCTATGTTTGTCCATAAAATTGAAGCTGTTTACGATAAGATTAGATCAAAAGAACTTAGCATTAACCAGGATATCATAAGAGATACTTTAAGATCTCTTGATATTATAACATATATGCTTGAAGTTCCTACCGAAAAACACTCCCAGGATATTGCAGATGCTGTTTTGGATATTACTACTAAATTTAATTCGTATTGTAATCTTGCTGAAGAAAAATCAATTGAAGAACAAGTTACTAAACCGGTACAAGTTGAAAAAGAAAAAACATACAAAATTAAATTCAAGCCTAATGATTATTTGATGTTGCATGGGCATAATATATTATCTTTAATCAACGAGATAGTTGCATTAGGAAAAACAATTGTTGTTACGAAATTTCACACAATTCCTGATTTTGATGAATATAACCCAGAATTATTATATACTGAATGGTTAATTTTATTAAGCACAGATGCTGCTATTGATGTAATTAAAGATATTTTTATATTTGTTGAATCTGATGCAGAGTTAAGAATAAAGAAATTATCAGATGAAAATTTATTAAACAATGATTTGATTATTCAAGTCTTAACACAACATTTGCTGGAAAATAATGATATTACAGCAAAAGATATTGAAAAAATCAATCAACAGTTGAATATTAGTATATCCGAAAATAAAGAACTTAAAGAAAAAATTATTGCTGAAAAAAAAGTTGATTTATCTAAATCGATTGAACAAAAAGTAAGTAGTATAAGAGTTCCTGCAGAGAAATTAGATCATCTTGTTAATATTGTTGGTGAATTGGTAACTATGCAGGCAAGAATTAACCAAATTTCTCAAACATTACAAAATAGTGAATTAACAAGTATTTCAGAAGAAGCAGAAAGGCTAATTTGGGATTTACGTGATATAGCAATGAATATTAGAATGTTGCCTATAGGAGCAACTTTTTCAAGATTCAAGAGGTTAGTATTTGATCTTTCAAAAGATTTGGGTAAAGAGGTTGAACTTGTTTTAGAAGGTGAAGAAACTGAGCTTGATAAAACTGTTATTGAAAAGTTAAATGATCCTTTATTACATTTAATAAGAAATAGTATTGACCATGGAATTGAATTACCTGAAGAAAGAGAAAGTAAGGGTAAACCAAGAAAAGGTTTGATAAAACTTTCTGCTAAACAAATGGGCAATGAGGTTATAATAGAAGTCTTTGATGATGGGAAAGGATTAAATAAAAATAAAATTCTTAATACAGCTTTAGAAAAAGGCTTAATACAATCTTCAAGTGAATTAACTGAAAATGAAATATATCAGCTTATTTTTTTACCAGGTTTTTCAACAGCAGAAAAAGTTACGAATGTTTCCGGAAGAGGTGTTGGAATGGATGTTGTAAAAACATCTATTGAACAATTACGAGGTAGTGTAAAAATTGATAGTATTGAGGGCGAAGGAACTAAAATTCAAATAATTCTTCCTTTAACACTTGCTATAATTGATGGTTTGTTGGTAAAAATTTCAGATGACATTTATGTAATTCCACTATCAAACGTTGAAGAATGTATTGAACTAACCAAAGAAGACATAGAAAAGTTTAATAATAAAAATATTGTAAATGTTAGAGGAGAATTAATACCATATATAAGATTAAGTGAGTTTTTGGGATATTGCTATCAGCGGCTTGATATTGAGCAAGTAGTGATTCTAAGATTGGGCGAAAATAGAATAGGTTTATGTGTAGATTATGTGATAGGTGACCACCAAACAGTAATAAAAACATTGAGCAAAATATATAAAAATGTTCAAGGAATTAGTGGTGCTACTATATTAGGTGATGGAAGCATAGCACTAATACTTGATGTTAATAAAATTTTTGCTATCGTTGAAAAAGAAGAAGCTGAAAGAATTGAAGAATTAAATAAAATAAACTTTAATCAGGAGGAATTATGAACTGGTTTAAGAATTTAAAAATTCTTAGCAAGCTTTTAATATCTTTTGTTATTATTGCTTTAATAAGTGTAGCAATAGGCTATATTGGTATTTCGAATATTAAATATTTACAGGAAAAAGATAAGTTTATGTATGATAATCCGGTATTAGCAATGCGTTATTTAGGGGAAGCTAATATAAGATTACAACAAGCAAGAGTTAATGTTTTTCTTGAAATATTAGCCAATACACCTGATAAAATTGCTGAATTTTAAAAAATAAGAGAGGGACATACTGCAGTAATTGGTGAAGTTATGAAAGAATATGAAAAGACTATATTTTCAGATGAAGAAAGAGAACTATTAAATCGTTTCCTTGCAGTTAGAGCTAATTATTTAAATATGATTGAAAATTCCGAAAAATTAGCTGCAGAAAATAAAGATGAAGAAGCATTTAATTTATTCAACACAGGTGAAGGTTTAAAAGTTTATCATGATTATAGAGATAGATTGAAGGATATGTATGATTGGAATGTTAAACTTGCAGAAAAATTAGTAAATGAAAACCACGATACTGCTGAAAAAGCAACAACTGAAATGTTAATATTTATAATAGTTGGATTTTTACTCTCAATTATATTAGGTATTGTAATTGCTAATATGATAAGTAAACCAATAAATAAATTAACTGAAATAGCAGCAAAACTTTCTAAAGGAAATGTTAATGTAAATATTGAAATTGATTCCCATGATGAAGTAGGCCAGCTTAACCAGGCTTTTGATGTTATGGTTAATAATATTAAAGAGCAGGTTACAGCAGCTGAAAAAATTGCCGAAGGTAATATGAATGTTAAAATTACACCTAAATCTGATCAAGATGTATTAAATTATGCATTGCTAAATGTTTATAACAATATCAAAAATCTTATTGAAGAATTAGATGTTTTAGCTGATAGTGCTGTTAATGGAAAATTGGATAAAAGAGGAGATGCTAATAAATTTAAAGGAGCATACAAAGAAATAGTTCAAGGAATTAATAATACATTAGACTCCATAATAGGTCCATTAAATGTAGCAGCAGAATATGTAGATAGAATAAGTAAAGGGGATATACCACCAAAGATAACCGATCACTACAATGGAGATTTTAATGAAATAAAGAATAATTTGAATCAATGTATAGATGCTGTAAATTTGCTAATTTCGGATAGTAAAATGTTGGCAAAAGCAGCAGTTGAAGGAAAATTAGATACAAGAGCAGATGCAAGTAAACATTTCGGAGATTTTAGAGCTATTGTAGAAGGTGTAAATAATACATTAGACGCCATAATAGGTCCATTAAATGTAGCAGCAGAATATGTAGATAGAATAAGTAAAGGCGATATACCACCAAAGATAACCGACCACTACAATGGAGATTTTAATGAAATAAAGAATAATTTGAATCAATTAATAGATGCAATGGATTATGTAGGCGAAATTGCTGAAGAAATTAGAAAAGGTAACTTAAATATTAAAGTAAATGTAAGATCTAAACATGATAAGTTGTTAATATCAATGAAAAACATGGTTGAAGCACTTTCTGATATAATTGCAAAATTACAACAAGTAGCAATAGATGTTACAGAAGGAAGTAAAGTACTTAATCAAAAAGCCGAAGATATTGCAAATGGTTCCAATAAACAAGCTGCAGCAGCAGAAGAAGCTTCCGCTTCGGTTGAAGAAATGAGTTCAAATATTAAAAGTAGTGCACATAATGCAGCAGAAACTGAAAAAATAGCTATTGAAGCTGCTAAAAAAGCCAAAGAAAGTGGTAGTGCTGTTGTAGAAACAGTTCAAGCTATGAAAGATATTGCAAGCAAAATTTCGATAATAGAAGAAATTGCACGTCAAACCAATCTACTTGCACTTAATGCGGCAATTGAAGCTGCCCGAGCTGGTGAACATGGAAAAGGGTTTGCAGTAGTTGCAGCAGAAGTTAGAAAATTAGCAGAAAGAAGTCAAGCAGCAGCAGCAGAAATTAATAATCTTTCAAATACAAGTGTTAAAATTGCAGAAAGTGCTGGTGATATGTTACAAAAATTAGTACCTGAAATTGAACATACTGCACAATTAGTTCAAGAAATAAGTGCTTCAAGTAATGAACAAGCTGTTGGTGCTGAACAAATTAATAAAGCAATTCAACAATTGGATCAAGTTATTCAAAAAAATGCAGCTACTTCAGAAGAATTAGCAACAACATCAAGCGAACTTTCACAACAAGCGAAAATTTTAACTAATAATATTTCTTATTTCAAAATTTCACAAAATTTATTAAATCAAAATAAAAAGAATTTTAATTTAAGCTCGGGTGATAATGTTACATTAAAAACCAATAATTCGGACGATGACTATTCGGATGATGATTTTGAAAGATTATCTTGATTAAATCAAGCGAGGTTACTATGAGTGTATCAACAATAAATGAAACAAGGCAATATCTAACATTTGAGTTAGATAAAGAAATTTTTGCAATAGATGTATCACAAGTTAAAGAAGTTCTTGATTTTACTAAAATAACAAAAATACCAAGGACACCCGACTTTATGTTGGGTGTCATAAACCTTCGTGGTAGTGTTGTTCCTGTGATTGATATAAGAAAAAAATTCGGAATGAATATATCTGAAATTACAATTAATACTTGTATTATTGTACTTGAGATAGAATATGAAAATGAATTATTAACAATTGGTGCTATTGCAGATTCTGTAAAAGAAGTATTTGAACTAGAACCTAAAGATATAGAGCCAGCTCCCAAAATTGGTACTAAGATGAATATAGAATTTATTAAAGGCATGGGTAAAAGAAATGATGATTTTGTTATTATTCTTGATATAAATAAAATATTTACACAAAATGAACTAGAATTTATTAATGAAAAAACACAGGAAAATGAAATTATTGAAGAAAATACTTGAGAAATAAAAAATAATTCTTAATTTTATATATTCTAATTAAAAATATTTTGTAATGGATGTTAAAATACTAAATATTGAAATTGTAAAAATTATTGCTGATGCAATAAAAGATTATGTTATAATTTTTGATAAGGATTTGAATATTTTATTCTCTAATAAAATATTCAAAGAAGATTTTTCTTGTAGCTCATTAACAAATGTAAAAGAAATTATTAAAAACAATGATTTTATTATAAGAGTTACACATTATATAGAAGATAATGTTAATTATGATTGTTTTACTGCAAAAGTTGATGGTGAAGATCTTTATAATCAAATAATTGAATTTAAATTTATAAAATTTGAAGAAAGTTTTGTGTTAATTGGTAATAATAAAACAGCTTTCATAGAATTATTAAACGATTATAAAAAAGCAAAAGAAAATGAAGAACAAGCAAAAAAAGCACAAATTGAATTTTTAAGTAATCTCAGTCATGAGATAAGAACACCTATGAACGGTGTTATAGGTATGGCGGATTTATTATCAGAAACAGATTTAGATGATGAACAATTAGAATATGTAAATTTAATAAAAAAATCTTCAAAAAGTTTGATGATGCTTCTTAATTCTTTATTTGATGTATCTAAGTATGAAAAAGATGAAATTGAAATACTAAATGAAAGTTTTGAATTTACGGAATTAATAGAAAGTTGTGTAAAATCTGTTACTAGTTTAGTACAAGCTAAGAATTTAAAATTTAATTATGAAATTGATAAATCAATCCCTGATTATGTTTGTGGAGATTTTAATAAATTAAGACAAGTTCTTTCTAATATTTTACATAATGCAGTAAAGTTTACTAATCAAGGTAGTATAAATTTTATAGTAAAAAAAGAAGCATCGCGTATTAATATAAGTGGTGAAGAATATATTAAACTTTTATTTATTGTTGCAGATACAGGAATAGGTATTAGGGATGATATTAAAGATAAAGTTTATGATAGGTTTTTTCAGGGCGATTTAGTTATGTTTAAAAATTATAGCGGTATAGGGCTTGGTTTAACAATTGCTAAACAAATAGTCGATTTAATGAATGGAGAGATTTGGTTTGAAAGTACAGTTGGCAAAGGTACAACATTTTATGTTTCTTTGGAAGTTGAAGCAGTTACTAATAAAACAAAAGCTAATGAATATGATAGAATAGTTTCCAGTATTCACAAATCTTCTCAAGTTGAGCAATTAGTTGATTTAAATATTTATTCTAATATAGAGGCAAAAACCAGTCAATATCATATTTTAATAGTGGATGATAATAAATTGAACCAACAAGTTATATCATCAATTTTAGAAAAATATTCATTTACTTATAAAATTGTTAATAATGGCATAGAAGCACTTGAGGAATTAAGAAATAATAAATATGATTTAGTTTTTCTTGATATAATGATGCCAGTGATGGATGGAGTTGAAACAACAAATATAATAAGAAGTGGGCAATATAGTGAAATAGATCCAAATATTAAAATTATAGCCCTAACAGCTTTAACACAAAAAGAGATAGACAAAAGGTTTACTGACCTTAAAATTGATGGGCTATTGACAAAACCTTTTCATAAAAATGATATCTTAAAAATATTGAAAGATAATTTGAATTTTATTTCGAAAGTTGAGGAAAGTGAAGAAGAATTTTTAAATGAAGAAATTTTTGCTTATAAAGAAGTGCTGGATAGAATTGGTGATGATACTCAATTATTAAAAACAATTTATAAGACTTTTACACAAGATGTTTTCAAGTATCTTTTTGCTTTAACTGATGCTATTGAACGTAATGATTACGATAGTGTTAAATTGCCATTGCATACTATGAAATCTCTGTGTTCTAATATAGGGGCAAATAAGCTAACAAAAATAATTCTTATAATGGAAGCACTTTTAGATGATAGGATTTATAATAAATTTAATGAATATCTTGAAGTATTAAAAACAGAAATTAAAGCATTCATTAATTATGCTGAAAATATAATTAATAATATATAAAAGGTGATATATGCTATTTTTAATAGCCGAAGATGACTTATCATCACGCTTAATTTTACAACAGATGTTATCACCTTATGGTGAATCTCATATCGCTGTAAATGGAAAAGAAGCAGTAGAATTATTCAAAAATTCTTTAGAAGGAAATCAACCTTATGATGCCATTTTTCTTGATATAATGATGCCAATAATGGATGGGAATAAGGCTCTTAAAGAAATTAGAAGAATTGAAAAAGAAAAGTTTGGAGTTGGTTATAAACAAGTTTATATAATGATGGTAACAGCTTTAAATACACCAAAAGAAGTAATAGAATCGTTTTATGAAGGAGGTTGTTCTTCTTATGTTGTTAAGCCAATTGATAGAAGAAAAATTATAGGAAAATTAAGAGAGGATAAGATAGTGAAATAATTATGCTTAGAAAAAAAAACTTTGAAATTAAAATCAAAGATATAAAATGGTTTTTACCTACAGTATATCTCCTTTCAACCTTTATTTTGTTGATTATATTTGAAAAATCAATTGATAGATTATTCGGTGAATTTTTTAGAGATATTATATCTTTTGTTATATCTGAAAACGAAGAAATATTAGTTAATAACCTTGCAAACAATGGAGAAATTGTTCCCGCAATTATAGCAATTGCTTTGACTGTTATTGCAATTGTTGTTGAGTTAGTTGCAAATAAATACTCACCTAAAATTGTTGACTTGTTTATAGATGATAGGAAAAATAATTTAATAATAGGTTTTTTTGTTATAGCTTCTCTTAATCAACTTTATGTTTCCAATTCAATATCCACTATACATAATAATTATTTTAGTATTTTCGTTTCGATTTTGATGGTAATGTTGGCTGTTATTTTAATAATACCTTATTTCGGTTATGTCTTTACGTTTTTGCATCCAACTCATTTTATATTATTAATTAAAGAGAGGGCTATAAGATCTTTTAGGGATATTAATAAAACAAATTATATGGAGAAAAAAAATGAATTTCATTATTATATAGATTTTTTAGGTGATATTGCTATAAATTCGTCTGAACAGAGTGATAGGTTTACAACCTTAGAGTGTATTAATTCATTAACTGATATATTAATTAATTATCAATCATATAAAAAATTATTACCAAATCATTGGTATTTAATATCACCAATTGAGAAAAACGATCCTGATTTTACTGACTTATCTCCTTTTGTTATGCAAAACATTGAAAAGAATAAAAATTGGTTAGAACGCAAGGTATTTAAATTATATGAGCTTTTATTCAGTAATACACATACAACACAAAAAGATATTGCTTCTGGTATATTAAGTAATCTTCAAAAGTTTGCAAAAGTATGTATTGAAAATAAAAATTTAGTTATATTAGATACAATAATGACAATGTTAAATACACTATTAAGAATTTCGCTTAATGCACATTTCCCAAGATCTGCTTTCAATATACTTGAGCACTATAGAGTTATTGGTGAATATTTAATTGTACATTATCCACAAAAAATTGAAGAGCTTGCTAAATACATAAAATACTATGCACAAGAATCTAATAAACTTGGTGTTTATTTTATTATGGAAACAGCTGCCCACGATTTATATATGTTGAATAAAGTTGCTTATGAGTATAATATCCCAAATATTAATAAATTACTAGATATTTTCTTATCTCTTGATGAACAAGTTGAAGAAGGTAGAGAAAAAGAAGAGCAAAGGTTAATTGGTGTTAGAATTGCTCAAACAAAGTTAGCGGCTTTTTATTTATTTAATAATAGGTCTGATTTAGCAGATAGGATCTATAAAGATATGAAAACTGAACCTTTATCAAGAATTGAAAAAATTAAATTATTAATTCTTGCTACTACCGATCATGAATATTATGAATTTACTGGCCGGGGAATTAATTTCTATTTTATTGAAGAAGATTATAAACCCTACTTAATGGAATTCTTTACATGGTTTGAATTTAATTATGATTAAAAGAGGAACTAATGAAATTAAATGAACTAAATATTTTGATAAATAATGAGAATAAATTTATAAATGATATTAAATATCAATTAAGTAAAGTTATAGTTGGTCAAGAAGATATAATTAATAAAGTTATCATTGCAATTTTATCCAACGGGCATGTTTTATTGGAAGGTGTGCCTGGTTTGGCTAAAACTCTTTTATTAAAATCAATTGCAAATTTGTTTAATTCTTCTTTCCAAAGAATTCAATTTACACCCGATTTATTGCCAGCAGATCTTACAGGAACAATGATTTATGATCATAATAATGGCAGATTTACTACAAAGAAAGGACCAATTTTTGCTAATTTTGTTTTAGCCGATGAAATAAATAGAGCTCCAGCTAAAGTGCAAAGTGCTTTGTTGGAAGCAATGCAAGAAAGACAAGTTACAATAGGTGATTTTACATATCAATTGCCAGAACCTTTTTTTGTTATGGCAACTCAAAATCCTATTGAACAGGAGGGCACCTATAAATTACCAGAAGCTCAACTCGATAGATTTTTATTTTTAATAAAAATTTCTTATCCAACCAAGGAACAAGAAAAAATTATCCTTAAAAATTATAGTTCAAATTTTTCTCCAATATTTGATATTAAAATTGACTTAAAAAATATAATGTATGCAAAAAAAATTATAAGAGAAATTTATCTTGATCCTAAAATTGAAGATTTTATAGTTGATATTGTTGAAGCTACTAGATATCCAGAAAAGTATGATTTAGTAGATCTAAAAAAATATATCGAATATGGAGTTTCTCCAAGAGCGTCTATTAATTTAGCATTATCATCTAAAGCTGTAGCATTTATTAATAGTAGGGGATATGTGATACCAGAAGATATTATTTATATTTATAAAGAAATTATGTCACATCGTATTGGGCTTTCCTACGAAGCTGATCTTGATAATGTTTCTGCTGATGATATTATATCACGAATTTTAAGAAAAGTTTATGTCCCATAATGATACAAAACTTAAGAACCATATCAAAAAAATAAAAATTTTTACCAAAAAAAAAATTTCTAGCGATTTAATTGGCGAATTTAAATCTATTTATAAAGGAATTGGGCTTGAGTTTACCGAAATTAAAGAATATCAATATGGTGACAATATCAAAGATATTGATTGGAATATTACAGCAAGATTTAATAAACCTTATATAAAAAAGTATGTTGAGGATAGAAATAGAAATATTTATTTTGCTATAGATATCAGTTCTTCTGTAGCACTTAGCAATAAAAATTTTGATAATTTTAATTTAACTTCTGATATTTTATCAATTTTGTTATATTCAGCCCTTATCAACGGTGATAATGTATCAATGGTATTATTTTCTGATGGAATTAAATCTATCATACAAAATAGACGAGGTATTCAAAATTTTAATAAGTTATTATCATTTTTCTTAAGCTACCAGAATCAATATTATCAAAAGACTGATTTAGCAAAATCTCTCTTAATGCTTTCTCGAGTTATAAAAAAAAGATCGATTATCTTTCTTATATCTGATTTTTTAGGCAATGATTATGAAAAACCCCTATTTCTATTAGCAAAAAAGCACGAAGTATATCCAATTGTTGTATCAGCGTATAGTAATATTCAAAACAAAATTGGTATTGTTGAATTTACCGATGTGGAAACAAATAAGAATTTTACAATTGATTTATCAAGTATAAACAAAATAAATTATAATACATCGTATATATTTGAAAAATTTAATCAGATTTTTAATCAAAAAAAGATTAAACCAATATTTATTAATCAAAATGATAATGTTATTGAAAGATTTTTAGAATATTTCCGTTCTATTCAAAAAAAATAATTGTATGTTATCAGATGAAAAATTTATTGATAATAATTATTATCTCTTGTAATTTATTCGCGCAAACTGAAGTAATTTTGCCTAAAAATGAATATTTAATTGGAGATAAGATTGAGTTTTATATTCAAAGACCGAATATATTATACGATAAAATTGTTATTGTCTGTGATACGACACTGATAGCTAATGTTAATTATCGTTCTTTAAATGATAAAATTGCAATAAATTTTGGAATTTTTAAACCAGGCAAATATCAATTAACTTTTCAAATACAGTATATTTATAATAATAAAATAATTTATTTTAATAATTACAAACTGCCTGAAATAAAAATATTTCCTATAAAAGTTGACACTAATTTTAATATAAAAGATATTAAAAATCCAGATTTTAATTTTATGGATATAATTATGTTAATTTTTATAACATTAACTATTGTTATTATAATTATACTTTTTATCAAAATTAAAAATAACAAAAATAAAGCGAAATATAGAAGTTTGAAATCATATTATCACATTGCTGTTGAAGAGATAACTAAGTTACAAAAACAAAAATACAATGAAAACAATTATAAAATATATTATCAAAGATTTGTTGATATCATTAGAGAATATATTCAAAATCAATTAGATATCAAAGCTTTAAATATGACATCTTATGAAATAATTGATGAAGTAAATCAAAAATTGGGTGATCAAACAATTACTTCATATTTAAATGAGTTTTTTCAATACTCAAATGAAATAAGGTATGGTAATCAAATCCCAAATGATGATGTAAAAACAAAATTATTTATTTTGGCAGGCTATATTTTAGATATAATCAATAAAAAACACAAATGAAAGTAGGTTTTTTAATTCCAGAGTTTTTATTGTTAGTTCCCGTAATTTTAATATTAGTTTTTATTTTATATAAATTCAAGAAAAAAATAAAAATTTTTGTTCCATCACAAGAATTGTTTAATGCAGAAAAACAAACTTTTAAGTTAAAAATCCAAAAGCTACCATTAATTTTTGGTATTATAAGTTTTATTTTACTTGTAATTGGATTATCGAGGCCTTATAAAACAATATCAAAGGATAAAAAAGTTATTGATATATGTGTTGTTCTGGATAATTCATATACAATGATATCTTATCTTGATTATAAACCTAACAGACTTGAAGCAACAAAAAATATTATTAAAAATCTAATAAATGAAATCCAGGATGCAAGATTTGGGCTAGTTGTTTTTGGTAGTAATTCGTTTGAATTAGTCCCAATTACATTCGATAAAAATATTTTGTATTATCAAATAGAAAGATTAGATGAAAATACATTTTATCCACAATTTTATGAAGCTACAGCAATAGGTGATGGATTACATCAAGCAATTTTATCATTAAGCAAAAATGATGATATTAAAGAGAAAATAATAATTTTAGCAACAGACGGAGATAATAATGCAGGAGAATATGACCCTGTTGAAGTATCACAAATAGCCAATAAAAAAGGTATTAGAATTTACACAATTTCTATAGGGAAAAAAGGATTTGTAGAAAATAAAGATCCATTTTCTAATAGAATTGTTGTTACTTATACTAATGTTGATGAAAACTTATTAAAATTAATTTCTAATAATTCTAAAGGGAAATTTTATAGTGCGGAAAATGAAAATGAATTAAAGGAAATTTTAAAAGATATATATATGCTTGAAAGATCTAAAGTTAAAGATGTTGATGAAAGTAATATAGAAGAATTAAAAGCGCCTTTTATTTTTTGTAGTTTTATATTTTTTATAATTTCATTATTAGTTAGGTCTTTATTTATAGTGAAAATTCAATGAATTATATTTTAATCATAACATATTTAGTTTTAATTGTTACATTGATTTTTGGTTTTATAAAAAGGAAAAATCTCTCAAATTTATTATTAGAAAGTTATCAGGTAAGAAAATTTTTGAAAAATGAAATAATATTACTAGCATCAGTTGTAGGATTATTATTTATATATTATCAAAAATTAGTGGTTTATAATTATTTTAATGAATTTGAAAATACAAAAGCAAATGGCAATTATAGAGAAATATATATAGCTATTGATATTTCTCAAAGTATGAGTGCTAAAGATATAAAGCCAGATAGATTTACTGCTGCAAAGAATAAAGCTACTGAAATATTGAACCATATTGAAAATTCAAAAGTAGGAATTATACTTTTTAGTGAAAATTCATCATTAATATTTCCTTTAACATATGATAAAAATTTAATCAGGAATTATTTGAGAAATTTATCTAGTTATGTAATTACCGATTTGGGAACGAATTTTAATAATTTGTTGAATATAAAAAATTATGGTTTTAGTGAGTATGCCGATAAAAATATAATAATATTATCCGATGGTGAAAATAATGCAGATGAGATTAATTATAATCTATTGGATGAATTTAAAAAAAATAATATAAAAATATATACAATAGGTGTTGGAACAGAATCTGGAGCTGAGGTTTATAGCAGAGAAACAGATTTTAAAGATATACTTAAACAGAATAATAAAAAGGTGACAAGCGTATTAGATAAAAAAATATTGGAAAAAATGTCACAACTTACATATGCTAAATATTTTGATATTAGTGATGAATTTAATATATTTGAAAGTAAAAATTATAAACATATTAATAGTAATCAACAAAATTCGAAGTTTACTTTCTTTGAGCTTTTATTAATAGTTTTGTTTGTAATATATTTAACGAAAATATAGTACGGGAGTATTAATGAAAAATTTAAAGTTTTGTATAATAAGTTTATTTATTTTATTTATTTCAAATAACTTAATATTCACAAAGGATTATTATAGTAACAAAGAATTAGGTGCAGTAGTCAATGGTAATACAACAACTTTTAGATTATTTGCTCCTAATGCGAAAAAAGTTGTATTAAATTTATTCAAAAAGGTTGATGATACAAAATCAATTAAATATGAATTAACAAAAGATGAAAATGGTGTTTGGGAAATAGATTTAAAACAAAATTATAGTAAATGGTATTATACTTATCAAGTTTATCATAAAGAAGAAGATTTTAAAAATGAAAATATAGTGCATTGTGTAGATCCCTATGCTAAAGCTGTTGCTTCATATACAACTTATATGATGCCAAGAAAGGGAATTGTTTATAATGAGAAATATGATTGGGGAAATGATACTTGGCTTAATTATAAGTGGCACGAGTTAATAATTTATGAAATGCATGTAAGAGATATAACGGCTCACTCTTCAAGTGGTGTAAGGCAAGCTGGTACTTACATGGGGCTTTTTGAAAATGCAACAGGTGGTATAAATTATATTAAAGAACTTGGAGTAAATGCAGTTGAGTTGTTGCCGTCAATGGAATTTGCAAATATTGAAGTTCCTTATAAAAAAGAATTTAATGGTTATTATAATACATGGAATCCGTATGAGAGGAATCATTGGGGCTATATGACATCAAACTTTTTTGCTCCTGCTGCATATTATGCTGAAAATTGGAAAGAATTGAAGTGGAATGTATGGATGGGAAAAGATGGTTTGCAAGTGAAAAAGTTTAAGGATATGGTAAAAAATTTCCATAGAAATGGAATTGCTGTTATTATGGATGTTGTATTTAATCATCTTTCAGAATTTGAATTAGGAAACTTAAAACAAATTGATAAAGAGTATTATTTTAGATTGAATGATGATGGAAGTTTTAAAGCTGAAAGTGGATGCGGTAATGATTTAAAAACAGAAAATTTTATGGTTAGAAGGCTAATTGTAGAAAGTATTTTATATTGGATGAAAGAATATCATATCGATGGTTTTAGATTCGATTTAGCAAAATTAATTGATTGGGAGACCTGTGAAGAGATTATAAGAAAAGCAAGAGAAATAAATCCAAATGTTGTAATTATTGCAGAACCGTGGGGTGGAGGTTACGATATAAAAGGATTTTCTGAAAGAGGTTGGGCTGCCTGGAATGATCAAATAAGAAATGGTATCAAAGGACAAAATCCACATGATGGTTTAGGTTGGATATTTGGGAAATGGTTTGGAAATAACAATAAGATTCGTATTATAAGTTATTTAAGGGGTACAACTACTAATTATGAACATGGATTATATCAACAACCTTACCATAGTGTAAATTATTTAGAATCACATGATGATTATACTCTCGGAGATTTTATAAGAATAGGTTTAAAAAAATATGATGAAAGGAAAATTATAACTAATGTTGAAGATTTTATTAAATTATCGCCTGAAGAATTAAAAATTCATAAATTAGCTTCAATGTTTTTGTTTATGTCTAATGGTATAGTAATGATTCATTCGGGGCAAGAATATGCAAGAAGCAAAGTAGTTCCATATTTTTTAAATGTTAAAGATCCTGAAAGGGGTAAAATTGATCATAATAGTTATAATAAAGACAATGAAACTAATTACATAAATTATAATCATGCAAAAATAAATAAAGAACTTTTTGATTTTTATAAAAATATGATAAAATTACGAAAAGAAATAAAATCTTTTCAATTTTGTTATGATGATGATATAGAGTTTTTTGAAACGGGGGATGAGTTTAGTTTAGCATTTTTAGTTAGAGAAAATAGTGATTATTATTTTGTTGTTTTAAATTCTAATTCTAACAAGAAAAGTAATATAGAAAACCCATTAGGTAGAAAAATGCAAATATTGATTTCAACTAACAAAGAAGAACTAACTAAAGAAATAAATGAAAAAGATACAATAACAATTGAAGAGTTGACTGGTAAAATTTATAAAATAACAAACTAATAGGAGCTAACAATGACAGAAAACAAACCAAACCAACCAAAGACAGCTTTTGGAAGATTTATGGTTCATTATTTTATTCCAAATTTTGCTAATAATGTTCAAGGTCTAGTTTATTTTGGTGCGGCATTTCTTGTAATTATTATTGGTTTAAGAGGTTTAGGAACTGTAGCTGGAAAGATATCTATTGTACCTAAATTTTTATTAGCGTATGATGCTGAATTAGAAGGTATGGCTATATCTCCAAATTGGGTAATGGTTGCTTTATTTATTGAATTTTTCCTACTTTTATTAATGGCAATAACAGTATTTTTTACACCCGAAGAACCACATTTACATGCAGATCATAATCAACATAAATCAACTTCAGAAAAAACAATAACTGTTGATGAAGAGTTTGAACAAATAGCTGAAAAAGTAAGAGAAAAAATTAGAATGGTAGCACAAGAAGAATTGCAATTAATGGATGCTTATTTAGAAAAAGTTCATAAACAACATGCAGAAACATTACAGAAATTAACACAAAAATAAGTACAAGGGAAAAAAAATGGCTAAAGCAAATGTGTATTTTGTTATGTATCTTGTACTACTTTCTGAATTGATAACTATAATAACAGAAAGGGATATATTAACAAAACATGAAATAAAAGTAAAAAAGAAACTTATTGAAAGTATCGGAAATTCTTATAAGAATCCGGTATTTGTGAATGCACAGCAGGGAGTAACCTGGGTTATTGGGTCTGAAACTCCTGCTGATGTAATAATTAATAATGTTGGTTTAGTTTCCGATCAAGAAAAGAAAAATGTTAAATATACTGTAGATGTTGATGGAAATGCACCAGCTGGTTGGCAAGGTCCATTAACTAATAATGAAAAAAAAGGAAATTTTGAGTTAGTTTTTATTCCTCAAAAGGGAGATGCGGAATTCAAAGGTAATTTTACATCAGAAGGTAAGTATAAGTTTAAGGTAACTATGGAAGTAGAGAGAGTGCTTCCAGATTATTTAATAGGAAAAACCAAAACCGAATTAGAAAAAATAGTTGCGGATAAAAAGTTCCAAAAAGCAACCACTACTTTTTCGGTTGATGTCTCCAAGAAAAATACAGGAGTTCAAAAGCAAGGAGCTATTTTTTACTAATAAAAAAATAAAAAAGCTCTCATTAAACAAGAGAGCTTTTTTTAATTATTAAAATATAAGATTGTATAAACAATATAAATAATTAGTCAATTGTGATTAATTAGATTTAAATTATTTAATAAAAAATAATAAAAATATAATTTATTGCTATTGTTATTATAAATTAAAAGTTGCACATTTGAACAAAAAAACAGGAGATATTTATGATACGAAAAATATTATCAATGTTATTTATAACTTTTTTTGTTCTTTATGGTCAATCTGATAAAATAAAAGAAACAATCAGAACAGTGACAAATTTAAATATTACATTACCAAGTGAAGGTGCAGAAATAGCTGGTAACCAGCTTAGTGTAATTAAATATGAAATCGAGTTATTAGATGAAAATTTCAAACCATTAAAGAAAAATGATTTTGGTGAATTTAAAATTATTAGAAAACCTGATGACCAAGAATTTAAAAAATTAACTCAAGGTGGTAGAGGTACAATAGTATTTGGATATATTAAAGCAAAATTTTATAAACCAGGTAATTATATTATTAAAACAAGTTATAGTGGAAAAGGTGAAATAGGAGTTGCATCTGTTGATAGATATTATAAAGTAATTGTTAATTATCCAACTTTTGCATCTGCTAAAACATTGGATTCAATTTATTACATTGGTGAAAAAGGATTGTTTAGTATTGCAGTAAATGAATTTAATGATGCTTCTTTATATAGTTATAAAGTATATGAAATTGATAAGAATGGCACAAAAATTGAATTATTTTCAGATAATAAACCACTAGTTGATTTAGGAAAAATAATTCAACTTAATTATTTGAATAAGACTATACAAATTGAAGGATTTTACGATAATAGAGTATATGAATTTTACGATATTGATGGTCAAATAAAAAAATCAGTTTGGCAAACAGAAATATTACCCATAGATGCACTTGTGGAATTTAATAACTGGGCTGCAAGTGATGAGGAGTATTGTGTACTGGATGTTGCTACTAATACTTTATTTAATCCATTGACATTCTATTATTTATACGCACAGAGCAAAGATGTAAATTTTATAGCTCTTACTCCAGAATGTAATGATTTAGTAGTTGAAGCAACACCTAATAATTTTTTAGCTGGTGAGCCTGAAGTTTCTCAAAGCGGTGCATTTTTATCAATAAGGTTAAATATTAATCCAAAATTTGTAACAGGTATAGGTAGCCAAAGAGCACAATTAGTTTCATTAAATTTTAATTTTAGAACTCAGTTTGGGGAAGTAAGTAGAACATATAAAGCAAAGGTTTTTAAGTCTAAATAATATGAAAAATATCATTAAATACATAGTTTTAGTAATTATTTTTAATAGTTTATATGGTCAAGGTAATAATATTGATTACCTTGACTTAATGAATTTTAAATTTATTAATGAGTATAGAAAAGAAATCAATTATTTAAATGTGTATTTTGTTGAATTTAAAGATACTTTAGCAGGAATAAAATATCTTGCAAGAGAGGATGGTTCTAGACTAATCTTAAAAAAATCTAAAGATACTGTAAAAACATACCAGATATATTATATAAAAAATGGTGTAGGATTAGAGCCGATTACTCCAATTTATATATCAATGTTTGCGACATATCAAGCACCAAAAACAGGACAAAGTCGTCAACTTATTGGTTCTGCAAAAAAAACAGAACGAGCAAAAGTAGATACTTTTATAGTGTATAATCCTAATGACTTTTTATATCTTAAGAATTCTAGTAATAAGACAAATAAAGATAATTATAGTGTAATTCTTAATTATATTAATGAACAAATAAATCCTTCAAAATTATTAAAAAAAGGTGCACCTCAGAAAAAAGAAAAGCAATTATTAAATCTTCCATTAAATTATAGTAATAATATGATGTTTCAAGCATATGTATCGCCTGATAATGCTGATCAATTAAATAATATTATTACTAATGGATATCATAAACTAATTAGTTATGATAGAATTACAACAAATTTGCAGGCAAATAATGAAGAAAATCAAGAAATAGATACTGCAAATGTTTCTTCGAGTAATGAATGGTTAGATTTCTTTAAAATAGTATATTCAGATTTATCATTTTCAAAACAAACTATTTGTATTAATGGTATAAGTAATTTATTTAGTTTGGGAATAGCAAAAGTGGGATTTGAAAGTAGTTTTGATGATAGAGTTTTAAGTTATCTACCTATGGAAGCACCATATCATCATTATGGCGTTAATATGTTTTTTAATATGACGGGCAATTTAGAAGATGTGCAAAAAAGTTTTTTTGGTAATGTTAGGTTATTAATAAGGCATAGATATAATTCTGCAAATAATTTCTATTGGTTACCAATATTTGAAGTTAAACAACCAAAATTGAATGTAAATACAGGTTTTACAGTTGAAGGAGAATTCAGCAAAGGGTTTATATCAAATATAATGAAAAATTTGCCGGTATTTACATTTTATTATTCAGTTGGTGCATCTAAAATGCCAAAACCTTATTACCAAATTTATGATACCGGTTCTGTATTTCCAAGATATTATTACAATAGAAATCAGTGGGAATATGGAATGTCGTTTTTCTGGAATACAACTCAAAGCTCACATTATAGATTGGATTTAGGTGTTGGAGGTTACGATATATATAAATTTGAATATTTCCTTGATACAACTGATATACCTGTTATTTTGAGTACTTCAAGTAGAAAAAATTTTGTACAACCTTATATAGCATTAACATATGATGCAATTCCTAATAAAGCAATATTGGGATACAAATTTAAATATTTTGATAGTAGGTTTTCAGTTAAATTATGGACAAGATTATTTGAATTATTGGGTTCTGATGTTAGAATAGAAGCTTATATAATAACAAAACCTTTCTACAGAAGTATTTATCAATGGGAAAGTCCAGGTGGATCATTTGTACAATTAAGGTATAGATATGCATTTTAAGTTCTACATATTAAAGAGTTATCTTATTTTATTATTATTGTTTGATTTTGCTTATTCGCAAAGTGATTATGAAAAACAAGCTATTTATAAAAGAATTTATGAAAATTTAGAGTATAGAACGGATGGTTTTAATGATTTGAAAAAGCAATGGTATCTTAATGAACCTATGATTATAAGACAGATTTATAATAACTTAGTTTTAAATGGATTTTTATTACATAACGGACATCCAATAACAAATGAAGATACATTAAAACTTTTTTCTAATAAATTTTATAATTCAAGGGTTTTGGTAAAATTACGTCAAAGATATTATGATGATGAAATAGAAAGAATGGAATTTATATTAGAAAATGAAAACCCAGGAATAGATACTGCTAGATTTATCGATCCTATTAAAGACTGGGTTTTAGTTAGAGAGGCAGTTGGGGATTCTTTATATGAGGTATTAAAAAAGAAAAAATATACTTACACAAATTTAACAAAGGATTATTTTCAACATTATAATTTATACTTTTACGATTTGTATTTTTCGGCAATTAATCCATCGTTAATGTTTTGGGCAAGTACGTCTGAGGCAAATACTCAATTTGATAGTGAAAGTCCATTTAATAAGTTTAATAGAGCAGATAAATATACGATGTCTTTTTTTGGGAAATGGGGAGTAGATCAACTTTCTAAACCTGGGTGGTATTTTTCCGATTATATAGTAGGGTTAAAAATCCTTCATTTGGATATGTTGGTTAATGATCCTGATGATTTTGAATATGGGCTATATTTAGGCTTTAATTTCGGTGTAAAAGATGTTTTAGTTGAAAATTCATCATTTTTTAAACCTCGTAGAATTGATAGTAAAACCAGTAATATGTACATAAAGGCTGCATTTAATCCTTTTACATTGCTTGGTTACGATTGGAGATATTTTAATTTAGGAGTTGAATCTTTCTATAATATAAAGGATAAACCTGTAACTGAAGATGATATTAAAATATTACAAGAAACAGGTGCAGATTATATTTATTCACATACAATTAAAAACTTTACCACAATATATGCACAGCAAAAATATTTAACGGATGTTCTTGGTTTAGGTTATTTATTTTTAGGTATGGGGATAACATTCCATAATTATTCTTTACTGACAGCTACTGTTGATGATTCTGAATTTCAAGTTTTTGAAAATACTAAATATACAGTTCCAAGTTTTGAAATAGGATTGACTAAAAGTGGGGGGCTAATTTATAGTGAAACAATTTTTCAGTTGAATTATAATAGTAAAGCTAAATTTGGTTTTTGGGGTATAAAATTACATATGCTAATTAGAAATAGTATTGGGTTTGATATTAAATATTTTAAGGGTTTTAGAAATGTTCCAGGTTGGCACCAAGATTCGTATTTTGTTATTAGTCCAATCATCAGGATCAATTTTTAGGGGTAGTTATGTTAACAAATTATAAACAATTTTGGGTATATTTATTATTTATATTGTTTGTAAGTAGTACAAATGTTTACTCACAAACAATATCAATATCAAGTCCAGTTGCAAATGATACATTAAATTATGGAAGTAGCAAAACAATTACCTGGAATTGGACGGGTGCAAATGGTACTGCTAAAATAGAATATTCAACAAATAGTGGTACAAGTTGGATAAATATAAATTCCAATGTTACTAACAATAACGGTAGCAATACATATAATTGGAGTGTTCCTAACAATCCTTCCAATAATTGTAGAATAAGAATCACTAGTATTGATTATCCTGCAATATCGCAAACCTCTGGTTTGTTTGTAATTAGAAGTTTGGTATTGTTATCACCATCATCTGGAAATCATATCCAAGCAGGAAAGACTTTTAATATTCAATGGACAAGTTCGTATGTATCATCACTGAGATTAGAATATTCAACTGATAATGGTAATAATTGGAATTTGATACAAACTGGAGTAAATCCAACAGCTTCACCATATGTATGGAATGTTCCGGATATAGTTTCAGATCAGGCGATAGTAAGAGTAAGCGACGCAACAAAGTCAATAACAAATACAAATTGTATTAAATCCCAAAGTGGAAGTTTTTATATTTGTAAATTAAGATTATTAGCACCTAATGGTGGTGAATTTTTATTTTCCAATTCAAATTATAATATACAATGGACCGCATCTAATAATGTTTCTTTTGTAAATTTGGAGTATTCAACAGATAACGGTGGCAATTGGTATACTATTGCAAATAATTTGTCAGCATCAAGTGGGTCATATACATGGATGGTAACAAATAATACATCAAATAATCAAGCATTAATAAGAGTATCAGATGCGAGTTATCCAAATTATGTTAATGATATTTCAGATAATAATTTTACAATTGGTAGATTACTAGTAACATCACCAAATGGAGGATTAGCCGCTGGATATTTGTCTGGTAGTACAATAACAATTACATGGTCTTCACAAAATATTTCTTTGGTAAATATTTATTATACTATTGATGGAACTTCTTATACTCCCATTGTTACAAATTATGATGCTACAAATGGCTTTTATAATTGGACTATTCCAGCTGGAATTAATACAAATAAATTTAAAATAAAAATTGAAGATGCAAGTAATTCATCAAGATATGATGAGTCTGATTATTACTCTGTTATAAGCACAATTTCATTGAGTTCTATCTCAGCTAATATCCAAACAGGGAAAACCATAACATTAAATTGGGCAGCTGGTTCTTATTTATCCAATGTTAATATTTCATATTCAACAGATAATGGTAATTCATTCCCATACACAATAGCAACTAATATAAGTGCATCAACCGGTACTTATAATTGGGTAGTGCCGTCAGGAATTACAGGAGATAATTGTAAAATTAAAATAACGTCAACACAATATCCTGATATTTATGCAATTAGTAATACATTTAAAATTGCAGAGTTGAATTTAACTTATCCCTTAGGAACAGATGGTTGGATAGCAGGGGGTACTTATACTATAATGTGGAACAAATCGACAAATGTGGCAAATGTAAAAGTATATATATCTACTAATAATGGTAATACATGGGGTTCACCACTTACAACGACATCATCCAATAGTTATGTATATACTGTTAATTCCGGCTTTGATTTTAATCAGTTTAAGGTAAAAGTTGAAGATGCTACTACAACAGATATTTATTCTGAGACACCAATAGGATTTAAAGTCGGAAAGATAAATATTCTAAGTCCATCAACATCTGGAGAAGTATGGAATAGTGGAACGGTTAAAACAATTTCATGGACCGCTACTACATTTATAAATATTGTTAGGCTTGAATATTCAACAAACGGTGGATTAGATTGGACTTTTATAGCAAATGTTGGAGCTACAGTTGGTAGTTATAATTGGACAGTTCCAAGTGTTTCATCCAATAACTGTGTTATAAGAATAAGTGACTCAGATGTGCCGACAATATTTGCTACATCTAATACATTTTCGATAGGAAATCTTATTGTAACATATCCAGACGGTGGAGAAGGATTAAATGCAAATTCTAATGTGAATATTCAATGGACGGCAAACGGAATAGCAAATGTTAATATTTATTATAGTTTAAATAATGGTGCAAATTGGATTAAAATTGCTTCAAATATTAATGCAGCAAGTGGAAGTTATACGTGGCTATTACCTGATGTTGTTTCATCGCAATGCTTAGTTAGAGTAAGCGACGCTAATGATACCACTTATTATGATAATAGCAATGGAGCTTTTCGAATTGGTAAAATTTCTATTATTCAACCAACAACGAATAAAATAAATCAAGGTAGTGTATATACTATTAAATGGAACGCAACATCCAATATTTCAAATGTTAATATATACTATTCAGAAAATAATGGTGCAAGCTGGAATTTAATTCAGAATAATGTTAATGCATCTTTAGGGCAGTATAATTGGAATGTACCATTTACAACAACAAGCCAAGGTAAAATCAGAATTGAAGATGCACAAACAAATTCGCTAATTACTGCTACAAATAGTGGTAATTTTTCCATTTCATATATTACAGTAAATACTCCTAATGGAGGAGAAAATTGGTTTTCTACAAGTACACAAAATATTACGTGGACATCGAGTGCTGATGTAAGTAATGTTAAAATTTATGTATCGACTGATGGTGTTACATTTGGTTCAACGCCAATTTACAACGGACCAAATACAGGTAGTTATTCATGGGTTGTAGATGGAAATTATATTTCTACTACTGCAAGAATAAAAATTGTTGATGCAAGTGCTTCTAATGTATCTGACTCTTCTAATAATGTTTTTACAATAACACCACTACAATTAACAGCTCCCAACAATCCAATCACTTTGTATCAAGGGCAAAGTTATAATATCACATATGATTATGATGCAACAAAAGTAAGTAGCGTCAAAATTGAATTCTCATCTACTGGAGGTAATAGCTGGACCAATATTGTTGCTTCTATACCAGCAACAGGAGTTTATAATTGGACAGTTCCAGCTGTTACGACAAATAATGGTTTAATACGTATTACTTCAAATGATAATCCAGCATTTTATGATGTAAGTGATAATACATTTTCAATTAATACAATATCATTGACCAGTCCTAACGGTAACGAAAATTGGATGGCAGGAACAACGAAAAATATTACTTGGGTTAATATTCCAGGAGTAAGTGCATTAAATTTGTATTATTCTTTAGATGGGGGTAATAGCTGGAGATTATTTAAAACAGGAATAAATGCTGGTGCACAAACATACAGCTGGGTTGTTCCTGATTCAGCATCAAATATGGTTAGAATAAAAATTGCAGCTTCTGATAATCCTGCAATATCAGATATAAGTGATAATAATTTTACGATAAGTTCATTAACATTATTATCACCTTTAGGTGGTGAAAAACTATTAGCAGGACAACAACATTATATTACATGGGATGCACAATATATTCAAAGTGTAAAAATAGAATTAACTACAAATGGTGGATCAACCTGGATATCTCCAGAAATAGCAACCGGTGTACCAGGAGCTAATGGTACTTATTTGTGGACTATACCAAATAATCCAACAACACAAGCAAGAATTAGAATAACAAGTGATAATCCCAATGACAATACTATTACGAAAACTTCACCTGCTAATTTTACAATAAGTAGGTTACAAATAACAAATCCTATTTCTACTACTGCATTTCAGGAAGGGCAAACTGCCACCATTCAATGGACTGCGGATAATATTGATTTTGTTAATATAGATATTAGTACAAATGGTGGTATAGAGTGGAATAACATTGCAACAGGTTATCCAGCATTAGGAGGAAGCTATAACTGGACAGTTCCAATAAATTATTCATCAAATAATTGCATTATAAGGATATATGATCAATCAAATTTTGTAAGAATTGCAACATCGCAAACATTTAATATATCTAAGCTAAATATAACATCACCTACCACAAGTGATAAATGGTTTATAGGAAGCACTAAAAAAATACAATGGCAAAGTACCAATGTTAGCTTAGTTAATATTTTATATAGTACAGATGGTGGTGCTACCTGGCCAATTACAATTGCTTCCAATTATCCAGCAAACGCTGGCTATTATGATTGGCAGGTATCAGGATTAGTAACAACACAGGGTAGAATTAGAATAGTTAGTGTTGATAAACCTTCGATAACTGCTACAACTGGAAATTTCCAAACTTCAAGTTTAAATATTACACAACCAGCAGGAAATGAAAGCTGGCAAGTTGGGACAAATAAGAGTATAAATTGGACTTATGGGAATATAACAAGTGTTTATTTATATTATTCTACTGACGGAAGTAATTGGTTACAAATTGGTGCTGGTCCAATTAATGCTGCATTGCAAACTTATAATTGGACTATTCCAGATATATCAAGCAATACCGTAAGAATTAAAATTGCGGATGCAGCTGATACTTCAAGAAACGCTGTATCTAATCCATTTAAAATTGGCAAAATTACAGTTTTATATCCTAATGGTAATGAGATTCTTCAATCTGGCAAAACAATTAATATAACCTGGAATAATTATTCAAGTATATCTAATGTTAAAATAGAATATTCAACAAATGCTGGAGGTTCTTGGAATACGATAGTAAATTCTGTCCAGGCAAATTTAGGAGCATATCCATGGGTGATACCAAACACAACAGGAAACTCTTATAGAATAAGAATATCAGATGCAGATTCTCCAAGTCCAACAGAATTCATTAATGACATTTCCGATAACAATTTTACAGTAAAGAGAATAGATCTAATTTCACCTGTAAGCGGAGAATATTTCCAAATAGGAAAGACCAAACAAATATCATGGAATGTTGGTAATATTGCAACATTAAGAATTGATTTATCAACAAATGGTGGCTCCGATTTCTTTAATATAGCTGAAATATCTGGAGCAAATACAAGTTATAATTTAAAACTAACTAATCCAGCATATGTATCAACAGCTTGTTATTTAAGAATTTATGATAAAGATAATCCTACAATTGTTTCAGAATTATCAAGTCCATTTACAATCAAAAGACTTGATTTAATTTCACCTAATGGAGGTGAGATAAAACAAGCAGGTGTTGTAGATACAATAAAATGGCAAGCAAGTGGAGTAAGTAATATTACTTTACAATATTCAACAGATGGGGGATTAAATTTCTCCAATTCTATAGTTAATAATCATCCAGCTAATTTGGGTTATTATTATTGGACAATTCCAAGTAATTTATATGGAAATAATATAAAAGTAAGAATTGTTGATTATGATGTTTCCAGTATTTCTGATACAAGTGACAATAATTTTTCAATATCACAATTAGCAATTACTCAACCTACATCAACATCTAAATTCAATGTCGGTTTGCCTTTGATAGTTAATTGGAGTGCTAATAATTTAACTCAAATTAATATAGATTTATCTACTGATGGCGGTCTATCCTATCCTTATAATATAGTAAGTAATTATAATGCAACTTTAAATACTTGTACTTGGGTAATTCCATTAACTTTAACACCATCAAGCAACTGTGTTATCAAGATTACAGATGCTAATAATCCTACAACATATATTTTAAGTCAACAATTTTCTATAGCTAAACTTAAAATTTTAGTTCCAAATGATGGTACTCAAAATTGGCAAACAGTTACTCAACAAACAATAACCTGGCAAGCCTCGTCAAATGTATCAAATATTAGAATTGAATATACTTCAAATAATGGAGTTTCATGGAATACAATTATAAATTCCGTACCAGCTACTACTGGTAATTATTTGTGGACAATACCAAATACAGCTGCTTCTAATTTAGTTAAAATTCGAATAACGGATGTTTCCAATAATAATGTAATAGACTCAAGTGATAATAATTTTAATATAAGAAGATTAGATTTAACATCGCCAAATGGTGGGGAAAGCTTTGCTGCTGGTTCATCTCAACAGATTAGTTGGATAGCTAATAACGTTAATAATGTAAAAATAGAATATCAAACTTCAAATGGTGGTACTTGGACTCATATAGCTACTGTGCCAGCAAATTCTTCTCCATATACATGGACTGTTCCTGCAACAACATCTAGTGAATATAGAATTAGAATCTCAGACGCAACTTATTCTACTATACAATCTCAAAGTGCAAATACATTTAAAGTAGGTCAAATAACTGTTACAAGACCAAATACTGCTGAAACATTTCAGGTGGGAAAAACACTTCCTATTAGATGGAATGCATCTTCGAATATTAATTTTGTAAATATTGCATTTTCTACAGATAATGGTACTACCTGGTATTATATAGCTAATAATGTTTCTGCAAGTGCAGGTGCATATAATTGGACAATATTGAATAAACCTTCAAATAATTGTTTGATAAGAATTACTGATGCAAGTACAGATACAACTGTTAGTGGACATATTAGAGATATAAGTGATGTAGCATTTTCTGTCAAATACCTAAAGCTCAACATTCCAAATGGTGGTGAAACCTGGAAAATTGGTAGTAATCAAAATATAACATGGGAAACAAGTTCGAATATTTCAAATATTCATATTTACTTATCAACGAATAGTGGTAATAGTTGGGGTATTACATTAGGCAATAATGTTGGTGCAGGTGCTGGTTCATTTTTGTGGAGTAATATAGGAAATTATCCATATTCAACTTGTAAAGTAAAAATTATTGATGCATCAAACAATTCAATTTCTGATAGTAGTGATAATGCTTTCAAGATAGGTAATATTTCTATAATTGAACCTGTAGCACTTGCTAATTACAAAACAAACTCACCAATGGTTATTAAATGGACAAGTACATCTAATATTAATACTGTAAATATATATTATTCAGCAGATGGTGTTAGCTGGAACCAACAAATAGCTTCTAATTTACCAAGCACTACTGGCACTAATGAATTTACCTGGGTTACTCCTTTAACAGCAACAAATACAGCAAAAATAAAAATTGTTGATGCGGAAAGTGGTTCAACTATTGAAGAAATATCTTCAACATTTAGAATTACTGACCTAAATATAATATCACCTGTATCAACTGATAAATGGCAAGTTGGGACATCTAAAAATATAATTTGGAGTGGACAGGGTGTTTCAAATGTAAATATATCTATACTCGATAATAGTAATATTTCGTACTCTATTGCAACAAATACAAATTTAACAACTTATAACTGGTCTATACCAGATATACCATTTTTCCAAGCACCGTCTTATCGTATTGTTGTAACAGATGCTTCAAACCCAGATAATTCTGATACAAGTGAAATATTTACAATATGTAAAGTAAAAGTAGATTCACCTAATGGAGGTGAAAATATTTATGCCGGCTCAACATATACAATAAATTGGACTACATATAATGTTACAAATGTAAAGATTGAATATTCCAGCAATAATGGTACTTCGTGGAATACAATAGTTGGAAATATAGCTTCAAATAATGGAAGTAATTCATATAATTGGCTTGTTCCAAATGATACATCATCAAATTACCGAATTAGAGTGAGTGATTTTTCAAACTCAACAATAAATGATATCTCTGATAATAGATTTACAGTTTCAAAAATTACAGTTTTATCACCAAATGGTGGTGAAAATTGGCAAATTGGAACAACCAAAACTATTACATGGCGTTCAAATGGAATTTCTCAAGTAAATATCTATTTAAATTACGGAGCAGGTAATTTTACAATTGCAACTAATGTTTCATCTGTTGGCGGAAGTGGTTCATATAATTGGGCAATCCCAGATAATCCATTATTATATACAACAAACGCAAAAATTATTATATCAAGTAGTACAGATCCAACTAAAGCTGATACAAGTGATAATGTATTTACAATTAGTAAGTTAGTAGTTATTTCACCAAATGGTAGTGAAAATTGGTTTAAAAATTCTATAAGCACTATAAGTTGGGAAAGTAGAAATATAAGCTCTGTAAAAATTGAATATAGCACCGATAATGGTATAAATTGGAAAAATATTGCAACAGTTACAAGCGTAAACGGTATAAATAATTATAATTGGTTAGTACCTGCTGATACTTCACTGAATTGTATAGTAAGAATATCAAATGCTACAAATTCTACAATTTATGATGTATCGGATAATAAATTTAATATATTGGGATTATTCATTACACAACCTATTGCAAATGCAAAATGGCGTAATGGATTATTAAAAACAATTTCATGGCGTGCAAATTATTCAACAAATGTCAACATATATATATTAACACCTACAGGTAAAAGTTTAATAGCAAGTAATGTTACAGGTAATAGTTGGGGTGGTAATTATACATGGTCTATATTAGATTCAAATAAATATTATACTAATAGCAATAGAATAATAATTGAAGATTTTGGAGATCCTTCAAGGTGTGATACAACTAATTATTCATTTTCAATTTCTAAACTTCAAATTACAACACCAAATACAAATGTAAATTGGTTTGCTGGAAGTAGTAAGATTATAAGTTGGGTATCTCAAAATATTAGTAATGTTGTAATCGAATATTCTTCAAATAATGGCGGAAGTTGGAGTACAATAACAACTACAACATCAAATAATGGTACTAATAATTATTCATGGACTGTTCCTTCTACAGCAAGTTCACAATGTTTAATAAGAATTAAAGATGTAGCAGATGGTAATTTACTATCAGATACATCAAACACAACATTTACAATATCAAATTTACAATTGTTGTCGCCATTAAGCAATGCTAGATGGCAAATGGGAAAAGTAAACACAATTCAGTGGACTGCAAGTAATATAGCCAATGTAAAAATTGAATATTATGATATTGCAACAGCTAATTGGTTGACGATTGCAACAGTTTCAGCTTCGTCTGGTGCTTATAACTGGTTGATACCAGCTTTAGGATTAACTCCAAGCGATCAATATAAAATAAGAATATCTGCTGCTGACGATCCAACAAAAATGGTTGAATCTGGATTATTTACAATTGGAAATGTACAACTTTCAAACTTTAATGGTGGTGAAGTTGTTCAGGCTGGAAAAGTTGTAACAATAAATTGGACAAAAACAAGTTTTGTTAACACTGTTAATTTAAAATATACTACAAATAATGGCACAGATTGGAATACAATTGCGAGTGGTATATCTATAACATCTTATAATTGGAATATACCTAATATTTCATCTAATAATGTTAAAATTTTAGTTGAAGATGCTGTAGCAAATTCACTAATTAAAGATACATCTGATGCAGTATTTACTATTGCAAGATTAGTTGTAAATGTTCCTAATAATGGTGAAGTTTATCGTGAAGGTACTAAGATAAATATAACCTGGACAGCACAAAATACTAATAATTTACGATTAGAATATTCAATTGACCACAGTAATTCATGGAATATAATAGCAAATTCTGTTAATCCAGCTTCTGGTTCATATACATGGACACTTCCATACGGCCTTGTTAGTAAATATTTAACAATTAAAGCTTATGATGTTTCTTATCCAACAATAATGGATACAACAGATAATAAAGTTACCGTTGCAAAATTGTTAATTACAAATCCTGCTGGTGGGGAAACATGGGTTGCTAATGATACTAAGTCGATTTCATGGAATAGTCAATACATACCAGCTTCTACATATACAATCGAGTATACTACAGATAACGGTGTCAATTGGCAAACAATTGTAACAAATGTTCCGACATCAAATAATAATTATAATTGGGTATTACCATCAACTGCTTTATCTAATGTAAAAATAAGAATCAGACATAATGATAACTCTAATTTATCTGACACTCTTGATGGAACATTTACAATTGTAGCACCTAAGATTACAGTTACTCAACCAAATGGTGGAGAAATTTTACTTAAGGATCAACCATACACAATACAATATACTCGAACACCAGATACTACAAATGTTAATATTTATTCAAGATTAGAAGGTAAAAAAGGCTGGAGATTATTAGCTGGCAATACTACAGCATTATCTTATAATTGGACTCCAGATACAGCTGGTAACTATAAAATAATAATTGTTGATTTTAATAATCCTAATGTTGTAGGTGATTCATCAGATGCATTTTGTACTGTTAAACATATACAGGTTACACAGCCTGCAGGTGGTGAAATTTGGCAAGCTGGCAAACCTTATCAAATAAAATGGGTTACTTCAAATAATATAAATACTGTTCGAATAGAATACTCTACAAATGCAGGTGGTAGCTGGCTACCTATAACTTCAAGTATTCCAGCAGCTGATCAACAATATAATTGGACAATACCTTATGCATTAGATGGAAAACAAGTTCATATTAAAGTTAGTGATGAATTAGCTAGTTCTGTTATATATGATATTTCTGATGGTTTTGCTACGATTTCTAATTTGCAAGTTGTATATCCCAATAGTAATACTGACGGTTTAGTAGAAGGTAAATCCTATAATATACAGTGGACTAATTCACCTTCAATTACAAACATTGATATATACTATACAGCAGATGGTGGACCACTTCAAACAATACAGGCAAATGTTCCTGCAGCGGGAGGACAATATAATTGGACTGTTCCAGCAATTAATTCAGATAATGTGAAGATTGTAATAAAAGATGCATCAAATCCGTTGATTGTTGATAGTTCCGATAATGCTTTCAAAGTAGCTTTATTGATGGTTGTTACACCGAATGGAGGAGAAGATTTTAGAATAGGTAGAAATGCAACAATAACATGGTCTAATTCTTCCAATATTTCTGCAGTTAATATTTATTATTCGTTGAATAATGGTACAACCTGGTTTATTGCTGGAGTAAATGTTCCTTCAACAAATTCTGTTAACAATTATACATGGAAAGTTCCAAATGTTTTAAGTACTACCAATGCATTAATTAAAATTATTGATGCATCAAATTCTAATATTGAAGATATAGGTGATGCAAACTTTACTATAAGTAATCTTGTTGTAACATCTCCTAATGGAGGTGAAAGAATATCTGCAGGTAAAAAATATAATATTACATGGATAGCACAAAATGTTACAACAAACTTAAGAATTCAATATACACTCAATGGCACTAATTGGCAAGATATAGCAACCGTTCCAGGTACAACAACAAATTATGAATGGAATGTAGCTGCTGATACATCAACAGTTAATGCAAAAATAAGGATAATGGATCCTACATTAACAGAGGGTGATACAAGTGATGCTAATTTTACAATTGGCTACATTAAAATATTAAATCCTATTGCAGGGAATGTATATCAAACAAATAGAAATATTCAAATTTACTGGCAAGATTCTCCAAATATTGGTAGTGTAAATATCAAGTATCAAGTTGGTACATCTGTACCTGTAACAATTGTAAGTAATTACGCTTCTCCAACTAATTTATATAATTGGACTGTACCGTTAGATTTAGCACATAATAATCTTAACTTAATAATTTCTGATATTAACGCAGATGTAACTTTAGCAGATACGATAAAAATCAACACTGTAAAATTACAGTTAACTTCCTTAAATGGTGGGCAAAAAATATTAGCTAATAAAGTAACACCTATAACATGGGCAAGTTCAAATTTAACTGGTACAATAAAAATTGAATTATCAACCGATGATGGCTTTAACTGGATAGCTATTCCTGGTGCAAGTAATGTTTCCGCAGCTGATGGAGTATTTAATTGGTTAGTCAATAATATTACTACCGGGCAAAATAGAATTAGAATTATTAGCAATAATGATAATTCTATAAGAGACTCTAGTGCATCATTCTTTATTATATCAAGATTGAAAGTAACTGATCCAACATCAATTGCAAATTATAAAGCCGGGACAACTCAAAATCTTAAATGGGATAATAGCAGCAATATTGGAAATATAAATATTTATTTTAGTTCCAATAATGGTTCTACCTGGACTAATTTATTTAACAATGTTTCAACAACCGGGCAAAATAAAAACTGGGTTGTTCCTTATACAACATCAAATCAATGCAGAATTAGAATAGAGGATGCACAATATCCGACAAATGCAGATACTTCTGAAGCTTTCAGTGTTTATACACCGACTATCACAGTTACAGCACCTAATTTACCAAGCAGAATATTAGTAGGTAAAACTTATAATATTACCTGGAATAGTCAGTTTGTTACTAACTTTAAAATTGAACTATCAACAAACGGTGGTGTTGATTGGAATCCTATTGTTTTATCTACAACAGGGAATAATTATAATTGGACAATACCACAACCTTTCGATACTGTTACATCAAATAATTGTTTAATTAAAATTTCAGATGCAAGTGATAATTCAATATTCGATGTTTCTGATAATCCATTTACAATTTCATCCTTGAAATTTATTTCTCCTGTAGGCGGTGAAATTGTTCAAGTTGGAAAACATTTTACAATTAGGTGGAATAGCTCACAAATTGATAGAGTAAGAATAGATTATTTTGATGGTACATCTTGGACACAAATTATTAATAATATTAGTGCTTCAACAGGTAATTATGTGTGGACTGTCCCAAATATATTTTCATCTGCTATTAAATTCCGTTTATATGATGCTGATAATTTATCAAACTATATTGAAAGTAATACAATTTCTACTGCTGATATTGCTGTAATTTATCCTGTAGGTGGTGAGGTAATACAAACTGGTCAAACAGTTAAAATAAAATGGAATTATCAAAATATTTCAAATGTAAAACTTGAGTATTCATTAGAAAATGGTGCTGAAGGAACATGGAATACAATTGTCAATAGTGTTCCTGCAACTACTGGCTCAACGGGTTATAACTGGACTATTGATACTTCCTTATCTTCAAGGGATTGCCTAATTAGAATTTCGGAAGTTGGTAATAGTAATGTTTTTGCAACAAGTTACAGCACATTTAAAATTGGTAATATCGTAGTATTATCACCAAATGGCGGCGAAGTATTTAAGTCTGGTCAATCATATACTATAAGATGGTATAATAAACCATCAACATCTTCTGTTAAGTTATATTATTCAACAAATAATGGTACAAACTGGAATTTAATTACAACAACAACAACGCAGCCTTATGGAGGAAGTTTTGACTGGGTACCATCAATATCTAATTCAAGCCCGAATATGTTAATTAAAGTTGTTGATTCAGAAGGTGATATAAAAGATTCATCTGATGCAACATTTATCTATAATAATTTAAGGATAGTATCTCCTAATAATGGTGAAATTTTCAGACAAGGAACACCTGTTAATATTCAATGGACAAGTAACCTAAATCCAGTAACACTAGAATACAGTACTGATAATGGCCTAAATTGGAATTTAATCGTAAGTGGTAAGAATGGAACAACACATACATGGGTTACACCTACAAACTTGCTTTCAAACAATATAATTATTAAAGTAAAAGATGATAACAATAATCTTATTAATGATACAACTGATAACAGAATAAAAGTAATAGAATTTAAGATAACTCAACCTAATGGTTTAGAAACATGGGTTGGTAATAGTGTACAAAAAATCAAAGTTTTACATAAGTTATTACCATCAAGTTTAATAAATTTATATTACACTACTAATAATGGTACAAATTGGAATACAATTGCAACAAATATTTCTGCAAATGGAGATAGTACTATTTATAATTGGTTAGTACCGAAAATATCTTCTAATAATGTAAAAGTAAGAATTGTTGACGCAACAAGAAGTAATATTGCAGATACATCAGATAATGTATTTACAATTACAAATCCACAAGTAACAGTAATTTCGCCTAACGGTGGTGAAGTATTACCTATAAATAAACCTACAACAATTACATGGACGAAATCTGTAGATGTGGCAAATGTTAATGTGTACACAAGGTTAGAAAATAAAAGATGGTATAGACCAATTGTATCAGGCTTTGGAGGCACTTCTATATCATGGACACCTGATACAGCAGGCAATTATAGAATTATTGTTTGTGATGCTGCTAATCCATCATCTGTAATAGATTCATCAGATGCTTTTGTAAGTGTTTATAAATTAAATATCACATCTCCTAATGGCGGCGAAAATTGGATAGAAGGTAAGAGATATAATATAACCTGGAATGCATCAATTAACTTAACAAATGTAAATATAGATTATTCAACAAATGGCGGTTCGAATTGGATTTCTCTTGTTAATAATATTCCTGCTTCATCTGGTTCATATAGTTGGTTAATTCCTTCAGGTATTACAGGTACAAATACAAAAATTAGAGTAAGAAGTTCAAATTATGGAAATATAATTAAAGATTCATCCGCAAATTCATTTACAATACATAAGATTAGATTATTAAGTCCAAATTTAGCATCTGATGGTTTTGTAATTGGAAAACAAATGAATATTAGTTGGGATGTTTCTAACTCAACAATACCAAATATAAAAATTAGTTATCTAACACCACAAACAAGTGGAATTATATCTGGTAGTTTTGCAACAACGACAAATTCAGGTTATTTTAGTGTTCCTAATGTATCATCTGATAGTGTTAAAATTATAATTTCAGATGTTCTAAATCCTAATATTGCAGATACAAGTGATAATTATTTCAAAATTGCACAATTGGTTGTAACATCACCTGTTGGTGGAGAAAATTGGCAAATAAATAGAAGAAGACTAATCACATGGAATAATTCATCAAATGTCAATTTTATAAATTTAGAGTACACATTAAATGGTATAACATGGTTTACTATATCTAATAATGTAAATGCATCTTTAGGTAGTTATAATTGGTTGGTACCTGATGTTTTAAGTTCAACCAATGCTCTGGTAAGAATAACAGATAATAATAATGTAAATATTAAAGATACATCAGATAATGTATTTGCTATTTTTAGGTTTGATATCACAAGTCCAAATGGTGGAGTAAAAATAGCTGCAGGAAAGAAATATAATATAACATGGAATGCTCAAAATGTTTCGTTACCAATGCAATTACAATATACTTTTGATGGTAATAATTGGAATAACATAGCTGGTGTAAATTCTGCTGATCAATCATATTTATGGGATGTACCAGCAGATACATCAACATCCAATTTAAAAATTAGAATAATTGATGGAATGTCATCATTTGGTGATACATCTGATGCAGCAAATTCAATTGCTTATTCAAAGATACTTAATCCTGTTTTAACTTCAAATTGGCAAACAGGCAAGACTTATCCAATTAGATTGCAACTTTCACCAAATGTTAATTTTATAAACTTATTATATAGAATTGGCAATAATACACCTGTAAGTATTGCTAACAATATTGCAAGAACTAGCGAATATCAATGGTCAGTTCCTTTAACCTTAGTTTCAAACGATATAAGAATAATAGTACAAGACGCAAATGCAACAACTACTATTGCTGATACATCAAACATTTTCAATACAAGAAGATTGAATTTAACATCATTTACTGGTGGTGAAAAAGTAATAGCTGGCAAAACTTATAAAATTACCTGGATAGCTCAAAATCTTGGAAATATTAAAATTGAGTTTTCAAAAGATGGTGGATTAAATTGGGCAACAGTAACAGGTGGCGGTAATATTAATTCAGCACTTGGTGAATTTGATTGGGTAGTAAATAACGAAGTAGGCTCACAAAATAAAATAAGACTTGTTAGTTTAGATTATGGAAATGTCCGAGATTCAAGTGCTACAAACTTTACAATTTCAGAACTCAAAATTACTAATCCAACAGCTGCAAGTAATTTTAAGGGTGGTACAACACAAACAATAAGTTGGACAAGTAGTATAGATATAAACAAAGTAAATATTTATTACTCAACAAATAATGGAACAAATTGGATTGTAATAAAATCAAATCATGATTATGTAGGGACTTCAGCAAATTATAACTGGATAGTTCCAAATGTTACATCTTCGCAATGTAAAGTTAAAATTGAAGATGCTCAAAATCCAGGTAATTATGATACAAGTGCTACATTTAGTATCTATACACCAACAATTACTGTTTTAACACCAAATACTAATATTAGATTACTGGCTACTAAAACATATGCAATAACATGGTCAAAGCAATATGTCAATAATGTTAAGTTGGAATATTCAACTAATGGTGGTTCAAGCTGGAAATTAATAGCATCACCACTGGCAGGAACATCTTATAATTGGACAATACCAAATGATACAACAAATAACGCAAAAATAAAAATTACAGATTTAAGCGATACTACAATTTATGATATGAGCGATGTATCGTTTACAATTTCATCAATAAACTTTGTAAGTCCATTAGGCGGTGAAATTGTACAAATTAATAAACCATTTAACATTAGATGGAGATCCGCATATATTGATAAAGTTAGAATAGATTATACATTAGATGGTACTAATTGGATACAAATTATAAACAATTATGATGCAAATGTAGGTAGTTATGCTTGGAATGTAACTAATTACTCCACAACACTTAAATTTAGAATTTATGATGCAGTTAATACTAATAACTTTATAGAAAGCAACAGTATAACATCGGCTAATCTTGTAATTACGCAACCTATAGGTGGGGAAATTTATCAAAGTGGTAATAATATTAAGATTAAATGGACATCACAAAATATCTCAAATGTAAAACTTGAGTATTCATTAGAAAATGGTGCTGAAGGAACATGGAATACAATAGTTAACAGTGTTTCTGCAGCTGTTGGTACTACAGGTTATGACTGGTTAGTTGATACTTCAATTTCTACAAGAAGATGTTTAATAAGAATTTCTGAAGTTGATAATCCAAATGTAAATGCTACTAATAATTCAGTATTTAAAATAGGTAATATTGTTGTTCTTTCTCCTAATGGCAATGAAGTAAGACAAAACCAACAAGCCGATACAATTAGATGGTATAATAAACCATCAACATCTTCTGTTAAATTGTATTATTCAACTAATAATGGCGGTAACTGGACATTAATTACAACTGTATCTACAAATCCATATGGTGGTAGTTATATCTGGACACCAAATATATCAAATCCAACAACTAATATGCTCATAAAAGTTGAGGATGCTGAAGGAGTTATTAAAGATTCATCTAATACTACTTATACAATGGTTAATCTTGTTTTGGTTTCTCCAAATGGTGGTAATTATTGGCAAGCAGGAACAATTCAAAAAATCAAATGGAATGCAACTAACTTAGGAAATATAAGCATTAGATATACAACTAATGACGGTGTAAATTGGAATAATGTTGTTTCTAATATTGCTTCTACACTCGGAGAATATGATTGGGCAATCCCAACTTATATATCATCTAAAGATTGTAGAATTAAATTAATATCTGTTTCTGATTCTAATAGAATTTATTCTATTTCTGCTAATAAATTTAAGATTGGCAAAGTTACTTTAACTACATTTACCGGAAATGAAAAAGTAAAAGTTGGAACATCTCATACTATCAGATGGACTAGATCATCTAGTATTGATTTTGTAAATCTTTATTACTTCGATGGTTCTAATTGGCAAACTATAGCAACAAATGTTGATGCTTCTCTTAATAAATATGTATGGACAATTCCTAATACTCCTACTGTTAATGCAAGAATAAGAATTTCAGATGCAAATTCTAATTTGAATATTAAAGATTCATCAGGAACAACTTTCAGAATTAGTAGAATTTATGTATTACAACCAAATGGAAACGAAAATTATAGAGCAGGTTTAGTTTATCCTATAAATTGGAATGTTAGCAGTGATATAACAAACTTAAAATTAGAATATACTACAGATGATGGTATCAATTGGTATACAATAACAAGTAATACAAATGCTGCTACAGGAACTTATAATTGGAGAGTACCAGATACTGCATCAACAGGGTATAGAATTAGAATAAGTGATGTTACATTTTCATCTGAAATAGCTGATACATCCGATAATATTTTTACAGTTAAAAGATTAAATTTAATTACACCAGATGCATCTACCAATTGGTTAGCAAATACAACTCAGCAAATTAAATGGAATACTGTAGGCGTTTCTCAGATTATTTTGCAATATACAACAAATAATGGCAGCACATGGAATAATATTACAACAAATCCTATTAGTGCAAGCACAGGACAATATAATTGGCTAACACCAAATATTTCATCAACTAATGTTAAAGTAAGAATATATGACTATTCTGTGCCAAATATATCAGATACTTCTGCTTCATTTACTATTTATAAACCTGTTATTTCACTCAATTCACCAAATGGTGGTGAAAGTTGGGCTGTCGGTTCTACTAAAAATATTACCTGGAATTCTGCATATGTAACAAGATTAAAAATTGAATATTCAACAGATGGTGGGCAGAATTACATCTTAATAAACGATAATGTTAATCCAACAACAGGTATATTTAATTGGGTTGTACCTAATACGCCTACAAAATTTGCAAAAATTAGATTAACAGATTATAATAATTCTGGAGTTATCGATACATCAGATTCATACTTCAGAATTAAAACACTACAATTAGTAAAACCTAACGGCGCTGAGTATTATCAAGTATTACGTACAAAACCAATTCAATGGAATGCAGGTGGCATAGACAACATTAGAATCGATTATTCAACTAATAATGGAGCTAATTGGTCTAATTTAACAACAATAAATGCTGAAAGTGGTATTTATAACTGGAATATCACACCAGCTTTTGCTACAACTAATAATTATAAGATAAGAATTACAGATATTGATGATATATCAATTACCGATGAATCCGATAATACATTTAGTGTAAGAAACCTTAGATTGCTAAAACCTGTAGGTAACGAAGCTTATATGTATGATAGTTTAGTTAATATACAATGGACTGCTAGTGTCAATATACAAAATGTAAAATTACAATATAGAATTTCTGATGCTTCAAGTTGGGTAGATATTACGGGAGCATCTGCTAATTTAGGTGTTTATAATTCATGGAAAGCGCCTTTATCAGCTTCTAATTTCTATAAAGTTAGAATAATTGATTCTGTATCAAATGAAGTTTATGATTCAACTGCAGCATATTTCAAAGTAGGTAATATAAATATTACAACTAATTTAACTGGCACTTCAATACAAGTTGGGAAAGAATTAACTATAAATTGGACAAACACAAATAACATTAATACAGTTAAAATTGAGCTTTCAACTAATGGTGGCTCAGGTTGGTCAACATTAACATCGAATTATGTAACAGGTGCAAATGGTGGTTCATATACATTTACAGTACCAAATAATGTTACTAATAATGCAATAATCAAAGTAAGTGATCAAAATAATAGTAATATTTATTCTCAAACTGCTTCATTTACAATTAATAATTTAACTATTACAAAACCAATAACGCCTGAAAGCTGGAAAGTAGCTTCCACACAACAAATTAAATGGACAAGTTATAACATATCTAATGTAAATATATATATTTCAACAAACAATGGAGCAAATTGGTTATTAATTGATAATAATGTAACTTCAAACAATGGAAACAATGTTTATAATTGGGTTGTTGCAAATTATGCTTCAAATCAATGTTTAATTAAAATCACTGATGCTGTTGATGAAAATATAGCTAGCACTATTTCACCAAATAACTTTAAAATTGGTGATATTTCTGTTACTTCTCCAACAGCTGGTGCTAAGTGGCAAGCTGGAATAAATAAGCGAATCCAGTGGACTAATACAACAAATATAACAAATGTAAATATTGAGTATTCATTAAATGGAACAACCTGGTTACCAATTGCAACTAATATCCCTGCAAGTACTGGATATTACGATTGGAAAGTTGTGGATAATCCATCAACTACAGTTCAAATTAGAGTTACAGATGCACAGGGCATAAATATTAATTCTGTATCTCCTGTATTTACGATTGTTAAAATTAAAATGGATTATCCAAATGGTAATGAATTTATTGCTGCTAATTCAAATGTAATTGTTAAATGGCAAAGTAGTAATATAGTTAATGTATCATTAGATTATTCAACTAATGGCGGTTCAAATTGGTATTCATTAGCTTCCAATCAACCTGCTGGTATGTTACAAGTAAACTGGACAGTACCTAATTTGTTAACAACTGCTAACAATTGCTTAATTAGAATATATGATAGTAGCGATCCTACTATAGTTGATACAACCGATAATCCATTTACTATTGTTGTTCCCAAAATTACAGTATTGAAACCTGATAATTCATCTTATTGGCAAGCAGGAAAAATCAAGAAAATACAATGGACATCTGAATTTATTAACGATGTTAAGATTGAATTTTCTTCAAACGATGGTAATAGTTGGGTAACAGTTATTAGTTCAATTCCAGCTAATACTAATGAATACAACTGGATGATACCATCAGTACCGTCTGATAAATACAAAATTAGAATTAGTGATGTTAACAATTCTGCTTTATGGGATACAAGTAGAGTATTTACCGTTTCATTGTTGAATATAGTTAGCCCAAATGGTGGCGAAAATATTAAAGTTGGAACTGTTTTACCAATAGTGTTTAATGCATATTATACAGGTAATGTTAAAATTCAATATTCTACTAATAATGGTAATACATGGGCCAATGATGTTGTAAGTACATTAGGTATAACTAATGGTTCTAACACATATAATTGGACAGTTCCTAATATTCCTTATGATAATATTAAATTAAGGATATATGCTATTTCCGATACATCAATTAATGATTATACTGATGGTTCATTTAGAGTAGCAAATATTCAAGTTGTAGTACCAAATGATTCAGTAATCTGGCAAGCTGGTACAATAAAAACTTTACAATGGATAAAATCTAGCAATATTGGAAATGTCAATATTGATTATTCTACTGATAATGGTTTAACCTGGCATATTGTTGCAACAAATACATCGGCAACATCAGGTGTTTGGTTAGTTCCCGAAACTCCAACTGATAAAGCTTTAATTAGAGTATCAGATGCTACAAATCCATCAATGTATGATGTTTCTGATAAAAACTTTACTATAGCTCAGCTCAAAATTTTAGCTCCAAATGGGGGAGAACGAATTAAAGCACTTTCAAATTATACAATTAGGTGGCAAAATGCATTTACAAGTAATAAAGTAATAATTGAATATTCAACTAATAGTGGTAATTCATGGAATTTAATTACAAATAACGCGAGTGTTTCATCAAAACAATATAATTGGAATGTACCAGATATTATAAGCAATACATTCAGAATTAAAATTAGCGATAGCTTAAATACCTATATTTATGATGTTTCTGATTCTAATTTTACAATCTATAAACCTGAGATAACTTTATTAACATTTAATAGCGGTAAATATCAGGCTGGTAAAACATATCCAATAAGATGGAATAGCCAGAATGTAGCTAATGTAACAATTCAATACTCTTTAAATAATGGTAACAATTGGCATAATATTATAACTAATTATCCAGCTGTAAATGGTATTTATAATTGGACTATTCCTTCTGATTCTGCTTCTGTTAATGCAAGAATTCGAGTAGTTGATTATTCTGATAATAATTATTATGGAATGAGTACAAATGCATTTACAATTGCTCAAATTAGGTTATTATCACCTATTGGTGGAGAACAATTACAAATCGATAAATTTAGCGATATTAGATGGTATGCTCAAAATGTTGCTAATGTAAGAATTGAGTTATCTACAGATAATGGAATAAATTGGCAATCAATTAATAATTTAAGTTCTGTGAATGGAAATAATTTATTTAGCTGGCGTGTAGAAAATAAACCATCTAACGTTTGTAAGATAAGAGTAAGAGATTTGAACTATCCAGAAATAAAAGATTCAACTGCTGGTATATTTAGAATTTCAAACGTACAGTTACTATCTCCTAATGGAAATGAAAGATGGCAAGAAAACAAAACATATCGTATAGAATGGGCAGCTTCATCTAATGTAAATAATGTTGTTTTAGAATATTCAACCAACTCGGGTAATAACTGGAATATCATTCAATCAGTATATCCTGCTAATGTTGGTTATTATAATTGGAATATTCCTTTGAATACTAGTTCCAATAAATGTCAAATAAGAATTAAAGATTATGATGCTAATTCTGTATTTGATACTACTGATGCTAAATTTACAATTGTTAATTTAAGACTAATTACACCTAATGGTGGCGAAGTATGGCAAGCTAATTCAACTCAAAGAATTAGATGGCAAGCAAATTTAGTTGGAAATATTAAACTTGAATATACTACAAGCTTTGGTAATAATTGGACAACTATTGTTGATAATTATCCAGTTGATTCTAATTATTTTGATTGGAATATACCATTGGCAGCTCTTTCAGATAATGCTCAAATAAGAATATCAGAATATAATAATGCATCAATATTTGATACATGTGATAACAGATTTAAAATCTTTATTCCTGAAGTAAAAGTAATTTCACCAAATGGCAATGAAAATCTTTTAGTTGGAAAAACATATCAAATTCTTTGGAATGCAAAATATATAAATAATGTAAAAATTGAATATACTACAGATAATGGCGGAAGCTGGTCTACAATTGCTACAGTCCCTGCAAGTAATGGTTTATATAATTGGTTGATACCAAATTATCCATCACGAAATGTAAAAATTAAAATTTCTGATGCGAACAATCCATTTTTCTTTGATGATTCTGATCAAAGATTTAACATTGTTAATATTATAATTTACTCACCAAATGGTGGAGAAAACTGGCAAGCAAGAACTACAAAACAAATAAAATGGAAAACATATTCAATAGATAATATTGCTTTACATTATTCTACTGATAATGGTACAACTTGGTTGCCTATTGGTACAGCCAATGCTTTATTAGACACTACTTATTCCTGGATTGTACCGAACATTCCAACACCAGAGGCTCGTATAAGAATTAGAATGGCTAATGATACTACTGTTTTTGTAACTAGTGCATCTACTTTCACTATATCTAATATTGAACTTACAAATTTTGTTGGTGGAGAAAGTGCAAAAATAGGAAAAACATATAATATAAGATGGCAAAGCTATTATATTTCTAATGTTAAAATTGAATACTCAACTAATAATGGAGCTTCGTGGACACCAATAGTTAATAGTGTTCCTGCTAATATTGGCTTGTATCCATGGGTAGTACCAAATATTGTTTCAAATAATTACTTAATTAAAGTATCCAGCACAGCAGATTATACTATAGCAGATTCCTCTAAACTACCATTTAGAGTTGCAAATATTACATTGAATAATCCACGCGGTACTGAAGTATGGCAGGTAGGTACTGTTAAAACACTAAGCTGGACTAAAACTAACAATGTCTCAAGAATTAAATTAGAATTTTCTTCAAATAATGGTGGAAACTGGACTACGATAATATCAAATTCTACTTTAGATAGTGTATTTAATTGGACCGTACCTAATGTTCTTAGTGATTCTTGTAGAATTAGAGTTGCTGATATGAATTCTGATGAAATTTCTGATATATCCGGAATGTTTACAATTGCCAATGTTAAATTTGTAAGACCAACAATTGGAACTGTATTTCAGGCTAATAAATCAGCTATTATTCAATGGAATTCTAAAAATATACAAAATTTCTTGTTAGAATATACAACAAATAATGGAACTAATTGGATAACTATCAGTAATAACATTCCTTATTATCCAGATACATTGGTTTGGAATGTTCCTAATATTGTTACAAATAATTTAAAATTACGTATATCCGATGTACTACATCCAGAAATTTTAGATACAACAAAAACTGCTGTAACTGTTTCAAAATTACAACTATTAAGCCTTACCGGTGGTGAAAATATTCAAGCTGGTAGACAATATACTATACTTTGGGCTGATTCATTAATAAACAATGTTAAAATTGAATATTCAACAGATAATGGTTCAACCTGGCGATTAATATCTTCTTCTGTACCAGCAGCTAATAAATCTTATATTTGGAATATACCAAATACACCATCAATTAATTGTAGAATTAGAATATCTGATGTATTCAATCCAAATGTTTATGATATCAGTGGACAAGTATTTACAATAAGTAATTTAACGTTGGATAATCCTAATGGCGGCGAAAAAGTTCAAGCATTGAATGTTAGACAAGTATTTTATACTAAGAGCTCAAACATATCTAGCTTGAAAATTGAGTTTTCAACAGATAATGGACAAACCTGGAATTTAGTAATAAATAGCACAGCTGATTCTGTGTATAATTGGAATGTTCCTAATACACCATCTAATTTATGTAGATTAAGAATATCAGATGCTAATAATCCTCAAATTTATGATATATCTGATACAACATTCTCTATCTATTACTTAAGATTATTAGCACCTAATGGCGATGTTAAACAAATTGGTACTCAAACAACTATTCGTTGGGAATATAGCAATAATATATCTAGAGTAAGTTTATACTATACAACCAATGCAGGTACTAATTGGATAGAAATTAAAAGAAATATTCCAGCTGATACTAATGGGTCATCATATTTGTGGATAATACCAAATACTCCTACTCAAAACGCACTTGTAAGAGTTGCGATGGCTAATAACTTTGATATATATGATGATAGTGATTCATTATTAACTTTGAGCACAATTAAAATTATATTCCCTAATGGTAATAATCATTTGCAAGTGCATAGAAGATATAACATTAGATGGCAAGCAGGATATGTTAAATATATTAATATAGATTATTCTGTTAACGGTGGTAGTACATGGATGAATATTGTAAGTAACTATCCAGCCGACTCTAGTAAATTTGTATGGTTTGTAAATGATACAGTTGCTACTAATGCTTTATTAAGAATACAAAATAGCGCTGATAATTCTATATACGATATTAGTGATTTTACATTCAGAATTAGTAAATTGAACTTAATTACTCCATCAGGTAATGAAAAATGGCTTAATAATACAACCAAGAGAATTACTTGGGATTGTAGTAATGATATTAAACAAGTTAGGATATTCTATTCATATGATAATGGTTTAACCTGGATTAAAATAGCTGATAGTGTTGATGCAACAAGAAAATTCTATGATTGGAACATCGGGAACCTAAGCGATATTCATAAAACTAAATTTATGAAGATTAAGCTTGTTGATTCAACTTACAATTATTCACAAACAGTATACGCACAGAATGATATCCCATTTACAATTTGTGATGTAACAGTTTATTCACCTAGGGCAAATAATTACTTACAAGTAGGCAAATTAACATCTTTAAGTTACTATGCAAAGAATATTGATAGAATTAGAATTGAATATCGTGTTTCACCAAATTCAGCTTGGAATACTATTGATACTGGAGTTGTTACATCAAGTGGTAAATACAATTGGGTATTACCAGATGATTCATCGTTAGTTTCCAATACATTCCAATTTAAGTTAACAGATATGTCCTCTGATAGTATTTATATTTTAACTGAACCTTATCAAATTGTTAAGTCGATTAAAGTACTTTCACCAAATGGCGGTAACCAGGAAATATTAAGAATTGGTAGTGCATATCCAATTAAATGGTTAGGTAGTGCAAATGTATCAAGAGTAAGAATTGAATTGCATGGAGTTCAATTAAATCCAATAATATTAGCAACTGTTAACAATTTACCAGGCGTTATTAATACATATAGCTGGACTATACAAAATACACCATCTAAGATTGCAAGAATTGTTATAAGAGATGTCGATGTTACAACTATAGCAGATTCAAGTGATAGGGTGTTTACTTTAGCACCATTCCCAAAACTTGAAAAATTAGCTGCAATACAAAAAGATACAGTTATGTTTAAATTTAATGGCAATAATTTTGAAGATATGGTATTAGATACTCTTTACTATACTACATTACCAAATGCATCCGAATGGATACCAACGAACAATTACAATGCACCTTCAACATTTATTAGCTCTGGAAAAGATATAATTATTAAATGGTATGCTTATAAAGATATTGGACAATTTGAAAAAGCTGATATGAGTGTAAGATTTATATTTAAATCTTCAACAACTAGATATGAAATACAAATCGATAGTGTTGGTTTTGATAACGTTGCACCACAATTGCCAAATATTAAGTTTAGCTATAAAAAATGGGATAAACAAACTATTTACTGGGATAGCGTTAAAAATGATATCAGTAAACCTATTAAATATAGAGTTGATGTTGCAATTGATCCTAATTTTGATACTCTAATTTATAATGGTAAATTTACTACTTTAACAGCATTAACAATTGATAAATTATACAACAACAGAATATATTATGTAAGATTACAAGCAGTAGATTATTTAAATAATTTTTCCAATTATATTGTAGATTCTGTTTCCACACCACTTCCTTGTGATTACGATTCTAATAGTGTTATTGATGCTGTTGATCTATTGAGATTTAGAAATGCATGGAACAATAACTCAATTGCTGATGCTGATTTTGCGCCGTTTGAGGGTTCGTTACCAACTGTAAGAATAGTTGGTGACAGAAAACTTGATGCTCAAGATTTATTCTTATTTATAAAAATGTGGAATTTAACCCAAAATAACTTTATTTTACCAAAGAAAAATTATAATTTTGTTGCTAATGATGATGTTGAAAGAATAGAACAAACTATAACTTCAAAATCAAAAATTGTATTACCACTTAAATTTGAACAAGAAAGAGATGCTGTTTCGATTACTCTAAATTATAATCCTAAATACTTGAAGATAGATTCTGTATATATTGGTAAAAATAAAGATAATTACTTCAATCTAGTTTATATTGATACAATTAAAGGTCGATTAAGAATAGATGCAACATCTTTTGGTGGAACAATAAAATTAGATGATTGCAAGTTGAATTTAGTAGTCAATAGTAAATATGATAGTAAGTTATTTAAAGATTCCTTGATTATTAATTATTCAGGATATAATAAAGATGCAACAGAAAAGATTAATAAAAAGTTATTATTATCTATAGAACAAGTACCAGAAACATTTAAGTTAGAACAAAACTATCCTAATCCATTTAATCCGGTAACTACTATCAAATATCAATTACCGGTTAAATCAAATGTTGAAATAAAAATTTACAATATATTAGGACAAGAAATAGCTACTCTTATTAACCAAGAACAAAATGCTGGTTACCATACAGTGATATTTGATGCAAATCAATATAGAGGCGGATTAGCTTCTGGTGTATATTTCTATAGAATTGTTGCAGGAAAATTTGTTCAAACTAAAAAGATGTTGTTAATCAAATAGTCTTAAGGTAAAATTATGAAAACAAAATACTTAAAAATAACATATTTAATATTATCAATAGCATGGCTTTTTGCAGGATGTGATAGTTCTACTACTAGTGGTGCTGCACCAATTTTCTTACAAATTACATCCGGACCAAAAAAAGATGAAATTGTAAATACTGATAGGGTTACATTTACCTGGGCAGGTAATGATAAAGGATTTCAATTTAAATATATTCTTTATTACATTAAAAAAGATAAAACTTTGGAATTGGTTGATTCTTCATCTTGGGGAGGTTTAACAAGAACTACATTTGCTTATCTAGATGATGGTAATTATCAATTTGAAGTTTATGGTCAATTTAGAGGAATTTTTTCTAAAGTAACAAGAAACTTTACTGTGAATGCTGTTAAAGGACCTTTGTTAAAATTCTTTAAATTAAGAACTATTACTCAGTTATTAGATACATTTAAAGTGAGTTTATGGATAGAAGATGTTAATAATTTACTAACGGCAGATATTAATATTCAATTTGATAAATCGTATTTATCAGTAGATTCAATAGTTGTTACTAATTTCGAAGATTTTAATACTGCTGATAGAATAGGCTTTATACTTCCGGATTGGAGTACTATAAAAGATAAAACTAATTCTTCTGGTTTGTTATCATTTACATATGGAATTCAAAATAACGCTTCTAGTACAAGTGAAGGTGTTTCTGGCTCTGGAGGTCTTGTAACGCTTTATTTAGTCTCTAAAAGAACTGGCACTGCGGTACTCAAAATACTCAATAATTCGAAATTAATTGACAAATTTGGAAAAGTTATAACATTAAAATCACCTAAAGATGCAACAATAGTTATTCAATAATTATGAGGTAAAAGTTGAAATATTTGAGCGAAAAAGATAATTTCCTTGCTTTGGAAGAAAAATATTCAAATTATGATTTTAGTAAATTTGTTATAGTATCTGCTCCATTCGAAAAAACTGTAAGTTATGGACACGGCACAGCCGCTGGTCCTCAAGCTATTATTGAGGCTTCTCAATATGTAGAATTCTACGATGATTATTTAAATTACGAAGCTGCTTTCGAAGATGGAATCATAACTCTTGAACCTTTAGAATTTAGTGAAATTGATACTTTCGAAGAATCTTTCGAAAAAATATCGAATATTGTTAAAGAAGTTTTAAATGATAATAAAATACCTGTTGTTTTAGGTGGTGAGCACTCAATTAGTTCTGCTGTATATAAACCTTTTCATCAAAAATATGAAAACATTTCTGTTCTACACTTCGATGCACATTCAGATTTAAGAGATGAATATTCTGGTACAAAGTTTTCACATGCTTGTGTAATGAAAAGAATTTTTGAAATGAATAGCGATATTACTCAAATAGGAATTAGAGCGCAATGTAGAGAAGAAGCCGAGTTAATAAAGAAGCATAATATTAAAACTTATTACATGCAAAAAATACGTAATAATATTTATGGAACAAATTGGGTTGAAGAAATTGTTGATAATTTAAAAGAAAATGTATTTTTATCATTTGATGTAGATGCTTTCGACCCTTCAGTTATAAGCGCAACTGGTACACCTGAGCCAGGTGGTCTCTTTTGGGATGAAACATTAAGTATATTGGAAAAAGTTATAAAAAATAAAAATATTGTTGGATTTGATGTAGTTGAATTAGCACCAGTTCAAGAAAATACTATATCAGATTTTAATACGGCTAAGTTAATCTATAAAATTATAAGTATGATTTCATACTATTCAAAAAAATAGGCCATTATCATGAAAAAACTATTTTTCATTTTATTTGTATTTATTACATGTTTTTCTCAAAATATTTATGTTGTAAAAATTGATCAAGAAATAGAACCTGGTTTAGCTCAATATATCAAAAGAATAGTAAAAGAGGCTGAAAATAATCGAGCTGAAGCAATTATATTTGAAATCAATACTTTTGGCGGTAGAGTAGATGCAGCAGTAACAATTAGAGATGCAATAATTAATTCAAAGGTATTAACCGTAGGTTTTGTTAATAAAAGAGCTATTTCAGCTGGTGCTTTAATAACTATTGCCTGTAAAAAAATTATTATGGCGGATGCCTCTACTATGGGCGCTGCTACTGTGGTAGATATGGAAGGGAAAAAACAGTCCGAAAAATACCAATCATATATGCGTGCCGAAATGAGAGCTACGGCTGAAAAAAACGGTAGGAATCCAATTTTTGCTGAAGCAATGGTTGACGAAACTGTTATTTTACCAGATTCAATTAAGAAAAATGATAAATTACTTACTTTAACTAATGCAGAAGCTCATAAATACGGTTATAATGATACAACACTTAATTCCATTAACGAAATATTGAAATATTTAAATATTAAAAATCCACAATTAATCGATACACAAAAGTCAAACACAGATAAAATAATCAGCTTTTTAAGCAATCCTATTGTAGTTTCAATTTTAATGATGATTGGAATAATTGGAATAATAACAGAAATCAAAACACCTGGTTTTGGTGCACCTGGTATAATCGGCCTTCTTGCATTAGGTTTACTTTTTGGTGTAAATTATATTACAGATTTGGCAACATCTTTGGAACTTATTTTGCTAATTATTGGTTTAATACTTATATTGGTAGAAATATTTGTTATTCCCGGTTTTGGTGTAACTGGTGTGATAGGTATAATTCTTTTTATTGGTAGTTTGTTTTTTATGTTATTGCCGCCATTAAAGATGACTGATAAAGATTTATTGAATAGAGCTTTATATCAAATCCTAACATCATTTATATTGTCGGGAGTAATAGTATATTTTTTATTGAAATATCTTCCTAAAAATACTACTTTTATGAAATTAGTATTAGCTGATTCAACTTCTGCAAAGGAAGGTTATGTGAGTTCTATTTCTTATGATGAAATTTTGAATAAAACTGGTATAGCTCATACAATTTTAAGACCAGCAGGAATTATAGAAATAGATGGTAAAAAGTATGATGCAATTTCAGTATCCGATTTCATCGAAAAGGGTAGTAAAATAAAAGTTGTTCAAGTTGAGGGAATAAAAATATTTGTTGAACAAATAAATTAACCGGAGGAAACAATGAACGAAAAACTCGTTGCTCAAATCAAAAACCAAATTAAAGAAGAATTACAATCTTCATATTTGTATTACAATTTAGCATTGGCAGCAGAAATTAAAGGATTTAAAGGTACAGCTGCTTGGTTAAAATATCAAGCGAAAGAAGAAAAAGAACATGCTGAAAAATTCATTGAACACTTGCTTGATAGAAACATACCTGTTTCATTAGAAACATTTGAAATGCTAAATAAGGATTGGAAAAATCATATCGAACTTTTCGAAGCAGTTTTAAATCATGAAAAACATATTACAGATTTAATTCACAAATTGATGGCAACAGCTTCCGAAGTAAATGATTATGCCGCACAAAATTTATTAGCTTGGTTTGTGGATGAACAAGTTGAAGAAGAGAAAAATGCTTTGTTTATTCTAAACAGAGCTAAAATGATAGGGGAAAGTTTATCCGGAATTCTATATTTGGATAAAGAATTAGGTAAAAGAGGCGAATAGTATATATCTTTTTATTCTTAACAAAAAAGCCTTTGAAATTTTCAAAGGCTTTTTTTGTTGATTGTAATTTTATTAAGAATATAACAAATTGAATATAGGAAATCTGCACTGTATTGGATACAAAATTAATATTAAAATCAACTAAAAAGGCTTTCAGAAAAAATTTCCAAAAGCCTGATTTTTAAGTGGGCCCTGAAGGATTCGAACCTCCGACCCCTCCGACTTTTAAGTCGGAGTGCTCTGAACCATCTGGGAATTGTATTTTTTAAGAAACTCAATTGCAAGATCAGAATTTTTAAAATTTTTAAGTTTTCGTTCTAATTTACAAGCTTCACATCTGGAATTACATTTAGTGAATATGACAATTTCCCAAGGGCCTTTACCTTTAGTAAATTTGTTTCTATTAGTATTATGTCTAAGAAGTCTTTCGTGTAAATTTGAAGTTTGTCCAATATACCTTAGTGAATTATTATTTTGAATAATATAAACAAAATATTTCATAAAACTCCAAATAAAAAAAGGCTTTCAGAAAAAATTTCCAAAAGCCTGATTTTTAAGTGGGCCCTGAAG
>ERZ795051.36-NODE-36-length-190342-cov-23.121306_pt1 | contig 190342 bp, 161 predicted proteins | sample MGYA00375135_ERZ795051 | MGnify/ENA primary metagenome ERZ795051 (study PRJEB30180, sample SAMN05720222) | activated sludge metagenome | isolation source: Anaerobic digester | place: Japan | collected 2015-05-26 ... | reverse complement strand
TACTTCTGAATGCCCCCGGCAGGAATCGAACCTGCGACACCAGGATTAGGAATCCTGTGCTCTATCCCCTGAGCTACGAGGGCATGGGGGTTAATTAAACACAGAGGGGTGGATAGTCAAGGGAAATGTTACCGGCTGCCGGGGGATAATCGCGTGGAGAAAGGGAAGGATAAGAATGGGTTATGGAGTGGACTCCAGCTGCTGAGAGATAACGGATGGCTTGGGAAGGCAAGGATGAGGATAAGAGAAAAGAGAAGAGAGAAACTTCATCGGCGCACGCTTTGGAATTCGACAAAGGCGAAGTTGAATCGCACTCCCTCGCTATTGCGGCTTCATTGAGGACCCGGGGCTTGCCTTGAGAATCCACGGGCATTGAATATGGAGAGAATGAAGGGGAACGTGCCTGAATTCGGTTGGAACATGAGTGGTGACATATCCTAGGCAAAGAAAATCACTCATGGTTATTCCAACTTGTGTAACCATCCTTCATGCGCTATATCTCCCATGTCATGAAAACCCCTGAGATTCTCTCTCCTGCTGGAAACCGGGAACACCTGGAGACCGCATGCCTGTACGGAGCGGATGCCGTGTATCTTGGGGTACGCGGAGATACGAACCTGCGGGCCGGGGCGAGGAACTTCTCTCTGGACGAGCTCGCACAGGGCGTTTCCTATGCGCATGACCGCGGGGTCAGGGTCTACCTCACGCTGAACACCTATCCCCACGACTCCCAGATGAAGGGCCTGCCGGATATTGTCAGCCATGCCCGTGAAATCGGCGTGGATGCCGTCATCGTCTCTGACATCGGAGTGCTGAGCCTGATGAGAGAGATCGCCCCGGACATGCCCCTTCACCTGAGCACCCAGGCCAATACCGTGAATTCCCGGGCGCTTCGGGCGTGGGCCGATCTCGGGATCAGCAGGGTGATCCTCGCCCGGGAGCTCTCGTTCGAGGAGATCTCGAAGATGAAGGCGATGAGCCCGGTCGAGCTGGAGATCTTCGTGCACGGGAGCGTGTGCATCTCCATCTCCGGCAGGTGTCTGATCAGCAACTACCTCTGCAGCCGGGATGCGAACCAGGGCAGGTGCACACAGCCCTGCAGGTGGGACTATGCACTTGTGGAGCGATCCAGGCAGGGGGCGTACATGCCTGTTGAAGAGCAGGATGGCTACACCTTTCTCTTCAACTCCAAGGACCTATGCCTGCTCCCGGTCATGGACAAGGTCATGGCCCTGGGCGTTGACGGGCTCAAGATCGAGGGCAGGGGCCGCACCGCGCTTTATATCGCGAGTACGGTGCAGACCTACCGGAAGGCCAGGGACGCATACCTGAACGACCCGCAGGGATTTGCCGTGAAACCCGAGTGGATGCAGGAGCTGGGGAAGATCAGCAACCGGGGCTATTTCACCGGATTTTTCCTGGGCAGCCCTGATGAGCAGGGCATCAACTATGATTTCTCCGGATACGTCCATACCCACCATCTGGCGGCAAAGGTGATGGAGGCAAAGGGCGAGCACACCGTGTTCGAGGCGCGCAACCCCCTCGTCGAGGGTATGGAGGGCGAGTGGCTCTCATCAGACGGCATGAGTCGGAAGATCGTCTTCCGGGACATGATGATCGAAGGATGCCGGAAGGAGAGGATCAGACCAAACGAGATCTTCGAGATGAAGACCGATTTTACCCCCCTGCCCGGGGAACTGGTCAGAAAGCCCTACAGCGAGGGCGACAGGGTGGTGTGTAAAGAGACATGTGATACCTTTGCGGCAAGGGCGAGCACATGAATGACAGGATACTCGACGGACTCAATTCCGAGCAGGAGCGGGCGGTCCGGCACGTGAGCGGGCCCATCCTCATCTTTGCCGGCGCCGGCTCCGGCAAGACACGGGTCATCGTGCACCGGGTGGCCTACCTCATCTCTCAGGGAGTATCGCCCAGAGAGATCCTGTGCCTCACCTTCACCAACAAGGCAGCAGGCGAGATGAAGGAGCGCCTTAAGACGATCATGGGACGGTCCGATCTTCTGCCCTGGGCCGGGACCTTCCATGCCTTCGGCGCGTGGTTCCTCAGGCAGGAGGCGCACCGCATCGGACTTCCCTCGTCATTTGTGATCTATGACGAGGCCGACCAGCGGTCTCTCATGGGCAAGTGCCGCAGAGAGCTCAACATCAACTCCGAGCGGGGCACGGATGCCTCCCTTGCCTGGCTCGCCAATTACACCCGGGATACCATGAAGGATCTCACCGAGGTTGCGGGTAACTTTCCCTTCAACCCGCAGCCGGTTCTCGAGCTCTACGAGAAGAGAAAGAGAGAGAACAAGGCCGTGGACTTCGCCGACCTTCTCTATGTCCCCTGCGTGCTCTTCTCCCGTTACGACGATCTCAAGCAGAAATACCGGAGCCGGTTCCGGTATATCCTGGTGGACGAGTACCAGGACACGAACACGGCCCAGTACGTCTTTCTCATGAATCTCGTAGGCGATGAAGCCAACATCTGCGTGGTGGGCGACGACGATCAGTCCATCTATGGATGGCGGGGAGCCAACGTAGACAATATCCTGAAATTCCGCGATGATTTCCCCAACACCGAAGTGGTCGTCCTGGAGCAGAACTACCGCTCCACCGAAGAGATCCTCAATGCCGCCTCGGCCCTCATCGCAAACAACCAATACCGGGCTCCCAAGAGGCTGAAGTCCGTGCAGGGCAGGGGCAAGGACATCACCGTATGCGAGTATATGGACGATGAAAAAGAGGCAGAACATACCGCTATCGCAATCGAGAACCTCATCCGTTCGGGCGTGAGCCCCCGGGAGATTGGTGTATTCTACCGGGTTAACGCCCTTTCACGGGTCCTCGAAGAGGCCTTTGTCCGCCGGAGAATCCCCTATGCGGTCTACGGCGGGATGCGGTTCTATGAGAGGAGAGAGGTCAAGGACCTCCTGGCCTATCTGAGAATCCTGGTCAACCCGGCTGATACCGAGGCCTTGGACCGCATCATCAACGTGCCCTCCCGGGGCATTGGAGAAAAAACACTGGCCGCGCTCAAGGCCTTTGCCCGGAAGAAAGGCATCCCGGCTGTGACTGCTATCGAGGATGCGATCGCAGGCAGGATCGTCAGGGGCACCGGGCTGCGCGGGATCGAGAGCTTCGGTCGAGTGTATCGTGAGCTCGCCGGCCGCGTGGGCATGGGTGATGTGGCCCTGCTGCTGAGTCAGATCGTCGAGACCACCGGCTTCGACACAGCGCTCAAGGCAGAGGTGGACGGCGAGGACCGGCTGAACAACGTCAAAGAGCTCATCGCAAGCGCCAAAGACTGGTGGGACATCGGCCGGTACCTGGAGGAAAAGGCCCTGATGAGTGCGGTAGACATGGACGCAGGGGAGAGCATCAGCGTGATGACACTGCACATGTCAAAGGGCCTGGAGTTTGACCACGTGTTCATCCTTGGCCTGGAAGAGGGCCTGCTTCCCCACGCCAGGTGCATGGATACCAACCGTGAGATCGAGGAGGAGCGCCGCCTGCTCTATGTGGGCATCACCCGCGCCCGCAGGGAGGTCACCCTCTCCTGGTCCCGGCAGCGCACCATGTACGGCCGCGAGGTGTATCAGGTGCCTTCGGGATTCCTCTCCGAGCTTGTTTCATACTAGTTCCACAGAAAAAGAGCCTGAAAGTGCATCAGGATTTCACCCCGGATGTCTGCTGCTCTGCCTCGGAACCCTCGAAGCACACGCAGTGCCTCACCCCGGCAAGCAATGCAAACAATAAGTCCGAAAAGGTCTTCACATAGGCATTCAATGTCCGGACCTGGTCTTTATCGCGTTCACACCCCACGGAAATGCGGTTTCCCATGCACTTAACGAGAAAGCTGGTCCATGGCGAGAGAGAGTTTATGCGTAAGCTGATAGAGCTCGGCAAAGAATTCTTTGAGGGTCTGCCTTCTGGTTCCCTAGAGGCCTTCTTCTCCCAGGGACCTGATCTTTCTGAAAGGGCCCAGATACACTCCGAATGCGGCCTCGATGCGGGAGAGGACCTCCTCCTTGTTCAGGGGAGGGGTGCGGCTCATCTGCGAAATGGAGAGCATGGCGCGGAAAAGCGGGAAAAACTCCGGATAGACGTTCATCAGCAGGAGTTTTAAGGCCTGGGACTGTCCCGAAGAAGAGATGTAGCCCTGGTGAAGATGGATGAGCTTTGATTTCAGCTCACGTTCACACTGGAGACGAAGCAGTGACTTGTTGATGGTAAGGCCGGAGAAGAAGTCTCTACCATGAATCGTGGTATGTATGAGCTTGAGGTCGAGGAACTCCACAGGGAAGACGTCGAGCGATCTTTCGATGTACTCGGGCGTCATGATCAATGGGGTGCTCAGGCCCTTCCTGCTGTAACGCCTGCCGAGGGGTGCAAGCATGTCGAGGGTCTGCGGGGTGATTTCCGCGAGCACGAGCACGGAGTTTACCTCTGACTCCCCGGGCAGATAGTCGCCGGTGACACAGCTTCCGGTCAGAGACACGGATAGGACATTTTCCGAGAGAGAGGTCAAGATATCCTGCAGAAAGGATCTGATGTTCACCTGTGCCCGTGGAGAGAGGCCAGACAGGTTAGCGCTGTTTGTCTGCTCACTCATCGATCGTGGCAATGCATGGGCTTTTTCTAAAAGAGCCCAATTTCCTTTTTGTTATATTGCCCATCTCGCAGCGGCGGTCAAGGATTATTCTCGGTAAAGAGAAATATAGCCAATATTATAATAGGCTTGCATGGTGTTTTGTTATATCAGGCTAAAGCGGACAAAAAAAAGCCAGAAGAAGTTAGGTGTGAGGACAAAGCACGAGAGGACTTGTCCCCTCTTCTGGCGTAAAGGAGGTCAGAACAACACTTGTTGTATCTATCCTATACAATATTATTGTATGACAGTAAATCGGAAATATTCCATCTCGGACGTGGTGAATTTACCCATCTTTGTGTAGGATAAAGCCTACACCCATCTGCTTGTTCTCTTTCGCGTCATTCACGTGAGGGAAGGATCGACTAAAAAGGCAGCAAGGGATTTTTCATCTTTTTAGTCGATCAGTTTGTTCTGTACTGCATACAGAACAATTTCCGCATTGTTCTTCATATTCATCTTTTCCAGGATCCGCGATCGGTAGGTGCTCACTGTCTTTACGCTCAGGTCGAGCTCGAGCGCGATGTCCTTTACCGACTTGCCGGTGGAGAGCATGTGCATCACCTGGTATTCACGATCCGAGAGTATCTCGTGCAGGGGCTTGCTTGCATCCCGGTCGAGCTCATAGGTCAACCGCTCGGCAAGTGTGGCGCTGATATACTTTCTCCCTGAGGCCACCTTGCGGATAGCGGTGATCAATTCATCGGGAGCGCTCGCCTTTGTGAGATACCCGGATGCCCCTCCCCTGAGCACCCGGACGGCGTAGTGCTCTTCGGGGTACATGCTCAGGATGAGCACCGGAATCTTAGGTTTGAGCTGTTTGAGCTCCCGTAAAACCTCCAGACCGTCCCTCCCGGGCATGGATATGTCCAAGAGGACGACGTCAAAGTTGGTCTTGGCGGCACAGTCGAGCACTGCCTGGCCGGAGTCCGCCTCATCCACCACCAGGATGTCTTCAGTATCCGAAAGAATCTGTTTCAAACCTTCGCGCACAATAGGGTGATCGTCAACCACAAGCACTCGTATCATCGTGAACCCTCACATCGTCAAAGGGTATGGAGATCACCACCGTGGTCCCCTCCCCCTTCTTGCCGGAAATATCGGCCCTTCCACCGCAGAAGTATGCTCGTTCCTTGATTCCCATGAGACCGTATGATTTTGCACTCTGTATTTGTTCTTCCGTTATTCCGATTCCGTTATCCCTCACCGTCATCTCGAGGATGCCCTCCTTCGCGATCAGAGAAGTCCTGACATCTGTGGCCTGCGAATGCCTGGCAACGTTTGTCAGAGCTTCCTGAAAGATGCGGAATACCGAGGTTGCCTGATCTGGCCTGAGGATAATGTCATCCGGTTCGACCATGAGACTGCACCGGATACCGGTTCGACCCTGGAATTCATCGGCCTGCCATTCCATGGCTGCTACCAGGCCCAGGTGGTCCAGAAGTCCGGGCCTGAGATCCATGGTGATGCGTTTCACCGACTGGATGGTCTTATCCACGAATGTGAGCATATGATCGACCTTTGTCCTCAGGGAGGAGGGCTCGGGGGGCAGCTTCTTGGCAAGATATGAGAGGTCCATCTTCAGCGCCGTGAGCACCTGCCCAAGCTCGTCGTGGATCTCTCTGGCTATGCGGGTGCGCTCACGTTCGCGGACATCCTGGGAATGCTTATGGAGGTTGCGGAGCTGTTCCTGAGAAATCTTGAGCTCTTCCGAGGCCTTTTTCGTCTCGGTGATATCCAGAAGTGATATGAGGCTCTTTCTGGTACCGGGCAGCAAAGTGGCGGTGACATGCAGATCCTTCAACCTGCCGTGTCTGTCCTTGAAACGCAAGTCATAGTTCCTCGGGGCTGTTCCGCCCTGCATCCTTCTGACGACATGGTATTTCATCATGCGATAGATATCTTCCTGCAGAACGAATTCGGTCCAGGACATCTTTCCCTCGATATCCTCCCGGGAATAGCCCGAGAGGTGCTCGAATTCACTATTGGCAAGAGAAATTGTGGTGTCTTCCTCGATGATGACCATGGCGGTGCCGGTGTTCGTGAAAATGGCGCGATAGGTTTCCTCGCTCTGCCGGAGGGCCTCCTCCGCTCTCTTTCTCTCGGTGATGTCGCGTGTCATCCCCACAAAACCCGCAGGCCGACCCCGGGAGTCATGGATAAGGCTGGCGGTGATCTCCACCCAGATGTGAGACCCATCCTTGCACACCATTTCGAGCTCCAGGGTTTGCGTGACGCCGTCGGAATCAGACCTTTTCCGATCAAGGGCATCGGTGATCCGGGCAAGGGTTTTTTTCAGTTCCCGGTAAGAGCTGCGCGTGAAGAATTTCTCCAAGGGAAGGTTCATGGCCTCTTCCACCGTGTATCCCCTGGCCTTCTCCACAGAAGGGCTGATATAGGTATAGCGCAGGTCCATATCAACCGCCCAGATCACGTCGCGCATGTTCTCCGCCAGGAGACGGTAGCGTGCATCGCTGGCGCGCAGAGACTCCTCTGCCTGTTTCTCTGCCGTGATGTCGTATACGATTCCCTGTATGGCAGCCGGAAGGCCGTCTTCACCGCATACGCTGGATAAATACTCCCGTATCCAGCAGAGAGTTCCGTCCTTCCTGATGATCCGGTAGGTGTTCTCTCCCGTATAGTTCGGGATGGTTCTTGCTCTGTCGATATTAGCCCTCAGGCTCGGTATGTCTTCGGAAAAAATGAAGCCCTTCCACCGAACCATCCCATTCAGGAACTCGTCTTCACGGTAGCCGGTCAACTTCTCCACATTGCCGTGGATAAACACCGGCCTGAGATTCATATCGAGCCGATAGGCGATTCCCTGGAGATTCTGCACGAACGATCGATAGCGTTCCTCGCTCAGCCTCAGCGCACTCTCCGCCCGTTTCTGGGCAGTGATATCATTGCCCGCTCCACAGATGAAATCAACGGCTCCGTTCTCGCGATAGGAAACCATGACTTCCCATTGCACGATACACTCTTCACCGGTTTTTGTTATGATGTGCGAGATTAGAGGTCTCGACTTCCCCCTCTGCACGAAATCGGTCAGCTCCCTGGTGATGGCCTCATGCTCCCGGGCGGGAAAGAACAGGGGGAGCGCGTCTTGGCCCACCACTTCATCAAGGGTGCGGCCTGTTTTGTTCAGCAGCGCATTGTTTGCCGCGATGATGGTCCCATCCGGGTTTGTCGCCAGGAAATAGGTGGGCGATTCACGGAAAAGGATGTTTGAAAAGATCTTCTGCCGTTCCTGGAGCCTTTTTTCTCTTGAGCGCGCGATGAGGTCGCTGTGAGCGGATATCCACAGAACCAGTGCAGCCGCAAGGATGAAGAGGGTTTCCACAACGGCCTCAGGCCAGTTGCCGGCGGTGCCGGGTATGTCGAAGAGGAAGTGAGGGATGTCGAGCAACTCGTTCAGCCAGACGAGCACGATAAGAAGGGCGAAACAACCGGGTATGACGAATTTTTGCAGCCGGCGGCTGCGCTGCTGACGATGAGACCGGACATCCCCGCTTCCGGCGGTGCCCTTAAACCCAGCGTGTTTACCGGTGCCGTTGTGACTGTCCACGTTCTTCCTGAAGAATGGTTCTGCCTGCATCCGCACTTGCTCCGGCTCTAAGTACTCCACGAATCCGCCAACATTGCCCGCTTTCGGTGAGAGGACTGTGCCGCAGCACCCCGCCTGATCACGGCGGGTCTGGGGTCGTAATATTCCCCGGTTTCATAACATGCCTCATCCGGACAGATAAATAACAAACAATTACAACCCCCTGATCCTGGTACAAGGATCAGGGAAATGAGAATTCATCAATGAACAGGCCCAAGCCTCCGAAAAGGCAGGTATCAGAATATTCCTCTGAACATGCCGCAATGCAAGAATACATCAAGAAAAGGGCCGAGCGTTTTTCCGCCGTTCCTCTCTGCGGGCACTATCTGTCCAATAGCTGCTTTTTCCTCGTTTCGCAACCGTTTTTATAGAAATAGCCTTCCCGCCTGTGAGAGGCGGGGATAAAAAAAGGGTACGAACCGGGGGCAAGTGCTCGATACCAGACCTGCATTCATGAAAACAGGTGTCCTGTGAAGCGCCTCTGCCTCGGAGCCTCTTATGCAGTGATGGCTTTTCCCTTCAGGCGCAGCGCATTGCTGATAACGGATACCGAGCTCAGACTCATGGCCGCTGCGGCAATCATGGGGGAGAGAATGATCCCGAGGAACGGATAGAGCACTCCAGCAGCAATGGGCACACTCAATGCGTTATAGACGAAGGCGAAGAAGAGGTTCTGCTTGATATTGCGCATGGTGGCCCGGCTCAGGAGGATTGCAGAAACGAGTCCCTTGAGGTCTCCCTTTACCAAGGTCACCTGGGCGCTCTCCATGGCGATGTCCGACCCTCCCCCCATGGCGATGCCGACCTGTGCGCGCGCCAGGGACGGAGCGTCGTTGATCCCGTCGCCGGCCATGGCAACGATCCTGCCTTCTTCCTGAAGACGTCTGACCACCGACTCCTTATCGGCGGGCAGGACATCCGCAACCACTTCGTCTATCCCGAGCTCGCCTGCCACGGCCCGGGCGGTCGCTTCGTGATCTCCCGTGAGCATGACGATCCTGATGCCCTGCCGGTGCAGCGCCCGGATGGCCTCGAACGAGGTTTCCTTTATGGGATCGGATACACCCAGAAATCCTGCGGGCCTGCCGTCCACGGCCACGAACATGATGGTCTGCCCCTTCTTCCGTTTGTCCTCTGCCTCGTCTGCAAGCTCGCTTATTGAAACTCCCTCGTCCTCGAAGAGAGCCCGGTTTCCCAGGATCACCCGGTGTCCTGATACGGTGCCGATCACACCTTTGCCGGGGACATTGGTGAAATCCCGAACCTCCCGGATCGTGGCCCCCCGGTCGAGAGCCCCCGCTACCACAGCCTGGGCCAGTGGATGTCCGCTCGCCTTTTCGATGCTTGCGGCATACCCGAGAAGGGATTGTTCCTCCATCCCGCCGATCGTCCTCACATGGGTCAGTGCGGGCTTACCGCGGGTGAGCGTTCCGGTCTTGTCCACCACCAGGGTATCGATTTTGCCCAGGGTCTCGATGGCCTCCGCATTCCGGAAGAGCAGCCCCATGGTAGCGCCTTTGCCCGTGGCGACCATGATGGACATGGGTGTGGCGAGCCCCAGAGCGCACGGACACGCCACGATGAGTACGGACACCGCTGCGATGATTGCATAGGCGAACCGCGGCTCGGGCCCGATCCAGACCCACAGGCCGAAGGTGAGAAGCGCAACGAGGACGATGGCCGGGACAAAGTATGCCGACACCACATCGGCAAGCCGCTGGATGGGGGCTCGGGATCTCTGCGCCTGCGCCGTGAGCGCAACGATCTGGGCGAGCAGGGTATCGGCGCCCACCCGTGTCGCCTCCATCACCAGCGTGCCGTTCCCATTAATCGTCCCTCCCACCACCGGGTCGCCTGAGAGCTTCTGCACGGGCACGGGCTCGCCGGTGATCATGGACTCGTCCACGTTGCTGCTTCCTTCGATCACTGTGCCGTCCGTGGGCACCTTTTCGCCCGGAAGCACCCTGAGGCGGTCTCCGGGATGGACCATATCGAGCGGGACGTCCTCTTCATGGCCCTGGGCGTCGATTCGTCTGGCCTTCTTCGGCGCGAGGCTCAGGAGCGAGCGGATTGCCTCACCGGTCTTGCTGCGCGCTTTGAGTTCCAGGACCTGGCCCAGCAGGACCAGGGTTGTGATGACGGCCGCCGCCTCGAAATAGACCCCGATGGTCCCGTCCATGCCCCTGAACGACTCCGGGAATATGCCGGGGAAAAGGGCGGCTACGAGGCTGTAGCCATAGCTCACGGCAACCCCCAGCCCGATGAGGGTGAACATGTTCAGGCTCTTGAAGACCAGGGACTGCCAAGCCCGTACGAAGAAGGGCCATCCGCCCCACAGGACAACCGGTGTCGCCAGCAGGAGCTCGATCCACAGGAAGGCACCGGCCGGTGCCAGGGCATCGAGGAAGGCCCCGCCGGGAATCATGGACCTCATGGCGATGAGCGCGATCGGGATGGTCAACACAGCGCTCACTACGAAGCGGGTTTTCATATCGCGGTATTCCGCGCTTTCCTCATCGCCTGCCTCCGACGGGGATAGAGGTTCCAGCGCCATTCCGCAGAGGGGGCAGCTGCCCGGCTCATTACGGACCACCTCGGGGTGCATGGGGCAGGTCCATTGTTTCGGCCCGGGAAATGCACCGGGGAGGGCCGGTTCCAGTGCCATCCCGCACTTTGTGCAGCTCGCCGGCACCGGGCTTTGCACCTCGGGATGCATGGGGCAGCAGTAGCCATGAGCCCTGTCTGCCGTCGCGGGCGCAGGGACTGCACGTTCTTCTGCAGGATGGAGATATTTTTCAGGATTTTCCCTGAACTTCTTCCGGCAGTGTTCGCTGCAGAAGTAGTAGGTTTTTCCCCGGTATTCGAAGGGGAGATACGCATCCGGGTTTGTGGTGACCATGCCGCAGACCGGGTCTTTGATCTCTCTGGGCCCCGCTTCCCGGACATCCGGTTCGCTCAGGTACTTCTCAGGATTTTCGCTGAATTTTCGGCGGCAATGCTCGCAGCAGAAAAAATAGGTCTTCCTGCGGTAGTCCAGAGGCATGTACGCATCTCTGTCGGTGGTGATCATGCCGCAGACCGGGTCCCGGAATTCCCTGGGTTCGCCGGTTTCGCAACATGATTTCTTCGGTTTTAAGTCGCTCATTTCTTCAAATGTCCTTTCCCGCCCCGCGTAGCGATCAAAATGCGGAAACATTCTCTTTTAGTAGGGTTGCCAGAAACGATATCAAGAGTGCGGGCAGTAAACGCTCGTGCAGAGCGGACAGCAAAGAGGCTATTTGGCAAAGAGGGTATCAACCTTGGTGATCTCCCATGCTGCGATCCCGTCACCGGAAAAGGCATCGAGGATGGCCAGGGGCGAGATCGTTCTTCCCTCCCGCACGAGGATGGTCATGGTGGTATCGTCGTGATAGGCCAGGTAATCGTTCACCATGAGCGTCTTCCCGCCCTTTTCGATGGTCCGGCCGGGCTTCAGATCGAGGGAGAACGGCCTGTCCGTGCGGTATACAAAGGCATAGGGCAGGCCCAGCTTCGCCTTTCTGCACGACAAGACCCTGGTCCCTTCGGGCAGGACACGGTTGATCATGTCCGGGATCATATCGGGGTCGATCTCTTCCTTCAGCTCGAACTGGAGGAACTCGCTCACCGAGGCGATGCCGAAGGATGGGGGCGGAGACATGCTCAGTTTCATGGCGGGGCTGAAGCCTTTCGTATACACCGCGTTCAGCCCCGACCTGCGGATCGCCCGCTTGAGCATTTCCAGGTAGTCCCGGGGCGAGACGAACCGCAGAGGGCCCTGCTTGGAGAGCTGCACCACATAGGGGATATTCCCGCCTTCGGGCGAGGGCTCGAAGAGCGGGGCAGGCTCCGATTCCTCATGAATGATGTTGGAGACGTCCCCGGCGCAGACGCCGCATCCCGTACACCCGTCGAACCGGCAATCCGGGGTGGATGTCCCCTGGTATGCGCGCTCCTCCTCCTTCAGGAGGAAAAACCGTGAGATCCGTGCATCGACGAACTCCCAGGGGAGGGGTTTTTCCCTGTCGCGGGCCTTGAGATACTGCCGGGGATCGACGCCGGTCTTTTCGAATGCCGTCTCCCACGCCCGTGCTTCGAGGGTGTCACCCCATCCGTCGAGATAGGCGCCGGCGGCCTCGGCTTCTTCGATGACACGGGAGAGTCCCTCATCCCCCCTGGCGAACACGCCTTCCAGGAAGGTGAGGGAGGGGTCCTGCCACCGGAGCGAGAGGTTCCTTCCCCGCAGGTTCTTCTGCAGATGCCGCACCACCTCCTCGTGGGCATCGGGCGTGATCTGCTCCTGCCACTGGAATGGGGTGAAAGGCTTGGGAATGAACCCGGAAACACTGATGGTCAGGCTTCCCTTGAAACGCAAGGCGATCGCGCGGGAGAGAGAACATATGGCCTCGATATCCTCGTGCCGCTCTGTCGGAAGGCCGACCATGAAGTAGAGTTTCAGGGTTTTCCAACCCAGGTCTCGGATGATGGACACGCTCCTGATGAGGTCTTCTTCGGTGTTGCCCTTGTTGATCACCTCTCTGAGCCTGGTAGTGGCCGCCTCGGGCGCCATAGTGAAGCCGGGCTTCCTGACCGAGGAGATGAACTCGGCCACCCGCCGGGTGATGCCTTCCACCCGTAATGACGGGATGCCGATGGACACCTCCCGGGAGGGGCAGGAAAGCGACTCCATGATCGTATTGATGTAGCTTAAATCGGTGACGGAGAGCGCGAGCATGGCGATGGTGTCGTACCCGGTGGCGGCAAGGGATGCCTTGAGGGTGTCCATGACCGAGGAAAACGATCGCTCCCGGTACGGACGATAGATCATCCCGGCCTGGCAGAACCTGCACCCGCGGGTGCACCCGCGGGCCACCTCGATCCCGATGCGGTCGTGCACGATTGAGGTGTGGGGAAGCACGACGCGGGAGGGAAACGGCCGTGTGTCGAGGTCGGCCAAGATCCTTCGCCTGGGCCTCGACGCGGCCCCGGGACGGTGCACACCTTCGATCTCGGCCATGGCCGCAATGCGCTCGCCGCGGTCTTTTGTCTCGAGACACACCCGGGCCATTTCCTCGACGATTTCCTCTCCGTCTCCGATGACGATGAGATCGAAGAAATCCTGAATCGGAGCCGGATTGACCGTGCAGGTGCCACCCGCAATCACGATGGGATCGCCCGTTTTGCGTTCGGAAGCGCGCAGAGGAATCCGGGCCAGCTTGAGCATTCGGATAACCGAGGTGTAGGAAAGCTCGTAGAGGAGAGAGAACCCCACCACGTCGAAGAGGCGCACGGGTCGTTTTTCCTCCAGGCTGAAGAGCTCGGTTCCGCTTCTCAAGAGCGCGCCTGCCATATCGTGCCAGGGAGCGAACACCCGTTGGGCCCAGACTCCTGGGATCGAGTTGAGAATCTGATAGAGAACCTTGATCCCGGCATGGGACATTCCGATCTCATAGGTGTCGGGAAAGGCCAGCGCAAACCGCGCCCGGACCTCGCCGTCGGGCTTGACGACCTGGTTCACCTCCCCGCCGATGTACCGGGCGGGCTTGGATACTGACTGCAAGGTGTTGTAGTCGACCGGTTTCATGCGCATCATCTGTCCTGTGGAGAAAAAGGGCGGCAAAGACAGGCCTTTTTCAGGATAGTCCTTTCATCTTTCGTTCACGATAAACTAACCTCATATGAAAGGAATAGTCAAACAGTTGATGGAAAGTAACGGTCCTGTTCTGAGGGGCAGGAACATCTCCAAAGACGAAGGGAGGAGGGCCCGGTAAGGAACCCTTTAATGATTGCTTCTGATAGCGAAGCCGCTCCTTCAATCACGGGTTCTTTGCAGGTAATGCGCATTTATGGTCGCTGCGTTATCCTCGATATACCATGCACCGCTCTTTCGCATACCCGGCCCGATGCGGTACTCTTACGGGTGTTTACAGTGAATCGTATCTGTGCAGCGAAGCGGGGATTCAGGCATATTGCGCACCGGCCGCTTCCCTGCTCACCATGCAGCGGACAGGCCGGAAACCGGCGAAGAGGCATCTTATGAGATGCCCGCACGGCACTTCATGGACCGGGCACGGAGGGAAGGGCTTGTCCTCCACATCCAAAAGCCTCTGAGCGGTCAACCGGCCGAGAAGCAGGAATGCTTGGGATATACCGGTTTCCGGCCCTGCAGACGGTTGTCTGAAGCAGCAGCGCAGATACTGCCTGAGGATCGGAAAAGTCAGGAATCAGGCGATATCGACAATCTCGATATCAAAGACAAGGGTTTTCCCGGCAAGGGGATGATTGGCATCCAGGCGAACGGAGTCATCACGGACCTCGCTTACCACCACCGGAAGCTCCTCGCCGTTGTTGTCGACAATGATCAGTCTCATGCCGATCTCGGGCTTGATGTCTTCAGGGAAATACTCCTTGGGCATATCTACCACGAGGTTTTCGTTATATGAGCCGTATGCCTGTTCGGGCTTGATGGAAACCGTCTTCGACTCGCCGATGACCATACCTTCGGCGGCTTCCTCGAAGCCGGGGATCACCTCATGAGAACCGAGCGTGAATTCGAGAGGTTCGGCACCGACGGAAGAATCGAAGATAACCCCGTCTTCGAAACGGCCCGTGTAATGTACCTTTACGGTGTCTCCTTGTTTTACCGGTGTGTTCATAATCAGACCTCCTGCTGTGGGGGACATTCATATAAGAATAACAGATAGGCATCAGAAACACAAAAAGAATATCTTTCTGGCGGAGAATATGGCGTGCTGCCGGCAGATTTTACTGAAGACGCTATTCGTGACGGACAATAACTCTTGGATATTCCCGGTGATACCGGTATAATACCCTGCAAGCCAGAGCAGGGAGGAGATCCGGATCATGTCCATGATAGAGTACACCCTTGACGGCAGTGTTGCGGTCGTTACCATGAACAGCGGCGAAAACCGGTTCAATCTCGACTTTCTCGGCGAATTCCTCGGCATTCTCGATGAAATAGAGAATACCACCGCGGCAAATGCCCTGGTAGTGAAATCTGCCCACGAGAAGATCTTCTGCAACGGCATCGACCTCGCCTGGCTCGAACCCATCTACCGGGCGGGAGACAGAGAGACGGTTGTGCGCTTCTGCCGCGCCTTCAACAGCCTGCTCAGAAGGATCCTCATGTATCCCATGCCCACCATCGCGGCAATCACAGGACACGCCTTTGCCGGGGGCGCCATCATGTGCTGCTGCTTCGACTTCCGTTTCATGCGCTCCGACAGGGGCTTCTTCTGCTTTCCCGAGGTGGATATCGGCATACCTTTCTGGCCCGGAATGGTAGCCATAGTGAAAAAGGCGATGCCCCGCTACATCCTCGACGATCTCTTCTATCTGGGCACACGGCTCACCGGCCTGGAGTGCCAGGAGCACCATATCGTCAGGAAGGCGCTGCCCATGGACGATCTCATGCCCGAAGTCCTGGCCTTCGCCAAAGGGCTAAACAAGAACCGCGCCTATTACAAGGCCCAGAAAGACCGGATGAATGCCGACATCACCCGGATCATGGACGAAGAGGACCCGCCGGTTATCGAGGCCGGAAAGATCTCGGCGGCGAGCTGACCCGGTCATTGTTCTGCCCGGGGATCAGGGTGAGGTGGATTTTGCAGGCCGGCCAACATGGCCGCCTCGTTCTGTCCTTTGTGAAACGATCAGAAACATGGTATGAAAATATTACAATAAGAGTTCAATGTGAGGAGGGACCATGGCAGAGAAAGAATATGTCCTGGCGGTTGACTCAGGCACACAGAGCATCCGGGCGGTGCTCTTCGATGTCCAGGGGAATGAGCTGGCAATAGAGCAGGCCCAGTACGACCCCTATTTCTCGTTACAGCCCGGGTGGGCGGAGCAGCGCACGGAAGACTACTGGTCGAAATTCTGCCAAGTCACCAAAGGGCTCTTGGCCAAGGTCTCCATCGATCCTGGTGCGATCGCCGGTGTGGGCATAACCACCCAGCGCAATACCGTGATCCCCATGGACAAAGAAGGCAACGCCCTGAGGCCGGCCATTATCTGGCTCGACCAGCGCGTGGTTTCCCGCATCCCTCCTCTGGGTCTTGCCGGCAAGGCGCTCTTCGGCGCAGCCGGTCTGCTCGACGCGATCCGGTATGCGCAGAAGCACTCCAAGTTTCTGTGGATCCAGCAGAACGAGCCCTGGATTTATGAGAAGACGCACAAGTTCGTCCAGGCGTCCGGGTTCTTTGTCAGGAAGCTCACCGGCGAGTTTCACGACTCCACCGGCATGGTCACCGGGATCTGGCCCTTCGACTATAAGAACCTGAAATGGTATCCCTTCGGCATTGCCTACAGCCCGCTGGGTATCACCCAGGACCAGTGCGTCAAGCTGTTTTCTCCGGACGAGGTCCTGGGGCATGTCACCAGGCAGGCTGCGCAGGAGACCGGTCTGCCGGAAGGGCTGCCCGTGGTGGTGGGCGCAGGCGACAAACAGAGCGAGCTCCTGGGAGCGGGCGCGCTCGATCCGCATATCGCGGAGATCAGTTTTGGAACCGCCACGGCAATGCATGTCATGACCCGGAAGTACATCAAGGAAAAAGACATGAAGTTCTTCACCTGGCCCGCGGCCATCCCCAACACCTGGGACATCGAGATGTTCATATTCCGTGGCTTCTGGATGGTCACCTGGTTCAAACAGGAGTTCGGACACCGGGAGGCCCTCGAGGCCCAGAAGCGCGGTATAGCGCCTGAGGTGATCTTCGATGAAGTGGTGAGGAACATTCCCGCGGGGTCCATGGGGCTCATGCTCCAGCCCTATTGGTCTCCCATGGTCTACAACAAATATGCCAAGGGCTCCATCATCGGCTTCAGCGACGTGCACACCCGCGCTCACATCTACCGCGCCATCCTCGAGGGGATCGGCTACGAGCTGAGGAGGCTTTCGGAGATCGTCCAGCGCAAGACCGGGATCCCCTTCCGCGAAATCAGGGTCGGCGGAGGCGGCTCCAAGAGCGACGTAGCGGTTCAGGTGGCGGCCGACATGTTCAACCTTCCGGTGTCGCGCATGGCCACCTCGGAAATCTCGGCCTTAGGAGCCGCCATCGACGCGGCCGTCGCCACCGGGATGCACGCGAACTTCGAAGACGCGGTCAAGGCCATGGTGAAGAAGGGCAGGACCTTCGAGCCGCACGAGCCCAACTGCAGAATCTACAGCGACCTGTACCACGATGTGTACCTGAAGACCTACACAACCATCGAGCCGCTGAACCGCAGGATTGCAGAGATCATCGGGTATCCGGCGGAGGAATAACAAAAAGCCCCTGCGCCGTGCAGGGATGTCCCTGCACGGCATTCCCGCATCTTTTTCCGGAATTTTTCCCCGATCGCTTCGGTGAGCCGGATTCATTATTTTCTGTCTGTTTTCCGAAACAGCAGGAAATATGACACACGATATCCAAAATAACCATTTATCACTTGACAGAATGCGAATTTTCCAGCACAAGGGAAAAAACTTACGCTGTTGTGCTGATTTTATAATGAGAAGGCCTATCGGGGCGTTAATTACCATACTGGTGCTGTATCTCTTCTGTATCCCGGGGATTCTTTGCGCAGCGACCCTGGCTATCTCCTGGAATCACAACACGGAGAGTGATCTGCGCGGCTACCGGGTGTATTATGGAACCGAATCGAGAAGCTACCAGTACGTACTCGACGTCGGATACACAAACCATGTGACCGTCAGCGGTTTTCTCGAAGGGCAGGTCTACTATATCGCCGTCACCGCCTATGACCATGCAGGCAATGAAAGCTCCTTCTCAAGCGAGGTGATCGTTGACCTTTCGCAGGATCAGGGCGGGGACGGGCTCACCGGCAATAACGGCGAGGCAGGCGGCAATCCGGGAACATCCCAATACAATGTTCTCGATTTCTCGTCAGCAAGCCCGGGGGGTATTGCCGGCTCTGTGGTCACCGACCTGCTCGACACCCTGGTAAGTTCAGGTCTGGCAGGCTACGAGGTCTGGGATGTCATCGCCGAGGTGGGCCGGCAGGTGGATCTGTTCTCCCTCTATCCGAGCGGGACCTGCTTTCTCCCCCTCACCGAAAATACCGCGGTTATCGAAAACGGATATCTTTCCTGCCCGGAGGCGGGGGTGTATCTCTATCTGGTGGCGGACGCCTCAGGTGATATGGTCCATCTGCTGCGGGTTTCGGCCCTTGACGTTCTCACCCTCTCCGCCGAGTATGTCGGCGGCGGGAATCTGCTGTTCGAGGACCGTGAGCTCGGGGTGACCATCGAGCTGTCTTCCCAGGCTACGGAAGAAGGGTTCCCCATCGGCATCGGACAGTGCACCACCGGCATAAACGGCTCCAGCATCGTGTTCATCGACACCACCCACCTCGTGGAATTTGCCATAGCCCCCTTCGGGTTCGTCCTTTCAGAGCCTGCAGAGGTGAGGGTGATCTATGACGGACCAGGCAATCCCGTTGTGGAGTATTTTGACGAGGGCGGGAAACAATGGGTTACAATCGAAGATGCACGGTTTGAGGATGGAATGGTGGTCTTCTCAGCCCAGTCTCTGGGGCGTTTCAAGGTCTATCCCGAGCCGGACGCGGCCGTGAAGAGCGATTCTTCCACGCCTCCATCAGGAGGATGCTTCATTTCCACCTGTGCTCCATGACCTCATGCAATACTTGCAAAGCATGGAGAGCTCTGATATTGAAAAAACACTGCCGGAGTGGTGGAAGTGGTAGACGCGTCGGACTCAAAATCCGATGAGCGCAAGCTCGTGGGGGTTCAAGTCCCTTCTCCGGCACCAACTTTCCCAAGCCTGTCTTAAGGGGCCGATATTTTCCGTTCATCCTCACACTCTTATTCACGGGAGAATTAGCGGAAGCCCTTGACGGACCATCGTTCCCGAACTATTCCTTGAAGATTGATTTCCCATTCCTGCATTCCGAAGGCCCGCTCTGATTTCCTCCGCAATCCTTATGCTAAAAACACTGTGGCACCTGCCCCATTTTTCGAAAGGCTTTTTCCCGGGCGCTTGCCATTTTTTCGCCATCCATAAAGACTGTAGCTATTGCGATGGAAGGTCATAATTCTTGCCTCATGGGGATTGTCATGCTAAGGGAATGAGAACGCGAGGGGGTGGCTATGTCGGAAGAAAAGCTCACACTGGGACAGTATTTCAAGAAAGAAAGGGAGGAGCGCGGGATTTCTCTGAAGGAAATCGAGCAGAGAACCAAAATACCCGCCCAGACCCTGAAATTTCTCGAAGAGGACCAGGTGGACGTACTCCCTCCCAGAGCCTTTCTGCGCGGATTTCTCCAGGTTATCAGCAAGGAATTCGACATGAACGAGGAAGAGCTCGTCAGTCATATGGACGAAACGTTGGCAGCCCATGGAAAGAAGGAGGAAATCCGCAGCAGGTTCATGAAAAACACCCGGGTCGAGAGCTTTACCCTTCAGCGGATCGTGATCATCTTCGTAGCCATCTTCCTGCTGATCGTGATTTTCGGTTTTTCCATGAAAACCTGCAGGGGCCCTGCACAGCAAGAGTCGGCAGGTGCGTATGCACTTGCGGTTTCGGGGGATATCCCGGAAACGATTCCAGCTGATTCCTAGGAGTATCCCGACAGAGCGCTCGCCGCATTCCTCGTGAGGGATTGGTATGCCGGTAAAAGCAACGGACGTAAAACTTCTGCAAGAGTATATCGAAAAGGGCTGGGAGTTCCATATCATCGATATGCTCCATGATCTCAAGCCTGTGGAGATCGCCGAGCTTATCGAGGCCCTCGACGAGGAGTCCAGAGGCAAGTTCTTTGTGCTCCTGGATGTGGACACCGCGTCCGAGGTGATTGCCGAGCTTTCGTCCGAGTCCCGGGAAGACATCATCGACGGCATGTCCGATAAGGAGTTGGCGCGGATCGTCCAGGACATGGACTCCGACGATGCGGCCGACCTGGTTGGCGACCTGCACGCCGAGCGCGCTGAGCGGGTTCTCGCCGAGCTCAGCCCCGAGGATTCTTACGACATCAAGTCCCTGCTCAAGTATCCGGAGGACACGGCAGGCGGTATCATGCAGCGGGAGCTGATCTCTGCGCAGCCCAACGCCACCGTGGACGAGGTGATCGCCCAGATACGCAGGCTCCACACAGAGATCAACAACATCCACATGGTCTACGTGGTCGACAACCGGCGTGTTCTGGTGGGTACCGTGCCCCTGGTGAACCTCATCCTCTCCAAGCCGGATTCCACCATGGCCCAGATTATGGACCTCGACCCCCTGACCGTGCCGGTTGACATGGACCAGGAGCAGGTGGCGAACCTCTTCAAGCGCTACGACTCCGTTGTCCTGCCGGTGGTGGACGAGCAGGGTCTTCTCCTGGGCCGGATCACGGTCGACGACATCGTGGACATCATGGAAGAAGAGGCCACCGAAGACATGTTCATGCTCGCGGGCGCCGAAGAAGACCTGCTGAGCTCGTCCGTGGTCAGGAACGCCTCCACCCGGATCCCCTGGCTCTTCGTAAGCTGGGTGGGGGGAGTGCTCGCCACCTTCCTCATCAGGGAGTTCGAGACCACCATCAGCAAGGTGGTGGGCCTGGCCGCCTTCATGCCCATCATCCTCGGCATGGGGGGCAACGTGGCCGCACAGGCCGTTGCGCTGATCGTGCGCGGCATCGCCACCGGGGCGTCCTCCTCCTCGAATTTCCGGAGCATCGTGATCAAACAGATGGGCGTGGGCGTTCTGCTGGGGGCCATGTTCGGGGTTATGCTCGGCCTGATCGCCTATCTCCTCTATCCCGACGAGCTGCGGATCTCCATCGTGGTGGCGCTTGCCATTACGATCTCCATGTCTCTGGCATCCTTCATGGGCACATTCCTGCCCATTCTCTTCTATAAGTTCGACAAAGATCCGGCCGTCGCCTCGGGCCCCTTCGTGACCACGACCATGGACATCCTGGGGGTTGCGGCATACCTGGGCATCGCGGGGCTGCTGCTTCTCTAAGGCACCATGAACAGGATCACCACAGACGCCATCATCCTTCACAGCATCGATTTTCTCGAATCGGACAAGATCGTCTGCGCCCTGACAAAGGAAAGGGGTATTGTCCACGCGATCGCCAAGGGCGCCAAACGGAGCAAGAAGCGCTTTCCCGGCACCCTGGAGCCATTCTGCGAGGTGTCCCTGGATGTCTTTGTCAAGAGGGAGGGTGACCTGCACCGGCTCGAGTCGGCCCAGCTCATCGACGCCCACCTGGGGATCAGGGAAGACCTCGAGCTCCTGGCACACGCCTCGGTCCTGCTGGAGCTCATCAAGGAGCACCTGGGTCCCATGGACCCGAGTCCGGCCACCTACGATCACCTGCGCTCCGCGCTCAAGGCCATGGAGCCCGACCGCCAGTGGTTCTCGGTGTGGGCAGTGGCCCTGATGAACATCCTCTCTTCGCTCGGCTACGGAATCGACCTGGCCCGACCGGGCAAGGCCGGGGTCTCAAGGACGGTACCGGCCAACATGCTCTCGCGGGAGGCAACCACATTTCTGCTCAATGCCTCCCGGCTCGATGGGGATGTGCTGCAGAGACTCTCGGTCAAGGCATCCCTGAAAAGGGAGATTACCTCCTTTCTCCTGGCCGTGTGCAACAAGGTGTCAGAGAAACGGCTTAAAACCGTTTCCTTCCTGGCGAAGCTGCTTGATTTTGACCTGAACCAGTGATAGAGGGGACCATTATGGACTTCCAAGAACTCATTCTAAATCTGCAGGATTACTGGTCTCGTTACGGCTGCCTCATCGGGCAGCCCTACGATCTTGAGGTGGGGGCGGGAACCTTCAATCCCCACACGTTCTTAAGGGCCTTGGGCCCCGACCCCTGGAATGTGGCGTATGTTGAGCCTTCACGCAGGCCGACCGACGGCCGGTACGGAGAGAACCCGAACCGGCTCCAGCACTACTACCAGTTTCAGGTGATCCTCAAGCCCGCGCCCATGGACGTGCAGGAGATCTACCTGGACTCGCTGCGCCAGCTCGGGATCGACACCCTGGAACACGATATCCGGTTCGTCGAGGACGACTGGGAGTCGCCGACATTGGGCGCCTGGGGCCTGGGCTGGGAGGTCTGGCTCGACGGCATGGAGATCACCCAGTTCACCTATTTTCAGCAGGTGGGGGGCTACGACCTCGACCCGGTGTGCGCCGAGCTCACCTACGGCCTGGAGCGGATCGCCATGTTTCTCCAGAACAAGAGCTCGGTCTACGACATCATGTGGAAGGGCTCGACATCCTACGGCTACGTCCACCACGAAGGCGAGCGCCAGTGGTCCACCTATAACTTCGAGCTGGCCGATGTCCCGACCCTGCTCAAGCTCTTCACCCTCTACGAGGAGGAGGGCAGGCGGGTGGCGGAAAAGGGCCTGGCCCTTCCCGTGTACGACATGTGCCTCAAGTGCTCCCACACCTTCAATCTCCTGGATGCTCGCAATGCCATCAGCACCACCGAGCGCCAGTCCTATATCGCGCGGGTCAGGGAGCTGGCCAGGACCGCGGCACGGCTCTACCTTGAGAGCCTGCAGAGCGAGAGGAGCGAGGTGTAGACATGTCCAGGGCACTGCTGTTTGAGATCGGCACCGAGGAAATACCCTGCAGTTATATCGTCCCTGCCCTTGAGTTCATGAGATCGTGGATTTCCGGCAGGCTCGAAGAGGCAAAGCTTGCGCACGAGCCCGTGGAGGTTTTCGGCACCCCCCGGAGGCTCGCCGTGAGGGTGATGGGTCTTCCGGACTCGCTGCCCGACACGGTGGAGAACCGGATGGGCCCGGCGAAAAAGGCCGCCTTCGACGCGGAGGGCAACCCCACCAAGGCGGCGCTGGGCTTCGCGCGCTCGGCAGGGGTGGACATCTCCGAGGTGGGATTTGCGCAGACGCCCAAGGGCGAGTACCTCTGTGTCACCCGGACCATCCCGGGCGGGCCCGCGGATGAGTTCCTGAGAGAGACGCTTCAGGATCTGATCTCTCAGATTCCCTTTCCCAAGGCCATGAGATGGTCGAACCCCAGCGTGCGCTTCGCCCGGCCGGTCCACTGGATCGTGGCCCTTTTCGGCGAGGAAGTCCTGCCCGTGAGCTTCGGCAGCGTGAAGGCCGGCAGGCAGACCCGCGGCAACCGGTTCATGGCCGGAGACCCCGTCGATGTCCCGGACGCCCGGGGCTACGAAAATCTTCTCACCGAGCGCTTCGTGATTCCCGACATCGAAAAGCGCAAAACCCTCATCTGGGAGGGGGTGGGCATGAACGCCCGCAACCTCAAGGCCCAGGTGAAGGACAAAGACCTGCTCGACGAGGTGGCGAACCTGGTGGAGTATCCGCATGTCATCATCGGCCGTTTCGACGACGCCTTTCTCGAACTGCCCGTCGAGGTACTGGTTACCGTGATGAAGCACCACCAGCGGTACTTCCCCATGTATTCCCTTGAAGATGGATCGAGCCTGCGGCCCTACTTCGCCGCGGTGAGCAACATCGTGCCCAAGAGCGACGCCGTGGTACGCACGGGCTACGAGCGGGTGCTCAAGGCCCGCCTCGACGACGGCAAGTACTTCTTCGAAGAAGACCTCAAGGTGCCCCTGGAGGTCTATGCTGAAAAACTGAAAAACGTCATCTTCCACAAGGACCTGGGCACCTCGTACGAAAAGATGGAGCGCTTCCGCAAGGTCGCGCTGTACCTGGCCGATATCCTGGCTCCGGCTAAAAAGGAGAAGGCGGCCGAGGCCGCATATCTGTGCAAGGCCGACCTGAACAGCCTCATGGTATGCGAGCTGCCCGAGCTCCAGGGAATCATGGGCAGGGAGTACGCCCTGCGGCAAGGGCGCGATCCCGAGGTGGCGCGCGCCATCCGCGAGCACTACCTCCCCTCCTCGGCGGAAGACGAGCTGCCCTCGGACATCTTGGGCGACCTGGTGGGCATCGCCGATAGGATCGACACCATCTGCGGGTGCTTCGGCGTGGGCCTGATCCCAACCGGCACTTCAGATCCCTTCGCCCTGCGGAGGCAGACCATCGCCATCGAGAACATCCTGCTGGCAAAAGGCTATCGCATATCCATCTCGGAACTCATCGACCAGTCGCTGCTTCAGCTCGCGAACCGGCTCAAGAGGGACGCCGCCGAGGTCAAGGAAGACGTGTTGTCCTTTTTCCGGTCCCGGTTCGTCTCCATCCTTCAGGCGCGCGGCATCCCCGGCGACGTGATCGAGGCGGTGCTGCAGGGCTTCGACGATCCCGTAGACACCTTCATGCGCGCCCAGGCCATAGCGGAAGTGAAGCAGGAGGAGTGGTTCGCGTCCATTTCCTCGGCCTCCAAGCGTGTGGAGAACATTCTGAAAAAGACCCAGGCCGAGGGCACCGTATCCGAGGCCTTCTTTGTCCAGGACGAGGAAAAGGCTTTGTATGCGCGCTTCAGGGAGATGGAAACCTCCTTCATCACCCACGCGGACAGGGGAGAGTACGCCCGGGCGCTCAAGCTCTTGGCGGGCCTGAAAGAGCCCATCGACGCCTTCTTCGACAAGGTCCTGGTCATGAGCGAGGACGAGGATATCCGCAGGAACCGTATCGCGCTGCTCAAGAGTCTGGTCGGATTGTTCGACCGGGTGGCGCAGTTCTCGAAGATATCCTCCTGAACCGACCACCCCGGAGCCGGACTTGCGGGGCATTCATGGCCTCCCGCTGTGGAAGGCGACTCCCGCAGCCGGTGAAGGCGAAGTGATTTTTCAAGAGAGATGAAGGATATGACTGGCACTCGTCCCGACCAAGCAGTGAGGAAGAGAGCCGACGATTCGAGCGCGTGGGACATGCGGGATGCGTTTTCCATCGACGTGGACCGGATCCTTCACTCCCAGGCGTACACCTCATACATCGACAAGACGCAGGTATTCTACCTGGTAGGGCACCAGGGGATTTCCCACCGAGTCATCCATGTGCAGCTGCTCTCCAGAATCGCCCGGACCATCGGCCGCAGGCTCGGCCTGAACGACGACCTCATCGAGGCCGTGTCCATCGGCCACGACATCGGACATCCTCCCTTTGGCCACGACGGCGAACAGTACCTGGACGAGCTCTGCATGCAGGCGGGCATCGGCCCGTTCAGGCACAACGTGCAGGCGATCCAGGCCCTGGAGCGCATAGAGAAGGGCGGCAAGGGGCTCAACCTCACCCTCCAGGTCTTAGACGGGATCCTCTGCCACAATGGCGAGACCACCGAGCAGGCACTGTGCCCCGAGACCGCGCTCTCTTTCGACGACCTCGACCGGAAGGTCGAGCTCATCCGTCAGGGCCGGACCCCGCCGCCCATGACCGTAGAGGGCTGCCTGGTGCGGATCGTTGACACGGTGAGCTACATCGGCAGAGACATCGAAGACGCCATAGCCCTTGGCATCATCTCGCGGAGCGACATTCCCCGAACAGCATCCCGTGTCCTGGGCAATACCAACGGCAAGATCGTCTACTCCCTGGTCGAGGACCTCGTCCGGCACTCCGGAGAAGGCTCCATCTCCTACTCACCCCGCGTGTTCGAGGCATTGGAGGAGCTGAAGCGGTTCAATTACGAGCGGATCTATCTCAACCCGCTGGTCAAGGCCGAGTCGTCCAAGATCCGGACCATGTATGTTCTCGTGTTCGACCGGCTCATGGAGGATCTCCTGGAAAAGCGACCCGAGTCCAAGATCCGCACCTGCTTCCTGGAGCGGCTCGACCCCGGCTACGAGGAGAGCCACCAGCCCGGAGAGATCGTCAGGGATTTCATCGCGAGCCTCACGGACTCTGCATTCTTAAGGCTGTTCCAAGAGCTCTTTGTCCCCGAATATCGGGGACGGGTGCAAATTTAATCCCGATATTGGGGACGGGTTCAGATTTCACCCCAGACTCAAGAGCTGTTTGACCGATATCGGGTGATATCGGGGACGGGCATACATTGGCTGCGCCAATGACGGAGAGGCAATCCGCCCGCTTTCACCGATCCTGTAAGGTCCGATGCATACGAATGGGGATAGTGAGCAATGTGTGATTCCGATTACCTTATCTCACGTAACTGGACGAGGCAGGGGAAATAACGGGCGAAATGTCCAAATTTCACGGACGTCCCCTGTTTGTTGGCTCATGCACGATGAGCCTCTATATCCCTCAGGAACCTCCATATCCTACCTTGACGGCGCCGTTTTCTACGATGACCGGGACCTGGCGGGTGCCGTTGGTGAGGGAGAGCATCTCCTGAAGCCTGGACGGGTCTTTCTTTACGTCCACGTACTCCGCATTCCGGTAGGCCGACCTGGCCTGATCGGTGTAGGGTCAACCCGCCTTTCCGTAGATAATGATCCTCTCAGGCATGAGACTCCTCCGTATGAACTTTTTTCATACTTATAGACAATGTATTACAGATCCTTGAACATATCAAGGGCTGGTGGGCGGAGATGGAGTCCTTTGCCGGTTCTATCGGGGCGGATGGCCGCAATGTTCACCCGTCAGCCGGTCTCGATGCCGGCATTTGCACAGGGGTCGTTCCCGTTTATCTCTGCCGCCTGTGTGGGGCGCTCGAGGGGAAAGGCTCCCGCCTATCCCCGGCGGCGCTTGATCTCCTCGTCCTGCCTGCCGGTGACTATCAGGGACATGAGATCCTGAACGTTCTGCGGCAGCACAGAGACTGTTCTGCCCGTGGTCAGGGCGTAGTAGTAGACCTGCGCGGCCTTTTCCAGGAGCTCGGCGTTGCGTGCGGCATGGTTGAGATCCCTGCCCAGGGACAGGGCGCCGTGGTTCTGGAGGATGTAGCAATTGGCTCGGTTGCCGAGCTTCGAGACTACGTTGTCCGCGAGCTCTTTGCTGCCCGAGAGGGCATAGGGGACGATCTCCACCTTCGGCCCGATGGCGCCCGAGACCTCGTCGAACAGGGCGGGTATGGGCTCGCTGATCAGGGAGAAGACGCTCGCGAATATCTGGTGGGTATGTACAACCGCGCCCACATCCGGGCGGCTGCGATAGATCGCAAGATGCATCGCCGTCTCCATGGATGGTGCTGTGCCGCTTTCTTCCAGGGGGTTGAGGTCGAAGTCCACGATGCAGATGTCATCGGGGGTCATGGTTGCGTATTCGCGCTGGGTCGGGGTTATGGCGACGGCGCTTCCGTCTTCCAGAAGCAGGGAGACATTGCCGCCGGTCCCCTGGACGAAACCCTTTGCAACCAGTGACATTATGCAGTCGAGCACCTGTTTTTTCTGAGAGTCGTATTTTCCCATGGCAAGCCTCTTTAAGTTATTTCCAGGACCTCTGATCCACTATGGAGGGGGCGCTGTCTCCCAGGGTGCCGGCGGGCACGGTTTCGATGGAATCGATCTTGACGGTGCAGATCTCCCGGAAGGCCTGGTCAAACCGGCTGGTGATCTCCCGGAGCGCATCGCCTGTTGCACCGGTTTCCAGCCTGGCGGCGAGATGGTCGCGGTGGCCCGGGCGGGTGACGACGAGCTGGAATCGAAGGCCGTCAAAGAGCAGGGAGAGTCTTTTCAACTGGCTGGGCGCCACGAACATGCCCCTCACCTTGACCGCGTCGCCCAGACGCCCGGCAATGCCCGAGAGCATCCGTGAGGCCCTTCCGCAGGGGCACAACCCGGGCATAAGGCTGGAAAGGTCGCCGGTTGCGAAGCGCAAAAGAAAGAAGATGGAGTTGAGTCTGGTCACCACTACCTCGCCGAGCTCCCCATCGGGAAGGCGCCTGCCGGTCTCCGGATCCACTATCTCCACGATGACCTCTTCGCAGATGTGCCAGCCGTTCTTTTCCCGGCACTCGTACGCGATGTCGCCCACCTCGGTGGCCCCGTACATCTGATAGGTGTCGATGCCATACTCCTCCTCGAAGCGCTTTCTCATGGATGGCTGCAGAGGCTCCGCGCCGAAGCTCGCCCGCCGTACGGAGAAGTCCCGGGCAAAATCGTATCCCATCCCGGCGGCCTTGTCGATGATAGACATGAGAAAGCTGGGTGTGCCCGTATAGCCGGTGACCTTGAGGTCGCGGATGAGCTGTACCTGCTGTTGGGCGCCTGACGATCCCGAAGGCACGACCGTAGCCCCCACGCGCCTCAGACCGCCGTGAAAGGTCAGCCCCGCCGCCACCATGTGGTAGGAGAAGGCGTTGAGCACGATGTCGCCCCTGCGAAACCCGGCTGCCCAGTATGCCCGCGCCCACAGGGGGTCTTCCGGGCTCAGGTGCGGCTCGTACACGGGCCCGGGCGAGGTGAAGATCCGGTCGATGTCGGCTTGCGTGTCACAGAACCCCCCGAAGGGCGGGTCCTGGGCCTGGAGCTCGATGAGCCCGCTGCGCGAGATGACCGGGAGCTTCTGGAGGTCGTCAACGGTGCGGATGTCGTCGGGGCGGATCCCGCGCTCGTCGAAGATCTTTCTGAGGGCCGAAGAGCGCTCGTATCCCTGAGCAGCCATGGCGGCTAGCTTGCGGTTGAAGTATTCCTCCCGTTCTTTTCCCGTGAGTGTTTCCTTTTCATCGAAAAACTCATGCATGGTTCCATCCTCCTCGATCAAGCGGGCTTTGTACCTGTAATCCAGCAACCTGCGGCTAAAAAATCCTCTAATATATCTTGCATGTGCTGCACAAATCGCATACCGGGCAAAGCCGCATCTTTTGTTTACAGCCACCTCTTGCGCCTGCGGTACGACTTGATGTCCTTGTACGTCCGGGTCTTGCCCCCGGCGCTCACCCCCAGATAAAACTCCTTGACGTCCGGGTTTTCCCTCAGGGCGGGAGCCTCTCCCTCCATGACGATCTTCCCGTTTTCCATGACATACCCGTAGTGCGCGATCTGCAGCGCCATATTTGCGTTCTGCTCAACCAGGATAATCGTGGTCCCCTGCTCCTCGTTGATCCGCCGGATGATCCGGAAGATCTCCCTTACCACGAGCGGGGCAAGCCCCAGCGAGGGTTCGTCAAGGAGCAGGAGCCTGGGGTGCGCCATGAGGGCGCGGCCCATGACGAGCATCTGGAGCTCGCCGCCGCTGCAGTACCCGGCCAGGGTCTTCCTGCGCTTGGTAAGCGCCGGGAAATAGTCGTAGACCATTTCCAGGTCTTTTTTGTACGGCCTGGTCCACCGGGTGGCGGTGCCCACCTTGAGGTTTTCCTCGATGGTGAGGTACTTGAAGGGCTGCCTGCCTTCGAGCACCTGGATGATCCCCTTGCGCGTGATCTCCTCGGGCGAGGAATTCTGGATGTAGGCGCCGTCGAAGAAGATGGACCCGTCCGTCACCTTGCCGTTCTCCGGCTTGAGCAGACCCGAGATCGCCTTGAGCGTGGTGGTTTTGCCCGCGCCGTTGCTGCCGAGCAGGGAGACGATCCGGTGCTTCTCCACGGTCAGCGATACCCCCTTGAGCACCTGGATCACGTCGGAGTAGACCACGCTGATGTTGTTGAGCTGCAGGAAGATTTCGCTGTTGTTATCGGTCATGAGTCCCCTCCATCAGTAGGAAAAAGGCCAGAGCCTGAAGTTCGAGCGCACGATCCGCCAGATCTCGGCGAGGCCCTTGGGCTCGAATAGGATGAAGAGCACGATGGCCAGGCCAAAAGCCAGCTCCCTGAGCGAGGCCATGTTGAGTCCGAAACCGCTTGCCATTCCCATGCCCATGAAGATGTCAGTGAGCCAGCGCAGTATCTCGTTGAGCCCGGTGATGAAGATCGCCCCGAAGATGGAGCCGGGAATGCTGGCGAGCCCTCCGATGATGACCATGGCAATGTATTCTACGGAAAGACTCAAGGTGAAGGGCTCCGAGGTGATGCTGATCATGTAGAACGCCCAGATGGCGCCTGCGAACCCGGCATAGAACGAGCTGATCCCGAAGGAGAGGAGCTTGTAGGGGAAGATGGGGATCCCCATGCCCTCGGCGGCCCGGTCGTTGTCACGGATGGCGATGAACGCTCTGCCGAAGCGGGTGCGCATGAGATTCTTCGTCATCCAGGTCACGAGCACCAGGCAGACGAAGATCACGTAGAAAAACGGGCGATCGCCGTCGATGACCAGCCCGAAGATCGTAGCCTCAGGCAGGACAATGCCCATGGTCCCCTGGGTGAGCGACTCCCAGTGGACGAGGATGTATTCGATGATGAACTGGCCGGCCAGGGTGGCGATGGTGAGGTAGAGCCCCTTGAGCCTCCCCGACGGGATGCCGAAGACCATGCCCGTCAGTGCGGTCACGATACCGGCAGCAGGCACGCAGACCCAGAAGGGCAACCCAAGCCGGGTGGCGAGGATGGCCGCGGCATAGGCGCCCACCCCGAAGAAGGCCCCATGACCCAGCGAGATAAGCCCGGTGTAGCCGATGAGGATGTTCAGGCCCAAGGCCGCGATGGCCGCGATCCCGATCATGTTGCACACATAGAGAAAGTACGGGCTGCTGACAAAGGGCAGCACGCCAAAGAGCAGAATGAGGCCCGCCATGAGAGAGAGTCGTCCGAAGTCGGTCTCGAAGATGGTTATCTCCTGCGCGTACGACTCCTTGAAGTTGCCGCAGGGATGGAAACTGAGCCTTCGCATGATCCCTTCTCCTATACCCGCTCGATCTCCACGAGCCCGAAGAGCCCGTAGGGCTTGATGAGCAGGATGCACACGAGCACTGCATAGGGCACCACGTCGCGCAGCGAGGGCGAGATGTACCCGCAGGTGAAGGTCTCGAGCAGGCCGATGATGATCCCGCCGATAATGGCTCCGCCGATGCTGTCGAGGCCGCCCAGGATCACCACGGGGAAGACCTTGAGCCCGATGGCGCTGATCTCGTGCACGTTGATGCCGTTGATCACCCCCAGCACGATCCCGCTCATGCCCGCCACCATGGCCGCGATGGCCCATGAGAGCGCGAAGACCTTCTTCACGTGGACGCCCAGCGACAGGGCCGCGGTCTGGTTGTCGGCCACCGAGCGCATGAAGATCCCCTGGGGCGAAAACTTGAAGAAGAGCCCGAAGAGCACGAGGAAGACGATGCCGATGAACGACGAGGCCACATACACCGGCGGGATGAGGACATTCCCAAACTGCAATCCCAGGCCTGCGGGCAGGAACTCGGGGTAGGTGTGGAGGTTGCCGCCGAAGAAGAAGAGCAGGAGCCCCTTGAAGATGGATGCCAGCCCCACCGTGAGCATGATCACGAAGATCAGGGACTCACCGATCAACGGCCGCAAGAACAGGCGCTCGACTGCAAACCCCAGCACAAAACTCCCGGCGAGCGTGATGAGAAAGGCCAGATAGACAGGGAGCCCGGCCCAGGTGGTGAGCACCAGGAAGAGAAAGGCCCCCATGGCGAGCAGCTCTCCGTGGGCGAAGTTGAGCACGCTCGATGACTTGAAGATCATCACGAACCCCATGGCCGAGAGCCCGTAGAGCAGCCCGATACTGAGCCCGTTCACCAGCAGTTGTATGAAAAAATCCATCCCTTACTCCTTCGTTGATCAAGATAACCTTGGCATTCCTGCCCAAGGGGTCTTCTCTTTTTTTCTCCCCTTTCCGCAAGGGACAAGGAGAGGATCGAACAATGCATTCACTCTCCCCTCAAGCCGATGCAGGCTTCCCTGCGGAAGATGGATATCGCCGTGTCGCCATCACTCCACGTTGATGACCCTGACCGTGGTCCGGATCATGCCTATCTGCCCGTCTCGGTAGCGCACCTTTCCCTCCACCTCCGCCTCGTTCCTGCCATCGTACATGGCCTCGATCATGGGGAGGTAGAGCCCGTAGATAAACCTCCTCCTCACCTTTCCCGTGCGGGTGAGTTCCTCGTCGTCCGCATCCAGGAGCTTGTAGAGGAGGATGAATTTTCTGATCTTCATGGGCTGAGGCAGCTGCGTGTTCACCTGCCGCACCTCCCCAAGGATGAGCTCTTCGACCCGGGGCTGCTGGGAGAGGTCGGTATAGGTGGTGTAGGGGATCATACGCTCCTCCGCCCAGTTGCCCACGTTGCCCATATCGATGTTGATGAGCGCCGTGATGAACGGGCGGCCCTCGCCGAAGATGACGGCCTCCTTGATAAAGAGCGAGAACTTGAGCCTGGTCTCGATGAAGTCGGGCGAAAAGGCATTACCGTGCTTGTCCCGGATGATGTCCTGCTTGCGGCCGATGATGACAAGGTGCCCGTCGTCGTCGAGATAGCCTGCGTCGCCGGTGCGGAGCCAGCCCTGTTCGAATGATGCCCGGGTGGCGTCGTAATCGTCGTGATACCCGGCAAAAACCGTATCGCTCGAAACCAGGACCTCCTGGTCCTCGGAAATCCTTACCATGGTACCCGGAAGGGGCTTGCCCACGGTCTCGAGCTTGACCTCGTCATCGGGCTGCACCTGGAAGATGCCGCAGGTCTCGGTGAGTCCGTAGCACTGCTTGAGGTTCAAGCCCACGGCCCGGAAAAACCGGATGACGTCAGGGCTGATGGGGTGTCCGCCGGTATAGGCGCTGACGAAGCGGGAGCAGCCCACCCGGTCGAGCAGCGGCCTGAAGACCGCCAGAGACGCCCATGCATTGAGCATCTTCAGCCAGAAAGGCACAGGCCTCCGTTCAGCCTCGCACTTCACCACGGCGGTGCCGATCTTCTCGGCCAGGGAGAAGAAGGCCCGGTTGACGAACCCGGCGTCGCCGATCTTCACCCTGATCTTCGAAGCCAGGTCTTCCCAGAACCTTGACGAGGTGATGAGCACTGAGGGGCCTATTTCTCGGAAATCCTGCTGTATGGTTTCCACGGTTTCGGGAAAGTTCATGGTCATGCCGCCTGCGAGCGTCACCCCAACACCCCACATCTGGTCCACGATCCAGGCGGGCGGGCTCATGGACATCCAGTTCGACCCCACGCCTATGGGTACCGAGGAGAGCCACTGGCGCGCCATGGCGGTGAAGTTGCGGTGGGTGAGCATGGCGAGCTTCGATACCCCGGTGGTGCCGGAGGTCATGATCATGAGCGCGGTCTCAACGGCCCTTCCCTTGCCGAGCTCCTGCTCGAAGAGGCCCGGGTGTTTCCGCCCGTGTTCTTCCCCGAGCTCCAGGAGCTCGCGAAAGCTCATCAGCAAAGGGTTGTCCCGGTAGGGCCCCATGCCCGTGGGGTCGATGTAGACGATGGTGCGCAGGAAAGGGAGCTTGTCGATCTGTTCAAGGAGCTTGTCCACCTGCTCCTGGTCCTGAGCCACCACGAGAGGGGAGCGGACCCGGATGAGGGCCTGAACGAGCTCGCTTGCGACCGCCGAGGTGAAGAGATTGAGCGACACGCCACCGAAGGCCTGGGCACCGAGCTCGCTGAAGAGCCACTCGGGATGGTTGTCCATGATGATCGCCACGATGTCGTTGCGTTTGATCCCCAGCGCCATCATGGCGAGCGCGGTTTTTTTTACGTAAGTGAAGTAGTCATTCCACGTGTAGCGCTGCCAGATCCCGTAGGCCTTTTCCCGCAGAGCCACGTGCCTGTCTCCGAGCCTTTCGGCCTGCATGGCCAGGACCTGCGGGAGGGTGAGGTGTGCAAACACATCCAGAGGAGTGTCTGCGGTCTGCTCGCGATTATTCGTTGCCTGCATCCACCGCCCCTCTCATTCCAGTCTCATCGTCCACGTTCAAGTCTGTGGACTCTCCGAGGTATGCCTTGATCACCTCAGGGTGGTCCTGAATCTCCTCAGGCGGCCCCTCGGCGAGCTTCTCTCCGAAGTTCAGGACCACAATACGCTTGGATATGCTCATCACAATGGACATGTCGTGCTCCACCAGGATCATGGTCTGTCCCCACGAGCCGTTCAGCTCCAAGAGAAAGCGCACCATGTCTTCCTTTTCTTCCAGGGTCATGCCCGCGAACGGCTCGTCCAGCACCAGGAGCTTGGGCTCCAGCGCCAGGGCCCTGCCCAGCTCCACGCGTTTGCGCATGCCGTAGGGCAGCGAACCCACGAGCTCTTTACGCACAGACTGGATCTCGAGGAAATCGATGATCTCTTCCAGAATCCGGTGGTGGCGGATCTCCTCCCTTCTGACCGAGGGAGCGAACAGCGCTGCCGGGACGAAGCCGTAGCCGCAGTGGATGTGGCGGGCCAGGAGCAGGTTGTCGAGCACGCTCATGCCCGGGAAGAGCTCGATGTTCTGAAAAGTCCTGCCGATCCCCATGCGAGTGAGCTCGTGGGCAGGGAGCCTGGTAATGTTTGTGCCGCCGAAGACGATGTCTCCGGACGTGGGGCGGTAGAAACCGGTGATGCAGTTCATGAGGCTCGTCTTGCCGGCCCCGTTGGGGCCGATGACCGCCACGAGCTCGCCGGCGGCGACATCGAGGGTCACGCCGCTCAAGGCGCGGATGCCGCCGAAGCTCAAGGAGAGGGAGCGCACCTGAAGGTCGGCGCGCCTGCCCTCCATGTTTTCGTTGCTGAATATGCTCGGTTGTCCCCGAAAAGCCCTCATAGAGTGTGTCCTTATTTGAGAATCTGGATCTTATCCTTGCCCGGGACGAAGAAGTTGGTGAGCGGGACGTAGGACCCGTCTTCCCCGACCTGCACAATCCGCGCGGTAAACGAGGCGCCGTGGTCGTCTTTCGTGTAGGTGATGTTTGGAACCAGGCCGCCGAAATCCTCATCGACAAACGACTCCAGAGCCTGGTTGATGGTCTCGGGCGTGATCTTTCCGAATTTCTCGCCGGCCCTGATGAACGCGCGCTCCATGATCATGGCCACCACCACCCCTTCCCAGTATGCGGTGTCGAAGGAATCCACGGTCTTATATCGGTCCCAGAGGTCCATGATGATCTTGACGCCCGGGGTCCCGTCCACGGGAAGACCTCCCGGGAATTGCATTTTCAGCCGGTCCCGTATGAGCCCCTTGCCCATCTTGAAGAAGTCGGGGTCTGTCGAGGTCCAGGTGCCCAGGAACATGGGATCATAGTTGATCCTGTCCGCGCTCTTGAACGCGGAGATGATGGCCGCAGGCAGGAGCTGTATGAAGACATACTCGGCCCCTTTCTCCTTGAGCCGCATAAGCTCGGTGGTGACGTCCACGGTCTTGGGCGGGAACTCTTCGATGGCCACGAGATCGATACCTTTTTCCTTGGCATATTCGATGCTGGGCTTATGGATGGAGCGGCCGTAGGCATTGTTGTAGGTGAGGAGTCCTACCTTCGGCGGCTCGCTGCCCTTGTGGACCTCCTTCACGTATTCCAGGATCGCGTAGCAGTCGAGCCGGTAGCTGCCGAAGGGAAGGTACATGAAATCGATGGGCGGCTCGAGAATCTCCCACGCCGTTGAATAGTTGATTGCGGGTATCCCGTAGCGCTTGATGATGGGCTTGGCGTTGAGCCCCTCGCCCGCGCTCCAGGTTGCGATCATGTCCACCTTGTCCTGCTGGGCGAACTTCCTCACCGCCGAGACCCCCTCGGGCACTTTGTAGGCGGTGTCCACGAGAATCAGCTCGATCTGTCTGCCGGCCACGCCCCCCTTGACCTCGTTGACATACCGGAAATAGTCCTGATGCCCCTTCGCGTGATACTGCCCCCATGTGGACGCAGGACCTGTCAGATTCATCGCGGCCCCCACCTTGATGTTCTCCGCAGATGCCGAGGCAATGAATGCCCCGCAGAGAATTCCCATCACCATCACTGAAACCATCAGAAACCCGAAAACCTTTCTCATGCCATGATCCCCCTTGTCTATTGTGCTGCTCATGCACCCATGCTTAAGGCACTGTGCATAAAAAAAGGCCGCGGGTAGATCCATCGGGTCTACCCGCGGCCTTTTTTGACTAGCTCTCCTCTGCTCAGTGAAAAAAAGCTTTCAGCAGGTAGACCTAACCAAAAAAGAAAAAGAAGCTGGAGCTGGTTGTAAGTAAAATATAGCTTGTCATGGAAATAGGTAGATAAAGAAAATGGTGAGGCAAAGTCAAGTAAAAATTGGGCTATAATGCATATCATACCGCAGACCCGGCCGGGTGAAGAGAAGGGGAGGATGATTTCATACTGAGAAAACAATCTGTTGCTGCACATATCCTCCTTAAGGTTATTCCCGAGAGGAAACGGTGAGGCGCTCTGCCGGGAGACGGGTAAACAGAAGACCGGGGGAGAAATACCTCCCCCTAGCCCGGCACAGAAGGGATCGACGGGATGAAAAAATTTCATGCAACAGGGAAAAAGTTTGCATTTCTTGCGTCTCCGGGATGGCGGCGGGTTTCCAACACGATATGATTTCTGGCAGTTATGGTTTGCACGTATATTGCATTTTATCTGGGTGGCTTTCTGTGCACATGTTTCATGTGAGCGAGTGAATTGAATGCAAAGATGAGGGGGCCCTTCATGGAGACATTGCTTCTGCGCGGGGTGATAATACTCTGTCTTGCCCTTGTTCCCGCCTGTTCGTACTTTGAAGACGACGATGACGATGATGTGGTTGCCGCCGAGCAGGTCATCGTGTGGTCATCGGCCGATGCGGGAGGATGGCACAATCTCGGCCTGAAATCAGACGGAACCCTCTGGGCGTGGGGTGATAACAACCAGGGCCAGCTCGGGCTGGGTGACTGGAGGGAACGCTTTGCCCCCGAGCGGGTGGGCGCCGATGCCGACTGGGTATCCGTCAGCGCAGGCGGGCTGCACAGCCTGGCGCTCAGGGCGAATGGCACACTCTGGGCCTGGGGGTGCAACCTGTCCGGTCAGCTCGGAACGGGCAACTTCTGGCAAATCAGGTCCCTGCCCGCCCAGACGCACATTGCAGGAACCGATTGGGTAGCCGCAAGCGCCGGTGAACTCCACAGCCTCGGTCTGAAGACAGACGGCACTCTGTGGGCGTGCGGCAACAATGAAAGGGGCCAGCTCGGAGACGGTACAGCGCAGAACAGATCGAGGTTCACGCAAGTGGGCGCCGACACGGATTGGGTGGCCGTGAGCGCGGGGGGTATGCACACCCTGGCGCTCAAGGCCGATGGCACGCTGTGGGCGTGGGGCGACAATCGCAGAGGCCAGCTGGGCTTCGATGGGTCCGAGGCGGTCTATCTGCCGGGCAAGGTCACGGATGAGACCGACTGGAAGGCCATCAGCGCGGGGAGAGAGCACAGCCTGGCCCTCAAGACCGACGGCACGCTCTGGGCCTGGGGGGCAAACAACTGGGGCCAGCTCGGAGACGGGACCGGGGCAGACAGGAGCACGCCTGCACCGGTGAATGAAGAGACCGACTGGACGGCCGTAAGCGCGGGGAGGGACCACAGCCTGGCCCTCAAGACCGATGGCACGCTTTGGGCCTGGGGAGCGAACAGCTGGGGTCAGCTCGGAAACGGCACCTTTGAAGGCAGCAGTGTACCGGTGCTTGTCGACAGTAGTCTTGCGTGGACCCTGGTCAGCGCCGGCGGAGCCCATTCCCTGGGAATCATTTCCGAGGGGGCGCTGTTTGCCTGGGGAGCGAACAGCGAGGGTCAGCTCGGAGACGGCACCGATATCACGAGGAGCATCCCGGTCATCTCAGGTGAAATTGTAGCGGAAGAGGAGGAGGGATCGGAAGAGGCTGAAGCTCCGGCCCAATAGCAGCCCAAAGCGGGCCCGGCAGCGGTTGAGCCCTCCTTCGCAACCGTTTTCTTGAGGATTTTGGAAGCGGGGCGCATCCCGCTTAAGCGTTTAGCTTGAAGCAGCCAGTAGATCTTTGGTATCTTTACCCGATACCTCCATATCGAAGATGAGGTATCGGCGGGCCATCCATTCTTCGCTCGTTTCCATGGCGATCACCAGCCTGAGGCAGGATTCAAAAATGACAACATCAATGCCTTCTCATTCCTATGGTACCGGTCGAAGAGCTCGGTCTTAAAACCGGCCTTCCCGGTTCTTGGGCACCACCTGCTCCATCCTGCCAAGCCGGGTCATCAACGCCCGTGGCTTGTACCCGTTGCAATATCCCCGTCGATCCTGGGTCCTCTCATGGGACTCGGCATTCAGAAATGACCTCAGCTCCTCTTCCAGTATCCGCTGAATTGCCGATCCCATCACCTTGCGCAACCCGCCGTCTCCCTGCCCGGTGGCCTCTTGCCAAATCCCCAACACATCCTTATCATCCATCCTGCGAGCCATTTGCTCCTCCTTCAAAAACACTTGTTTAGCCACTTCGCTTTATCAGAGTCACTCTTGGCTCGTTTTACGTTTTCCAGAATTATAAAGACTTAACCTAGATTTTTTCCAATAAATATCCCATCGATCGTTGTCGATAATGAAATGGTGAGCAACCAATTATTGTTTCTTTTATGCTAGGAGATCTTTATGACAGACGTGAAAGACATTTTCGAAAGCGATAACAAGTTGTTTTCCCTTATCAAAACAGCCATTGAGCGTGAGGTGGCATCTCAGGAGATGTACAAAGAAGCACTGGCGTATTGCCATGATCCCTTGCTGCAAAAGGTGCTTGAAAGATTATTCAAAGAAGAGACACTCCATGAGAAACGACTCTTAAAAATGTACAGCCGCCTTCGCCAGAAATATGAGGCTGATGGAAGGCCACTAGCAGAAAAGAAAAAATAGAGGGATTACCTTTCCTGACCCGGCACCTGTTGCCGCGAACGGTATACGGCTCCATGCCGGGATCCCGCTTTCAGTGATTTGGTTTGCCCGATCAGTAAAGTTGTCGGTGTCCATCGAGAGGAGTAGGTATGCAGCGCAGTATAACAGTGAACTTAGGAAATCTGGTCTTATCGCTTTCAGATGCCATGGATCTGGCCAGCCCCGCGCTCATTCATCACCAGCAAAGGGTTGCCTTTGTTACCTGGGAAATGGCAAAGGCAGCAAAAATCTCAAATGAAAGGCTCGAGAGGAGTTTCATCGCAGCTCTGCTTCATGACATCGGAGCGCTAACCCTGGAAGATAAAATCGCCTTGCGGCTCTCTGAGACAGATAATACTGAGGAGCATTGTGTTCGTGGCGGGCTCTTGATCGATCGAGTTCCCTGGTTTAAGAATTCTGCAAGGATTATAGGCACTCACCACACACAATGGCAGGAGTGGAATGATTCTATTGAAAACCCTATTGTTTTCGACTCACAGATCGTGTCCCTTTCAGACTTTCTGGAAAGGTTGGTTGACAGAGATCAGTACATCCTTTTCCAGAATGAGAGGATAGTCGAAGAGATCAGATCCAACACACGATCTCTATTCCATCCCATGATCGTGGATCTCTTCTTGTCGGTATGCAACCGTGAGGAATTCTGGCTGGATCTGGTTTCCCCCAGACTGTACTCGATCCTGCTCAATGAAGGTCCCTTCAGGAAGATCGAGATCAGCCTCGATGACATAGCTCTTATCTCCGAGCTTTTCAGGGACATCATAGACTTCAGGTCGCACTTCACAGCAACCCATTCTTCCGGTGTCGCGGCTTCCGCATCCATACTGGCAAAGATCTTCGGATTGACCGACATGGAAATAAGGCTCATGGAGGTCGCAGGCAATCTTCACGACTTGGGGAAACTTGCTGTGCCCAACAGCATTCTTGAGAAGCCCGGCAAGCTGACAAAAGAAGAAATGGCGGTCATTAAATCGCACACCTACTATACATACTTCATTATCAATACCATCGGCGGTTTGCAGAGTATTGCAGAATGGGCAGCCTATCACCATGAGAGGCTCGATGGCACCGGTTATCCTTTCCATTGCGCTGCAGGAGAGCTTAGCACGGGGTCGAGAATCATGATGGTTGCCGACATCTTTACTGCACTGGCAGAAGACAGACCCTACAGAAATGGCATGTCAAGGAAAGAAGTCATGGAAATCATCGGACAGCTCTCCAGAAGGCAATCCTTGGATACGAGGATAGTTGATCTTCTCTTTGATAACTATGAAGAAGTATATTCCTGTATGGCTGAGAAGCAAAATTGCGCACGGGAATTCTATGAGAAGCAGTCTGCATTATGCGAAAGGCTATGCCGATAAAGGCTGAGACGTGGTGTCAACGAAATGGATCGTCCAATTGATGATCTTGCGATGGTCTTCTGCCGGTCGTCCTGTTTCGTTCCCGGCCGTCACAAAGAACGATGCAGCCGTCAGATTACCGAGGGGATGGATTCGTAGTGGGCCATTCTCTGGCTCTCGGGCAATGCGAGGAATGCGTCGATGATCCCGAGCATCCGGTCTTTTTCGGCGTTGAGCCTGCCGAAGACCGGCAGATAGTTGTTCGCGTGGTCGCAGGCAAAGGTTGAGCCTTCGGCATCGAGGCCCTCGAGCAGATGTTTGAGCTCCAGCACGGTGCCCTCGGGCGTCTGCTCCCGGAAATCCCCGGTCTTCAGCTTTTCCGAGAGCCGGGACAGAGGGTGGATATAGAGCCTCCTGATCCGGATAAAGTGGGGCTTCACCTCGTTGAGCACCTTGACCGACTCCGCGACGTGCTCCTTCCAGAGATCCTGCCCGCCCAGGCCCAGGAGAAAATAGAAGCTGAGCTCCATGCCGGCTGCCATGACCTTCTTTCCTGCATCGATGAGCTGCCTCTGGCTGGTGCCCTTTTTCTGGAACCTCAAGACCTGGTCGCTGCCGCTCTCGAACCCCACGTGCACCCGGTTCAGACCTGCCTGAGAGATGGCGGATAGCTCCTCAGGAGATTTCTTTGCCAGGCTCGAGGCCCTGCCGTAGGAGGTGACACGCTTCAGGCGGGGGAACTTGAGCCTGAGGTGCTGCAGCACCTCTACCAGAAACGAGGCATCGAGGTTCAGGGGATCGGCGTCCCCCAGAAAGGCGGTGGAGAAGATATCGCCATACCTCTCGGAAAGGGCGTCGATGTCCTTCAGAACCTCTTCAAGGCCCCGCTGAGAGTGGGGCACACCGAAGAGGTCGTAGATGCCGCAGAAGACGCAGCGGTTCCAGTGACAGCCTCGGACGACCCTGACCAGCAGGCTCTTTGCCTCGCTCGGCGGTCGGATAACCAGTTGTTCGGGAACATGCATGATTACTTTATAGGGAGAATCTCCTGTACGGTCAAGGAGGTGCACGGCGCCTGCGCCGGGAATGACTCCTGCGCAGTTCCTGCCGGATCTCCGGCGGCTTGGGGGCACGCAGCCGATGCCCTTAAGTCCAAAATATCATCTTAAGGACGGCTCTCCACCAAAAAGAGAAGTGAGCAAAGGAGGGATTTTCCCGTTTCAGGATTCAGGAGCCGGCGTATGCGGCCACGCTGTGGGGCACCGCCTGTAAAGATCCCGCAAGAAGAGTCGTGTTCCCGGATCAGCCGACCATCCCGGGAGGGGACCATTCGATGGGCTTGCCCATCAACTTCTCGGCAACAGCCTTGTACTTTTCGTGGACCATCCTCCTGTCGAACTCCTGGAACTCTCGCATCATTTCGTCCAGCTCTTCCTTGCTGAAGTAGTCCATGGACTGGAAGAAGAAATCCTTGTCTTCCTTGCGGATGTGCTCCGGGTAGAACAGGGCCAGAGACTTAAGGTGTGCGGTAATCTCCTCCACCGTATCCTGGCCTTCAAGATATCTCTCGGTTGCGGCCACGAGCTTCTTCACCATGTCCCGTGCTTGAATGTGCTCGTTGATGAGCTCTACCATGATCTTCCGGTGCTCGGGCAGCATGTCTTTGTTCTCGAGTTTCTTAAAGAGGATGTCCTCCTCCTTGCCGTGGTGTGTGCGGTCGGCATAAGTCCTGATGAAATCGACCGCGGTCTGGATGAAGGCCGTATCAACCCGGTTTGTCTGCCCGATCCCGGCGATCAGACCGGGAAAAAGGCCGATGACCCGTTCTATGAGCCGGTGCTCCCACATCAAAATTCCAACTGGTTTCATACGGTAATCCTCCTTTTTTCTCCTGACATCTATTATGGTAAGATTTTGGGGGCTTTCGTCAAGGCCGGTGATGCCCGATGGTCTGGAAAAGAGACCTGCCGAGATAAGGGAAGATTTCTCTGTTGATGTAGAGATAATATTATACTACAGAAGACGGTGCCAGTTACGAGCGGGAAGGCCCCGCCCTTTTTCGAGAAAACCGGGGCCGGTCACGCAATCAAATCATTACCGGCAAGGAGGAATACATGGCAACAGAGAATCTCGAGCAGTCGCTTGTGCTCATCAAGCCCGATGCGCTGAAGAATTCGCTGACCGGATACATACTCTCGCAGTTCTCGGAATTCCACACCGGACTTCGTTTCGCGGCCTTGAAGGTGGTTTCGGTGAACCTCGTTCTGGCAGAGGAGCACTATGCCGAGCATAAGGGCAAGTTTTTCTACCCTCCTCTTCTCGACTATATCCGGGGATATCTCCACTACCCCGATGAACCACGGAAACGCAGGGTAATCGCCATCGTCTACCAAGGCCCCGGCGCCATCAAAAAGATCCGGGACATCTGCGGCCCCACCAATCCCCACGACGCCCGTGTACAGCGGCCCGGGTGTATTCGCGCGCTGGGCACGGTGGTGCCGGTCAAGGACGAAGATGGGAAGATCGTCGGGGACCGGGTCGACAACCTTATCCATGCATCCGCCAATCCCGGGGACGCCGAACGCGAGATAAAGCTCTGGTTCAAGCCTACGGATATTCCGGGGATCATGCGGCAGTATCCCACGGAGATCAACGAAGAGCACTATTACTACAAGGACAATACCGTCTATGCCGAGCACCAGCCGGGGAGCTTCTGCTTCATATCTCCCGGAGACCTGGTTTGGAAATCCGACCTCGAAGCGCTCAGGCTGATCGTTGCGGGCAAAGAGGCCCCATTGACGGTCAATGCCGTGGTGGCGAAGTATCTCATCAACAAGGAGAGCGAGAGCCTGTAGCGGCTGGAACGTTTTTTCACTGCCGGCTAAAAAGAGAAAATCCTTTCTTTACACACGAAAAGGTTTTCAGATAAGGGAATCCATGAAGGTCTGTTATGAGACCATCGGCGAGATGCATTGCGAGGTGAAAGATCCCGCGATCGCGCCCCGTTTTTACACCGCGTCCACGGTCAAGGGGGTCATTGAGATCTACGAGCCCTTCCTGGAAGGGCTGGACTCACTCGAAGAGTACGAGCAGATCGTGGTCCTCTTCCACTTCCACCTGTCCGAAGGCTATGTGCTGAAGCAGAAGAGTCCCACGGGCAGGACAAAGGGCGTGTTCAGCCTGTGCTCACCCATGAGGCCCAATGCCATCGGCATGTCTGTTCTGAAGCTCGTGAAGGTCGAGCCACCGTTTCTGCATGTAGAGCACGTGGATCTCGTAGACGGCACTCCGATCCTGGACATCAAGCCCTTCAAGCCGCCGGAAGGATGCTGACAAGGCATCCGCACACACTGATGCTCCAACAAGGATTGAATTTTTCAAGCCAATATGATTAGTACTTCGAAGACAGCTCGGGGGTGTTGAGGTGATATACGAAATTCTTCTCGCAACGCTCGGGGGCTTAGGCCTCTTCCTCTTCGGGATGCATCTGATGTCGGATGCGCTCCAGAAGATCGCCGGCTCCGGTCTGCGTCGCATACTGGAGAAGCTCACCACGAACAGGGTCGTAGCGGTCCTTGCCGGGACGGCCATCACTGCCATCATTCAGAGCTCCAGCGCCACCACGGTGATGACCGTGGGCCTGGTAAACGCCGGGCTCATGAGCTTGCAACAGGCCCTCGGCATCATACTGGGCGCCAATATCGGTACCACGGTGACGGCCCAGATCGTCGCCTTCAAGCTCACTGATATCGCGCTGCCCCTGGTGGGTATCGGCACATTCATGAAGATCCTGAGCAAGCGGGAGAAGGTCCGCTACTGGGGCGATTTTCTCCTGGGATTCGGCCTGCTCTTCTACGGCATGCTCGTCATGCAGGGCGGGGTCATGCCCCTGAGGGATGCCCCGTGGGTCTGCGACATCTTTGTCCATTTTTCCACGATTCCTGTCCTGGGTGTTCTGGTGGGAGCCTTTATGACCATGATCTTCCAGAGCAGCTCGGCCACCGTGGGTCTGGTCATCGCCCTGGCAACCACGGGGGTGGTGGACTTCCCGGGGGCGGCGGCCCTGGTTCTGGGAGAAAACATCGGGACCACCATCACGGCGAACCTGGCGGCTATCGGCACGAATGTCTCGGCAAAGAGGGTTGCCCGGGCCCACTTCATCTTCAACTTTTTCGGGGTCTGCGTTATGCTCCTCATCTTCCCCTATTTCGTACAGTTCGTCGATTATCTCACTCCCGGCGACCCGATGCAGATGGCTGAGGCCGGTGCCTTACCCTATGCCGCCAGACACGTGGCCAATATGCACACCCTCTTCAACGTGACCAACTGCATGCTCTTCCTGCCCATCATGGGGGTGCTCGGGTGGGTCGCCTCGCTCATCACTCCAGGCGAGGAAAAGCCCAGAGTCTTCCGGCTGGAAACACTCGTACCCACCATTTTCGAGACTCCATCGTTCGCGCTGGACGAGGCGCGCCAGGAGCTCGACTACATGGGCAATGAAGTGTTCAAGATGCTCTCGGCAGCGGAGAAGCCCCTGCTGGAAAACAAGGAAACAGAAAAATTCCTGGAGGAGATCGACAAGACCGAGAATATCGTCGACTCGCTCCAGAAAGAGATCAACACCTATCTCACCGAGCTCTCGCGCAACTCCATCACCGAAAAACAGTCTCGCGAGGTCTTTTCCATGCTCCAGATCGTGAGCAACCTCGAGAGGATCGGGGACCACTGCGAGAGCATCGGGAAGCTCTGCAAGAGGCGAAACGAGTTCAACCTCGATTTTTCGGAAGAGGGCAGAAAAGAGCTCTCGCTGATCTATCACCACACACAGATGTTCTTGAAGACCGTGGTCGACGCCATCACGGATACCCCGGATGATCTCATGGAGCAGGTCCAGAGCTTTGAGCCCAAGCTCAACGCAATGCGCTGGGAGATGAGAATAAAGCACATGGAGCGCCTCAAGACCGCCAAGTGCCATGCAGATGCCGGGCTCATATTCATCGATATCCTGACCAGCTTTGAAAAAATCGGCGACCATGCGTATAATATCGCCGAGTCACTATCAGGATTAACCCTTGGAGGATCCCGTGAATTACGATATGCCGCTGTATAGACCGCCGTCCGAGGGGCGGTCGCTGATATTCCAGATCACGCTCGGCTGTTCATGGAACAAGTGTCTGTTCTGCGGTATGTACAAGGGCAAGCGGTATCAGGTGCGGCCCTGGGAAGAGATCGAAAAGGACATCATCGAGATGTCCTGGATTGTGCCCGACACCCGGAAGGTTTTTCTCGCCGACGGCGACCCCTTGGGTGTGGACACCGGTTTTCTCCTCAGGGTGCTGGATCTCATCAACAAGAGGTTTCCCCGCCTGGAGCGGATCAGCACCTACGCAGGCCCCACCAACCTCATGGAGAAGAGCCTCGAAGAGCTGAAGCAGCTAAAGGAGCGCAAGCTCGACGTCCTGTATCTCGGCATCGAGACGGGCAACGACGCCTTGCTGAAAAAGGTCTGCAAGGGCGCCACGGCCGACGAGATCATCGAGGGGTGCAGAAAGGCCATCGATGCGGGCCTGCGCATGTCCACCTTTATCATCTTAGGCCTGGGAGGCGTTGAGGGGAGCTTCGAGCACGCCAAGGATTCGGCCCGCGTAGCCAATGCCATCGATCCCCATTTCCTGGCCTGCCTCACCCTCATGCTCGGGCAGTATGAGGAGATCTACGAGAAGAAGCTCATGGGGGGCAACTTCAAGCTGATCGACCGGACGCAGTCGCTCCAGGAGCTCCGGTGGTTCGTGGAAGACCTCAATGTGTCCGATTGCAAGTTCGGCACCGAGCACGCGTCCAACTATCTCCCGCTGGACGGACGTCTTCCCGAAGACAAGGACCGGATCCTGAATATCATCGACCAGGCCCTCGAGGGCGGCGGGTCCGGGATGCTCCGTCCGGAGTGGCTGCGGGGGCTCTAGCCTCTCTTTGCACAGACCTGGGGGACCAGATCTTTCCCGGATCTTCGGTCGAGCATGGGCGAAGCGCCCGCTCGACTTGTGCTGTCATGCCGCTGTTGCACCGCTCTTTTGTCCCGTAGGGCGGCAATAACGGTTCGAGAGCAGAGGTATTCCCGTTTGCCCAAAATAAAGCCTTTCCCGTTCTTCCTCCCCGCCGGAGGAAGCAGGGCGTTCCATGACCGGAATTTTTTTAAGAAAAAGTACAGCCGGCAAGCCTGGACAGTCAATCGATACAAATGGGAAAGGCCTCCAGGCAAGGCCCGGGCTCCCGGGTCTTGGCCGCCCGGTGTGCGGCCGGCGGCGAAGCCTGATTGACAGATACAGGCACAATGAGCTACCAATGGATTATTTCGGAGGAAGATTGTGGAAGTGAAAGCAATACGCGGAATGAGCGACATCCTCCCCGGCGAGGTGCCAAAGTGGAGGTTCGTGGAAGAGACCGTCAGGAAGGTCTTTAGCCTCTACGGGTTCGTAGAGCTGCGGACGCCGGTCCTGGAGCGGACGGAGCTGTTTCTCCGCGGCATCGGCAACGAAACCGATGTGGTGGAAAAACAGATGTACACCTTTACCGACAAGTCGGGCACCTCGGTGAGCCTGCGGCCGGAGGCAACCGCATCGGTGCTGCGGGCCGTCATCGAGCACGGCCTCCTTTCGGAAGACCCTATACAGAAGGTCTTCAGCATAGGGCCCATGTTCCGGTACGAGAGACCGCAGAAAGGGAGATACCGCCAGTTTCACCAGATCAACGCCGAGCGGCTTGGCGAGAGCGGGCCGTTCAGCGATGCCGAGACACTTCAGATGGCCTATGAGCTGGCTCGCGAGCTGGGCCTGAAAGGGCTGGCCATGGAGGTGAACTCCCTGGGGTGCGAGGCCTGCCGAGAGGAATTCAAAAAGGCGCTCCAGGCATTTCTGGTCAAGCAGGCTGACCGGCTCTGCGCCGACTGTGCGCGGCGTATGACCACCAACCCGCTCCGGGTTCTGGACTGTAAGGTGGTTTCCTGCAAACAGGCCGCCGAGGGCGCTCCCGTCATCGAAGACTATCTCTGCAACGAGTGCAGGGATCACTACAGCCAGGTCCTGTCTTATTTGGATAGTTTCGGCGTGCCCTATACAAAGAACCCCTCCCTGGTCAGAGGGCTCGACTACTATACCAGGACCACCTTCGAGATCACGGCCAGGGGCCTGGGCTCGCAGAATGCCATTGCCGGGGGCGGGAGATACGACAACCTCGTGAAGGTCCTGGGCGGTCCGGATACACCCGGAATCGGCTTCGCCTTCGGGATAGAGCGGGTCATCCTGCTTCTTGAAGAGAGGGAAGCCCGGGAAGAGGGGTGTTACGTGGTGGCCCAGGGAGACGAGAGGGTGAAAACCGCCGCCGCAGGTCTGCTCTCGGAGCTCCGTTCTGCAGGGATCCCGGCCCAGGCTGTTCCGGAGAAGAGTTTCAAGGCCCAGATGCGGCGTGCCGGCAAATCCGGGTACCCCTTCTGTGCGATCATCGGCCAGGACGAGCTGGAGAAATCACTGGTGACCGTCAAAGACCTGGGAACATCTTCCCAGTTTCAGGTTCCGCGCAGCGATGCGCGGGAAAAGCTGCACACACTTCTGAAGGAGAGAAAAGGAGAAAGCCGGTGAAGGCCGCCATGCATGAAATGAAGAGAACCCACTACAATGCGGAAGTCGCACATGCCCCCGAGGGCAGCACAGTGGTGCTTGCGGGATGGGTCCAGAAACGCAGAGATCTGGGAGGGCTCATCTTCATCGATCTCCGCGACCGCACCGGCATTGTCCAGGCCGTGGTCAATCCCGAGACCGACCCCCAGGCGCATGCCGCGGGCCATACGCTCAAGCCCGAGTACTGCATCGCGCTTATGGGCGAGGTGCGGATGCGGCCCGAGGGCATGCGCAATCCGGGCATGCCTACCGGGAACGTGGAAGTCGCGGTGAGACAGATCCAGGTCCTCAACGAGGCCAAGACCCCGCCCTACGTGCTGGAAGACGGCGTGGAGGCGAGCGACGCGCTGAGGCTCAAATACCGCTATCTGGACCTGCGAAGGCCCTCGCTCCAGCGCAACATCATCCTCAGGCACAAGGCAGGGGCGAGCGTGAGGAGATATCTGGACGCAAAGGGGTTCATCGACGTGGAGACCCCGGTTCTCACCAAGAGCACCCCCGAAGGGGCCAGGGACTACCTGGTGCCAAGCCGTATCTTCCCGGGAAAGTGCTATGCGCTGCCACAGTCGCCCCAGCTCTTCAAGCAGCTCCTCATGGTCGCGGGCTTCGACCGGTACTACCAGATAGTCAAGTGCTTCCGCGACGAGGACTTAAGGGCCGACCGGCAGCCCGAATTCACCCAAATCGATATCGAGATGTCGTTCGTCGGGATGGACGACATCCTGGACATCACCGAGGGCATGATCACGAATCTCTTCCAGGAGACCATCGGGGTCGAGCTGCCCAGACCTTTTCGTCGCATGACCTATGACGAGGCCATGGAGGACTATGGCACGGACAGGCCTGACACCCGCTTCGGCATGAAGCTGAAAACCATCTCCGACATCGTGGCCGGGTCCGACTTCCGGGTGTTCTCCTCCACCCTTGCGGAGGGCGGGACGGTCAAGGCCTTTGCTGTCAAGGGCCCCCACGAGTTCAGCCGGAAAGACCTCGACTCCTTCGGCGATGTGGTGGCTGACTTCGGGGCAAAGGGTGTGCTCTGGGCAAGGCTGGAAGCGGACGGCTGGAAATCGCCCCTGACCAAGTTCCTTGGGCCCGGCCAGCTCGACGCCCTGGCCGGCCGGCTCGACATGAGCCCGGGCGATCTCGCCCTGATCATCGCGGCTAAAAAAGACACGGCCAACGCGAGCCTGAGTGCCCTGAGGACCCATGTGGCGCAGCGTCTCGGCCTCATCGACCCCGATGCCTTCGCCGCCCTGTGGGTCACCGATTTCCCGCTGCTCCAGTGGAGCGAGGAGGACAAACGGCTGGTCTCGGTCCACCACCCGTTCACCGCGCCTGTGGCGGAAGACCTCCCGCTGCTCCAGAGCGACCCCGGGAAGGTGCGGTCCCAGGCCTATGACATGGTGATCAACGGCTCTGAGGTGGGAGGCGGAAGCATCCGTATCCACACCCCCGAGGTCCAGAAGAAGGTCTTTGAGGCCATCGGGCTCAGCGAAGAAGAGGCGAGGACCAAGTTCGGGTTCCTGCTGGATGCTCTGCAGTACGGTGCTCCCCCTCACGGCGGCATTGCCTTCGGATTCGACCGGCTCATCATGATTCTCACCCGCGCTGCGAGCATCCGTGACGTCATCGCCTTTCCCAAGACCCAGAAGGCATACTGCACCATGACGGACGCCCCTTCGGAGGTGAGTCCTGCCCAGCTTGCGGAGCTCGGGCTGAAGTATCGGGAGGATGGCTGATGAAAAGACTCGGCTTTGCTTTCATAATCCTGTCGTTTCTGCTGGGGTGTGCATCGAATCCCCCGCCTGACATCACCGATGGGCCGGATACCGCGGCCCCGGGCAAGACCCCCCTCGAGCAGGGGCTCGAGAGCATGGAGGCCGGCCTGAAGGCCAAGGCCGGGGGGTATGACGAAGAAGCGCGCAACGCCTTTGTCCAGGCCAGCAGACATTTCAGGGCGGTGGACGAGCAGAGCCGTGTCATCATGCACCGCACCCTTGCAGAGCTGGGAAAGGTCGTTGAGATATCCGGGTTCGTGTATGCACCGAGAGAGGCTTTCGAGGCGCTGACCCTGTATCTGAAGATGCAGAACGCCTATCTGGACTGCGAGCCCAAGGTGCTCGCGGTCCTGGAGCAGCAGTTCAACGAAAAAGTGCTCAAGGTTCAGGAGATCACGGTCCAAGAGAAGCAGAAGCGCCTGGAGGAGCTCGGCAAGGAGATCGCACAGAAGCGCGAGGAGATCCAGAAGCAGTCGCAGACCGACATCTTCGAGGTCTACCCCACCATCTACGTGGTGAAGAAGAGCGATACCCTGCCCAGCATCGCGGCGCGGCACGAGATCTACAACGATTCGTACATGTGGCCGCTCATCTACAAGGCGAATCGCGATCAGATCAAAGATCCCAAGCTGGTCTACGTGGGGCAGGACTTGCGGATCCCCCGGGACATCACCATAGAGGAGATCATCGAGGCCCGCCGGGAGGCAGGGGCCCCGGAGCCCGAAAAGATCCCCAAGGAGGCGTACGTTCCCAGGAGGAAAAAGTAGGGTGGCCAGGTGGGACGAGGATAAGAAGCTCTTCTACTATACGCCCGGCAGGAATTACGAGACCGGGATCAAGGATACCGACCACGGCAACTTCTTCCGATCGATCTTCCCCTATACCGAGGTCCCCAAGATCGACTTCGACATGCGGCTGATCCCCATCCAGCCGGCGGACGATATCTTCATCACCGACACCACCTTCCGCGACGGGCAGCAGTCCATGACGCCCTTCAGCGTGGAGCAGATCGAGCGGCTCTTTGAGTTCCTCCACCGCATCGGTGGAGAAAGGGGGCTGATCAGGGCGTCCGAGTTCTTTCTCTACTCCCGCAAGGACCGGGCCGCCGTGGAGAAATGCCTGGCGAAGGGCTATGAGTTTCCGGAAGTGACATCCTGGATCAGGGCCAGCAAGGAAGACCTGAAGCTCGTGCGCGAGATGGGTATCCGGGAAACCGGCATGCTCACGTCGGTCTCCGACTACCACATCTTCCTGAAACTGGGCTCAAACCGGAGAAAGGTCATGGACGAGTACCTCGGGATCGTCAAGGAGGCCCTTTCCTTGGGCATTGTGCCCCGGTGCCACTTCGAAGACATCACCCGGGCCGATATCTACGGGTTCTGTGTCCCCTTTGCCCGGGAGCTCATGAGGCTGAAAGACGAGAGCGGCATCGACATCAAGATCCGGCTCTGCGATACCCTGGGCTTCGGGGTGTCGTTCCCGGGCGCGGCCCTGCCCCGGGCGGTTGACAAGCTGGTGCGCGCCATGATCGACGATGCGGGCGTGTCCTCGCACCTGCTGGAGTGGCACGGGCACAACGACTTCCACAAGGTGCTCACCAACGCGACCACGGCGTGGCTCTACGGGTGCGGCGGGGTGAACGGCGCCATCCTGGGCTTCGGCGAGCGCACCGGCAACACCCCCGTGGAGGCCATGGTCATCGAATATCTCTCTCTCAGGGGACACGACGACAGCATCGACACCAGGGCCATCACCGAGATGGCCGAGTATGTCAACGCCGAGTTCAACTTCACGATCCCCCCCAACTATCCCTTCGTGGGCGAGAACTTCAATGTCACCCGGGCAGGCATTCACGCCGACGGGCTGGTCAAGAACGAGGAGATCTACAATATCTTCGACACCCGCGCCATCCTGGGCAGACCCATCGAGATCGCCATCACCGACAAGTCCGGCAAGGCGGGCATCGCCCATTGGGTCAACCGCCACTTCAAGCTCTCCCCGCCCGATGAAGTGGACAAGCGCCATCCCGGCATCTCGCGCATCTATAAGCATGTGGTCAGGGAATATGAAGACGGCCGGATCACCTCCATGTCCGACGAGGAGCTGGAGAAGCTCACCATGCGCTTCATGCCGCAGCTCTTCCTTTCCGGGTTCGATCTCATCAAGTTCGAATCGCGCGAGTACGCGAGCCGGCTCATCGCCGAGCTCATAGACAACGCAGACATCCGCAGCATGGACCCCGCCCGGCAGGAGCCCGTGATCACGGAGTTCATCAAGGAATATCCCTTCATCCAGTTCGCCTATGTCACGGACATGAACGGCATCAAGATCACACAGAACATCACGCAGCCGGAATACCGCAGCCAGTTCAGGCACATGATGCACGAGCATGAAGATTGCTCGGACCGCGAGTGGTTCATCAAGACCATCGAGGAGGGCAAGCTCTATGTGAGCGGGGTGTGTACCTCGCGGATCACCCGCGCGCTGATCATCACCGTCTCGGCGCCCATCACCGACGATAATGATGAGATGGTGGGCGTCCTAGGGCTCGACATCCGGTTCGAGGACGTCGTGAAGGTCATCCAGAGCGTGTACGAGTCGCAGGGCATGCAGATGAGCACCCGCGATTTGCAGAAATATCAACACCTGTTGTGGGAAGAGCTCCACCGGATCACCCGGACCGGGGCGCAATAACAGCAAATGCAGAGGAGAAGGAATGGCTGAAGGCACGAAAATCACGTTTTCTCAAGGGAAGCTCCAAGTTCCCCATGATCCGGTTATCCCCTTCATCGAGGGTGACGGCACGGGTCCCGACATCTGGAAGGCATCGAAGCTCGTATTCGACGAGGCCGTGAACAAGGCCTATAAAGGCGAGAGGCATATCGTGTGGAAAGAGGTCCTGGCAGGGCAGAAGGCCTGGGACACCGTGGGCAACTACCTGCCGGACGAGACGGTTGAGGCCCTCAAGGAATACATCGTGAGCATCAAGGGCCCGCTCACCACGCCCGTGGGCGGCGGCATACGCTCGCTCAACGTGGCCCTGCGGCAGATCCTCGACCTGTTCGCCTGCGTGAGGCCCGTGAGGTATTACGAGGGGACCCCATCCCCGGTCAAAAATCCAGAGCTCGTGGACATCACGGTGTTCCGGGAAAACACGGAAGACGTCTATGCCGGAATCGAATGGCGCCAGGGCACTCAAGAGGCGGGCAGGGTCATCGATTTCCTCAACAGCACCATGGGCACCTCCATCCGCACAGACTCCGGCATCGGCATCAAGCCCATTTCCGTGACCGGCACCAGGCGTCTGGTGAAGATGGCCGTGGAATACGCCCTGGCAAACGGCAAGAAGGTCGTGACCCTGGTGCACAAGGGCAATATCATGAAGTTCACCGAGGGCGCCTTCAGGGACTGGGGGTATCAGCTGGTGAAGGGCGAGTTCGGGGATGTGGCTGTCACCGAAGACGAGCTGTGGGATGTTTACGCCGGCAAACTTCCCGAGGGGAAGATCCTCGTGAACGACCGGATCGCAGACTCCATGTTCCAGCAGGTGCTCTTGAGGCCCTCGGAGTACAGCGTGCTCGCGGTCCCGAACCTGATCGGCGACTTCATCTCCGACGCGCTGGCCGCCCAAGTGGGCGGACTCGGCATGGCGCCGGGCGCTAACATCGGCATCCCCACCGCGGTCTTCGAGGCCACCCACGGCACGGCGCCCAAGTATGCAGGCCAGGACAAGGTGAATCCCGGCTCGCTTATCCTCTCGGGCGCCATGATGTTCGACTACCTCGGCTGGAAGGATGCCGCCGACCTCATCAGAAAGGGCATCGCCCGGGCCATCTCGGACAAGCAGGTCACCTATGACCTCGAGCGCCAGATGCAAGGCGCGACCTTGCTCACGTGCTCCGGGTTCGCCCGCGCGATCGTCGAGCGCATGTGAACCCCCCTTCGTGGGATCACAGTCATGAAGTCAGGTCTCTGCATATGACATTCATGAGAAATGTCATATGCAGACGTGCCGTTGCTCGAATAGCTGTTTGAGAAATATATACTTCTTCGCAGGTATTCAGCCGACATTCCGGCATGCCTAGCGGTACGGCATCTCTGAGCGTACGTACAGTCGCACAGAAAAGAAGAGATACTAAAGACCTGATCCTTAACCTGACTCCTAACCCTGCTGTCGAGACCTGTCCCCCATCCTTGTTGAGAAAGGCGCCGGGAGGCTCATTTATAACAGTAAAGACAGATACGGATGGTGCATCTGAAGGGATGATGCGAACGGGTGGAGAATGGTGAATACCTTTGTCTTCCCGGCACCCTGCCACATCCTCCATTCCAGATCCGGCCGCGCAGCCATGCCGGCAGGAGACCGGAACGAGCGGATCATCCGGTGACCGCAGGCCGATCCGCGGCAGGAGAATCCATGTGACTGGTCGAAACCGTGGAGCGCTATCTGGGTGAGGAAGCAGGCGATCTGCTGACGTACCGGTGCATCTTCCCCGCAGACCGCCTCCACCTGCAACGGCGGCTTCCGCGATCTGCGTTTCGGCAAGAGCGATGAAAGGATGTACACGGAGCTGGCATCGGGCCATCCCATCGATCTGGCACGCTACCAGGTCATGAACTGCTTTATGGGCCGCGCCGGGCTGATCAATTCCGGCGGCGTCTCGATGGGGAAAGACGATTTCGCCGATGCCGCCAGGACTGCGGTCATCAACAAACGGGCAGGGGCATGGGGATCATCTCAGGCAGGAAGGCGTTTCAGAGGCCCATGGCGGAAGGGATCAGGCTGCTGCATCAGATACAGGACATCTATCTGAGCAGGGACATCACGATTGCGTGATGACGGGCGGCGTTTCATGGAGCGGGAAGGCCGGGGGTATCTGTTCGAGAACATCGATGCCGTCATCTTTGACATGGACGGTGTGGTGACGAGCTCTGCCCGTGCGCACGCCGCAGCCTGGAAGAAGATGTTCGATGAATATCTCAAAGAGCGTTCGCGCCGCACTCAGGAGCGATACGTGCCTTTTGACGACCACAGGGACTACCTGCGCTACATCGATGGGAAACCCCGCTACGAGGGAGTGCAGAGCTTTCTTGAGTCACGGGGCATCTCGCTTGACTTTGGAAACACGGACGACCCACCAGGAAAGGAAACCGTCTGCGGGCTCGGTAATTTGAAAAACCAATATTTCCGCAAGCACCTCCAGGAATACGGCGCAGAGCCCTACCAGTCGACCGTGGATTTTGTGCGGTTCCTGAAGGGGAGAGGTATCCGTGTCGCCGTCATATCCGCCAGCCGCAATGCACGCGCGGTCATGGAGGCAGCCGGTGTGCAGGGCCTTTTCGAAGAGGCGGTTGACGGGGTCGATTCGGCCCGGCTCGGCCTCAGGGGCAAGCCAGCGCCCGACATCTTCCTGGAGGCTGCCAGGAGGCTCAAAGTGAGCCCTGATCGGACGGCGATCGTGGAAGACGCCCTGGCCGGGGTTAAGGCAGGCAAGGAGGGAAGCTTCGCACTGGTCATCGGGATCGACCGGGGCGGCCAGGGTGAGGAGATGAAGAAAGAGGGTGCGGATATCGTGGTGACCGATCTGTCCGATCTGCACCGGGAGACGGAAATGGGCGGCTCCAGGTCCGCAGGTCTTCCCTCTGCTCTTGCGGAAAGCGGCGAGATCATCCGTACCCTGCTTAAGGGAGATCCGGCCGTATTCCTGGATTATGACGGCACCCTTACCCCCATCGTGCAGAAGCCCGCACAGGCGGTGCTCTCCGAACGAGTCCGTCAGGTCATCAAACGGCTTGTGAGGCACTGGCCCGTGGCCGTCATAAGCGGCCGCGCGCTCCAGGATGTCAGGGAAAAGGTGGGGCTGGATTCGGTCATCTATGCCGGGAGCCACGGGTTCAGCATCCAAAGGCCTGGGACGGCATCCGAAGACCGGATGTGGCAACGTTTCCTGCCGGTCTTCGACAAAGTGTATGCAGATCTGGAGAAGGCCTTGCAGAGGTTCGCAGGTGTTCATCTGGAGTTCAAGCCCTATGATATCGCCCTGCATTATCGCGGGGCTGACGAGAGGGATGTGCCTCAGATCGAGCGACGGTTCGACGAGGTGGCCGGGAAGTATCCCGAGCTGAAGAAAACCGCGGGTAAAAAAATCTTCGAGCTCCGCCCGAATGTGGACTGGGACAAAGGCAGGGCGGTTCTGCACCTTGTTGAGGGCCTTCAAGGCCCGGGGCGGCGTGTCGTCCCGCTGTACATCGGGGACGACGTCACCGATGAAGACGCCTTCCGGTCCGTTGCGAAAAGGGGCATCGGCATCCTGGTCAGTGATGAGGACCGGCTGACGCGTGCCCGATACACCCTGAACGACCCGGAAGAGACAGCCCGGTTTCTCGAAGTGCTGGCTGAAACGGCTGAAAGGGAAAATCCCCGGGATGTCTGGACCCTTGTGTACCAAGGCTTCGATCCTTCCCGGGAGATGCTGCGTGAGGCCCTGTGCACCACCGGGAACGGATATTTCGCCACCCGGGGGGCCGCACCCGAGTCGGCCGCCGATGAAATCCACTATCCAGGCACCTATGTGGCGGGCCTGTATAATCGGCTCCAGAGCACTGTGGCCGGCCGCACCATAGAAAACGAGAGCATGGTCAATGTCCCCAACTGGCTTGAGCTCACCTTTTGTATCGATGATGGAGACTGGTTCGACTTGGGCTCTGTCGAACTGCTGGAATACCGGCAGGAGCTCGATATGCGCAGAGGAGTACTCTCGCGGATCGTGAGGTTCAAAGACGGGCAGGGAAGGCACACGCGGCTCACCCAGCGGCGATTTGTGCATATACGCCTCCCGCATCTGGCAGGGCTGGAGGCCGTCATCGTGCCGGAAGATTTTTCGGGCTTGGTCCGTGTGAGGTCAGCCATCGACGGAAGGGTGGAGAACTCCCTGGTGAAGCGGTATCGCCAGTTGAACAACCGTCACCTTATCCCGCTCGAAAACGGAGTATCTGAGGATGGAATCATATGGCTCGAGGTCCAGACGAACCGGTCGAACATCCGGATCGCCGAGGCGGTACGCAACCGGGCCTTCCTGAACGACTGTGTTATTCATGGAGGCGCTCGCACCCTGGCCGAACCCGGGTACATCGGCCAGGAGTTCACCATCGGCATCCGGGCGGGGGAAGCGGTGCGGATAGAGAAGACTGCGGCGATCTACCACTCCCGAGACCGGGCCATATTCGAGGCACGTGCCGAGGCGGTAGATGCCGCGCGTCATGCGGCAGGATTCGCCGAGCTGCTCGAAGGCCATGTCCTTGGGTGGGATCATCTGTGGAACCTCTGGGGTATCGATATCGAGACGGAGCGCCGGCGCATGGCCCAGATACTCAATCTCCACATCTTCCACCTCCTCCAGACCGTTTCGCCCAACACCACGGACCTCGATGCGGGCGTACCTCCGCGCGGGCTCCACGGCGAGGCCTATCGGGGGCTCATCATGTGGGACGAGCTGTTCATCTTTCCCCTGCTCAACCTTCGCATGCCCGAGATAACCCGGTCTTTGCTCAGATACCGCTACCGGCGTCTTCCCCGGGCTATTCGTTCAGCGCGGGAGGAGGGATATGAAGGCGCCATGTTCCCCTGGCAGAGCGGAAGCAACGGCAGAGAGGAAGCCCAGCTCCTGCACCTGAACCCGGAGTCGGGCCGCTGGATTCCGGACAACTCGCATCTCCAGCGGCACATCAGCATCGCGGTCGCCTATAATGTGTGGCAGTATTACCAGGTCACGGGCGATATCGATTTCATGGCGTTCTACGGCGCCGAGATGATGTTCGCAGTGGCCCGTTTCTGGGCCTCCAAGGCCCGGTACAACCGATCTCTGGACCGCTACGAGATATGCGGGGTCATGGGGCCCGACGAGTTTCACGACGCATACCCGGATGCAGGAGAGCCCGGCATCCACAACAACGCCTTTACGAATATCATGGTGTCCTGGCTTTTGTGCCGCTCGCTCGAAATGATGGACATCCTCCCCGCAGACCGGCGGAAGATCCTGGTGGAGCATATGTCGCTCAAGAGAGAAGAGCTGGAGCACTGGGACGAAATCAGCCGCAAGATGCGCCTCGTATTCCACGGCGATAGGATCATCAGTCAGTTCGAAGGCTATGGCGAGCTCAGGGAGTTCGACTGGGAAGGCTACCGCAGGAAATACGGCGACATCCACCGGCTCGACCGGATCCTGGAGGCCGAGGGGGACACACCCAACCGATACAAGGTCTCCAAGCAGGCGGATCTGCTGATGGCCTTCTACCTGCTCTCGGCAGAGGAGCTGGGCGCTCTATTCAATCGGCTGGGATATCCCTTCGACCGGGAGACCATCCCCAGAAACATCCAGTACTATCTGAAGCGAACCGCGCACGGCTCGACGCTGAGCAGGGTGGTCCACTCCTGGGTGCTCTCACGGTCGCGGCGCGACACCTCCTGGGATCTGTTTCAGGAGGCCCTCAAGAGCGATATATCCGATATCCAGGGCGGGACGACTCACGAGGGAATCCACCTGGGCGCTATGGCAGGGACCGTTGATATCATCCAGCGGTCGTACACCGGGCTGGAAACCAGCAGGGACATCCTGCGGTTCAATCCATCGCTGCCGCAGGGGCTCAAATCGGCCCGGTTCACGATGAAGTACCGTCAGCACCGGCTGACCGTGAACATCACAAAGAGCCTGCTTCAGATCAAAAGCGAGCCGCTGGACACGGCCCCTATCAGGATCGGCTTCAGAGAGCGGGAGTTCGAGCTCAAGGCCGGGAGCATCCTGGAGTTCGACCTGAACGAATCCGGCAGGCCGTGAGTTATCACATCCCGCTGGAACTTGTGAGGAGTGCGATCCATTTCTCGGGCAAGAAAAAGGGCTGTGATATCCAGAGGCTGGTGATGCGAGCGGCGAACCCTTAGGGTGCTGACTGCAGAGGCCGCTAGACGAGGGGCTCGGTCTTCTTCGCCTCGGTCCAGACCTTTTTTTTGGCATAGATGTAGCCAAAGATGAATCCCAGGAGGAAGGTCACGGTGAGGACGAGCCACTTGGGAGCGACGAAGAGCGTGAAGACGAGAAACTGAAACGAGGTCATCTCGAAGTTCTGCAGCAGGAAGATGACGAGCAGCACCACGCCGATGGCGATGCCGATGAGCTTCATATTGCCTTTCACTTCACCAAACCCCATTTCAAAGGCCCCTTTGTGCAATATCCTGGAAGATATTGCACGGACTGGGCATCGGTGTCAATACCGGGATGTCGCAGCTCCCCCCGATCCGGGGCTTCTTGGGGAAACCCGGCCGAGCGTTTTAAAGGCCCGCCTTGATTTGCCCTCCGGGCTCTCTATCATTATCTGTAGAGTTTAGAGTTCAGAGAGTTCATCTTGAGTGTACCGGAGCACCTTGTTCGATGAAAACAACACGGTTCATTCCCGTTGATAAGGGGCAGGAAATCTGCATCCGTGCGAAAAAAACGGCTGCAGCACCGGCGGGTGTGCATGAGGAAAGAGGGGCTCTCCTGCAAGGGCTTAAAAAATACCATTCTTCCGCCCGGCAGGGACACTCAGGATACAGGGAAAGGAGATATCGTGCCGGTTCAGAAGTGGCTGTACGAGGATGAAGGATATAAGGGATACGGAGAGGTATCGCGCGCGTGGAAGTGCCCTCTGTGCGGTGATGTGCAGCGGGGTGATGACCCGCCTATGGAGTGCCCGTACTGCCTTGCCCCCCGGGACGCCTTCCGGGAGCTGGGGAAAATGAGGCGGGTATCTGCACGGCTGAACCCGCCCCGGAGCCCGATCCACCCCACCGGGCCGGGGAGAAGGGCATTGTTTGACAAATACATGACACTGGAGGCGAGTGAATGGATCAGGTCTATAAGAAGCTAGAGGTTGTGGGGTCATCCAAAAACAGCGTGGAAGAAGCGATCAACAACGCCCTCGAGCGGACGGGAGAGTCAGTCAGGCACATGCGCTGGTTCGAGGTTTCCGAGATACGGGGTTATATCGAAAACGGCAAGGTATCTTACTACCAGGTGGCGCTCAAGATCGGGTTCTTGGTGGAGCAGCCCGCATAGAAAAAACACCTCTGCCGGGCACATTCGTGTGCCTTTCCGTCTGTTCACTTGCCAAAGGGCATCATCCTGTTCAGGCGCTTACGTGCGGGAGCTTCGATCTCCTCCCAAGCCGTTCTCTGAATAAAAAATCTCCCCCTCCCATCACCCGGACATCCTGGCCTCCTCTTCCGCCATCCTGGCAGGAAGGGGGATCAACCGTCTGGTGAAGAGGTATTTCCCGGATTTTTCCCTGGGCATTTCGTCGACGATCTCGATATGTACGCGCATACCGGGACCGAAGAGCTGCTCGATCATGGTTTTCTGATGCTGCATATTTTCAGGGGTGAGGGCCGGGTCTTTGGTCATCCTGATGGTCAGGTGATCGATCCGGTCCTGGATCACCTGTATCTGGCCCACCAGATCAGGGGCCTCGCCGATGAGGTACTGGCTGAGCGCTGCCGGGACGACACACCTTCCCTCAGGGCTCACGAGCATGTCGCCCGAGCGGCCTGTGATCTGTTCGAGCAGGGGCAGCCCCCTCCCACAGGGGCAGGTCCTGTTGACGAGCGTGCCCTCGTCGCCGGTGCTATACCTGATGAGGGGCATCCCGAAGTTGAGAAGGTCGGTAACGATCAGCCCCCCTGTCCGCCCATGGTGTTCATCATATCCATTGAGCCCGTCCACCTCGATATAGAGGCACTCGGCATTGATATGCATGCCCTGGTGGACCTCACACTCCTGGGCAATGGGCCCCACTCCCCGCGATCGGTAAGAATCGAACACCGGGCAGTTGAATGCCCCCGAGATGCTGCGGCGCTGGTGTGGATAGAGGGGTTCACCCGTGGACACAACGGCCTTCAGCGGAATATCCGCCCACCCTGAGCTCTGGACGAACCTGGCGAGATCATGGAGCGGGCTGCTGAATGTACGGATCAGGGTCGGTCGTTTCTTCACAATTTTGTGCAGGAAGTCCTCGCAGGCGGCATCGTCTATCACGGCTGCCGGAAACACGGTCTGCCTGCGGAAAAGCTCATTTTTTATCAAAGACTTCACTGTAGGGTGTCCCATGCGGTCCTGCCGGATGGGTAAGACCACCCCGACGGGTTCGCCGAAGTCCCACCCGGTCCATTTCTCAAACCGGTACATGGCGGCTTGCCTTTTGGCGAGACAGGCGCTGCTGTGATAAAACCTCATCTGTAGCCCGGCGGCACCGCCGGTCTGAGAGAGATGGAGGTCTCCGGGAGCGTGATTGTCTGCAACCATATCCGGGAGATTGTCTCGCACCTCTTCAGGGGTGAGCGCAGGCAGGGATCTCAGTGCATCGGGATGCCTGAACGTATAGGGATTGAATCCGGCCTCCTGAAATCTCCTGCGGTAGAATTTTGTATGCTCGTAGGCATGGATCATGACCTTCTTCAGAAGGATCTGCTGCATCTGCATGATGCGCTCCGCCGGCCAGAACTGGCTGTCTTCCAGAGATCTGACCTCCTGCATGAGCCCCTTGAGTCCCTCCCGGTTTGCAAAAAAGGGAAAAGAGACATGTTTTACAAAAGAGCGCAGCATACAGCAGCCTCCTTATCTTTTTTCAGTACAGGGCGCATCCTGCAGCCTTTCTCCCGTTCATCTGCAGGGGAGGTATGGTGACGCCGGTCCGAGACGGACGCCACAGCGAGATCTGTGCGTCCTTCCGCCGGCAACCGCGGTCCGGTAAAGACGCAGGCAGGATGTACCATGCCCTTGAATAACAGTGAATGTGGAGAAACGGATCCACACATTCATAAGTGCTAGGAGTAAAAGTATTACCCGGCAGATATTTCTCAATCCCTCCTTTCATGAAATTCCGTCCTCTCAAGGCACGATCTTCCGCCGGCAGGGAAACAAATCGAGATTTCTGAAGACCCTAGCCGCCCTGCCCGGTTGGTTTTCCTTCTGCGGGGTGCGTATATTAACCATAGGGGTTTTGCATACCGATGAAGCGCCCCTTATAAGCCGGGTTTGAGAGGTATCTCCTCCCATGATGCAGAACGAACGCAGGGCTATCTGCGGAATCTGCCCTGCCGGGTGCTGGGTGATTGTATCGTATGATGAAAAGGGGCGGATTGCCGCGGTCAGGGCCGATGATTCTTCCCCGCTGGGAATGATCTGCCCCTTAGGGGAGCACTCGGCGGAGATCGTCTACGCAAAGGAGCGGCTCACCACCCCTCTGAGGCGCACAGGGCCCAAGGGCTCTTACGAGTTCGAGGCCCTCTCGTGGGATGAGGCCTTTGAAGAGATCACCCGGCGACTGCTGAGCATCAAGGAGGAGTCTGGCCCGGAGGCGGCGGCGATTTACACGGGGCGCGGCAGCTTTGAGCTTGCCATGTGCGATGTGTTCCAGCCCGCCGGTGTAGCGGTGTCTTCAGCATCGAGCGTGCTGTTTCCCTTCGGATCCCCCAACACCATGGGGGTGGGCGCGCTCTGCTATGTCTCGTATGCCATGATCGCTCCGCATGTGACTATGGGAGGCATGCACATCGACATGTTTTCCGACATTGAAAACGCTGAAGCGATCGTGGTCTGGGGGGCGAACCCCGCAACGGACTGCCCGCCCCTGGATTTTGATCGCATCCGGAAGGCCGCCGCCCGTGGTGCGGAGGTGGTGGTAATCGACCCCCGCAGGACCCAGACCGCAAAGCTCCCGGGGGCGCGCTGGGTCCCCATCCGCCCGGGCACGGATGGTGCCCTGGCATTGGGCCTCTGCCGCATCCTCATCGAAAGAGAACTCGTGGACGAGGCCTTTGTCCGTGACTGGACCCTCGGGTTCGACGAGTTTGCACGGTATGCCGGGCATTTCAGACCCGAGGTGGTCGAGAGCATCACCGGGGTTGGGCAAGAGACCCAGCACTACCTTGCAGAGAGGATCGCCGGGGCGCGGGGGGCGTGCCCGGTCATGTACACGGGCCTGGAGTACAGCGACAGCGGGGTCCAGGCCATCCGCGCCGTGATGGTGCTCTGGGCCCTGGCGGGCCAGCTGGACGTGCCGGGAGGCAGGTGCTTTTCCATGCCCTCAGACCAGTTTCCGGTCAACCGGCAGGGGCTCGTGGAAAACCCGAATCCGGGCAGGGCCCTGGGGCTCGATACCTTCCCGGTCTACAGCGCCTACCGGGGCGAGTCGCACGCCAATGCCCTCCCCGAGTCCGTGTTGAACGGAAACCCCTACCGTATCCGGGCGCTGATCATCCTGGGGGCATCCATCATCACTTCATGGCCTAAGCCCGATCTGTGGCGCCGCACCCTTGGCGCCCTGGACTTCTTGGTCTGCATCGATGTCAACATGACGGCCGACTGCGCCTACGCAGACATCGTGCTGCCGGCGGCAACCTGGTATGAGATCGAGTCATACATGCGCTATGGATCGCTCTTCAGGATCAGGGAACGGGTGATCGAGCCTGTGGGGCGGTCCCGCAACGCCTTCTTCATCCTCGCCCGTCTTGCAGACGAGCTGGGCTACGGGCACCTCTACCCGCAGAACGAGGAAGAGTTGCTGCGGCACGCGCTTGCCTGTTCTCCCTTTACCCTGGAGGATGTCCGGGCCGCAGGCGGAGAAGTGCGGATAGAGACCTCTTTGATGCAATACCGGAAGTGGGAGAAGGGGCTCCTGCGAAAGGACGGGAAACCGGGCTTCGACACGCCGTCGGGCAGGTTCGAGATTGCCTCCACCATCCTCGCCGAGCACGGCTATGAGCCGCTCCCGGTATACACCGAGCCGGCGGAAGGGCCCATGGCGAGCCCTGAGCTTGCGCGGCGCTATCCCCTGGTGTTCAACTCGGGAGCCCGGGTGAGTACGGATTTCCGCAGCCAGCACCACCATATTCCCGGCCTGGTCAAGCAGCGGCCTGAACCCACGGTGATGATCAACTCTCTTGATGCTTCCATGCGGGGGATCCGGCACGGGGATGCAGTCGTGCTTGAGAGCCCGCGTGGAAGCGTCCGCATGCGGGCAGTCGTCACCCCGGACATCGTTCAGGGTGCCGTAGACGCAAACATGGGAGGCGGCGGACCGCTGGGGCCGGCTGCCTGGAGGCGCTGCAACATCAACGAGCTGACCGACCTCAGGTACGATCCCATCTCGGGCTTTCCCATTTTCAAGTCGCTCCTGTGCGAGGTGAAAAAGGCGGCTGGGACAAAGAAGAGACGCATGATCGATACGGGCGAGCCCAAGCCCCAGGTGCCCCCTCCACGTATCGGGAAAGCGGCCGGCCTTCAAGAGAGGATCTATCTGGACAACAACGCCACGACCGCCCCTGATGAAGAGGTGTGCAGGGAGATGGACCTCGCGCTCAGGGGCCTATCCGGCAATGCCTCGGCAATTCACAGCCATGGACGCTCCGCCCGGGAGGCCGTCGAGAACGCCCGGCGGAAGGTAGCGGCATTTCTGGGGTGTACGGCCCGCCGGATCGTGTTTACCGGAAGCGGGAGCGAGGCCAACAATCTGGCGATCAAAGGGGCCGCCTTTGCCTGCGGGAGCAGGAAAGGGCGCCTCATCACCTCATCCGTGGAGCATCCTTCCGTGCTCCAGGCATGCCGCTGGCTCGAAAGGCAGGGATACCGGGTGACGTATCTGCCTGTGGACCGACTGGGCAGGGTGGACCCGGATGATCTGAGCAGGGCCATCACCCCGGACACCTTTCTTGTGAGCATCATGACCGCAAACAACGAGACCGGCACAATGCAGCCGGTCAGGGAGCTCGCCGCTATAGCGCAGGAAAAGGGGGTGCCCTTCCACACGGATGCGGTTCAGACGGCCGGGCGGATCGAATTGAAGATCGAGAGTCTCGGGGTGGATCTTCTGAGCCTGTCGGCGCACAAGTTCCGCGGGCCCAAAGGAGTCGGGGCCCTGTATGTGCGCTCAAACCGGTCGCTGGAACCGCTCGTCCATGGCGGGGGCCAGGAGAACGGCCTGAGGGCGGGCACGGAGAACATCGCCGGCATCGTCGGCATGGGAAAGGCGGCCGAGCTTGCCCAGAAGCGGCTGCCCGAGATGGAAAGCCGGGTCCGTCCGCTCAGGGACGCCCTGAAGGAGGGGCTCATGAGCCTGGTTCCCGGAGCCCGTGTCAACGGCCACCCCGAATACTGCCTGCCCAATACCCTGAACGTAACGCTGCCAGGAATCCGGGGTGAATCCATGGTCATCGCGCTCGATGCCAGGGGCATCTCCCTCTCGTCGGGGTCTGCATGCCGCTCGGGCAACCCTGCGCCCTCTCATGCCCTGATAGCCATGGGGCTTACCGAAGAGCAGGCCCACTGCGCCCTCCGTTTTTCCCTGGGCCTGGAGAATACCCCAAGCCACATCGAAAGGGTGCTCGCCGAGTTGGGAGAGATCATGCACAACTCACGGAATATGGTGCGTTTTGTATCCTGCCGCTAGGTTTGTTGGCGGCGGGGAAAGGAAGATATTCATGAGAAAAATCAACCCCCAGCGGGTTTTTGATACCCCATGCAAACACTCCGGCCTTACCAGGTCTGACAGCTTTCGCCCGGAAGGGCTTCTGAGTGTTTCCACCTGCATGGACACGGACTTCCGGCAGGAGATGGCCGAGGATGTGCTGAGCGGTATGACCGGGAGCGTGAAATCCATCCCGTGCAAGTATCTCTACGATGCCTATGGGTCCCGGCTTTTCGACAGGATCTGCACGCTTCCCGAGTATTACCCCACCCGCACCGAGCTTGAGATCCTGGATAGAAACGCGCACCTGATCATGGAGTTCTTCACTGAAGGAGAAGGAAGTCTCATTGAGATCGGGAGCGGTTCGGACCTGAAGATCAGAAGCCTCCTCAAGGGCTTGAACAGAGAGGGCGCAAGGCATGTGCGATACGTTCCGGTGGATATCTGCGAGACCAGCCTGCTCAGGTCCGCCCACCGGCTTCTGGATGATTTTCCCTGGCTCTGCATCCATGCCCTGGTTGCAGATTTTACCCGCCATATCAACCACTTGCAGGACGGGCGCAAGCTCATCGCGTTTCTCGGAGGCACATTCGGGAATTTCACCCACGAACAGGGCGTTGCCCTGCTGAAGGGCTTTGCCGGGATCATGAGCGGCCGGGACCGGATGCTGCTGGGCATCGATATGCTCAAGCCGCCCGGCATCATCGAGGCTGCCTATAACGACCAGAGCGGGGTGACAGCGGAATTCAACCGGAATATCTTAAGGCACGTCAACCACAGGCTCAGGGCGGATTTCCGGCTGGATGACTTCGAGCATCTTGCCTTTTTCGATCCGGACAGGGAACAGGTGGAAATGCACCTGAGGGCCCGTTCTCGGATCAGTGCCCATATCGCCGAGGCTGGTTTATGCGTGAGCCTGGAACCGGGGGAAACCATCCTCACAGAGATAAGCAGAAAGTTCAGCAGGATGCGAGCAATGGACTGTTTCGATCAGGCCGGGCTTGTCCCCGTGCGCTGGTTCACCGATGCGAACGCATGGTTTTCCCTTGTGGAGCTCGCGGTCCGGGCGGGATAACGGTCCTGCCCCCATACCGGCCGTTGCCGGCTCGGCTAAAAAGGGAATGATACCCTCTCGACCCCTGAAGCGAGCCATAAGGGGGAGATTGGGCAAAAAACAGGAACGGATTCTCACACGGTCGAGAATGTGGCCGATAACCAAGCAAAATCAGCCTCGTGGGCCATTCATTCACTGCCATCTCCTGTAAAAAGAGGCTGAAGGGGGGAACATATCGCTTGACACGGCGGTAAAATAGGTTTAGTGGCCGAAAGCATCTGAAACAAGAAAACGTCTTGATTGAATCCTGCTGAACACATTCGAAGCGACGCCGCTTCTCACCAGTAGAAAATTCATGAAGATGACTTGTCTTTCAGAAATACAACACCGGAGCTCCTTACCCATAGTGGAGCTCGAAACAAAAGGAGTACCGATCAATGGCTACAGGAACAGTCAAGTGGTTTAACAGGGAAAAGGGGTATGGTTTTATCACTTCCGAAACCGGCGAAGAGATTTTTGTCCATCACACAGCAATCAACCAGCAGGGCTTCCGCTCTCTCGAAGAGGGTGACAAGGTAAGCTTTGAAGTGGTACAGGGACAAAAAGGACCTCAGGCTTCAAACGTGACAAAGCAGTAAACGGACCGTCTGGGGAGCGGGACATCCCGCTCCCCGGGCGATTGACGATTTGATCCCCTTTCGCGGGCACCGGGGTAGCTGCTCTTTTGAACGACACTCTTCCGGCCGGCTCCAAAAAGGCCGATCGAGCTGTTCCGGATGCGGCAAAGGGATATTGAGAACAAAACGCCCCTTTTTTCGATTTCCATGCGGGGTGCTCCGCATATTCTTCACAACCATGTACCGGGAGGTGCGTATGGCAACCAAGTCGGCTGTTACATTCAAGAAAAAGGAGCGCGAAGAGGCCAAGCGCAGAAAAAGACTGGCCAAGGAAGCCAGGAGAATCGAACGCAAGGAGAACAAGGCCGGCAGGGAGCCCGTCGCCGGAGGGGAGGATCCCGATATTGCTGGCATCATTCCCGGGCCCCAGCCCAGGATCGAGGACGAGGAATGAGATTCCTGCCCCCTTGCAGGGGGACGGCCCGTCTTTTTCAGAGGCTGATTCCCTTCCGCGGGGGTGCTGCCGCGGATCTATGCGCGCTGTTTCTTTACAGACTTCTTCCGGGTGGATGTGCACTCCAGATAGCCTGAAATGATGGCCCGGGCTATATGATTGAACAAGAGGTTGACGTCGGCGAGGAACTCTCTTGCCGGAACGGAATGATCGCCTCTGCCGAGGGCGCACTGCTCGGATATGCATCGAAAGACCCTTCTCCTGATAAGGAAGAGCACCTGGATCAGCTCTTCCAGGGGAATTCCCTCTCGATGACGTTGCCTGCCGACTTCCGAGTAGAGGGAGAAGAGCGTGTGCTTTGATACGCCATGGCGCAACCAGTGGGGCAGGCGCTTATAGATGTGGTACAGGACCCGGTTGACACGGTCGTACAGGGAGTTATCAGCGGTATTGCGGTAGTGACGGATTCCCGGCGTCTGCCTGATTTCCCTTACCACATCCCTGGTCAGGAAGTATTCGTTTTTCCGGATTATTTCCGCAAGGCTCGAGAATGTCATAAAATCACCCCATATGCTTTATTCCAAGAGAAAACCACGAGCCGCCCTTGCCGTGATGCCTGCAGGGGACGTGCCTCCTTCTTCTGAGGGATATCAAGCACGGAGCGTGCCACAGGCCGGATCTTAAGTCTCTCACGTCAGACCCCCTGGTTTTGGTGAGAAAAACAAGGGAACATTTTCCTTTCGGCTCCAGGGAATGAGAAAATTTGCGAAAACCGGTGGCAATTTTTCGAATGTGTAGGCCCGGCATCCTTCAAAAAAGGTCACCCCTGCCCGGGAGTCTGAGGACGCCTGCAGCGAATCGGCTCCGGGTGCCTTTCCGTCATGGGAAAATACGCTGGAGTCCCGGCCTCAGACAACGTGAAAGCATGAGCCGTCGGACCGCGATTGAGCGGATAATCATACTGAATCAAAAAGAAAATACCGCTTGCTTTCCCATAAGAATATGCTATGAATTCGTATCCTGAATTGCATCCTTCTGTGGTTTTTCTTCATCCAATTCAAAAAGGTGGTGCTCATGCAGCAGGGTACAGAGAGATCATCCAGGGAACTCCGGCTGGAAAAATCCCCTACCGGGATCAGAGGGTTCGATGAGATCACCCAGGGCGGTCTGCCCAGGGGGCGTACCTCGCTGGTGACCGGCGGTCCGGGCACGGGGAAGACCATGTTCGCCATGGAGTTCCTGGTGAATGGGGTCATCCGGCACGGCGAGCCAGGGGTGTTCGTCTCATTCGAGGAGTCCCGGGAAGAGCTGATCGCCAACTCCGCATCACTGGGGTTTTCCCTATCCGAGCTCAGCGAATCGAACCGCCTGTATGTGGACTACGTGCATGTGGAGCGCTCCGAAATCGAAGAGACGGGCGAATACGATCTCGAAGGGCTGTTCATCAGGCTCTCCCACGCGATCAACACCGTGGGGGCGAAACGCCTGGTCCTGGACACCATCGAAACGCTCTTCTCCGGGCTCTCCAATACCTCCATCCTGCGCGCAGAGCTCAGAAGGCTCTTTCGCTGGCTCAAGGACAAGGGCATGACCACGATCGTCACGGGCGAGCGCGGCGCCGGCTCCCTCACTCGCGAGGGGCTCGAGGAGTATGTGTCCGACTGCGTGATCCTGCTGGACCACCGGGTGGCCGAGCAGGTTTCCACCCGGAGGCTGCGCGTGGTGAAGTACCGGGGAACCGAGCACGGCACGAACGAGTACCCGTTCCTCATCAGCGATCGCGGGCTCATGGTGCTGCCCATCACCTCCATGAAGCTGCGCTATGAAGCATCCGAAGAACGCGTCTCCTCCGGGATACCCAGGCTCGATGACATGCTGGGCGGCAAGGGCTTCTACCGGGGATCCCTCGTTCTCGTGTCAGGCACTGCGGGCACGGGCAAGACGAGTGTGGCGGCTGCCTTTGCTGAAGCCGCGTGCCGCCGGGGCGAGCGGTGCATGTACTTCGCGTTCGAGGAATCGGCCCGGCAGGTGATTCGCAACATGAGATCCATCGGCCTGGATTTGGGCCGGTGGGTGGAAAAGGGGCTCCTGAAGATCGTCGGGCAACGTCCGACCGTTCACGGGCTCGAGCACCATCTCATGACCCTGCAGCTCATGATCGACGACTTTGATCCGGCAACAGTCGTGGTGGACCCGGTCACCAACCTGACCCAGGTGGGAGCTCTCAGTGACGTGCGGGCCACGCTGGCGCGCCTGGTGGATCATCTCAAGGGCCGGAATATCACCGCCATCTTCACCTCACTGACCTCGGGCGGAGCCGATGCGGAGATGACGGATGTGGGGATCTCGTCTCTAGCGGATACATGGCTGATACTGAAGAACCTGGAGACCGGAGGCGAGCGAAACCGGGTCATCACCATCCTGAAGTCGCGAGGCATGGCGCATTCCAACCAGGTAAGAGAGTTTCAGCTCACCAGCAAAGGCATCGACCTGGTCGACGTCTATGCAGGCCCTGAAGGTGTGCTCACCGGGTCTGCTCGTATATTCCGCGAGGCGGCCTTGAGGCTGGAGATCGACCGGCTGGATGCACAGAGAAAGAAGAAGAGAGCGCTCTTGGAGGAACAGATCGCGCGGCTCCGCTCCGAGCTCGAAGGCGAGGAAAGAGAGATCGAGGGCCGGATCCGGCTGGAGAAGCTCAAAATGAACACCATTCTTCAGAAGAGGAAGGAGCTGGGGATCAGCCGGAAGGCTGAAACGTAGGAAGGGGGGTTGAGGCGGTTCCCCGCCGGGTTTTCGTACCGGTCGGCGGTACGGAGTGCTCTGGGAGCATAAGGCATGATCTTCGTTGACGGGATGAGAATGCGGGAGATCGCATGAAAGAGGAAAATAAAGGCGAGGTATGGGAATTGAGGCTCTATGTTGCAGGACAGACGCCCAAGTCTATCCGGGCATTTGCAAACCTCAAGAGGATCTGCGAGGAATATCTGGCCGGGAAATACCGAATCGAGGTGGTCGATCTCATGGAAAACCCGCAGCTCGCACAGAGAGACCAGATCCTGGCCGTGCCCACCCTGGTCCGCAAGCTTCCCCCTCCCATCAAGAAGATCATCGGAGACCTCTCCAACACCAAACAGGTGCTGGTGGGTCTGGATGTGCGGCAGGTATAGCCGTTTCCCCGGCAGTGAAGAAGAGAGGGGCCATGGCAAAGAAAAGCGACAGCGGCAGCAAGACCGATGCATTTGAGAAAGCCCTCAAGGACGATCAGGCAAAGCGGTATGTCCTGCGTCTGTACGTCACCGGGTCGACATCCAGGTCCGTCCGGGCGATCAGGAACTTGAGGAAGATCTGCGAGGAGCACCTTCAGGGGAGGTACGAGCTCGAGGTCATCGACATCTACCAGCAGCCGGAGCTGGCCCAGGATGCGGACATCATGGTGACGCCGACCCTGGTGAAAAAGCTCCCGCTGCCCTTGAGAAAATTTATCGGAGACCTCTCCGACCTGGACCAGGTCCTCAAAGGCATGGATATCAGGCCGAAGAGCTAGCGAGAGGCATGCACAGAGCACAGAGTTCATGGACAGAGACATCATGCAGCGCAGATCAGGGATTATGAGTGAAAAAACCAGAAACGATCTGCTCCGGGAGATCGACGATCTGAAGTGGCGTCTCCATGAGGCCCAGGAAAACCTGGATGCCATCCGGCAAGGTGAGATCGATGCGATCGTGGTATCGGGCGAGAAGGGCGAACAGATTTTCACCCTGAAAGAGGCAGACCGGCCCTACCGGATCATCATCGAGGAGATGAGCGAGGGGGCGGTCACGGTGAGCGAAGAGGGTGTGATCCTCTACTGCAACCGGCAGCTTGCCAGCATGCTGGGCGTACCTCTGGAAAGGCTGATGGGAAAGTCGCTGTGCGATTACGTGAGCCCGGCCAGCAGGTCTGAGCTGACGAAGCTCATCTCGGAGGACCGGGGCCGCACCGGAAGGGCCGAGATCGTGCTCCGGCGCGCGGGAGGGGAGGAGATTCATACCCTCGTGTCCTTCTCCCCTTTCCGGATCGATGACATTCCCGCCTTCCTGGGCGTGGTCACCGACGTGAGTTCCGAGAAGAAGGCCCAGGAAAGGGTAAAAGAAACCAACGAGCTCCTGGAGAGGATGTTTGCCAACACCCATGTCCTCACCGTCTACCTCGACCGGGAGTTCAACTTCATCCGGGTGAACCGGGCCTTCTGCATGGTCTGCGGCAGGGCGGAAGAGTTTTTCGAAGGGAAGAACTTCTTCAGCCTGTACCCGGATCCCGCCATCCGGCGCATCTTCCGCAGGGCGGTGGAGACCGGGGAACCCTTTAGCGCGAACGAGAAGTTGTTTTCCTGCTGTCTGGACCGGCCGCAGGACATGTACTGGGACTGGAACCTGCAGCCGGTCAAGGGCCAGACAGGAGAGGTCGAGGGTCTCATCCTCACCCTGGTGGACAGGACCGCCCACAAGGCCCTGGAAAAAGAGCACCAGCGGCTGGTCAAGGCGGTGGAGCACGCCGGCGACGTGGTCATCATCACCGACAGCGAGGGGACGGTCCAGTACGTGAATTCCGCAGTGGAGCGGATCACCGGGTTCAAGCCGCGCGAGCTGGTGGGTAAGCCCCTGGGTTTTATCCGGCCAAACGGCGATGGCGCCCGGAATATCCACCGCACCCTCGCCGCGGGCGGGGTATGGAAGGGCAGGCGAACCGGACAGCGCAAGGACGGTGAACGCATCGAGTTCGAGTCCACGGTTTCACCCGTGTACGGCGAATCGGGCAAAGTCCTCAACTACGTGGTCATCGAGCACGACATGACTCACGAGGCGCTGCTGGAGCAGCAGGTCCGTCAGATGCAGAAGATCGAGGCCCTGGGCAGGCTCGCAGGCGGAATCGCCCACGACCTGAACAACATCCTCTACCCCATCATCATCAACACAGAGATGCTCTTAAACGACACCAGGCCGGACTCTCCCGAATACGAACCGCTGAAGCAGGTTCTCCACGCGGCTTACCGGCAGAGGGACCTGGTGAAGCAGGTGCTGGCATTCAGCCGGCGGAACGAACAGCAGCACCGGCCCGTTGCGGTGACGCCCCTGGTGCGGGAGGCCCTTCAATTTCTCAAGGTGTCGCTGCCCAGCACCATCGATATCCAGGAGCGTCTCCATGCAGCCTGCGACACCGTCATGGGCGATTCCGCCCAGATCCACCAGGTCATCATGAACTTAAGCACCAATGCCGCCGAGGCCATCGGCTCGAAGCCGGGCACCATCGAAGTCACGCTGGCGAACACCCGCCTGGATGATAAGCGGGTGCTGCCGGGTATGCGGGTAGGGCAGTACCTGCAGATCACCGTCAGGGACACCGGCGGCGGTATGACCGAAGAGGAAGTCGAGCGGGCGTTCGAGCCGTTTTTTTCGACCAAGGACACGAGCAAGAGCAGTGGTATGGGGCTTGCTGTCGTGCACGGAATAGTCAAAAGTCACGGAGGCACCATCACAGTGGAAAGCAAAAAGAACAAAGGTTCCCGGTTTACCGTGTATATGCCGGTGGCCGGCAAGGGTGAGGAACGGATGCAGACATCCGACCGGGATGGGCCGGGAAAATCAGGAGATAAAAAACAGCGTGTTCTCCTGGTGGATGATGAGAACCTCGTTCTCATGAGCGTGCAGCGGGCGCTGGAGCGGCTGGGATACGAGGTGGACGCGGTGAAGGACGGGCCCGACGCCCTCGAGATCTTCTGCGAGGATCCGGATTCCTTCGATGTGGTCATCACCGACCAGACCATGCCCAAGATGACGGGTGCAGAGCTTGCCGAAGAAATCCTGCATATCCGGCCGGACATCCCGGTCATCCTCTCCACGGGCTTCAGCGAGACCATCAGCGAGCAGGAAGCCAGGGCCATGGGCGTTCGAGACCTCCTCATGAAGCCAGCCACCACGAAAGACCTGGACGCCGTCATCCGCAGGGCCACCGGGAGACAGGCGTAACAGACGCCTTGGCGCCTGGCATAAGGACGCCCCCATACACAGGTGCTTCCGGGCCACCGGTGACGTGGCGTCCCGCCCCAGGCAGGATCACTGCAGGGAAAATCTTGGGGGACCGGTTATGTGCAGGCAGGACTTCAATACGTTTCCCCGGCTCTCTCGAATGATCGGCGCAGATCCTCATAGCTCCGGACAAAGCCCTGCTTCACCTCTTCCCATGCCCCCGCCGAGCTGGTCCGGAGCTCGTCGAGCCGCCGGGCCACCTCACTCCGCTGCTGCTGAAGGGCCTTGAGTGTTTCTCTTGCCTGGGATCTCATCTCGGGCTCCATCTCGTTCCAATGCTCGCTGATCTGCTCCCGGAATCTGATGATGCGGGAATCGATGTCATCCATGGCCTTTCGTCCCTGCCGGAGGGCCTCGTCCCGCTGTTCTATGGAGTAATCCCGAATGGCCTCCGCCGCTTCCTCGACCTCCCGCTCCACATCCGCAGACGGTTTCGCGGGGCTGCTGCGGTCTGCGCAGGAGACCGGGCCGGTGATCCACAGCACGGCGAAAATAGCCCCGAATATGGCAGCCGGCAATAATACCCGGATATTCATATCGTTACCCCCAAGCGAGGCGTTCCGCGCCTGAGATAGAAGCTCCGGGAAAACGTGCGCACCTCAGAGAGGGGGCTGCCCGTCATCCTTTCGATCCTCCGCTTTGCACCTTTTCGAATGAGCTCTGAAGCTCCCGGTAGCTGTTGATGAACCCCTCCTTGATATTCTCCCACGCGTTTTCAGAGCCGTGGCTCATGGCGCCGTACCACTCGCCCATTCGATTCCGCTGATTTCTGATCTCGGTCAAGTTGTTCCGATAGGCGGTACGGGTCTCTTGGTCCATCTGTTCCCAGGTGTCGAAGAGCTGTTTTTCCATGTCGGCAATACGGGAGTCCAGCTCGTCCAGCGATTTCTTCGCCTTGGCCAGAGCCTTGTCCCGCTGTTCGGATGAATAATCCTTGAGCGCCTCCGCTGCCTTCCCGAACTGCTTCCTGACGCGCCGGGCAGATCGGTCGGCCGCTGAGCGCCTCATGAGGGCAACCGGCAGGATGACGAGGAGGATTGCGGAGAGGGCGCCGATTACCAGGGTTACAAGTCTCATAGGATTCATTGTGGCCTCCTTTCCAGACATTCGTTATTGGGAAGCGCGACCGGCGTAAGACGGCACGCGGAGCGTGTGGCTGCATCACCTAAAAACCCTGCTCGAAGCCCCTTGCCGGTGTTCCGCTTAAGAGAGATGCTGTTTGCTCATCGTGCCTGGCTCTGGCCGCTCGAAGGTCGAAACCCCGTCCCTTTTGCGGCTCAAACCCGCAAGAGCAAGCGCCAAGGCCGATTGTTGACTGCACGGCTGCTTCCTGTCCTATTACTCCACTGCGATACCATTATTAATAGTCAAGGCCGGGTTTACATCAATGGGGAGCGGCCGAGGGCACCAGGCAGAAGCAGGCGTATTCCTCTGAGCATTTCCGTCTCCGGTAACGGAAGGTGTGATGGTTCATGTTCAGGAGCCTGGCAGCTTTGCTCTCGTTCCCGCAGGAGAGTGTGAGGGCCTGTTCGATGTAATGACGCTCGAACTCGCGCATCAGTGCAGGAAAATTCACTCCGCAGGCGGGAACGGGGGGGAGGCGGAGGCCGGCAAACGCGGTGCCGGCACGCGCCGGCAGGCCCAGGTCGCCGGGCAGGAGCTCCGGGCCCCGGCCGGTGAGGACCGCGCGCTCCACGAGGTTTTTCAGCTCCCGGACGTTGCCGGTCCAGTGGTGGGCGAGCAGGGCCTCTTCAGCCTCCGGGGAGATCCCGGTGAAATCTCTTCCGAATTTCTTATTGAAATGAACGAAAAAGTGCCGGGCCAGGGGGAGGATATCCTCCGTGCGCTCGTTGAGGGAGGGAACCGTGACCGTGACCACGCCCAGGCGGAAATAGAGGTCGCGGCGGAAAAGCCCCTGCTCTATCATATCGAAGAGGTTCTTGTTGGTCGCTGAAACGATCCGGGTCTTCACCTGCTGCCTTTTCGTTGAGCCCAGGCGGTAGAACTCGCCCTCTTCCAGAAAGCGCATGAGCTTTGCCTGGGCTTCCATGCTCAGGTCGCCCACCTCGTCGAGGAACAGGGTGCCGTTTTGGGCTTCTTCAATGAGACCCCGCTTGCCTGCGGTACCGGCCCCGCTGAAGGCGCCCCGTTCGTAGCCGAAGAGCTCGCTTTCGATGAGGTCCCTGGGGATGGCGGCGCAGTTCACGGTGACGAGCGGTCCCAGAAAATTGGGGCTCTGGTAATGGATGGCGCCCGCAATGAGCTCTTTGCCCGTACCGGTCTCACCGAGGATGAGCACCGGGGTGTCCGGACTTTTGGCCACGCGCTGGATGAAGTCCATGATGTCCTGGATCGCATTGCTCTCGGCGATGAAGCAGGGGAGGTTTTCCTGGAGATACCGCTTCTGAAGCCGCTGGACCTCTTTCCGGAGCCTGGCGGACTCCAGGGCATGGGCAATGGATATTTCCAGCGAGTCCATGAGGATGGGCTTGACCACATAGTCGTAAGCCCCGAGCTTCATTGCCTGGACCACGGTCTGCACATCGTCGTAGGCCGTGATCATGATCACCAGGACATCGGGGTGGGTCCGGCGTATCTCCTGAAGCGCGCCGATCCCGTCCATGCCCGGAAGCCCGATATCCAGCAGGATCAGATCCGGCGGTTCTTCGCGCAGGCTGGAAAGGGCATCCTCCGCCGTTGAGAAGGGCAGCACCCGGTAGACGGGTGCGAGGCTCAGCGAGATCCCGTCCCGGATACTCTGCTCGTCGTCGATGACAAAGATCGTGGATAAGGTCACGGCCTGCCGTCTCCCTGCCTCACGGGGATGCTGACGATGAACTCGGCCCCGCCCAGACGGCTTGTGCCCACCCGAAGCCTGCCTCCATGATCCGTGATGATCCGGTGGCTCAGGCACAGGCCGATACCGGTGTTTCCCGCCTTGGTGGTGAAGAAGGGGTCGAAGATCCTGTCCCTCCGGGCAGGAGGAATGCCGGGCCCGGAGTCGCCTACCTTGATCAAGATGCTGTCCCTGCGGGACGAGGCGCAGACCTCGATCTTCTTTTCCCTGGGCGTGTTTTTCACGGCCTCGATCGCATTGGTGATGAGATTGAGCATCACCTGCTCGATGAGCCGGGGATCGGCAAGACAGCGGGGCAGGTCGCCGGGTATGTCGATTTCCACCGCGATGCCGGACTTGCGCAGCGTCACGGCCGACAGGGAGATCGCCTCTTCCACGGGCCAGCGGATGTCGATGGAGGAAAAACTGGGCTCTCCGGGGCGGGAAAAGTCCATGACCCGCTTGATAACGGCATCGATCCTGCGCGAGGCGTCGAGCATCTTGTCGATGAGGGCAAAGGCCTCATCCATGTCCATGCTTTTTGCGAGGATCTTCTTCATGGAATGCAGATAGATGGTGATGCCTGACAGGGGGTTTCTGATCTCATGGGCGATGCCGGCGGCGACACGGCCCAAGGAGGTCATGCGGTCCTGCATGATGAGCACGTGCTCGAGCTCCCTGGCTATGGTCACATCCATCATGTTGAGCAGGACGGCCTCCCTGCCCTCGTGCTCGATCAGGCTCGCCCGGCAGAGGAGCCACCGGATATCGGAGTCTTCACGTGCGGAGCCTTGGGGGTAGAACCTCACCACCCTTCCCGGATGCGCGGCCTTACCTGCGAATAGCTCTGCCTGGAGGGCCTTGATCGCTTGTATGTCATCGGGATGGATGTGGTCGTAAAGAGATGCAGGGCTGTCCTCAGAGAGCGGGCCGAACAGCCGCTGCTGCTCGGGATTACGATAGACCACCCTCCCGTCCTGGATGATCGAGATGCCTGTCAGCGAATGCTCCACCAGGTCGCGGAAATGCCGATCGCTCTTTTTCAAGGCATCCTGCGCCTGTCTGACCGGGGACTTTCCCTGCTGGTACACCGGATTCTTTCGTGCCATGGACCGCTCTGTCTCGTAGAAGATAGCTCCCCTGCTGTTGCCCTATGCGGAAAACCACGCCCGGAAGGATCATTCTAAGGCGTCAAGGGAAAAATGGCAAGCAGAGAAAGGCAGCGAAGGGCAGCATGCGCACAAAGCGCATAGAGAGACCGTAAAGCGGGTTCTCTCCCTAGCGCACTTCTACCGGTGTGTGCCGTTCCTCCTGGGTGCCGTCGCCGAGCTGCCCGGCATCGTTGATCCCCCACGCCCAGAGCGTGCCGTTTTCCTCGATGGCAAGGGTGAAATATCTCCCGGCCGCTACGTCCAGCCAGCGTTTTCCGATGCCCACCTGTACCGGCGAGGTCTTAAAGGTCGTGGTGCCGTCGCCGAGCTGTCCATTGCCGTTGGAACCCCAGGTATAGAGTGTGCCGTCTTCCTTGATGCCTGCGGAATGATCCCATCCTGCGGATACGATTTTCCATCCCGCGCTGCTGTCCACGCTGACGGGGACATTCCGGGATGTCCGAGTGCCGTCGCCGAGCTGTCCGTAATTGTTGTGCCCCCATGCCCAGAGCGTACGGTCTGTTTTGATTGCCAGACTGTACTGGTCTCCGTTAGAAACGAAATACCAGCTGCTGCCGGTGCCGATCTGTTCCGGAACGCCCACCTGATGGTCGTTTTCCGGATCTCCACCCCTCCCGTCACCCAGCTGACCGTGAATATTGCATCCCCACGCCCAGAGGGAGCCGTCCGATTTGATCGCAGTGACGTGATCTTTGCCTGCCGAAAGCATGACCCAGTCGTCATCATCTCCTATGCGCATAGGAACCAGGCTGTTGTCGATCGTATCGGGATCGCCGAGCAGGCTGCTCTTGTTTTCTCCCCATGCCCAGATCTCGGCATGTTCCCGAAGGGCCATGACAAAGTTATACATCGGGCCGATATCTACAGAGAGCCAGTCATCTCCGCTTCCAATCTGAACGGGCACCACGCTTACCCTGGTCGGCAATCCATCTCCCAGCATGCCCTGCCCCCATGCCCAGAGCGTGCCGTTGGTTCTGATTGCCAGGGAAGCAATCCGTCCGGCAGAGACAATGTCCCAGTCAGCACCTCTTCCCACTTGGACAGGTACGTTTTGGGAAGTCCTGGTGCCGTCGCCCAACTGGCCGGATGAGTTGTCTCCCCACGCCCAGAGCGTGCCGTCCTCTTTGATGGCCAGGACATGGGTTTCACCCGCGTCCACGGCAGCCCATGCCGATTGACCCGACGGGGCTGCCTGCCCTATGGTTGTGAATTCCCAGGTGTAGTCTGAGGCAAGCGGAGTGCCTGTCGTGCCTTTCACCCCGGTGGTCACCCTGGCGGTATACACCGCGCCCTGAGATAGATGGTGCTCAGGGGTGTAGACCGCGCGGGACTCCGAACAGCTTACCTCCCCGGGGATGACGGCACTTCCCGAGAGCAGGGTAATGGTTGAAAGGTTCACTGTTCCAGGCTGGATGTCTCCGTTGAACTCGATCTCGATGGTGGTATCCGTGGGTACGTCTACGGCGCCGTTTTCCGGTATTGTTGATGTTACTGCCAGTGCGGCCTCACCGCTTCCGCTCCCATCCCCGCTTCCGCTGCCGCCGCTGCAGCCGGGCAGGGCCGCAGCGAACATGACCATGAAAATGACAAGGAATACCGAGTATTGATTGATTCTGACTGGGCGCATGAGATCACCTCCTATTACAGAAACGTACTATAATGTCATAAATATAATCGCATACGGGATTTTAAAGCCTTCCCGGCGGTATATAAGCCCTATTTTCCCCTTTCCTTTTCGTGCAGATTTCGGTAACACTTCCTCTTTCTTATCTGGCGCAATAATACTGGAATATTTCCAGGGCCGGTGCTAAGAAGGGGAACAGTTTACACAGGAAGAAGGTACAGCCATGGAGCAAGCGATAAGCAGGGCAAAGGTGCTCATGGAGGCACTGCCCTATATCAAGGACTTCCGGGGAAAGAAGATCGTGGTCAAGTACGGCGGCCACGCCATGGTAAATCCCGAGCTGAAAAGCCTCTTTGCAAAGCAGATCGTGCTCTTTCACCTCGTGGGTATCCAGGTGGTGGTGGTTCATGGGGGCGGTCCCCAGATCAGCCGGACGCTCGATAGCATGGGCATTCAGTCGAGCTTCATCGACGGCAAGCGCGTCACCGACTCACGCACCATGGACGTGGTGGAGATGGTGCTCGCGGGCGGCATCAACAAGGAGATCGTCCAGCTCATCAACGCAGCCGGCGGCAGGGCTGTGGGCCTTTCCGGCAAGGACGGCGGGCTCATCCGCGCCCGGAAGCTGCGCTTTTCCCGCAAGGACGAAGCGGGCAATCTCACCGACATTGACATGGGCCACGTGGGCGAGGTGACGGCGGTGAACACCGACATCATCGACGCCGTGGAAAAGGCGGGCTTCGTTGCGGTCATCGCCCCTTCGGGTGTAGGCGACGACGGGCTCACCTACAACATCAACGCAGATACCGTTGCCGCAGAGATAGCCCGGCAGCTCAAGGTGGAGAAGCTCATTATCCTCACCGACGAGCAGGGGGTTCTGGATGTAGAGGGAAAGCTCATCTCCAGCATGAAGTACTCCCAGATCCACAAGCTCATTTCCACAGGCGTGGTGACAGGCGGGATGATCCCCAAGATGGAGTGCTGCATGCGGGCGCTCGAGGGCGGGGTGACCAAGGCCCATATCATCGACGGCCGGGTCCCGTATTCCATACTCCTGGAGCTGTTCACCGACTCGGGCATCGGCACGCAGATCGTCAAGGAGTAGAACACCATGAAGCATGTCATGAATACCTATTCCCGGCTGCCCGTAACCCTGGTCAGGGGGAGCGGCTGCCGGGTGTGGGACGAGAAGGGCGGCTCTTATCTGGACATGGTTGCGGGGATTGCAGTATGCAACCTCGGCCACGCCCATCCCCGGGTGGCTGAGGCCCTGAAGGAGCAGGCGGACAAGATGTTCCACTGCTCGAACCTCTACCGCATCCCCCTGCAGGACGATGTGGCTCGGATGATTTCGGAAAACAGCTTTGAGTCGCGGGTGTTCTTTTGCAACTCAGGCGCCGAGGCGAACGAGGGGGCCATCAAGCTGGTCAGGCGCTACTGTCATGAGCATTCCCGCAAAGGCCCGGGCATCATCACCTTCACCGGCTCGTTCCACGGAAGGACCCTGGCCACGCTCTCCGCTACCGGACAGGAAAAGGTCAAAAAGGGCTTTGCCCCGCTTCCCGAGGGCTTCAAGACCGTGGAGTTCGGAGACATGGATGCCCTGCGAGGGGCCGTGGACGACTCCATCGGCGCGATCATGATCGAGCCTGTCCAGGGGGAGGGGGGAGTCCGGATCCCGCCCAAAGGATATCTGAAGAACATACGCGAGTTCTGCGACGAGCACGGCCTGCTGCTCGTGCTCGACGAGGTCCAGACCGGGATGGGAAGGACCGGTGAGCTTTTCGGTTACCTGCACGAGGGAATCCAGCCCGATATCATGACCCTGGCCAAGGGACTGGGAAACGGGTTTCCCGTGGGCGCAGTGGCGGCCAGGCCGGATGTCGCCGAGGTCTTCGGCCCCGGGAGCCACGCATCCACCTTCGGGGGCAACCCCCTTGCCATGGCCGCGGCGTCGGCCACGCTTACCATCATGATCGAGCAGGATATCCCGGGCATGTGCCGGGAAACCGGGGCCTATCTCACACAGGGGCTCAAAGAGATGATGAGCCTGCATTCCGGCATCCGGGAGATCCGATCACGTGGGCTCATGATCGGCATTCAGTGCGATACGGACATCTCTTCGATCCCCAGGGATGCACTTGAGAAGGGCATCTTGCTCAATGTGGTCCAGGGCAGCGTGCTCAGACTCGTCCCGCCGCTGATCATAACGCGCCGGGAGTGCGACGAGGCGGTGGAAAAGATCGATAAATTGCTCAAAGAAAAGGGAGTGTGATGAGACACAGGGATTTTCTCGCCATAACCGATTTGAGCCGTGAAGAAATACAGATGATATTCTCTAAGGCCCGCCTCCACCAGGAACGCGGGCCGCAGGCGGTCCTTGCCGGAAAGTCGGTGGTGCTGCTCTTCGAGAAGGCATCAACCCGGACCCGCGTTTCGTTCGAGGTAGGCGTTGCCCGGATGGGAGGGCACCCCATCGTGCTCACGCCTGCAGGCTCGCAGATATCCCGGGGGGAGCCGCTCAAGGACACCGCGCGCATCCTGTCCGGATACTGCGACTGCATCGTCATGCGCACCTTCGGCCATGATCGCATTCAGGAGATGGCTCACTGGGCCGACGTTCCGGTGATCAACGCCCTGACCGACCTGCTGCACCCCTGCCAGGTCCTTGCCGACTGCTACACGCTTCAGAGCCGGTTCGGGTCACTGAAGGGGAAGAAGATCGCCTGGATCGGTGACGGGAACAACATGGCCAACTCCTGGATCAACGCCGCATCTCTCCTGGATTTCGAGCTGGTCCTGGCGTGTCCGGCCGGGTACGAGCCCGATGCGGGCATCATGGACGCGGCCCGGGCGAGAGGAGCCAGGATCTCGCTGGTGCGGGACCCGGCAGAGGCGGTGCAGGGCGCCCTGGCGGTCAACACCGATGTATGGGCGAGTATGGGCCAGGAAGAAGAGGCAAATCTGAGGATGGAGGCCTTCAAGGGCTATGCGGTCACAAAGGCGCTCATGGACCGGGCGGCCGATGGGGCCGTGTTCATGCACTGTCTGCCCGCCCACCGGGGCGAGGAGGTCACGGAAGAGGTGCTGGAGAGCGGAAGGTCCATTGTCTGGGAGCAGGCGAAAAACAGACTCTATGTCCAGGAAGCCGTTATGGCTTTCCTGCTACAACAATGATAGGAGACGCACACATGGACGCAAAAAAGGTTATACTGGCATATTCGGGCGGACTCGATACCTCGGTCATTCTCAAGTGGCTTCAGGACGAGTTCGGGTATGAGGTGATCTGCTACGCGGCGGACCTGGGCCAGGCCGAGGAGCTCACGGGATTGGAGGAAAAGGCGCTGAAGACCGGGGCGTCAAAGATCTATATCGACGATGTCCGGGAGGAGTTCGTGCGCGACTACGTGTTCCCGGCATACCGGGCCGACGTGGCGTACGAGGGCGTGTATCTCCTGGGCACCTCTCTGGGCAGGCCGCTGATCGCCAAGAAGATGATCGAGCTCGCGGCAAAAGAGGGCGCAGGCGCCGTGGCCCACGGAGCCACAGGCAAGGGCAACGACCAGGTGCGCTTCGAGCTCACCTTCTGGGCGCTCAACCCCTCCATTAAGGTCATCGCCCCCTGGAAGATGGACGAATGGAAGTTGAGGTCGCGTGAAAAGATGATCGACTACGCCAAGGCCAACAACATCCCTGTGCCGGTCTCCAAGAAAAAGCCCTACAGTATGGACCGGAACCTCCTGCACATCAGCTTCGAAGGCGGCGTGCTGGAAGACCTGTGGAACGAGCCGCAGGAGGATATGTTCGTGCTCTCGTGCTCGCCGGAGAAAGCGCCCGACACCCCTACCAGCGTGGTCATTTCCTTCGTCGACGGCGATCCCGTTGCCATAGACGGCGAGAAGCTGAGCCCGGCCGCACTGCTGGCCAGGCTCAACGAGCTGGGCGGCAAAAACGGCATCGGCCGGGTCGACATCGTGGAGAACCGCTATGTGGGCATGAAGTCGCGGGGTGTCTACGAGACCCCGGGCGGCACCATCATGAAGATCGCACACAGGGCCATCGAACAGATCACCATGGACCGCGAGGTCATGCACCTGCGCGACGAGCTCATGCCGCGCTATGCGACCCTGGTCTACAACGGCTACTGGTTCGCCCCGGAGCGCGAGGCCCTGCAGGCCCTCATCGATTATTCCCAGAAGGGGGTGACCGGAGACGTGCGGGTGAAGCTCTACAAGGGCAACTGCATCGTCACGGGCAGGAGGGCCGAGAAGTCGCTCTACAACCCCGAGGTCGCCACCTTCGGTGAGGACGAAGTCTATGACCAGAAGGATGCCGGCGGGTTCATCCGGCTCAACTCGCTGAGGCTTCGGCTCAGGAACCAGTTGATGAAATGAAGAAGAAACCGTGGTCAGGCAGGTTCAGCCAGGACACCAGCGGCCTGGTGGAGAGGTTCACCGAGTCGGTGAGCATCGACGGGCGCCTCTTCGTCCAGGACATCGAGGGGAGCATCGCCCATGCAGAGATGCTGAAGGCCGCGGGTCTGCTGAGCGAGGATGAGGCGCGGGCCATAACGCAGGGCCTGCGCGAAATCGCCCGCGACATCGAGAGCGGGGCACTCGTCTTCGACCCTGCCCTGGAAGACGTGCACATGAACATCGAGGTTGAGCTCACCAGAAGGATCGGCGAGCCGGGCAAAAAGCTGCACACGGCCCGGAGCCGCAACGACCAGGTGGCGACCGATTTGAGGCTCTACATCAGGGGCAGGCTGGGCGAGGTCTGCACCCTGCTCAGGAGGTTCATGACGACCCTTATCGAGAAGGCCTCCGGCCACGTGGATACGATCATCCCGGGCATGACGCATCTTCAGCACGCCCAGCCCGTGTCTTTTGCCCACCACCTGCTCGCCTACGTCGAGATGTTCATGCGGGATTTCGACCGCGCAAAAGATGCGGCGAGGCGGCTCAATGTCTCCCCCCTGGGGAGCGCGGCCCTTGCTGGCACCCCGCATCCCATCGACCGGTTCATGACCGCCGCGGCCTTACAGTTCGACGAGCCCGGGCGCAACTCCATCGACGGCGTGAGCGACCGGGACTTCGCTATCGAGGCCGTGTTCTGCGCGTCTGTGATCATGATGCACTTAAGCCGGCTTGCCGAGGAAATCGTCATCTGGAACTCTCAGCCCTTTTCCTGGGTCGTGCTGCCCGATGCCTTCTGCACCGGGAGCTCCATCATGCCCCAGAAAAAGAACCCGGATGTGGCCGAGCTGGTGCGGGGCAAGACCGGAGGCGTCTACGGCAGCCTGGTGGCCCTGCTCACCATGATGAAGGCCCTGCCCCTGGCGTACAACCGCGACATGCAGGAAGACAAAGCGCCCGTGATGCAGAGCCTTGATACGGTGTGCGCTTGTCTGGAGGTTATGGATGGGCTTGTGCAGGGCCTGGAGGTGAACCGGGAGGCGCTTGAGAGGTCGCTGAAGGCAGGGTTCATCACGGCCACGGACATGGCTGACTATCTGGTGGAAAAGGGCGTGCCCTTCCGGGAGGCCCACCGCATCACCGGAGAGATCGTATCTTACCTTGCCTCGCAGGGAAAGGCGTTTGAAGATCTGGGTGCAGAGGATTTCAAGAAGTTCAGCCAGGCCTTCGGTCCCGACATCGTCACGGTGATCAGGCCGGAGAGCTCGGTCGATCGCCGCAGGAGCTTCGGCGGCACGGCGCGGGCGAATGTGAAGGCCATGATCGAAGACGCACGCACGCGGGTGGAGAGCCTTGAAGTCTAGGTGTGCGATTGGAGCGGCCTGCGTGCTCGTCATTGCCTTGATTCTGTGCACAGGGTGCGGCAGAAAGCTCCCGCCGCTTCCCCCCGGGATGCCCGACCCCGTGGAGCTGGTCTCGGCGGGCTTCGAGGAGAATGAGGTGGTGGTGAAGGCACGGTGCAACGTGCCGGGAAGCACGATCACCCTTCTGGGAAAGCCCAAGGGCCTCTGCCCTTCCTGCACCGACGACCTCATGCGCAAGGACGAGGCATTCGTGGAAGAGGCGGGGACCGTCCATCTGCGGGATACCGCCCCGGACGCATCCTATATGGTCTACCGGATCGCCTTCAGCAAGGGAACCCTCGTCTGGATGACCGATGCGCGCGTCGTGAGGAGGCGATGAGGGGCGCCGGGGGCTCACCGGGCTTAAAACAAACGAGGAGAAAAAGGAATGCACGATTTCGAATACAGGCAGGGAACACTCCACTGCGGTGAGGTGTCGCTGGAGGAGATTGCAGAGAAGGTGGGCACGCCTTTCTACTGCTACAGCCTCCCCACGCTCCGCCGTCACATCAATGCCTTCGAAGAGCCCCTTTCCGGCGTGGATCACCAGACCTGCTTTGCCATGAAGGCCAACGCCAACCTCGCGATCTTGAGCTACATGGCGCACCGGGGTTTAGGGGCCGACGTGGTCTCGGGCGGTGATCTCTACCGGGCGCTCAAGGCGGGCATCCCGGGCGGGAAGATCGTGTACTCAGGCGTGGGCAAGACCACGGCGGAGATCGACATGGCCATCGATGCCGGGATCATGATGTTCAACATCGAGAGCGCTCAGGAGCTCGAGGTGATCAACGAGCGCGCCGGGATGCTCGGCAGGAAGGCGCCGGTCTCCATCCGGGTCAACCCCGATGTGGACCCCATGACCCACCCCTACATCTCCACCGGCCTCAAGGAGAACAAGTTCGGGATAGACGTGGAGGGCTCCCTGGCGCAGTACCTTAAGGCAAAGGACATGGAGAACATCGAGATCGTGGGCATCGACTGCCACATCGGGAGCCAGCTCACGGATTTGAGCCCCTTCATCGATGCGGTCGGGCGGCTCAAGATGCTCATCGAAAGGCTCAAGGAACACGGGATCACGCTCAAGTACCTCGACCTGGGCGGAGGGCTCGGCATCACCTATTCAGACGAGGAGCCCCCCCATCCCCGCGACTATGTCAGGGCCGTGCTCGACGCGGTGGGACCTCTGGGCCTGAAGCTGATATTCGAGCCCGGCAGGGTGATTGTGGGCAATGCGGGTGTTCTCGTCGCCCGGGTGCTCTACCGCAAGCAGACCAGAAGCAAGACCTTCATCGTGGTGGATGCGGGAATGAATGATCTCATCCGGCCGGCTCTGTACGGGGCCTATCACGACATCAGACCGGTTCGGGAAAAGACCGGGGAGAGGGAGCAGGCCGACGTGGTGGGACCCATCTGCGAATCCGGAGATTTTCTGGCCAAGAACCGGAACCTTCCCGTGCTCGTCCGGGACGACCTGATCGCGGTCATGAGCGCAGGGGCCTATGGATTCACCATGGCATCGAACTACAACTCACGGCCCAGGCCGCCCGAGGTTCTGGTGGATGGTGCGCGGTATCATGTGGTATTGAACAGGCAGACCTACGAAGACCTGGTGTCCGGGGAGACAGTCCCCCGGGAGATTCTTGTATAGACAGGGGGAACAGATGTTTTCAGGAGCCATTGTTGCCATCGTTACACCATTCAGAGACGGGGAGATCGACGAGAAGGCCTTCCGGGATCTGATCAATTTCCAGATCGAGGGTGGCGTCTCGGGAATCGTGCCCTGCGGGACAACGGGAGAGTCTGCGACGCTTACCCACCAGGAGCACGAGCGGGTGATCGACATCTGTGTAGAAGAGGTGGGAGGACGGGTCCCGGTGATCGCCGGAACCGGCTCCAACTCTACGGCCGAGGCCATCCGGCTCACGAAGCACGCCAAGGAGGCGGGAGCGGACGCGGCCCTGCTCATTACGCCCTACTACAACAAGCCGACCCAGAAAGGGCTCTTCGAGCACTACGCCGCCGTGGCCGCCGCCTGCGATATCCCTCAGATCCTCTACAACGTTCCCGGCAGGACCGGCGTGAATATGAGCATGGAAACCATCATCAAGCTCTCTGAGATCGATGTGATCGTGGGTATCAAGGAGGCCAGCGGCGATCTGGTCAAGTGCTCCTACGTAGTCCGGAACACCCGTGACGACTTCTGCCTGCTCTCGGGCGAAGACGCCCTGAACCTCCCCATCCTCTGCGTGGGAGGGACGGGCGCCATCTCGGTCACAGCCAATGTCGTGCCCGGAAAGCTCGCCGCGCTCATGAAGGCATGGTTTGCAGGCGACATCCGGACCGCGCAGCAGATCCACTTCGAGCTGCTGGAGATGAACGAAGCCATGTTCCTCGAAACCAACCCCATCCCGGTCAAGACGGCGCTCGCGCTGATGGGCAAGATCAGTGAGGAGTTCAAGCTGCCGCTGTGCACCATGGGCGGGGCGAACAGGGAGAAGCTCGCCCGGACCCTTGTAAAATACGGGTGCATCGAAGGAGCATAGAAGAAGGATAAAAAAAGAGATATCCGGAGGGCAATCCGATGATCAGAGTAGGTATTACCGGGGCCGCGGGCAGAATGGGATCGCTCATCCTCCGCGGTGTGGTGGAATCGGAAGACATGGATATCGCCGGGGCGCTCGAGGCCCCCGGCCATCCCAGCATCGGCTCCGATGTGGGTGTTATCATCGGCGGAGGACAGAGGGGGGTCAAGATCAGCGACACCCTAGAGTCCGCCTTTGAAACCGCGGATGTGATCATCGACTTCACCTTTCCGGAGGCCACCGTGAAGGCGGCCCGGTATGCCGCTTCTGCAGGCAAGGCCATGGTGATCGGGACCACCGGCTTCACAGACGGCGAGATCGACGAGGTCCGCTCCTGCACACAGAGCATCCCCATTGTCATGGCGCCGAACATGAGCATCGGCGTGAACGTCATGTTCAAGGTGGCTTCCCTGCTCACGAGCCTTCTGGGTGAAGACTACGACGTGGAGATCGTCGAGGCCCATCACCGGCTCAAGAAGGATGCCCCTTCGGGCACGGCCATGGGGCTTGCCCGGGCCGTTGCACAGGCCAGGGGCGAGGACATCAGAGACCTTGCCCGCTATGAGCGCCACGGGATGATCGGCCCCAGGCCCAAGGGCGAGATCGGCATCCAGACCATCCGGGCAGGCGATATCGTGGGAGACCATACCGTGTACTTCGCAGGCAACAACGAGCGCATCGAGATCACCCACCGCGCGCACACCAGGCAGAACTTCGCCCAGGGCGCGATCCGCGCCGCCCGCTGGGTCCAGGGCAAGGCCCCCGGGATGTACTCCATGATGGATGTGCTGGGGCTTGAGCCATGAAGATCGGAAGGGGGGTCGCGGCCGGGGGAAGGATAGTTCCCTTTGCTACCGAAGACGGACAGAGTTTTTTCTCGTATGACCCAAACACCCGTACGGTCGGAAATGCGCTTGAGATCGAGCGCATTGCAGCGCCCGTGATCCCGGGCAAGATCATCGCCGTGGGGCTGAACTACCGCGACCACGCCCGCGAGATGGCCCTCAAGATCCCGAGCGAGCCCATCCTGTTCATGAAACCATCGAGCAGCGTCATCGGCCCGGGCGAGACGATCCGCTATCCCTCGCAGTCTTCCCGGGTGGATTACGAGGCAGAGCTCGCCGTGGTGATCGGCACGACCTGCAGGAACGTGGATGCCTTATCGGCACGCGATTATATCCTGGGTTACACCTGCTTCAACGACGTCACGGCCCGTGACCTCCAGGCCAAGGACGGGCAGTGGACCCGCGCGAAATCGTTCGACACCTTTGCACCCATAGGGCCGTGGATTGTCACCGGCCTGGACGATCCCCACGGCCTGACCGTCACCGCGCGGCTCAATGGGGAGGTCCGGCAGTCGTCAAACACGGCGAACCTGATATTCTCGGTATTCGACCTCGTTGAGTTCATATCACACATCATGACCCTCGATCCCGGAGACATCATCGCCACGGGCACCCCGTCGGGTGTCGGTCCCATGGATCGCGGGGATGTCGTGGAGATAGAGATCGAGGGCATAGGAGTGCTGAAGAACTCGGTAGGATAACATGAGAGGGTACCTATCGCTGGGCTCCAATATCGGAGACAGGCGGCGCCATCTCGAAGCTGCGCTGAAAAAGCTCCGGCAGGCGGGCGTTCAGATCACGGCCGTGTCCCATATCTACGAAACGCGGGCCGTGGAGGTGAGTGATTCTCAGGAGAACTACTACAATCTGGCCGCTGCCATCGAGTATGAGGGATCTCCCCATGACCTGCTCCGGATCTGCCGCCGGATAGAAGATGAGCTGGGAAGGCAGCGTCCCTATCCCCGCGCACCCAGGACCATCGACATCGATATCCTGCTCTTGGAGGGGATGCGCCTGTCGACGCCTGATCTTGAGATCCCCCATCCCCGCATGGAGTGCCGCGCATTTGTCATATTCCCGCTTTCCGAGGTCGCGCCCGGTGTTGTATTACCCTCTGGAAGGGATATAATAGAGGTAAAGAAAAGCTTGCCGCATGACGAGATAGCAAGGGTGCTCAAAAAACCCCATGATGGATGAAAAAAAGAAAAAACCCTGGAAAATCCTGATAGCGGATGACAACCGCCAGGTCAACGACGTGGTCAAGGAGACCCTGACCGAGTACGGGTTCGAGGTAATTCAGGCCTTTGACGGCAGGCAGGCGTACGCCGCCTTCGAGGAAGAGAAACCCGACCTGGTCTTCCTCGACTACCTCATGCCCGAGATCGACGGTCTGGACGTGCTGAAAAAGATCAAGCGCAAGGATCCAAACGCCACCGTGGTATTCATCACGGGAGAGGGCTCTGAAGACGTGGCGGTTCAGGCCATGAAGGCAGGGGCCAGCGACTACATCACCAAACCCCTCTCGCCGCCCGATCTCGTTCACGTGGCGAACAAGCTCATCAGAGAGCACGAGATCCTGCTGGAGAACATCCGGCTCAAGAACCGGGGCGATGCCTACAAGGACTACCTGGTGACCATTACCGAGACCATGGGAGAGGCCGTGATCACCATCGACAGCAAGGGCACGATCCAGTTCATGAACTCCATGGCACGGAAGTTCTGGGGAGAGCTGAGCGAGATGAAGGACAAACCCGTCGACGTGCTCATCCCCGACCCGAGTGTGCACATCCTCCAGGACATCATGCAGGCGTTTTCCAGCGGGATGGACCGCTACGAACAGGAGTACACGTTTCGGAAGATCAACGGCAGCATCTTTTCCGGGCTCCTGAGCGCCTCACCGCTCAAGAGTGAAAAGTATGCGGGCGGCATCGTGCTGGTGGTGAGGGACCTCACGGACATCGAAATGATGCGCAGGCAGATCATCAATGCCGAGAAGCTCGCCTCCCTGGGCAAGGTGGTGGAAGGTGTGGCCCACGAGATCCGGAACTCGCTCACCTCGCTCGGCGGGTTTTCCCGGCGGTTGAGCCGGTCTTTGGAGGAGAATTCCACGCAGAAGGTGTATGTTGACTATATCATCGAGGACGTCAAGCGGCTCGAAGCCATGATCATGGACATCGAGGAGTATGTGAACTACACCAAGATCCACCGCCCCAACTTCGTGAAGACCGATATCCAGGAGGTCATCGACGAGGCGCTGATCAAGACCTTCGGCTCGGGCAGGTTCAGCGGGGTGGCCTATGAGGTGAACATGCCCGAGCACCTCGAAAAGATCGAGGCCGATCATAACTACCTGGTCGAGGCATTCTGGCACCTCTTCGTCAATGCGTGCGAGTCCATGCAGGGCAAGGGGGTCATGGAGATCACCGTGAGCATGCATCCTCAGTACCTCATCGTGGACGTCGTCGATTCTGGCAGGGGCATCCCCAGCGACGAGATCAAAGACATCTTCAACCCGTTCTATACCTCCAAGGTCAGGGGAGCCGGTCTCGGGCTCTCGAAGGTATACATGATCATCGAAGAGCATGGCGGGTTCATCACCGTGAACAGCATCGTGGGCAAAGGCACGAGAATCCGCGTATTTCTCTCCCGCAAACATGCAGCCAAAGGGCTGAGCATCCCGCCCGCAGAGATGGGCAGCGGGTCTTGACGCCCCTATGAGGGGATGACGATCCCCCAGGGGATATGTATCCGCGCCCCCCTCTCTAGCCCGCGATTTGAGAGCGAGTTGGAAGCACCCCCTTCTCATCCTAACGTTCCAACTTGGATTCCCGCGCAGGCCTCCACCCTCTTGTGTTTGACCGTGCGGACCATATGGGCTATACCGGGATTTGGAGGATCCCGGTGCCAAGCTTGCAGGAAATACTGGTCATCATACTGCTGTTCGTGCTCATCTTCTACCTTCCCCGGCGCCTGGGCAGAGGCGGAAACGGGAAGAAGCCTGAAAAGGCTCTGTCGGCGCTTTCAGGCAGGGTGCGTCTGGGCGTGGTCGTCTCCGCGGTCTGGCTGCTCGTATGGACGGTTTACCTCCGGCCCTGGTCCGGCGAGATCCTCGGTTTTGCCCTGATCGCCCTGTGCCCGGTCATCCTGGGATGGGGAGTGTTCTGGGTCATAGACGGGTTCAGGAAAAACCAGGGCGCCTGAGCTGCCGTGGCTCCCGCCCCTGGTTTTCTTTCAGCAGATGATTGTTCCATTGAATTCACCCCCGGGCTGCATTATTGTAGAAAAAAAGGAGGAGATCCATGGCGGTGAAAGTCAAGATGTATACACTCAGCACTTGCAGCCACTGCAAGGCCACCAAACAGTTCATGAACGAGAATAAGGTGGAATATGAATACGTCGATGTCGATCTGCTCGACGGGGAAGACCGGAAGAGCGCCATAGAGGAGGTGAAAAAGTTCAACTCCCACCTCAGCTTCCCCACGATCATCATCGGAGAGCGGATTATCGTCGGCTTCCGCGAGGATGAGATCAGAGAGGTGCTCGGCCTGTGACCGCGGACGTGAAAAAGCTCTATGAGATGCTCAGGAAGGTCCAGGAGCCCAAGGGGTATTATTTCAACAAGGACCTGGACGCGGTCTTCGACCTGCTTCAGGCGCTCTTGACCAACAGGGAGCGGTACGGTTATATGTGCTGCCCCTGCAGGCTTGCCTCGGGCGACAGGGAGTGGGATCGCGACATCACCTGTCCATGCATCTACCGCGCCCCCGACGTTGCGGAGTATGGGAGCTGCTACTGCAATCTCTATGTATCGAAGGAGTGGAACGAGGAAAAGATCCCGCACGTATACGTGCCCGAGAGGAGGCCCCTCGACAAGTTCAGGTAGGGCGTGCCCATGGGAGGCAAGGCTCTCGCAAAGGGCGCCTTCGGGCCGGTGAAGAGCGGGATGGCGGGAACGGTCAGGAAAAGAGAAGGGTGAGAATGTCCTGCTCGATATAGGTGAAGCGGATGCCCATGCCGTTCTCGTCGGTTCTCGCCACAAACCCCTGTGCCCACAAGGGCTTGCCGATGAGCTGTCCGGTGTTGAGCCTCAGCGTCACATACGCATCCTTGCAGAGAGAGCACTCGGTCCGGAGGAAGATCCCGCTTCTGCTCACGTTCTCCACGGTTCCTGAGCGGGCATCCGTCATGGTGTCGGTATAGGTGATAGTGACATCCATGGTGCCTGGTACCTTCACCCGGGTATTCTTCCGTCTGTTTCGCATCGCTCGATCACTCCATACCGGATAACCGCCGGGAGACCCATGGCAGCCGGGCGGGCAGGACAGGAAGAAATATCGCTGCACGGCCGGCCTCCCGTTAAACCCGTCATCGTCATTGCAGGCAAGCCTTCAAAAAATAGTATAACCCATAAGCCTCAGAGGATCAAGGAAATGCGCCTGTTGTGTCCGGTCATAATCATATGTGGGATTGAATCCGGGAAATATGGTATGGTACATCAAGAAATTCCCGGAGAACGGCCGCGGTGCGCACCCGATAAGGACCTCCCCGGGGATTGATCCGAAAGGCGAGCGAACGGAACGATTCTATGCCGGCGGAAGATACCCGAAAAAGAAACCCTGCCGATAGAGGACGAGGGCCTTCAGGCAGCCGCCTGGACTTCTCGCATCAGATCTCGCAATATGCGTCCCAGGACAGGCCGAGGCCCGAGTTTCTGTCCGATGTGATGAAGCTCGTCCTTGAGTATTCCGGATGCGACATCGTCCAGGCGTGGTTGCACGACGGCGCGGATGAGCTCAGGTGCGAGGCCTTCTGGCAGGAGGGCGGCTCCAGTGCCTTCACGATCGCCCCGTGCGGTGCGGATGCCGGGCGCACCTACACGGATTTAAGAGAAAGCTGCCCGGATATCGAGGCATTATGCACAGCCGCATTGCAGAGCGATGATTCCGGCAGCGCCTTCACCCGCACCAGATACGGCAGTGTCTGGGTCCATAACCCGCACCGGTTTTTCCCGCCTGAGACGCACTCTGTGTTCACGAAGACACCCGGCGCCGGCCGGGCCTTCCTGTCGGTGGTCCTGGTTCCCCTTCGCTTCGGGAAGGAGCAGATGGGTCTCCTCGTGTTCAAAGACAGAGATGCGGGCTCGTTCGATCCTGAGAGGCTCGAGCATTTCGAAGCCATCGCGGCCAAATTCGAGCTCGCACTGCTCCACCAGTTCTCGCAGGCAAAACTGCATGAACGGGTCAAGGAGCTCACCTGTCTGTATGGCATGGCAAAGACGGCCTCTGATCCCGGCATGCCGTTCGAGCAGAAAATGGCGAACATCGCGGTCCTGCTCCCGCCTGCATGGCAATATCCTTCCCATGCCTGCGCACGGATCGTGATAGACGGGCATGCCTATCAGACCCCTTTCTTTGCCGAAGGGGCGCATAGGCAGGTCGCCGCTGTGAGAGTCAAGGGAAAAATCCGGGGCGCGGTCGAGGTTCACTATCCCGGCCAGGGGCCCTTCCCGCAGGGGAAGCCATTTCTCGACGAGGAACAGAGCCTGATCAACAATGTAGCAGGTCAGATCGCGCAGATGATCGAGCAGAAAGAGGCAGAGGCCGCGCGGTCCGAGCTCCAGGACCAGCTGACCAGGGCGGACCGGCTGGCCGCAATCGGCCAGCTTGCCGCCGGAGTCGCCCACGAGCTCAATGAGCCGCTCAACACTATCCTGGGGTTCGCCCAGCTCATCCAGAAAAATGAAAATATGCCGGAACAGGCGGTGCGTGATGTCCAAAAGATCGTCGAGGCATCGCTGCATGCGCGGACCATCATACGCGAGCTCCTGATATTCGCCCGACAGGCCGCGCCCAGCAGAGGCAGGGTGAACCTGAACAGGATCATAGAAGACGAGCTGAGCCTGTTTGAGTCTCTGTGCTGCAAGTCATGCGTGGAGCTCAGGCGCATACTCGCTCCCGATCTCCCGGAAATCATGGCGAACAAGTCCCAGATGCTCCAGGTCATTTCCAACCTGATGATCAACTCCCTGCAGGCCATGCCCGAAGGCGGCGCCATCACTCTCACCACATCGTTCAGTAACGGCGAGGTATCATTGATCGTAGAAGACACGGGCATCGGCATGAGCGAAGAGGTGAAGAACAACATCTTCCTGCCCTTCTTCACCACCAAGGATGTTGATCAGGGGACCGGCCTGGGGCTTGCGGTAGTGCACGGGATTGTGGCATCACATTCTGGACGGATCGCTGTCGAAAGCGCGCCCGGGAAGGGTGCCAGATTTGTGCTTACCTTCCCGTACAGCACATCAGCCGAGCCGGAGGAGGACCAAGGATGACGGCAGCCCGGAAAAACCGCATACTGGTGGTGGACGACGCACCCACCGCGCTCGACATCCTCGAGCGGAACCTCTCCTCCCGCGGGTACCAGGTACTCACCGCATCGAATGTCGCCGATGCCGTCAAGATGCTTGAACAATCGCCGGTGGATCTGGTCATCACTGATTACAAAATGCCGAAAATCAGCGGCCTGGATCTCGTACGCCACGTCAGGGAAAACTACTTCGACACCGAGGTGATCATGATCACCGGCTATGCATCCGTAAAAGGTGCGGTGGAAGCGGTGAAGATGGGGGCGGAAGAGTACCTTCCCAAGCCCTTCACAGACGAGGAGCTGTTCGCGGCCGTTGAGAGGGCCCTCAACAAGCGGGAGCTCAAGACCATGGTCAAGGGGAGAAAACCCCGGGTCAGGCCCAATTCATACGGCATCATCGGAGAATCGCTTGCCATCCGGAACATGCTCGCACAGATCGAAAAGGCGGCGGCATCCTCGGCCACCGTGCTCGTTCTGGGCGAAAGCGGCACAGGCAAGGAGCTCGTCGCACGTGCAATCCACTACAGCAGCAAGCGGGCCTCGGCCCCCTTTGTTCCGGTCAACTGCGGCGCCATCCCGGAAAAGCTGCTCGAAAGCGAGCTGTTCGGTTACGTGAAGGGGGCGTTTACCGGAGCGACCGAGTCGCGCGCCGGGTTCTTCCAGACCGCGGACGGGGGCACTATCTTTTTAGACGAGATCAACGAGATGAGCCCGGCCATGCAGGTCAAGCTCCTGCGCGTGCTCCAGGACAAGCAGGTGTGCATGGTCGGAGCCCGGAAGACCCAGAAGGTCGATGTCCGGATCGTTGCGTCGAGCAATAAGGACCTGCAGTCCCTGGTGCACAAGGAGCTCTTCCGCGAGGACCTGTTCTTTCGGCTCAATGTCGTATCCATCACAGTCCCGCCCCTGAGAAACCGGCAGGAGGACATTCCTTTGCTGGTCTCGCATTTCGGGGCCAAGTTCGCCCGTGAGCTGGGAAAGCCCGAGCCGGTCTTCCCGGCCGAGACCATGGAGATCTTCATGAACTATGCCTGGCCCGGAAATGTCAGGGAGCTTGAGAACCTTGTCCAGAGGATGGTCATCATGGCCGAGGGGGAAACCGTCACCATACCCGATCTGCCGTCCGTCATGCGGTTCTCCGCCCTCTCCGGGCCGGTCCCGTTCAGGTCCCTGGCAGAGGAAGAGGCCGGCTACATCCGGATGGTCCTGGCAAGCGTGGGAGGAAACAAATCACGTGCCGCCGAGATACTCGGCATCGACCGCAAGACCTTAAGGGAAAAGATCAAGCAGGCCCCCCTCCCTGGAGACAAGCCCTCCGGGAAGTGATGAATATCTCACCAGGTGGGGAAAATCTCCCCACTTTGAGCCGATAGCCCTCTCTATCCGCGAGAACGGCCGCCCGGCACCGCCGCGCTGCCGTAAGCTCGACAAATCCAACAAAAACAAAAACATAGCCACTGAATACAAGGCCCGGACGGTTCGTATATCTCCGGCGTTCCTCTGTGAGGCGAAAGGCATGCTTCTTGCCCCATGACCTGTCACGTGAACAAGAAACAGGGGGTGCGACATGCCCGAACAGTACGAGGGGCTCTGTTCTGCCTGCAAATACTCATCGCGGTGCACCTTGACAAAGTCACCCGGGCAGGGCCAGGGCATTCATTTCTGTGAGGAGTATGAGGCGGGCGGCAGGTCGCATCCCGGCAGGAAGGCCGGGCGCTGCGCCGGGTCCGCAAAGCTCCGGAGCGCGAAAGTGAAGCTCAATGCAACGGGTGCGATCCTGGGCCTGTGCGGCAACTGCGTCAATCGCGATACGTGCCGCTTTCCACGTCCTGAATCGGGCGTGTGGCATTGCGAAGAATACCAGTAAGGGTGCGACACGGGATAGAGGAAGGTCGGCCCTAAGGAGAAAGAGAGAGGCATGGATAAGAAAGGCATTCTTGATATCATTCAACGCAACAGCAAGAATCATGCGGGGATCATCGCCATCCTCGAAGAGATCCAGGAGGAGTGCTCCTATCTCCCCGAGGAGGCCTTGAGGCTGGTGGCCAGGGAGACAGGGCGCTCGCTGGCCGACATCTACGGCGTGGCGACGTTCTACAAGGCCTTCAGCCTGAAGCCCAAGGGCAGGCACTGCATATCGGCCTGCCTCGGCACGGCTTGCCACGTGCGCGGCGCTCAGAAGATCGTGGAGGAGTTCTCGCAGGAGCTCGGGATAAAACCGGGCGAGACCACCCCTGACAACGAGATCACCTTCGAGACGGTCAACTGTCTCGGGGCATGCGCCCTGGGTCCTATCGTGGTTTCCGACGGGCACTACTTCGCGAACGTGACCGCCCGGAAGGTCGGTGAGATCCTCCGGGACACGAGGGAAGGCACCTTCGGTTCTGACAAGGCTGAGGAAGCGCACCCGTTTCTGATAGAGGTGTCCTGTCCCCGGTGCGGCAAGAGCCTCATGGACAGTGAGACCAGTGTCCACGGCCACCCGTCCATACTGATTACGGCTTCGATGAACGGCAAGACCGGATGGGCCAGGATTCCCTCTCTCTATGGGCATTTTTCCAGAACCCACGAGCACGACTTTCCCGCCGACGCCATCGTTCAGCTCTCCTGCCCACACTGTGCTTCGTCTTTCCAGGACGGCTCCCGCTGTGTGGAATGCGGGGCCCCGCTGGCAACGATGAGGCTCGCTGACGGGAGCGGTGTATTTCGCATATGCACCCGCACGGGGTGTGAGGGCCACCTGCTCGACATCGGCAGGGCGGAACTGTAGGGGGCGGACACCATGGAAAAGTTCAATTCGATAAACGGACTTCACGAGTTCCGGTCACGCCTTCTTAAGCAATTCGATCCTAACATCCCTACACTGGTCATATCCGCGGGCACGTGCGGGCAGGCAAGCGGCGCCAACGCCGTTATCCGAGCGGCCAAGCGCGAGCTGCTCCGGAAGGGCCCGGCCTGCGGAGTCCGCCTGCGCATCACGGGCTGCCACGGCTTCTGCGCAATGGAACCCTCGGTGCTCCTCGAGCCTAGGCGCACCTTCTACCCAAAGGTGCGCCCCGACGACATCGCGGACATCATCGATGCGGCCGGGCGGGGTGAGGCTGTCGAGCACCTGCTCTACGTGCATCCCGAAACAGGCACGCGGATCGAGAAGCAGGACGACATGCCCTTCTTCCAGGGGCAGGTAAGGACCATCATCAGCAGGAACGAAAAGATCGACCCCATCCGCATCAACGACTATATCCTCAACGACGGCTATCTCGCCCTTGCCCGGGCTTTTGAAGAGCAGAATCCCGGGCGCGTCGTCGAAGAGGTGACGGCCTCGGGGCTTCGCGGCCGCGGGGGGGCGGGCTTCCCCACCGGGCGGAAATGGGGGCTCTTCGCCTCCCAGCGAAACGCCTCCGGGAAATACCTCATCTGCAACGCCGACGAGGGCGACCCGGGCGCCTACATGGACAGGAGCGTCCTTGAGGGCAACCCGCACAGCATCATCGAGGGAATGACCATAGGCGCCTTTGCCACGGGCGCAACCGAGGGGATCATCTACATCCGAACGGAATATCCGCTTGCGATCAAGCATCTGAAGATCGCACTCGAGCAGGCGAGAGAGATGGGCCTGCTCGGAAAGAACATCCTCGGGACCGGCTTCTCCTTCGACATATCGATCGTCAAGGGCGCAGGCGCCTTTGTCTGTGGAGAAGAAACTGCCCTGATCAGGTCCATCGAGGGGCACATGGGCGAGCCCAGACAGAGGCCCCCGTTCCCCATCGTCAAAGGACTCTACGGCAGGCCCACGATGATCAACAACGTGGAAACCTGGGCGAACATACCGATCATCGTTGCTCAAGGCTCCCGGCAGTACGCGGAGACGGGTGCGGAAGGCAACACCGGCACGAAGATCTTCAGCCTGGTGGGCAAGATCAGGAACACCGGCCTCGTTGAGGTGCCCATGGGCATGACCTTGAATCAGGTCGTGCGGGACATCGGCGGCGGAGTGCAGGGGAAGAGGAAGATCAAGGCCGTACAGACCGGCGGACCGGCCGGCGGCTGCATCCCGGCATCGAGGTTCGACCTGCCCATCACGTACGAGAGCCTCAAGGCCGCGGGCTCCATCATGGGCTCGGGCGGCATGATCGTCATGGACGACTCTACGTGCATGATCGATGTGGCCAGGTATTTCATGGCCTTCCTGAAAGACGAGTCGTGCGGAAAGTGCTTTACCTGCCGCAAGGGCACGCAGCGGCTGCATGAGCTCCTCGAGGACATCATCAACGGCAGAGGCACGCCCGAACATCTGGATCTGCTTGAGGAGCTCGGGGAGACGGTCAGGGACACTACCATGTGCGCCCTCGGCCAGTCGGCCGCCAACCCGGTCCTGAGCACGCTCAGGTACTTCCGTGAAGAGTACGAGCGCCACATCGAAGACAAGCGCTGCGATGCATTCGTCTGCAAGCAGCTCACCGGGGCCCCCTGCCAGGCCGCGTGCCCCGTGGATACGGAGCCGTGGAGATACATCGCCCTCATAGAAAAGGGCGATTACGAGGAGGCATACCGGGTCATCCGCTCCGCCAATCCCTTCCCGGCAGTGAGCGCCAGGGTGTGCGACCGCAAATGCGAAAGCCGCTGCAGCCTGGGCGCGGGCGGAGGAGAGGGGGTCGCCATCCGGGCGCTCAAGCGGTTTGTCACCGACCGGGTCGATCCTTCGGTCTACCGGCCGGAAGCGGCTCAGGGCAAGGGCAGGAAGGTGGCGGTCATCGGGGCCGGACCGGCCGGAATCACGGCGGCGCACCAGCTCTCCCTGCTCGGTTACCGGGTCACGATCTTCGAGGCGGAAAACATCCCAGGCGGCATGCTCACGTGCTCCCTGCCGGCCTACCGGCTGCCCAGGGACATCGTCGAGAAGGAAATAGAGACCCTCATGAACAAAAACATCTCGATCGAATACGGCCGCGCCCTGGGGAGGGACATGACCATACCGGATCTCATGTCCGATGGATTTGATGCAGTGTTCCTGGCCATGGGGGCGCACGAGAGCTGGCGCCTGGGCCTGGAGAACGAGGAAGTGGAAGGGATCTTCCCCTCCATTGAGTTCCTGAAGGAATTCAACATGAGAGGAAACGAGCTCGCGCGCGGGCACGTAGGGATAGTCGGCGGCGGAAACTCGGCCGTGGACGCCGCGCGGGTCGCGCTGCGGCAGAAGGAGGTAACCGGGGTGACCCTGTTCTACCGCCGCACCCGTGACGAGATGCCCGCGTATGAAGAAGAGATCGAGGCTGCGCTCGAAGAGGGAGTCAGGATCGAGACCCTCATCTCGCCCGTGAAGATCCACGTGCGGCAGGAGGAGATCGAGGCGGCCATCCGGGAAGGTGTCGAGCTGGAAACCCTTGTCTCGCCCATAAAGATCCATGCCAGAGAGGGCCGTCTCACCGGCATCGAATGCGTAAGGAACCGCCTGGGCGAGGTCGATGCCACCGGCAGGCGCACCCCGGTGCCGATACCGGGGAGCGAATTCCGAGTGGACCTGGACACGCTCATCGTGGCCATCGGCGAAAGACCCTCGAGCAGGGCACTGGCATCCATGGGGCTCGAGCTCGACAAGGGCGGCAGGGTGAAGGCCGACAGGAAGACCCTTGAAACGAGCATAAAGGGGGTTTTCGCGGGCGGCGATCTCGTGACCGGGCCCAACACCGTCATCGACGCCGTGGCATCCGGCAAGAAGGCCGCGCTGGTCATCGACCGGTACCTGAGCGGACAGCCGCTCGTCGAGCCGGCAAAACCCAAGCTGCCGGAGGTGTACATCGAGCCCGCGGTGCACGAGGAGTCCGGCGAAACGCCGCCGCGCGCCGTTCCGGTCTCGCTGCCTCCTTCCGAGCGGGTGAAGAACTTCCGCGAGGTGGAATCGGCCCTGACCGAGGGGCAGGCGAGGACGGAATCCAGGCGCTGCCTTAGGTGCGATCTCGCGTTCACCATGGAGAAACCGGCAGGCGCTGCAATGGGAGGAGTACGACATGATTAATCTCACGATCAACGGGCTGGCCGTGTCTGTGGAAGATGGATCGACCATCCTCGAGGCGGCGCGGTTTCTGGGCTTTCCCATCCCGACGCTCTGTCATCACGAGGGCCTGTCCCCCTACGGGGCATGCAGGCTCTGCGTCGTGGAGATCGGTGAAGGTCCGGGCGCCAGGCTCGTCTCGTCATGCACCTATCCCGTCGAAGAGGGGCTCAAGGTCCGGACCGCCTCCGAGCGGGTCGTGCGGGCCAGGAGGATGATCATCGAGCTGCTGCTGGCCTCGTGTCCTCAGTCAAAGGTCATCCAGGACCTGGCCTCGGCGCACGGAGTCCGGACGCAGCGCTTCAGGCAGGAGTACGACGACTGCATCCTCTGCGGGCTGTGCGTGCGGATGTGCTCCGAGCAGATGATGGCGGGCGCCATCGGATTTCGAGGCCGCGGCGAAGAGCGCAGCATCGGCACCCCCTTCGACGTGCAGTCTGACGTGTGCAGGTTCTGCGGCGGCTGCATGTACGTCTGCCCGGCCTGCCAGCTCAGGTGTACATACAACCAGCCGGAGAAGGCCGTCTGCAACGCGTGCGCAAACCTGGCGCCGCCCTGCATCCAGAAGGAAAAGTATGGCGACATGATGTGCTACATGAACCCGTGTGTTGCCTGTGAAATAAAATAAGACGAGATAAAGGAGAGGAAGTATATGGTGATCTCGAAGGTGAATGCTTCAGCTGCCACGCTTACCAAGAACAGGACAGAAGGCTCGGTCGTGCCGACCTCCGGCATGTGCGTGACCTGTGTTGACGGCTGCATCGGGATGTGCGAAATCGGAAAGTCCGCCTACCGGGGGCACGAGGTGATCTACCCGCAGCCGTTCGGCGTGATAACCACGGCGGCCGAGAAGCGCTTTCCTGTGGACTACTCCCATTTCAACATCATGGGGACCTGTGTGGGCGCTCACGGGATCGAGGCCGACAGCGATAAGGCGATCTTCCCGAACGTTGACCTCACCGTCAGGTTCGGACACGATAAAGGCATCAAGTTCCGCCGCCCCTGGATCATCCCGGGCATCGGCTCTACGGCCATTGCCAAGAACAACTGGGAAGGCCTTGCCATCGGCTCGGCCCTCATGGGCACCGGACTCACCATCGGCGAGAACGTGGTGGGCATGGACCCGGGAGCCGTTTTCAAGGACGGCCGGGTCGTCGACACCGTGGATCTCAAGCGCAGGGTCGAGCTCTACCGCAGATACCAGCGCGACGGTTACGGGACGATCGTGGTCCAGGCCAATATCGAAGACACGCGCCTGGGCGGCCAGGAATACGCGATCGAGAAGCTCGGTGTTGAATGTGTGGAGCTCAAATGGGGCCAGGGCGCCAAGGACATCGGCGGGGAGGTGAAGATTCCGGATCTCAAAAAGGCCCAGATGTTGAGCCAGCGCGGCTACATCGTGTTGCCCGACCCCTTTGACGAGGAGGTGATCAAGGCCTTCGAGCGAGGCGCATTCAAGGAGTTCGAGCGCCATTCCCGCGTGGGCATGATAACGGAAGAGTCCTTTGCCAAGAGGATCGAGGAGCTCCGCGCAGCCGGCGCGAAGTACATCTTCCTCAAGACCGGGGCATACCGGCCTGCCGACCTCGCCCGGGCGATTTCTTTTGCCTCCAAGTACCGGCTCGACCTGCTCACGGTCGACGGCGCGGGAGGCGGGACCGGGATGAGCCCCTGGAGGATGATGAACGAGTGGGGCGTGCCGCCGGTCGAGCTGCACTCGCTGCTCTATCAGTACGCATCGCACCTGGCGGGCAAGGGTGCATACCTGCCCGCGATCACAGTGGCCGGAGGTTTCGCCTTCGAGGACCAGATCTTCAAGGGCCTGGCCATGGGTGCGCCCTTTGTGAAGCTCGTCGGCATGGCCCGCGGGCCCATCGCGGCGGCCATGGTGGGCAAGACCATCGGCCGCACCATCGACGCCATGCAGGTGCCCGTGTACATCGAGCGCTTCGGCAACTCCAAGGATGAGATCTTCGTCACGGCATCCGAACTGCGCCGCGAGCTCGGAGAAGAGGAGTTCGAGAAGCTGCCCACCGGGGCCCTCGGCCTCTACACCTACTTCGAGCGGCTTACCCAGGGATTGCGCCAGATCATGGCAGGCAGCAGAAAGTTCGCGCTTGAGCACATCTCTAGGAACGACATAGCCGCTCTCACTCCGGATGCTGCACGGGTGAGCGGTATTACGTATATCATGGATGTAGACAAAGAAGAGGCATTCAATCTCCTTTAGATCGTGAATACATGACGTATCCCGGGGGTATTGGCGTGCCCCCGGGAGCATTTTTTCAAGACAAGAAAATTCTGAGGAAATAAGACCCTGCGAAAAAGGGCAGGGGAATGCCTTTATACCCTCACCACAAAGCAGGTGATGAACCGGGGGTCGAGCTCTTCGATGCGGGAGATGCCCGAGAGCTCGTCTTCGAACCGGTTCAGCAGGAGCCCGGCGGCATCTTCGATGGACTGACGTTCGATTTCGGGGGCAAGTGATGCGAGAAAATCCTGAAGGCTGCGGCCGAACTCCGGCACGAAAACCCGCCTGCCCCTTTCATCGAGGCGGGTCACCGATTGGATGAACTCCACCAGCTCGTCCCTTCCCAGGGGCCTGAACCAGGTCCTTTTCTCCAGGAAGTTGACCGCGAGCACCGTGAGGATGAAGGTCTCCATATCGATGGCCGGGCCCGTGTTCGTGCCCGAGAGTGAATCCCTGCTCTCCCGCCACTTAAGCGCGTCCATGATCGTTGCCAGGGTGGAGATCATGTCCACGGTGTGTGTGACCTCTTCGAGGTCCTCTAGGGAGGAGAACTCACGGTCTTTGAACAGGGGGCGTTTTTTCAGCAGTCCTTCGGCGCAGAGGCTTAAATTTTCAGGGACCATGGCGAGGTCCACGGACCTCAAAGTCTTTTTGAGCCGGAGCTGCTGATCCAGGATCGCATTGTATCCCAGAGAGAAGAGGGTCTCCGCGTTCATGGTGTCCAGGATCTCTCCAGCGCTTCTGCCGCCGCTCTTCATGGCAACGGCAAGGCCGAGCGAGGAGATCGCGCTTGCCTTATCGATACTGCTCTTGAGCTCCTCAACCTCGTTCAAGGGGCGGTAATCGGCCATGACGATCTTGTTGGAAAGATAGATCATCTCAACCATGAAGCGCTCCTGGGTCTCCCGGGACGTCTGTGCCAGGGAGGATGCGATGAGATCCGTGTTCCGGGAGAGGTGGTCCAGATACACTGCCGGAAGAATGCTTCGGCCCTTGTCCATGTGGGGGACCTTCTCCTTTGACAGGCCCTGGTTCAGCAGGTTCTTTGAGTGCACCCGGCGGTAGATGCTCATCGCCTCGTCAGGGGGAGGGAAGCCCAGCTCCATGAGCCTCAAGGACCGCTTCTCGTAGATATTCTCCTCGATATAGGACTTCAGCTCCCAGATCACCCCTTCCATGATCGAGTAGTAGGTGTCCTGGTAATGCGTGAAGATAAGGCTCAGCATGTCCTTCAAGAGCTGGGTCTTCTCGTCCTCGATCTTGATGAGGAAGAAATAGTTGTCGTCCAGGCTTTCATATCCGGCATCCAGGAGGTCCGGGATGCGCTCGTCTGTGGGCACCACCTGCACCACATCGATATAGGACTGGTACAGGAGGATCAGGATGTCCAGGTCGAGCGCTTCGAGCGCAATCTGCAGGGAATCAACCGATGCGTTGTAGATCTCCCAGAGCCAGTCCAGGAGGGCACTCACCGAGAGGGTGTCCTTGTCCCAGCAATCCATGTCGATGATATGGGAGATCGTCTCGGGGGTGACGTACTGGAGCAGGATCTGACTGTCGGTGCCCCATGAGTCTTTGATGAGCATGAAGGTTTCCTGCGGTGAGAGCCGCTCCAGTATCTGCCGGGTAAAGGGCGAGTCGATGATGGCGCGGGCGCGGTCTGCGGACGTGGTCGCCAGCACTCTGCTCAGCTCGCTTTTCAGTGTCAGTTTGGTGTTCATGGTCCTTGGTTAACACACTCCCAAGGAGCTGATCAATACAGCACTCTATTCTTCTCCGACCACGATCCGGCCGGCCTTGGTGCGAATCTTCAGCGAAAGCGAATCGACCAGGGAGTATGCGCAGGGAATGACGAAGAGTGTCAGGGCCATGGCAAAGAGCAGGCCGAAGGCAACGGCCACCGCCATGGGGGAGCGCATCTCGGCACCCTGGGAGGTCGAGAATGCCATGGGGAGCATGCCGGCGATAGTGGTGAGGGAGGTGATGAGGATGGGGCGCAGCCTCACCGTCGCGCCCTGTATCACGGCCTGGGAGCGTTCCATGCCCGCCTTTCTCAGGCGGTTGATGTAGTCGATCATGACGATCCCGTTGTTTACCACGATCCCCATGAGGATGATGAGCCCCATGAAGGCCGGGACCGAGAGCGCCTTGCCCGTTGCCATGAGTCCGAACACCACCCCGATGTAGGCCAGAGGCAGGGTGAACATGACGATGAACGGCTGGGAGAGCGACTCGAACTGGGCGGCCATGACCATGTAGATGAGGATGATGGCCACGATGAACGCCTTGCCGAGCTCCTGAAAAGAGGTCTGCATGTCCTCGAAGGTGCCCCCCAACTCGTAGAAGTAATCCTCGGGCATGCTGAGCTCCTGCATGACCTGCTCGACATCGCGCATGATGCTTCCCAGGTCGCGTCCCAGCGTGGAGCCCGAGATGGTGACCACGCGGTTCTGATCCTTGCGGTTGATGGTGATGGGCCCTACACTCTCTTCCAGAGAAGCCACCTGGGACAGCGGCACGCTGAACCCGAAAGGAGATGTAACGGGTATCCGTAACAGGTCGTCGAGCGTCGAGCGGTAGGCCTCCTGAAAGCGTACCCGGATGTCGTATTCCTCGCCCGCATCGTGGAAGCGGCTGACCACCTTGCCCAGCATTGCGGTCTCCACGGTTGCCGCCACCTGGGCCACGCTCAGGCCCATCTTGGCCGCCTTGTCCCGGTCAATGCTTACATGGAGCTCGGGCTTGCTCTGCTTAAGCGACTTGTCCAGATCCGTGAGCCCTTCTATGGCCGATAGTCTGAGCATGGCGGCGCCGGCGATCTCGTCGAGCTTCTCCAGGCTCGATCCGTAGATATGGATCTCAACCGGCTTGCCGCCTCCGAAGAGCGATCCTGAGATGTCCTCGAACAGGTATTCGACGTCCTGGAGCACGGGCAGTTCCCGCCGGATCTCTTCGACGATCATTTCGGCGGACTTGTCGCGGTCTTCAATTTCCGTGAAACGGGCGAAGATCCGCGCCTTGTTCACCCCTGCAGTCATCTGGCCCTGTGCAGCCGCATACTTGGCGTCGACCGTGACACCCACCATGCTCCCGCAGGTGATGACCTCGGGCCGTTTCAGAAAGATGTCCTCGACCTGCCGGGCGATGTGGTCGGTCTCGGAGAGGACCATGCCCTCGGGCAGTGTGATATTGACCATAGCCAGCGGGATGTCCTGCTTGGGCATGAATTCGGTGCCCAGAAACGAGGTGCATGCGAGGGCCGCGACGAACAGGAGAAATGCAGCCCCCAAGGTGAGCCTGCGCCGGTTCACGACCTTCTCCAGCAGGGAGGCATACCGGGTGCGCATCCAGCCGGTCCATCCCCCGGATTCGATCCGCCTGTACACGCTCTTTTCCTTCTTGAAGATGGTCGCAGCGATCGCCGGGATGATGGTCACGGCGATGAACAGGGAAGCGAGCAGCGATATGCATACGGTGAGCGAGAGCGGGCGGGCCAGCTTGCCGGCGATGCTCTGGGAGAGGCTCATGGGCAGGAAGACCGCCACCGTAGTGAGCGTGCTCGCTGTGATGGCCAGGCCGACCTCCGAGGCGCCTCTGACCGCTGATTCATGCCGTGAGGCGCCTTCTTCCAGATGGCGGAAGGTGTTCTCGATCACCACCACCGCGTTGTCCACCAGCAGGCCGACGCCAAGCGCAATGCCCCCCAAGGTCATGATGTTGAAGGTGTATCCCAAAGTCTTCATCCCGATAAAGGTGGCGATGACCGACAGGGGAATGGCCAGTGCGATCGTGATCGTGGGTCTGATCGCGCGCAGGAAGAGGAAGATGACTCCCATGGCGATCAGCCCTCCGATCAGCGCGTTGGTGCCGGTGGCCGTGATAGACCGCCTGATCATCTTGCCCTGATCGAGGATGAGGTGCAGGGAGACATCCTCGGGCATGATTTTCTCGATTCGGGCGAGCTCGGCCTTGACCCTCTCGGTCGCCTTCAGGGTGTTCACTCCCGACTGCTTCATGACCGCGATGATGACCGAGGGCTGGGAGTTGGTGCGCTCGAAGCCCCGAGTCTCCTTGAAGGAGTCCCGCACTTCGGCTACGTCGGAGATCCTCACCGGTCTGCCATCGGGGCTCATCGAGATGATGGTGGAACGAGCCTGTTCTATATCGCCGTAGTACCCGGTCGTCCGGATCAGATACTCCTTTTTCCATGATTCCACGTGCCCGCCCGAGACGTTCAGGTTTCCGGCCCTGATGCCCGCGATCACCTGATCGAGTGTGACGCCGGTATTTTTCAGCTTCTGAGGATCGACCAGGACCTGGATCTCCCGCTCCTTGCCGCCGAAGATGAATACCGAGGCGATCCCCTCCAGACGTTCGATCCGGGGTTTCACGACATCGTCGATGAACTCGCGCAGCCGTCTGGTGTTTTCCATGCCGATGACGCCGTACTCAAGGATGGGCATATCCGCGGTATTGAACTTGAGCACCATGGGCGTGTCCGCGTCCTCGGGCAGGAAATCCGTGATCCAGCTGATCTTCTCGCGCACGTCCTGCGCCGCGAAGTCCAGGTTCGTACCCCACTCAAACTCGCAGTAGACACTGGAGATTCCCTCCACGGTCATGGAGGTCACCTCCTTGATTCCCTCGACCGTGCTCACGGACTCCTCAATGGGCTTGGTGATGAGCGTCTCGATCTCTTCGGAGCCCACGCCCTCGTAGGCGGTCACCACCGAGACATATGGGAACTCCAGCTCGGGCAGGAGATCGAGCCCCAGGTCGGAAAACGAGACGAGCCCGAAGAGGGTGATGATCAGGACGAGCATGGTGATGGTGATCCGGCGTTTGACGGAAAACTGGGGAAGATTCATGGGTTAGCTCTCCGGGGAGTCTCCCCCGTGTGCGATCCGTACCTTGGCTCCCGGCTTGAGACCGGCAAGCCCGCGGAGAACCACCAGATCGCCCTCAAAGAGGCCGCTGGTCACCTCGTAGAGGTCGTCTCCCTCGATTCCCAGGGTGAGAGGGCATCTCTCGACAATGTCGTCTCTGACCCGGTAGGCGATATAGGAATCTTCCCCGCGGATGAGTGCATCTTTGGGAACGGCCACGACACTGTCGCGGACCATCTGGACGACCCGGCAGCGCGCGGTCATGCCCGATCTGAGCTTCAGTCCGGGATTCTCGAGGGTGATCGTGACCGTGAAGGTGCGGCTTGCGGGATCGATGGTGGGATAGATCTTTGTGATGGTGCCTTCAAAGGACTGCCCCGGCACAGCATCGACCGTGATCGTGCCTGAGTTGCCTGTCCGGATCGAGCTGTAGATCTCCTCCGGAAGGTCGACCTCCACCTTGACCGTGCTCATATCCATCATGACAAAGGTCTGCATCTGGGGGCCTGTCAGCTCTCCCTCGTTGGCGGTCACCGCAGTGACCACGCCGGAGAAGGGTGCCTCCAGGCGGCACTCGCGCAGGTTCCTCTTCGCGGCTTCAAGGGCCGTGACCGCCTGGTCATACTGGAACCGGGCAAGATCCCGGGCCGTAACGGCATCCTGCATGTTCTGCTCGGTTACGGCCGTTGCCCGGTAGAGACCCTCCATGCGGGTCAGGTCGCGCTCGGCCCGCTCGAGGGAAGCCTTTGCCTGGTCGAGCTGAGACTGGGCGTGTTCCAGGGCCCGTTCATAATCGAAGGGATCGATGAGCATGAGCAGGCCGCCCTTTTTGACAAAGTCACCCTCGTCCACGGGGATGTCCTTGATCCTGCCGGACACCTTGGGTCCGATCCGGGACATCTCCCGGGGGGAAATACTGCCTACTGCGGCATAGGTTCGGTACACCGGGCGCCTGGATATTTGTGCGACCATGACCTCGGGCACCCGGGCCAGGACCTGCTCTTCGGCAGCCGCCGACCCTCCCTGCTCGTTCCCGCACGAGGAAAGCCCCAGCAGGAGAAGGAAGACAACGGCGCACAGAGCAGGGAAACGTTTTTTCACCGGCAACCTCCTAGAGGGTCCCCATAGCGGATTTGAGCGAGGCCAGCGAGGTGGCATAATCGGCCCGTGCCGATATATAGTTCCTTCTCGCCTGGCCGAGCAGCGCCTCGGCATCCAGGACATCGGTGGTGGTTGCGACCTGGAGGTTATAGCGGTCTTTCTGGATTCTCAGATTTTCCTGGGCCTGGTCGATGGCCTGGATGGCCACCTCGGTCCTGGCCTTGGCCTCCTGCGCGGAGAGATAGGAATTCTTGACCTCCAGCAGGACCTGGTCTTTGAGGCTCTGCATGAGGAAGCCCAGCCTGCTCCTGATGGATTTCAGCCGGGAGACCTCGAAATAGCTCGATCCTCCCTGGAAGATGTTCCATGTAAGCCCCACCCCCACAGTCCATGCCTTGTCTTCATCGACATCAGGGTCTTCGCCGAGCCTTTCGTACTCATAGGTGGCGGCGACATTCGGAAGGTACCCGGCCCGGGCGATCCAGACCCCTTTATCGGCGTTTTCGATCTGCAGCCGGGTGATCCTGATCTCCTGGCGCTGGTCAAGGGCGATTTCGTAGGATTCATCCAGCGTCTTCTCGAGCTCGGCCATGGGTATCTCTTCTTCGATAACCACCGGCGTGGAAATGCTTCTGCCCAGAAGCGTGTTGAACCGCGACTCCAGGAGCCTCACGGCGTTCTCCGCGGTGATGACGTTCTGCAGGCTCTCGGCATGCCTCACCTGTGCCTCCAGAAGGTCGTTCTTCGGGATCATGCCCTGGTTGTAAAAGGCCTGCGCCACATCGAGGTGCGCCTTGATCGACGCGGAGGAGCTCCGGGCCACATCCAGGATCTCCCGGGCCTCGATGATCCCGTAATAGGCTTCGATCACCTGCAGTTTCAGATCCCGGGCCTCCTGCTCCCTGTCCAGCCCTGCAACCCGGTAATTGTTGGCCGCGATCCGATAGGCATTATACAGAGCGCCTCCGGCGAAGAGGGGCTGGGTCACCTCTACGGAAAAGCGGTAGTTGTCTTTAGTGCCGACCGGGAACGTGCCCATATTGGGGAGGGTGAATGTCGGCTCCTCATCGAAGCGCGCATACGAGTAGTTGAGGTCAACGGAAAAGAGCATGTCGGAGAGGCTCGTTCTTTTTTCCATGAGGCTTGCATACACCTGCTTATCCTGCGCCCTGATGAGCGGGTTGTTGTCCAGGGCCAGGGTGATGGACTCCTCCAGTGTCAGGTGGTCCTGTGCCCCGAGGAAGGTCCCTCCCAGAAAGACCATGCCGGTCACGAGAATCACGATTTTCCTAATCACAATAATCCTCCCTTAATATAAGCTGTAAAATCCTGGACAGGTATGCGGTCGGCCTCGTGCCGAGCAGACCCAGATGGAAGTTGTCGCCGATTGCGTGCAGCATTCCGGGAATGGTCAGTGACATGAGCTCAGGGTCGAATCGCTGGCCTTCTTCATTTGCACGGGTGAATATCTCCTGGATGAACCGGATCTCCTGCATGCGGATCTCCCGGAAGCGTTCGAATATTCTGGATACCACCTCGGGGATCTGGGAATAGAAGATCTCGTAGATGAGGCGGTGGAACTCGGGATGCTCCTCGATCCAGGAGAGGTAGTAGTGGATGTACGCCTCCAGCTGCTCTTTCCACGGGAGACTCTCGGACATGATCCGGCCGACGCCGGCTACATAGCGGTCGATCCCTCTGGCGATGACCTCGCTGATGAGCTCCTGCTTGCCCGGAAAAAACTGGTAGATGGTGCCCACGCCGAACTCGGCCTTTGCGGCGATCTCCGCCATGGAGGCGTTGACATACCCTACGGACTCGAAGATCTCCTGTGCCGCATCGAGAATGGCCTCTCTGCGGTATGCCATCTCGCGTTCCTTCCTGCCTGAAAGGGCCGAATCGCCGTTCACATTCTGAACCATGATTCAAAATTAGAATATTCGTTCATAGAAAGTCAAGGATATTCCCAGGCGGGCTCAGGCGGCGAATAACGAACCTCCTGAAAGAAAGAGAGATACCTGGAAAGATCGGGCCGGAGGAGTTTGTCCGGCCGATGCCGTGCATTCCGCGAAGGCCTGCGAGCGTTTTTTATTCCAGAGAATGGAATACGAGGCCCGAAGGAACCTGCGGATAGAAGAGCACAGAGTTCCGGGGGAGCCTGACCCCGGCTTCCGAGATCTCCATGATGGTCTCGATCCCGATGGGATTGTGAAGAAAGGCGATATCCGCCTTTCCCTTGGACACCAGGTTGAGCGCCTCATCGGCGGAGCCGGTGTAGAGGATGCGCCCGCCCGCATCGGCGTGACTGATCCCGAGAACCGGCTGGAGAACGCTCTCGTGGAGAATGGCAAGCGCCATGTCCTTGAGCCGGGGATGAAGGAGTGCAGGCAGGAAGCGCTCGAAGTCTGCATCCTGCGAGAGCTCCAGGAGATAGTATCTGGGAATGCCCTTTACGAACAGGCCAAGGTGCCCCTTTCCGCCCTTGTTCAGTGCGGACAGGAAAGTTTTGCGGTTGTCGTAGGGGATCATGTTGAAGAGTTCCTTGATCCGGTATTCGAGGTCCACGAGGCCCACGCCCATGCTGTCGGGTATGACCCTGTGGAGCGGGAGGATGGTGAGACCCTCTTCCTGGTTCACCAGATACATCTGGACATAATCGAAGCCCTGGCTGCCGTCGTTCTTGCCGGTGGAGGCCCGCATGCGGTCGCGGTACACGCGGGCGGTCTCGAAGCGGTGCTGGCCGTCGGCAATGAGCACCTTCCGGTTCTGCATGAGGCGGACGAATGTATCGATCGCCTCCTTCTCATGGACGATCCAGAGCCGGTGGGTCTCGTGCTGGGTGTCGAATTCCAGTGAAGGCTTGCCGAGGGAAGGCCGGATCTTCGACTCGACGACCTTCTTGGGGTCAAAGTAGACGCCGAAGATCGAGCTCAGATTTGTGTTGACCTCATTCAGGAGACGCAGGCGGTCGAGCTTCGGGGCCTTGCTGGTGTGCTCGTAGAACCGGAAAGGATCCTTGTCGCCGTCGTCCATCCGTACGGACGCGATGACGCCCCGTCTCGTGAGGGTATGCTCCCCCAGGCAGTAGGTGTGCTCGTGATAATAGAGGGCAGGCTTTTCATCCTGAATGAGGACCGACTCCTCTTTCCACTGCCTCAGGAAATCCCGCGCCCGGGTATAGCGGTTGTTTTCCCTGGTATCCTTGGGCTGCTGCCTGCCGAGAACCAGCCTGACGGCATTGTAGGGCGAGAGTGCATAGAGCTCGTCGACTTCCGGCAGACCCATGGCATCGTACGGGGGGCAGATAACCTTGCCAAGGTCTACCTTCACGGGGTTGTACCGTATTCCCCTAAAGGGCTGTACCCTGGGCATTCACCTTCTCCTTTCGTGCGGATACGTATGGGAGCACATACAGAGTGTGCGTATATATGGAGTAATGAAAAAATTCAACTCAAACTTGTCTATGGTGCTTACTTTTTCATGTGATCCCTGTAATTTTTCCCGATGTTCCGGATAAGACGCAGAGCCCGGGGGGGGAGCCACCAGGAGCTCAACCGTGTGCCCAGCGAGAGCATCCGCTTTTCCCGCTCATCGAGCAGCCCGGGCTGGAGCTTGTGCTTGACCTTGGCGAAGCCCATCCAGTCGATGGCCTCGAAAACCTTGCGGGGCGGCACGTTCCAGGGAAAGTACAGGCAGGTGGCGAAATCCACGAGATAGGGCCTGCCCTGCTCGTCGATCCCGTAGTTCCTCCGGTTTCTCAGGTCGAGATGAATGACGCCCCGCTGGTGCATGGCGGCGATGAGCCGCTTGAGGGAATCGAAGTACGGGGCGCCGGGTATATGGCTGGCCTCCTTGAGATTGCCACCCCCCATAAACCGGGTGACAAGGGTGAGCCGGTCTGGACACGGCATCGGATCGGGTATGCCCGGCAGGCCGGCGAGCCGGGAGTAGATGAAGCGCTCCCATGCGATCAGGAAAAACCCCATGATGCGGACAGGGAGCACGGCCTGAGAATAACTCTTTTGCACCACAGCGCATCCGTCCCTGGTGATCAGCTGGACCCGGGGCCCGTATCTGCGGTATTTCTTCAGGTCCTGGTGCGTCATCGAGCCTCGCTTTTACATCTTGCGGATCACGGTGCCGCCTGATAGTCGCCGATCTTGAAGCAGGAAAATGGAATGGGGGACGACGCGTCCTTGACGACGGCCATACCGTCGAGATGCTCCCGCGACTTGTCAATGGACCCTTTCAGGCTCAAACTCGGGCCGCTGAATTCCAGGCTGCCATCCTGACCTATGGTCACAGTCATGGCGACCTCGATGTCCTCCGTGCGTCCCGTGACCGCGCCCCTTTCATCGATCATGAGCTCCAAGGTTCTGGTGACGCTCGGATAGTAGAGGTAGAGAACCCATTGGCCCATGAGCATGTCCTGCGTAAAGGCATCTTGAGGAATCTCAGTTATCTCTACGGTTTTCTTGCTCCGGGTAAGGGGCAGGATCGCCCAGTCGCTCTCGAAGACACCCCAGAGGAGGTGGACTAGGGGAAGAACGACAAAAATGCTGACCACGAGGATGATGATAAGCTTTTTCATTTTGTTCCCTCGAAAAACATGGTGCCGGGACTTATCTTCGATTATAGGTGATGTATCACCAGCGGGTGAAATATGCAAGGATAGTTGGCTTCTCCGGCAGAACGAACGATGAAGATACAGGGAACGGTTCACTGGAACCCCAAAGGGTTTGCCTTTGTTGTGCCTGACAAAGGCCGCGATGATGTATTCATTCCACCCGAGGGCCTCATGGGGGCCATGGATGGAGACCTGGTGGAGGTCTGGGCCTACCGGGAAAAGAAGGGTTTGAGAGGAGAGGTCCTCTCCATCCTCAGGCGGAACCCGACCACGGTGAGCGGCACCTATCGCAGCAGGAAGAAGTGGGGGGTGATCACCCCGTTCAAGCCGTTTCCCTACACCATCGTAGTGCCCCATGAGCGAAAAGGATCAATCAGGGACGGCGATGTGGTGACCGCGGTGGTGGAGAGCCCGCAGGGTGTCAGGAAGACCCGGTCGGTCACCGCCCGGATCGAGCGGCTTCTGGACATCCCCGAGGACACCGGTGACGATCTGAGGTTCATTGCCGTGAAGTACGGCCTGCCCTGGCGTTTTTCCGAAGAGGCGGAACAGGAGGCGCTGAAAGTATCCAAGGTCTCCATTCCCGCCGAACTCGCGCGGCGCAGAGACCTGCGCGAAAGGATTCTCTTCACCATCGACGGGGCTACGGCAAAGGACTTCGACGATGCTGTAGGAATCGAGCAGCTCCCCGACGGCACCTTTCTCATGACCGTTGCCATTGCGGACGTGGCCCACGTGGTCAAGCGGGACACCCTGTTGGACGAGGAGGCCAGGAACCGCGGCTTCAGCGTGTACTTCCCCGAGGCGGCCATCCCCATGCTGCCCGAGGTCCTCTCCAACGGGATCATGAGCCTCAAACCCGGGGAGGAGCGGCTCGCCATGGCCGTGGAGATCCATCTGGGACCGCGGGGCCGTCTGCTGGGCTTTGACTGTTTCGAGGCGGTCATCCGGTCCCGGGCCAGGCTCGTGTACGAGGAGCTCAACCCCTTCATCGAGAGGGGATGCCCTCCTGATTATCTGGACACGGATGTGGCTTCCCGGGTCATGGAGCTCCACCGGATGGCCGGACACCTCTACCGCAACCGGATGAGGAGGGGGGCCCTCGATTTCGATATCTCCGAGGTGGGCATCACCATCGGCCACGACGGGGACGTGGACCGTATCTACCGCTACCGGCGAGGGCCTGCCGAGAGGCTCATCGAAGAATCCATGCTCCTGGCGAACCATGCGGTGTGCATGTATCTTGAAAGGCGCTCCATGCCGGTGCTCTACCGGGTCCATGAAAAGCCGAAGGCAGAGGACCTCCTGGCCCTCATGGAGACCCTCAAGGAGATCGGTCTGCCCAAAGAGGAGTTCGAGAGCCTGAAGCAGGCTATCCGCAGGGACAAGAATCTCTCCCGGGCGCTCCAGCGCATCTCCGCCCTCTACCAGTCGACCCCGCTCCACAACTTCGTGAACCAGCACATCCTCCGGGCCCTCACCCGGGCGAGGTACTGGTTCGAGGACCTCGGCCACTTCGGGCTTGCCAGCACCTCATACACCCACTTCACCTCGCCCATCAGGAGGTACTCAGACCTCGTCGTGCACCGGCTGTTGAAGATGGCGCTCAAAGGCCGGGAAATGACCCAGAAGGAGTTGAAGAAGCTCAAGGGCTACCTGAAGCACATCGGGACCGAGATCTCGGAGCGGGAGAAAAAGACCGACGATGCCATGTTCGACGTGATCAGGCTCAAGACCGCTGCCTACATGCAGCGGCACATCGGAGACGACTTCTCCGGGGTGGTCACCAGCATCCTGCCCTTCGGCATTTTTGTGGAAATCTTCGACCCGCCCTTCGACGGCCTTGTGACCCTCTCCGACATGGGAAAGGCGCGCATCGAAGAGGGCAGGGCCGTGAGGCTGAAAAAACGGACCATCACAATCGGAGACATCATTGAGGTGAAGGTTGCCCGGGTGGACGTGCTCAAGGGGCACGTGGACTTCTCGCTCGTGCCCCGGGAGGCGTGAGACCTCAAGGCCGAGTTCCGGCAGATAGCCGCCCCGGCGCGTTTCTCCCCCTGATTTCCCCCCTGTACCCGGGTGGAGGGCGTGGGCATTCGAGTGAATATCCCTGACCGCGCGGATCTCCGCGCCATAAATCAATACCTGACTCTTTGGTCTTTGCGGAAATCAAGTATTCTCTATTGTATCGCGGCGTGATCGGTCCCGTTTCGCGAGCAGGGCTCTCCAAGCCTATCCCGGCGGAGGGAGAGACTTCACCGGGATGGCGATCTCCGCATGCGGTGCGGATAGTTCACGAAGCGTGACAGGCGTTGCTGCTCGGATATCTTTAAGAGGCAGAAGACCCGTAGAAACGGAACGCGAACCGAGATGAAAAAAAATCCCGGAAAAACCAGAAGAAAGACACTCTGGGAAAAATATGCGCCCGGCGACTTCCTCGACCGGCTCGGCATGGGGGCGATATTCCTGGACCGTGACATGCGGATCACCGGGATAAACACTGCGGCCGGGGATATTCTGCAGCAGCCCGGGGAGCATTTTCTTGACCGGAGTCTTGCCGAGGCGCTGCCTGTCCCGCTCTTTGAGGAGTTCGAGAAAGCCGCCCGGGAGGCGGTGCAGCACGGTTCTGCCTCGAGCTTTCCGGTACGCACCCCGCTGCCCGGGAGGCCGAGGCTTTTCGCACGCTGTGTTCCCGTTCACGGGGGTGCCCTCATCGTACTCGAGGATACGGGCGCGCTCGTACCGCCGGCAGCAGGACATCCGGAGCAGGAAAGGCGGGAGCTTGAGAAGCTCTATGAGGAGATGGAGAGCGAGCTCATCAAGCTGGAGGCCGTTCTCGAGCAGCTCCCCTCGGGCGTCACCATCGAGGAGGCCCCATCGGGCAGGCTGCTCTATCACAACGCCCAGGGAGACCGGCTGTTAGGACATCCTGTCATCGCAGCCCGGGATTACCTGGAGAGACCCTACGGCGCGCTCCACGAGGATGGCACGGTGTTCGACCCGGAAGAATACCCCATTGCCCGTGCCCTGAAAGGCGAGAACATATCCATGGAGGAGGTGCGCTATCGCCGGGGAGACGGCACGCTCATCCACCTCTCGATCAGCGCGGCCCCGATCAGGGACCTGGAAGGCAAAATCGTCGCTGCGGTAAGCATCTTCAACGACATCACCGACCGCAAGAGAGCGGAGGAGGCATTGAAGGAGAGCGAGGAGCGGCTCCGGAACATTGTGGAAAACAGCACCAACGTATTCTACTCCCACACACCCGAAGGCCACCTGATCTACGTGAGTCCACAGTTTGAGAAGATATTCGGGTACGATCCAAAAGACCAGATGCTTCTGTGGACAGAAACCCTCACCGACAACCCCGTCAACCGCAAGGGCATCGAGTATACCCGCGAGGCGATTCGCACCGGCAGGCCCCAGCCCACCTACGAGCTGGAGCTCAAGACCGGGGACGGCCGGAAGATCTGGGTGGAGGTGAACGAGTCGCCGGTCGTACGGGACGGCAAAACAGTCATGGTGGTGGGGGCCCTTCAGGACATTACCGAGCGCAAGAGGGCGGAGAAGGAGCGGATGGAGATGGAGCGGAGGATCCAGCAGTCACAGAAGCTCGAGAGCCTGGGTATCATGGCGGGCGGCATTGCCCATGATTTCAACAACCTGCTCACAGCTATCCTCGGCAACCTGGACCTCGCGCTGATGGGCGGACCGGTGAATCCCCGGTCAAGGACCTTCATGGAGCAGGCCCGCAAGGCGACCCTGCGGGCGTCCGACCTTACGAACCAGATGCTGGCCTACTCCGGTAAGGGCAAGTTCCACGTCAGGAGCTTCAATCTGAGCGGACTGGTGGAGGAGATGGCCGAGCTGCTCAGGGCGTCTATCTCCAAGACAGTGACCTTAAGCCTGAACACAGACCGGAACATACCCGACATCAAGGCTGATCCGCCCCAGATCCAGCAGATCATCATGAACCTCATCGTGAATGCCTCCGAGGCCATCGGCAACCGGCCCGGTGTGGTGTCGGTCTCGACAGGGGTGAAGTACTGTGACGAGCACTGTCTTGCACAGAGCCGCCTGCGCGAAAAGCCCAAGCCTGGGCGGTACGTATTTCTGGAGGTCAGGGACACGGGGTGCGGCATGGATGAAAAGACGCTGGAGCGGCTTTTCGATCCTTTTTTCACCACCAAGTTCACAGGACGGGGGCTCGGCATGGCGGCCGTGCTCGGCATTGTGGAAGGGCATAACGGGGCCATCATGATTCAGAGCGAACCCGGCAAGGGCACCACAGTCGAGGTCCTGTTTCCGGCACATTCCCCGGAGAAAAGGCCCGGCGCCCCTGGCACCGAAAGAGAGGCCCCGGCCGCAGGTGAACAAATGCGGCCGGATTATGCCTCGAACACCGTACTGGTGGTGGATGATGAGGATATGGTGCTCGATCTGTGCGCGGCCATGGTGGAGGAGCTCGGTTTCCGGGTGCTCAGGGCGTCGGACGGGAGGGAGGCGTTGGAGGTGTTCCGCAGTCACTCCGGGGAGATCTCTCTGATCATCCTGGACCTGACCATGCCCAGGATGGACGGCGTGGAGGCGTTCCGCGAGCTCAAGAGCATCCGTGGCGATGTCCGGGTGATCGTATCGAGCGGTTTCAGCGAGCAGGAGGTTTCCGGGCGCTTTGAAGGCGATGGGCCGTCAGGCTATATCAAAAAGCCCTTCGAGCTAGGGCTCCTGCGTGAAAAGATCGATGAGGCGCTTAAGAAAGGTTGATCTTCCTGTTTGGGGTGATCCGCCGGAATCGGCTATTGCTGACGGTCGCCCTCATCAAGGGAGCGGCTGATCGCATTTTTCAGCTCATCAATGCCGGCGGGCTTTACGAGGAATTCGCGGATGCCCATCTCTTTCGCCTTGCGCTCGTCCATCACATCGCTGAAACCGGTGCTCAGGATGACAGGGGTATCCGGCCTGACTGCCAGGAGTCTGGAGGTGAACTCTGCGCCGGTCATGCGCGGCATGGTCAGATCGGTGATGACGAGATCGAATGCCCGGGGGGACCTGGTGAACATCTCGAGCGCCTCCACACTGTCGTTCACCGCGGCCACCTCGTATCCCAGCCGCTTCAGGACCCGCTGGATGCTGGAGAGGATGATGTCCTCGTCGTCCACCAGGAGGATCCTCTTCTTTCCCCGCGGCCTCGGGGCCTCCATGGGCTCGGGCCGCTCCACCAGTTCAGGGCCCTCATGCGCAGGGAGACGGACGATGAACCGCGAGCCCTTTCCCGGTTCGCTCTCTACCGTGATCTCGCCGCCGTGATCTTCGACCATTCCCCGCGTGATGGCAAGCCCCAGAACCGTGCTTCTACCGGTGTCTCCGGAGGAGTACGAGGGATCAAAGATGTGCTCCATTGCCTCGCGGGTCATGCCCTTTCCGGTGTCGCTCACCGAAAGTTCCAGGTACGGGCCTTCCATTTTCTGGGAGAGATCGGGCCCCTCGCCGGGTTGGACCCGTGAGAGGCTCACCTCGATGATGCCCGGTCCGCGTCCGATCGACTCGGCCGCATTGCGCACCAGGTTCATGATGATCTGCCTGAGCTGCTGGGGATCGCCTATGACGACGCTGCGGGGTACGTCCAGGTGCGGTTTAAGCTCGATCGCCTCCGGGAGGGTCGATTGCAGGGCATCGAGGGTCTGCCGGATCAGGGGCTTGATCTCCAGCGGATTCCGCTCCCGCTCGCCCCGCCTGCTGAAGGTGAAGATCTGGTTCACCAGGTCTTTCTGGCGGCGCGCGGCGCTGAGCATCTGCTCAAGGATCTGATGGGCCGTGCTCTCCTGCGGCAGATCCTCCAGCAGGACCTCGGCGTCGATGATGATGGGATAGAGCATGTTGTTGATGTCATGGGCGATCTCGCCTGAAAGCCTGCCCAGAAAATCCATTCTCTGAACCTCGCCGAGCCGCCTTTCCAGATCCTTTTTCTCTTCTTCCATCCGCCGGTATTCCGTGAGCAGGCGTTCCATCTCGGCAATCTGCCTTTTTGCCTCTGCCAGCTCGCGGATGAGCTGTTCTTTCGACTTCTTCGAGGGTTCCGTCATGTCTTCTGTCCCGGTCTTTTAAGCGCTGCCTTGCAACACCTGGTCTTTCAGCATCATTCATTTCACCATCATATGATGAAAAAACGAGGACCTCTACTTTTAAGATGTTACCCGGTGCGGGCGGTTTCTCAACACCCCCCCTGGAAAATGACCGGATCTGAAGACAGGCCTTGGATGAAGAATTTGGCGGTCGCCATGATCATGGAATACCGGGTGCCGCGTCTTCCCTGATGCGCCGGGAAAACATCGGCGGGGAAGTTCCTTTTCCCGGTCTTTCCGGGCAGGGAAATGGGGATGACGGCTCTCTTGAATTATCAGGGTTCACTGCCATTATAAAAAAGAGAAGTTGTTCATGATAACGTGCGTTACTCATTGACCGCAGAGAAAAAACCAGTCCCTTTGACGATCCACTAGACACCGGAAGCGAAAAGTACACTCCTTAAGACGATGCTGTGTCAGCCTCTTCCACCGGACTGAAGGAGGGATGGGGAGGAAGAAGTGATAAGCGTCTTATCTCAGGTGATTGATCTGGATCTGCATGCGTCGGATATAGAATTGCTTCGGGAGCTTATCGATAAGTACCATCCGGAAGGGATGGACCTGGTCGATGAGAGATATCTGTCCGATGACAGAAAAGATCCGGCAAAGAAGATACCATTGCCCAAGGCCCTCGAAGAGTGGGTAAAGGCGATGAGCAATAAATATCACGACAGAAGGTTCGTGCTTGCATTGACGAGAAAAGTGCTCGAGAAAATGGGCTATTTCCCGCGAGACCCGAATGATGTACCCGGGCCTGTTTACAAAGAAATCCACTAAGATTGTCCGGTCTTGGCCGGAAACGGCCTTTTCTTGAGCGCTGCTCCGCCCAGATACGCCTCCTGGATTTTCTTGTCCGAGCGCAGCGACGCAGTGGGGCCCGAGGCGGCGAGGTGTCCGTTTTCAAGCACATAGCCTCTGGATGCGATGTTCAGCGCCTTGTGGGCGTTCTGCTCCACCAGCAGGATGGATGTTCCCTGGCTGTTGATCTCGGATATGATGTCGAATATCTGCTTCACGAGTATCGGGGCCAGCCCGAGTGAGGGTTCGTCCAGCAGGAGAACCTTGGGCGAGCTCATCAGTGCCCTGCCGATGGCGAGCATCTGCTGCTCTCCGCCGGAGAGGGTGCCGGAGAGCTGCCTGCGGCGCTCGCTCAGGATGGGGAACAGGGAGAAGACCCGGTCCTTGGCCTCGCGCACCTCGTCCTTCATCCTTTTCCGGGTATAGGCGCCCAGATTCAGGTTTTCTTCCACGGTGAGCGTGGGGAACACCCGCCGGCCTTCCGGTGAAAGAGAGATCCCCTTGCGCACGATTTCATAGGGCGGGATACTGTTGAGCTTTTCCCCCCGGAAAAATACCGAACCGCTCCCGATGGGCACAAGCCCAGACACGGCCTGGAGAAGGGTGGATTTCCCGGCACCGTTCGCACCGAGCACGGACACGATCTCTCCCTGCTCCAGATGGATGGAGACATCGTGGAGGACCTGGATCCCTCCATAGAAGATGGAGAGACGCTCAATGCTCAGCAGGGATGTCATATTCGGTTGAATCCTCGTCTTCCTTTCCCAGATAGGCCTCGATGACCCGCTGGTCGGCATAGATGTCTTCCGGAATCCCCTCGGCTATCTTGCGGCCTCCGTCCATGACCACGACCCAGTCGGAGATCCCCATGACCATGTTCATGTCGTGCTCGATGAGCAGGATGGTGAGATCCTCCTCATGGATAATGCCCCGGAGAAAGGCCATGAGGTCCTGGGTTTCCCGCGGGTTCAGTCCGCTGCTGGGCTCGTCCAGCACCAGCAGCTTAGGGTCCGAGGCCAGGGCGCGGGCGATCTCAAGCATGCGCTGGGAGCCGTAGGGGATATTCTTGGCCAGTTCGTCCCGGGATTTCCACAGCTTCACCTGGCGGAGCCTCTTCTCGGTGGTTTCCCTGATCATGTCTTCCTCGGCCCGCTGCCGGGGCGTCCGGAAGATGGAGGAGAGCAGGCCCGAGGTACTCCGGCAGTGGCGCCCGGCCATCACGTTTTCCCGGCAGGTCATGTCGGGGAACAGGCGGATGTTCTGAAAGGTCCTCGCAATGCCGTATGAAACGATCTGGTGCGGCTTTTTGCCGGTGATCCGCTCGCCCCTGAAGAACACCTGTCCGAATTCGGGCCGGTAGATGCCGGTCACCACGTTGAACACCGTGGTCTTGCCTGCACCGTTCGGGCCGATGAGGCTTAAGATCTCGCCTTTGTGCACCTTCAGATCAATGGAGTTCACCGCGGTGAGACCCCCGAAGATCTTGGTGAGGCCCACCGTCTCCAGGACGATATCACCTGCTGCGTGGGTCCTGCCCTCAAGCATCGGTCCTCCCCGTGCCTTCCAGCAGCGACTCGTACTTGACCGCGCCCCGCTTGCGCGGCCATACGCCGCCCGGGCGGAACATCATCATGAGAATCATGGCCGATCCGAAGACGAGCATCCGGTACATGGCGAATGGCCGGAAGATCTCGGGGAACAGGCTGATGAAGGCCGCGCCGAGGATAACTCCAGGGATGGAGCCCATCCCGCCGATGAGCACGATGCAGAACATGAGGCATGACTCCCAGAAGGTGAAGCTTTCAGGCGAGACGCACATGAGCTTGCTCGCATAGACATTGCCCGCAACGCCCGCCAGGGCCGCGCCCAGGACGAAGGCAAGGAGCTTGTAGCTGCGTGAATCGATCCCGTTGGCGTTTGCGGCCGTCTCGTCCTCGCGGATATAGTTCCAGGCGCGCCCGATCCGTGAGTCCTGCAGCCGGGTAAGCCCGAGGATGGTGAGCCCCACGATGATCCAGATGAGGAAATAGTATTCCAGAGATGAATCGATCACCAGCCAGGGCCCGAGAGATGGAAAATCGATGCCGAATACACCATTGGGGCCCCCGGTGAGGTCGAAGGGGTTGTTGATCAGCGCCAGGCGGACGATCTCGCCCATGCCCAGGGTCACGATGAGAAGATAGTCGCCCTGGAGGTGAATCACTGGCGAGCAGACCACGTAGGCGAAGAACGCGGCCGCCAGGGCGCTCAAGGGCAGGAGCACGAGGATGGGGATGCCGAACTTCGTGTTGAGGATCGCCGTGGTGTAGGCCCCGATGGCGTAGAACCCGGCATGCCCCAGGTCGAACAGGCCCACCTCGCCGAGCACGATGTTGAGGCTCAGGCCCAGCAGGGTGTAGATGCCGAAATAAAAGGCGATATCGATGAAGTAGTCGCTGACCAGAAACGGATAGATGAGAAAGGCGGCCGTGGCGAGCGCAATATGCAGCTGCCGGGAGGATGCGAGCTTTTCGATGCCGTTTAAGGGAGTCAGCTCCATCGGTCTATACCTTCTCCGCCGTCTTTTCACCCAGGATGCCCGTGGGCCGGAAGATGAGCACCAGGATGAGGATGATGAATACGAAGACATCCTTCCAGGCGGCCGAGATATAGGCGGCCCCCAGCATCTCGAGCACGCCCAGGATGAGCCCGCCGAGCATGGCGCCGGGGATGTTGCCGATGCCGCCCAAAACCGAGGCAGTGAACGCCTTGAGCCCGTAGTTCCACCCCATGGTGAAGCTGATCTGGCGGTAGTACATCCCCACCATGATCCCGGTCACGGCACCCAGGGCCGGACCCAGGGTGAACACGAAGAGGATGACCTTGTTGATGTTGATCCCCATCAGGGACGCGGTCTTGCGGTCGTGGGCCGTAGCCCTGATCGCGGCCCCGAAGGTGGTCTTCTGGACGATGTAGTAGAGAGTCCCCATGAGGGCGAACGAGAGCAGAAGGATCATGATCTGCAGCAGCGTGAGGTGGATGCTGCCGAGCTGGATGTGGACATTGGGGATGAGTGTTGCGGGATAGGCCTGGAACCTGGGGCCCCACCCCACCATGATGGTGTTCTGCAGGAAGATGGAGGCGCCCAGGGCGGACACCACCGCGGGGAGACGGCCTGCCGGATACACGGGCCGGTAGGCCACCCGCTCGACGATGAGCCCCACGATGGCGAGGCTGACCCCGGCGAAGACCAGGGCCGCTATGAGCGCACCCCACAGACCGAAATGGGCGGTCATGAAGGCAGCGCCGAAGACGAGCACGGTATATCCCAGGTACGAGCCCAGGGTGAAAAAGTCGCCGTGGGCGAAGTTGATGAGCTTCAGCACCCCGTAGACCATGGAATAGCCCAGGGCGATAAGCGCATAGAACGAGCCGATGGTCAGCCCGTTGATGATCTGCTCCAAGATAACGTGCATGTGCCCTCGTGCTGCCGATTTGTCTCGAAACTCAAGAAAGCCCTACTTGGATACGACAATCTTGCCCTGATCGTCAACCACGTAGAGGTAGAAGGGTACGCCCTCACGGTCGCCCTGTTCGGTGAATCCGATGGGGCCGGTGATGCCGGGAGCGCCGTTCACCTCGTCCCTGAGATATGCAGCCAGCTTGGTGGAGTCGGTGGTGCCCGACTTGTCCACCGCATAGGCGATGATGTTCAGGGCGTCGGCAGCATAGATGGGCCACGGGCTGGAGGGTATGTCGCCGAACTTGGCCTTATAGGCCTCGAGGAACTCCTTTGCCTCGGGATAGGGCAGGTCGCCGGGAAGCGGCTCGTTGGTCATGTAGCAGCCTTTGGCCACGTCCAATCCCGCGATCTTGACGAACTCGTCGTTGATGGCCGCGTTGCCGCCCACGAACGGGCAGATGATTCCGATGTCGCGGGCCTGGCTCACCAGGAGCGCGGCCTCGGCATAGTAGCCGGTGAAGTACCACACCTCGGGCTTAGCCTCGCGCAGGTTGGTGAGCGGGACGCGGAAGTCCCTTTCTCCCGGGGTAATGGCGTCGAAGTAGACGATCTCGGCCTGGCCCTGTGCAATCATGGGCTCCAGCGCATTCCGGGTGTCTTCGGCAAGCCCTTTGCCGAATGCGGTGTTGTCGTGCATGATGGCGATGCGCTTGGCATTGAACTTCTTGGGCACGAAATCCGCAAAGAACTTGCCCTGGGAATCGTCCCTGCCGCAGGTGCGGAAGAAGTAGTTGAAGCCCCGCTGGGTGAGACGGACCGCGGTGACGCCGTAGCCGATGTTCACCTTCTTGAATTTTTCATAGATATTGGAGGCGGGCTCGCACACCGATGACCCATAAGTGGAGACCACTGCCACCACGTCCTTCTGCGCCACGAGCTTCTGTGCCGCCAGGGCGCCCGACTTGGGCTCGCCAGCGTCGTCTTCCACCTTGAGCACGACCTTCTTTCCGCCCAGGATGCCGCCTTTCTGGTTGATCAGATCGGCTGCGATCTCACAGGACTGTTTCGCCATCTGGCCTTCGTAGGCCCAAGGCCCGGTGATCGGGCCCTGCAGCCCGATGACCACGGTGTCATTGGCGGCATGGGCGCTGCTCAGCCCCAGGACGAGGAACAATACACTCACCAGCAGTACATACTTTTTCATCCCTTTTTCCTCCAAAACAGTAGATATGGTTTTCTCAAAGCCTGTTGATTCCCTCTTTCCGAAACCGCTCCGGTGAGCGGTTTCCAGGCGCTTCAGGGGCGAGATTAACCCGTACAATTCATGAGTTGGAGTCGTTTTCCCTGCCCCGGGGGTGCCGAAAGCCCAGTGTTTTTCGGTTGTTATGATATAGTTCAGGAGTGACGACCATGTCAAGGACATTTTGCCCATCAGAGGCGCCTGGCTTCCGTGAGAGCAAAGGAGAAAGACGCCCGGCAGCGGATCTTCGTCCCTGTCACAGTCATCAGGCGGCATCTTCTTTTTTTGACCGGCTTTCCCCTCCCTGATTTCCGTGAAAGAGAATCCGTCCGTTATGCGAAAGGGGATATTGGGAAACAGAGGATATAAGACATGCGGGCGCCCCGCCACCGGTCGCTGCGGGGCGCCTCGTTTTGCGGTTGTATCTGTCCTATTTCGGCAGCCACTCCTTCACGCGTTCAGGGTTTTCCCTGATCCAGCGCTTCGCGGAATCGGCCGGATCCGCGCCATCAGCGTTCCATCCCATGACCTGGCCGATCTCCTGGAGCGACCAGTGAAAATTGTCGAGGAACTCATAGACCTCGGGCATGTCCTCTTTCAGGCCCTTGCGCACGATGGTGTGGATGGTCTCTTCACCGCCGTACACACCCTTGGGGTCGGCGAGATATTTCAGATCCCAGCGGGCGAACTTCCAGTGAGGGGTCCAGCCGGTCACTGCGACCCACTCGTTCTTTTTGATCTTTTCCTTGAGGATGGCCGTCATCATGGCTCCCGTGCCCTCCATGAGCCTGAAGTTTTTCAACCCGTACTCATCGATGGCCCTCTCCGTGGCGCTCATGATGCCTGCGCCCGGATCGATCCCCACGATCTCGCCGTTGAATTTCTTGATATGATCATTCATCTGATCGATGGAGTCGATGGTCACGTACGCCGGGACCACCAGACCGATGGCAGCCCCCTCGCAGTTCGGGCCGAGATCGACGACCTTGTCCTTGACCTTGTCCATGTAGTGGCCGTGGGTGACGGGGAGCCATGCGGTGGTAATGCCGTCCACATCGCCCGTGGCGACCGCCTGCCACATGGCTGCGGCACTCACCGGAGTGACCTCGGCATCATAGCCCATCTTTTCTTCCAGGACCGCCTCGATCACATGGACGCTGGCCGTGGCACAGGACCATTCCACGTAGGCGAACTCCAGTTTGCCCTTGGCTGCGCGGGCGTCCGAGACCCCGCCGATGATGAAAAAAAGTGCGAGAACAGCTGTGAATCCAAAAAAGCGTCTCATTCAATCCTCCTTCCTTGGTTTTTTAGTCCTTGAAACTGCACCGTTGCCGCCTGCTCAGACTGGTTTATCGTTCTGCTTTCCGATACGCTGCATGATCCGATCGAGGATCATTGCCACGATGACGATCGCGATGCCCGCTTCGAATCCCCTGGCGGGTTCCAGGCGCTGGATGGCCTTCCAGACCTCTCCGCCCAGGCCCTTGGCCCCGATCATGGCGGCGATGACCACCATGGATAGGGCGAGCATGATCGTCTGATTGATGCCTGCCATTATGGTGGGGGTGGCCATGGGGAGCTGGAGCTTGAACAGCTTCTGCCACCGGGTGCTGCCGAAGGCGTCGGCGGCTTCAACCAGTTCGGTGGGCACCTGTCTGATCCCGAGGCAGGTGAGCCGTATGGCCGGAGGCATGGAGAAAATAACCGTCGAGAAGATCGCCCCCACCGGACCGAGGCCGAAAAAAGGGATGGCCGGTATCAGATAGACGAACGCCGGCATGGTCTGCATCACGTCGAGAACGGGCATGATCGTCCGATAGGCGTACTGATTGAGCGCCGAGAGGATCCCCAGGGGAAGGCCGATCATCATGGCGATGAGTGTGGATATGAGCACCAGCGCAAGCGTGCTCACCGTGGGGCTCCACAGATTCATGTTCCAGATCAGGAGCAGCCCGATGAGGGTGAACAGGGCAAGTCCCCGTTTTCTGCTCAAAAACCAGGTGATCGCGGTAAACGCGAGGATGAGAACCCACGGTGGAAAGAACATCAGGCCGTTGACGATGAGCATGATGCCGCTCTCCACCAAATCGGAGAATGCGCGTGTGAGAAACGAGCAGTGCTCGGAAAACAGGTCTATTACGTATTCAATTGCTCTGCCGACCGGTATCTCCGGCATCCAGATCATTTCCATTGGTTTGTACTCCTTCTGCCAGGGCCGCCAAGAGGGAGCCCTTGATGATCACGCCCATGAGGTGTTCCTCGCTGTCCACAACAGCCAGCGGACTGCTCTCCGCGAGGAGCGGGAAGAGCTCATACGCTGGGGTTTCCGGCGACACCTTCTGGATATCCGTGACGATGATATTCTTCAGGTCCTTTTCACCGGCCTTCAGGGCGGCCGAGGCGTCCTCGGCCCTGACGATTCCCATCAGCCGGCCCTTGTGCTGGACATAAATGCTCGACAGGCCTGCCTGGCGCATCTTCCTCAGGGCGGCCCTTGGACCGTCGTGGGCATAGCTCGCCACCACGCCCGGATTCTTCATGATGCTCTCCGCAGTGACCACCTTGGATATGTCCACGTCCTCTACGAACTTGGCCACGTAGTCGTCGGCAGGGTTGGAAAGGATGGACTCCGCCGTGCCTTCCTGGACGATACGGCCGTCCTTCATCAGGATGATCCGGTCGCCCAGCTTCAAGGCCTCGTCGAGATCGTGGCTGATGAAGATGATGGTTTTGTGCATCTTTTCCTGAAGCTTGATCAGCTCGTCCTGCATGTCGCGTCGAATGAGCGGGTCGAGCGCGCTGAAGGCCTCGTCCATGAGCATGATGTCGGGGTCAAGGGCCAGCGCGCGGGCCAGGCCGACTCGCTGCTGCATTCCGCCGCTGAGCTGGTCGGGATAGGAGTCTTCCCATCCCTTGAGCCCCACCTGCTCCAGGGCCTTCATGGCGCGTTCCCGCCGCTTGCTGGAAGGTACCTTCTGCACCTCGAGGCCATACTCAATGTTTCTGATGACGCTCCGATGGGGGAAGAGAGCGAAGTGCTGGAAGACCATGCCGAAGCGCTTCTGACGGAGCTGCCGCAGCTCTTCTTTGTTCAGAGAGGTGATGTCGGTCCCTTCCAGGAGGATCTTGCCCTCGGTAGGCTCAATGAGCCGGTTGAGGCACCGCACCAGGGTTGATTTTCCGCTGCCGGAGAGACCCATGATGACCAGGATCTCTCCCTCGTCCACATGGAACGACACGTCCGCAATCCCCACCCCCAGCCCAGTCTTTTCCAGGATCTGATCCTTGGTGTATCCCTGCTTCAGTAGCTTGACACCCTTGCGGGGATGGTTTCCGAAGATCTTGTAGAGGTTCTGTACAACGATTTTGTGGTCCACAGCCTGCCTTTCTTTCGATGGTACTCATCATGGCATACACGGCAGGGCCGCATCTGCCCGGTGCGGTTTTTCCAAGACCCAGATGCCCTTGAGAGCCCCATGAGGCAATGGAGGGCCTCTTGTGGGACCTATCTGCCGGCGCTGTCCGGGTGTTGGTTTTCTTCCATCATAGCCACGATCCGCTCCAGTGACAGGGCTATAGACACCTGCTCCAGCTCGGGAAGTTCCGAGATGGCCTGTGCCAGCCTGTTATGGAGTGGCGGTGGCATATTTCTGGAAAGCATGACGCCCGCATCGGTTGCGGTAACCAACACTTTCCTGCGGTCGGGGTCCGTCCTCCTGCGCTCCACGAGGTTTTTCGCCTCCAGCCTATCGACAATGCCGTTGACCGTGCTCATGCTGAGGCTGACCAGTTTCCCCAGCGAAGAGAGCGTCATGGGGCCGTCGTGAACAATGGCATGAAGGCAGATAAGTTGCGGGACGGTGATATGATAATCCACAGAGAGCTTTCTGGAGTAGGTGTCGAACGAATGCATGATCCTTCTGAGGGCCATGAGTATCCTCATGCTGCAGAAATCGGCGGGATGTTCGAGGGAAGGAGAGCTGCCGGGACTTTCCTTTGGATGATGTCCCTCGTCGCCGGGATTGTGTTCCGGATCGCGGCCGCTGTTTTGGGCAGCATGGCCCTTTTCCCGGATAGAGGTCTCATAGCTCATGTCTTTGTCTCGTGTCTTCACTCAAAGGAACAGGAAAAAAGGTGTATTCCTGCCCGAAAGTTTCTTGTGAGAATGTTTCTTATACGAAACATATCGGTTGTCAAGGAAAAATCGGAACTTATTTCCCGCACCTGTGCAGTGCGGGCGCTAAAGCTGCGATGCTATTACCATTTTCTGCACGTTGGCGGTGCCGTCGATGGATTTCATGAGCTGAGCGTCCTGGTGGATGCGGACGATCTCACGGGCGTCAGCCGATGTCCCGGCGGCGCGGTATCCCAAGACTTCAATGCCGAAGGATGCGATGTCCAGCAGGGTGTCTGCAGCATGGAGCTTCGCCATGGATGCCTCCATCGAGAAGGTCCGGTTGCCGTCGATGCGGGAGAGGGCGTCAAAGGTCAGGAGGCGGGATGCCTCAAGCCGGGTGGCGAGCTCGGCCAGGGGCAGCGAGATCCCCTGGAAGGAAAAGAGGGGCTTGCCGAACTGAATGCGGTTCTTCGCGTGATCCAGCACCAGATCGAACGCCTTTCTGGCGGCTCCTGTGCAGCTTGCCGCGACCAGGGGCCGCCCCTTGTCAAGGGTCTCCATGAGGAGGAAATACCCGCTGTCATCCTCTCCAAGGAGCGAGTCGCGAGACACCGGCACGTGGTCGAACACCACATCGCCCATAATGCTTCCGGGGAATCCCGGTGTCTCGTAAGGCTTGCCGATCCGAACACCCGGAAGGGCGGCATCCACGAGAAAGGCATTGAGGCCGGCGCGTCCTCTCCTGCCGGGTCTGGCGGCAAAGACGATGAGCAGAGATGCGATGGCATGGTTGATCACGATGCTCTTGTTCCCGGTAATAGTGAAGCCCCGGCCGGAGCGCTCAGCCCGTGTGGATATGGAGGCGATGTCGGAGCCCGCACCTTCCTCGGTGAGACAGAACCCCACCGCCATCCCCTTCGATGCGATTGCCGAGAGGATCTCATCGCGGCGTGCGCCCTGGCAGCCGATCCTGATCATCTCGATGCAGTGGGCCGTGGTAATCGGGCCGTGGAGCGTTGCCGGAAGGTGATAGCTCAATGCTTCGTATACCAGGCCCGTGCTCACATAGTCGAGCCCTTTGCCTCCGAGATCCTCGGGAATGAGCAGGGCGTGGTAGCCGCCCCGGGCAAACGCACGGTAGAGTCGCGCAGCAGCTGCGGTGCGGTCATCTCCGGAATCGAGGATTTGTATGTTTTCGCTGGCAAACCGGCGGGCATCCTCAATCAGGGCCTGTTGCCTTTCATTTAACGGGTGCATGGTCCTGCCTCCATTCCAGATAGTCGAGGAATTCGTTCAGGAGGCGGAGCTCCTGGGGGTCGAGCCGGGATATTCTCTCGAAGACGGTGTTTAGCGCGTTTTCATCGGCTTTGGGAGCCGGAGCAGGCTTCCGGCCGTTCTCTTCCTGGATGAAGTAATCGAGCCGCTTGCCCAGAACCGATGCGATCTGCTCGATCTGATGGAAATAGAGCCTGCGCTTGCCGAGCTCATAGTTTGACAGAGCGGCCTGGGTAATGCCGAGGGCGTGGGCCAGGTCCACCTGCGTCAGGCCCCGCTCCTCCCGGGCCGTCTGGATTTTTTTGCCGATCTCCTTGAACCCCATCGATTTTTCCGCCCTTGACGATTTCGCTTCATCTTCCCCTGAGTTGAAATAAAAATGCAAGTGTTTTTGTCATTGCGCTTGACAGGGATATAACGTATAAGGATAATAATAAAACAAAATGTTATATCAGGAGGGATGCCATGTTCGATTTCATGATGACCGATGAGCAGAAAAGGCTCAGGGATGAGGCTCGGGCCTTTACCAAGTGGGTGCCCAGACAGCTCATCCTGGACATGGACGCCGAGAAGGTCCAGTTCCCCCGGGAATATCTCCAGGAGGCGGGCAGAAGGAACCTTCTGGGCATACGGCTTCCCCGGGAGTATGGAGGCAGAGGGCTCACCTGGGTGGATGATGCCATCGTGGCCGAGGAGATCGGTGTGGCCAGCTACTCGCTCGCCTGTCTGTGGGGAGTGGGCGCGGATATCGTGTGCGAGGCGATCATCGAATTCGGGTGCGAAGAGCTCAAGCAGCAGGTGGTCGTGCCCCTGCTGAAAGGAGAGACCTTCGCCGCGGAGTGCCTGACCGAGCCGCGCGGGGGCTCGGACTTTTTCGGGGCCACCACGGTGGCGAAAAAAGACGGCGACGATTGGCTCATCACCGGCCAGAAGCGCTTTATCGTGGGTGCCGAAGGTGCTGACTGGTTCCTCGTCTATGCGGTGACCGACCCTTCTGCGCCGGCCCACAAGCGAATGACCGCCTTCATGGTGCCCAGGACTTCAGGGGTGGAGACCAAGTATATCTACGGCCTCATGGGGGTACGGGGCGGCGGCGCGGGCAGGCTCATCCTCAAGGATGTCCGGGTGCCCGAGCGCTATGCACTGGGCGGCATCAACGGAGGCTTCGAGGTATTCAAGCGCATGATGATCCCCGAACGTCTGGGGACCGCGGCCATGACCATCGGGTCGGTGCGCCCTGCCATAGAGATCGCCACCCGCTACACCTCCAAGAGAAAGGCATTCGGGTTTCCCATCCAGATGTTCCAGGCCGTGGGGTTCAAGGTGGCTGATTGCGCCATGATGCTGGACGCCGCCCGTTCCATGGTCTACACCACCTGCCGGGCCGTGGATTCCGGCACCGTACATCCGGGCAGGGTCAGGCGCATGGTCTCCCAGAGCAAGAAATTCGTGACCGAGGCCGCGTGGGAGATCGCCAACAAGTGCATGCAGGTCGTGGGCGGCATCGGCTACACCAATGTCTACCCCCTGGAGCGCATCGTCCGGGACATCCGGCTCTCCATGATCTGGGTCGGCTCCAACGAGATCATGCAGCTCATCATCCAGAACGAGTGGTACAAGGAATACTTCAAGACGCTGTCGAAAGAAGACGTCCGCGACGTGGAGAGTGATGCACTCAACGCGCACGAGGAAGAAGAAAAGGTCTACGAATAGCAGGTTTGAATCCGGGCAGGAGGCGCCCCTTCCTTGGATGGGGGCGCCTGTTTCCCGGCGAAGGCGTCCCGGTCTTCCCTGCAAGGCGAAAAACAGCGGAACGGCAATGACCCCTTGAGAGGAATCCGCACAGCCGGGCTTTTATTGATTACTCCCTAAAATCCGATGGCGAACATGCCTTCGAGATCGTGGCGAGAGTATGCCCTGAAGGCGAGCATGGTTTCGGTGTTCTGGATGCCCTCGATCTTCAGCATGCGGCCGGTCACCAGCTCTGCGAGGTCTTCATTGCTGCCGACCCGGGCGATGGCCACCAGGTCGTACCTGCCGCTCACCGAAAACACCTCGGAGATGCCCTCCATTCCCGCCAGGGTCTCTGCGATTTCGGTGATGCGATCACGGGCGACCTTCAAGAGAATCACTGCGGTTACCATGGGTCCTCCTTCTCAAACGCTACGAATGCGTCTGGATATGCTCAACCACCAGGTCGCCGAAGGCGGTTGTGGAGATCGTCTTCAGCCGGGCGCGAACGTCCCGAGCCAGGTCCTGGGTGACGTAACCCTGCTCGAACACTGCAAAGAGCGCAAGCCAGATTTCCTCTGCCTCCTCGGGCAGGTTCAGACACCGGTCGAACATGAGCGCGATGCTTCCGATCATGGAGTAGGGATTGGCGATGTTTCTTCCTGCGATATCGGGCGCAGACCCGTGAGCCGCCTCCACATAGCTCTTTTCCGGGCCGATGCAGGCGGAGGGCATGAGGCCGAGCGATCCGATCACACCCCCGGCCTGGTCAGTGAGGATGTCGCCCTGCATGTTTTCGAGCAGCATGACCCCGTTGAGCTGGGCCGGATTCCGCACCAGCTGGTAGGCCGCATTGTCCACCAGCAGCGACCGATAGGGAACCCCTGAATAGGCCAGGGAGATATCGTCCACCACCTCTTTCCAGAAGCGGGAGGTGGCCAGGACATTGGCTTTGTGAATATTGATGAGCCCGCAGGAGCGTTTCTCGGCCTCCTCGAAGGCCACAACCGCCACCCGTCTGATCTGCTCCTGGGAATAGGTGCACTCGTCGGTTGCATAGCGCATGCCGGTGGTCGACCCCTCGACCTTGGCGCCGAAATAGATGCCTCCAACCAACTCCCTGATCATCAGGATGTCGATTCCATCGCCGATGATCTCGGGCCGGATGGGCGAGAAGTGGGCGAGTTTCGCCGGCAGCCGGACCGGCCTGAAATTGGCGAAGGTATCATAGCGCTTTCGTAAGGGGAGTATGGCCCCGATCTCGGGCCGATGTTCGGGCGGGATGCGATTCATCTCCTCCAGCGCCAGGCCCACCGGGCCTTTGATGATCACGTCTGCACTGTCGCAGATTTCCCGGGTTTTCTCTGGAAAGGGCGACCCCTCGTCAAAGTATGCCTGCGCACCGAAGGGTGCGTACTTCAGGATGAATCGATGGCCATACTTCTGCTCAACGGCCTTGAGAACCTTGACGGCCTCCCGGACGATCTCAGGGCCGATGCCGTCTCCCTCGAGAATCGCAAGTGTCTTTTCCATGGCATCACCTTACATCTCGTACTTGCACAGCCAAACAGCAGATAAGTGCATTCGAGGTGTTATGGCCCATTTTTTTTCTGCGGGCAAGCCATTTCTCCGAGTGTCCGGTTTCCCCGGCTCTCCTGGAGAACAGGTGTTTTCGGATGGAGAATGAATTTCCAGGGTCTTTTGCACCACCGGCAGGAAGTCGGCTCGAATAGGCGTGCCAGGTTTGTGCCCGAGAGGGCAAACCACACACCGGCAGGGTCATATGAAAGGGGCATGGACGTTAAACAGTCCGCCTTCACCCACCCCCCGTGTCAAAAAAATGTAAAATCATCTCCGCTGCTGCCTGGCGAATTGCCAGGACTTGAGAGATTTGTATATAATTTCATGATTCCACAGTCCTGCCTGCTCGGAGGAGATGGCTCCTGGAAAACATCCTTAAGAGAAAGGGGGCTGCAGTCAAATAAACTCTCCCCGCCGCAGGCAGCGGCAAGGGGTACGAGCATGCACTACGCATCCACCATGAACGGGGTCATCGCCATTACCCTCATGTTCGTCAACACGCTCATCTGGGCGGTCCCGGTCCACATACTCGCCCTCACCAAGCTTCTGATACGAAGCGAGAGCTGGCAGCGCATATGCGCACGCGCCCTGATGAACACCGTGAACTGCTGGATCTGGGGCATTCTCGCAAGCTTAAGGCTCACCCAGAAAACCCGGTACCATATCGAAGGGCTCGAGGGCCTGAGCATGCGGGAATGGTACTTCATCAACTGCAACCACCAGTCGTGGTCGGATATCCTGGTGCTGCTCGTCACTTTCCACGGGCGCATCCCGTTCTTCAAGTTCTTTTTGAAAAAAGAGCTCTTCTGGATTCCGCTGCTGGGCACGGCCTGGTGGGCGCTGGATTATCCTTTCATGAGGCGGTACTCAAAGAGTTTCCTTGAGCGAAACCCCCACCTCAAGGACAGGGACCTCGAGACCACCCGAAAGGCATGCGAGAAATACCGGCACACCCCTGTCTCCATCCTGAACTTCATCGAAGGGACCCGGTTCACCCCGGAGAAGCACGCACGTCAGAACTCTCCCTACCGCCACCTGCTGATGCCCAAGTCAGGCGGATTCGCCTTTGCCCTGGCCGCCATGGACGGCAGGATCACCCACATTCTCGACGTCACCATCGTCTATCCAAGGAAGCGGTTCGATTTCTGGGACTACCTGTGCGGGCGGGTGTCACACATTCACGTACGGGTGAAAAAGCTCACCGTGCCGCCCGACATCCTTCATGGAGACTACCGGAACGACCCGGTCTTCAAGGAGCGGTTTCAGGCGTGGGTGCGCCGACTCTGGGAGGATAAGGACCAGCTCATCGATCGGATCAGAGAAAGCGAGTGAGGGTGCCGGCTGGCAGGAAACACCCGCCGCGCATGCCCGCTGTGTGCTCAGGATATCGGCCTTGAACGTCAGCATCTTCGATAAAGATGGACCCTCGGGGCAGTTAGCCAATCCCGACCAGATCAAGGATTGGTTCACTATTCAGTAGAGCTGTGCCACATGCGGGAATATGCAATAATAGCTGCAGAGTGATGCGGTCATAATCGAATATTGGAATAATCCATATCTTATAGTATACAAATTAGAGTTGTAGCGAATGAAATGGTTCACATGTTGGTTGAGGAGGATCCGTTGGGAAAAATCTTCCACGAAATAAGGGATCCTATCCATGCGTTTATAAAAATTGACGACGATGAAAGGGCTGTTCTGGATTCACGGCCTTTTCAACGGCTTCGGTGTATCCACCAATTAGCGCTCACATATCTTGTATACCCGGGGGCTTCTCATAAGAGATTTGAGCACTCACTCGGTGTTATGGAATTGGCCAGTAGAGTGTTCGACATTGTCACTCACCCAAATAATCTTACGCCTCAGATACGTGAGCTGTTCCCCATATTGGAAATACCTGAGAAGCGCGCTTACTGGAAGAAAGTGCTCAGGATCGCTGCTTTATGCCATGATATCGGGCATCTCCCTTTTTCTCATGCAGCCGAAAAAGAGTTGCTCCCCGATGGCTGGGGTCATGAGAGAATTACAAGGGAACTGATATTTAGTAGTGAAATGTGCCGTATCTGGGATAATATGACTCCCCATTTGAATGCTGAGGATGTCGCTAAGCTTGCCGTGGGACAACGGAAGGCCCCGGATCTTACATTCGATGATTTGACTGCAATTCTGTCCGAGATCATCGTCAGTGATGCCTTCGGGGTGGATCGAATGGATTATCTCCTAAGAGATTCCCACCACATCGGTGTGGCATATGGTAAATTCGACCATTACCGATTGATCGATACCTTGCGGATTCTGCAACCGCCCCCTTCGGGATCTGAGGAAGAAAGATCGAAAGAACCTACTCTGGGGGTAGAAGTAGGCGGATATCAGTCTGCCGAGGCCCTTCTTCTGGCTCGTTACTTTATGTTTACACAGGTCTATTTCCATCCGGTAAGAAGGATATACGATATTCATTTGAAGGATTTCCTCCTTGAAATACTCCCTGACGGCAAGTATCCCATTGATATTGAAGACCACTTGTCTTTCACCGATCACGAGGTCCTTGCCTCGCTCAGAAAAGCAGCCCATGACACCTCCTTGCCGGGCTCAGAACATGCAGGGAGGATTATCAAACGACAGCATTACAAAAGGTTATATGAACGTATTCCAGCCGATTTTCAGAAGAATCCTCTGGCAGCCCAATTGATAAAGGATGCAGCGGAGTCTGCGTTCGGAAAAGAAAATGTCAGGTATGACAACCCCTCATCAAAAGAAGAGCCAATAGAATTTCCTGTTCTGATGAAGGATAAGAGTATTGAATCTTCCCGATCTCTGCCCCAAACACTCCTTCAAATATCACCAGTGAAAATGGAATACGTATTTGTCAGCAGAGAGTGCTGGGATGATGCATCTCGGTGGCTTTCAGATAACAAACATGATATTATTAATTCTTGAAAAGGGAGGTTCCGCATGGATCAGAATGAGCAGAGAACAATATTGCTTGGGCTGATCAAATCATTGAGGGAGAACGATAGCTGGTGTGGGGAAACTCATATCCAGAAGGCAATGTTTTCGCTTCAAAAGATCACCGGCATCCCTATCGATTATACCTTCGTTCTCTACAAACACGGAGCCTTCTCGTTCGATTTGCGTGATGAGCTCACAGATATGCGGGCAGACCACCTTCTCTCACTTGAGATTCATCCGGCACCATATGGGCCCAGCCTGATCGTTTCCGATTCCGGAAATGCCTTTTATAAAAAGTATCATGGCATAGTTAGAATATATGACCCTGCTATCGAATTTGTCGCAAAGAATCTCGGTGGGAAAGGGGTTGCCGAGCTTGAGCGCATTTCAACCGCATTGTATGTATGTAAGGAAGAAGGCGTATGGGATCCTGATGATTGTGCTGCACGAGTAAACGAACTTAAGCCCCATATCTCTATCGAATCAGCAAAATCAGCAACTTTGGATGCTGTACGGATACTTCGTGCATACAAAGAACAATGCCAATAATCTGAATCAAGGCCCATTCATTGAAAGATAAAATCATCAAACTAGGGGTCAGGTCTCTACGTGTTATACTGGGAGTATAACACGTAGAGACCTGACCCCGATCCTGTGCCAAACTCCGCCACTGCAGAACTAGTCCGTCTCGTCGTTCAGCTTGCGGTAGAGCCCTGACCTGACGATGCCGAGGGTTTGCTGCCACTGGCGGTCGAATACGATCTGCTCCACATCGGCATGACGGGGAAAGGTCCAGATGGCAAGCGCACCCGGGTCGGGGCCCAGAGGGCCCATCCGGCACAGCACTGCGTTGAGCACGCCGTTTTCGTACCTGCCTGCACGCTCGGAAAAATGCCGGGCCACCACCTCTTCCCGGTGGGAGACATCGTGCCTGAAAAACTCGATATACTGAATCCCGCCATCGATGGGCGGGCCTGAGAACACTTCGGAATAACAGCCTGCCTGGCAGAGACGAATGGCATTCTGGGAAGCCGCTGAATGCAGGGTCCTGCGTGCCTTGAAATATGATTCCCATTCTTGGAGACTTTCGAATGTTTTGCACTGCCAGATGGCCAGAAAGGGAGGGTGCGGGCCGAGCCGCAGGGTGCGGCCGAGCACGGCCAAGGGCTGGTTTTCGGACAAGACATCATCGTCTGCCCACCCGGACTTTTCCTTATGGGGCTTGATCAGCTCGGCAGGGATGGAGCGGTCGTGCTCCATATATTCGATGTATATCATGTCTTCCTCCTTGTGCCTCGATTCTTCGATCAACCTTTTCCAGCAGACTGATAAGGAAAATGACGCCCTCGAATAACGAGCACACATGGGAAGTGCGATGTGATGAAGAAATTCACTGTGAATGTATTATAGCAGGGGATGAGCAGTACTCAAATCGTTGACAGTCCTTTGTTGGCCGTGTGGCCTTTAAGAGGAATCCGTTAACTGCCTGAGAGACGAGGAAGGCGGCTGGTTCATGCCGGGATGTAAAGGGTTTTTCAGGTGAAGGACAGCTCATGGGGGTCAGGAAGGGAATCACGAAAAGAATGATGATTTCCTCAAAGTCGTAGCCATGGGGAAAAACCTGATCCCGTTTACCGTTCTTGCCGGACCCCGGTGCTCAAAACCCATCTGTTTATACGCACCCACGGCATTGGGAGAAGCGTTCACACTGATCTCCCTAAGCCAGGGGTCGCGGTCGCGGCAGATCTTCAGCGCCCGCTTGAGCAGGGTCTTGCCGATGCCTTTTCTCTGGAAGGGCTCTGCAACGAAGAACAGAGAGATGTGAGAGTACTTTTTTATCTCGATCATGGCGACGATATCACGCCCTGTTTGCGCAACGAGGATGAAGTGGTCTGACTGGGAGCGTTTCAGGAGGTCGTCGCTGCGTGCGTATTTGAGAAACTCGCTGACCCCTCCGGGCGAGTATCCGGGTGCGACGCTGCGTTTGAATACCTCGATGATCAGGTCGATCACCCGGCCTTCCTCGCCCGGTTTCATGTATCGACAGCGTACGCGATGGAACAGAGGCGCCAGTGCATCCATCACCGAAGACCCCGATATTCGTACGAATAAGGCAAGGATCTCTCCATCATGGGGCGTCTCTTAAGGAGAGAAATCCCGAAAAAAGACGACGCCCGGTCTCGATCCCCGGCCCATGCGCCGCGGATCCGGATAACCCTCGACTGCGGTTCTTACATGCTGAGAATATCGGACAGCCAGAAAAAATCAAACATTTAAAATCTCTGTCCTGTACCGGTAGAATTTCGTCACGGAGCTGGTGCTATTACCGTGCCGGGGCGTCTTCGGGTGTTTCACTTAATAGCAGGCTGGGAGACGGATATGGCCTCCTTTTCATCCGGGCGCCGGCGGTCAGGTTGTCTGTCATGCACGGGATGGGATGAAGACATTCCCCGCTGGATTGGCCTTCATCCGGCACAGTCAGGGTATCTGGTAGCTTACCACCCTGATGGCCAGCCCGACCGGCTCGTGCTCGAATATGAGAACGCCGTGTTCTTCAGATCGTCCGGGTACGAAATCGAATGTCGTGGATGCCTTTTCCCTCCTGCCGCCAACCGGGATGAAACCCTCGACCCTCACATATTCTCCGGTCTGGTCGCCTTTGTTCTCGATGGTGAACTCAACATAGTAAGAGCCTCCTTCCATCCTGGTCCGGTCTGCTCTCACGTCAAATTTGGCCGGCCGCTCGACCGGATTCAGCCAGAGAATGATCACTATCCCCACGAGCAGGCCCAGTATGGCAAGCGAGACACCGAGCGACACCCACTCGGCACGGGAATATCCGGATCTTGGTTCTTCTGGAGGATTCATACCGCCAATCTCCCTGCAGCCCCGCCGATGCTCGCAGGGAAACCCAGAACCAGGATATAGCTCAACCACTCGTGCCAGGGCCGGTCTGTCGCAACAGTCTGAAAGAGCCAGAGCATGAACAGGCTCACCGCCAGGGCCGCCAGATACGAGTTGATCGTCTCTACGACAGGATGCTGAAAAATGCCCCGCTGTTCCAATCTCTTGCTTTCAGAAACGAATGAGGCCTCGAAGACGATGATATAGGAGATGATCAGGGAGGCCAGAATGATCAGAAGCATACCCAAAGACGACAATCTGCTTGCAATGAGCAGAACTTCGTCCGTGGGTGCTATGGTGAAACCTATGATAACCGCCCCCAGTGCGGTTGCCCCCAAGTCAACGAGTGTTCCGTGTAATTTTCCCCTGGGCGTCCTGTCTTCTTCCCGCTTTTTTTTCTCTAGCTGCTGCGGTTCATCCATCCCTTCGGTTCGCTGCCCCTCCACCAGATAATCGGATATGCCCGCCCCTATTCCGAAGGGGATGGCCTCCATGGTGATATAGCCGACGATATTCTCCAGACCGAGGTCAAGAGGCAGAACGCCGATGATCATCAGGCTCAGTGAGGCGCATACGATCGCGACAGCCAGCGCCACAAGGCTGTCCATGATCGAGATCGTCCACCGGTATTCTTTTTTCTTGCGAAACCCTGCGCCGTAATCGAGGATGATGAGCAGGAACAGGGTAATGCAAAGAGCGAGCGTCATATACAGCGCATTCACATGATTCCCCACCAGCCAAACCTCCTCGGTGTACAACAGCGGAATGCCGAAGAGAAAGGACCCCGATACCGCCCTGAGAATATCATCGAGTTCGCTGTACCAGGGATTGTTTTCTTGTGCGGAAGCCATGAGTTTTCTTCGGGTCACTATTACCCCTTCTCCTTCCTCCAGCTGGAACATCCTGAGAAGCCCCACACCTTTGGGGGCTAAGTATATGATGATGTCCTATCATCCGCTCTGCAAGCGGGCTTAAACCGGGTGCAGGAGGGTTTCATGTAAAAAAAAGCAGGGAAATGATCTTTTGGCTTGAATATTATCCTATTAAATGCATATACTACTATTGTAATACAATAATACTATTGTGGGGGTTTTCCGTTATGATGGATTATCCCTTGATGCTTCGCACCTATCTGATCCGGACAGCGAAGTATTTTTCGAAAAAGGAGATCGTTTCAGTCTATCCCGAGGGGGTATTCCGATACAACTACGGGGAATACTACCGGCGGGTCTGCCGGTTGGCCCATGCGCTGAAATCCCTGGGCATCAGGCGCGGAGACCGGGTGGCGAGCATCGCGCTCAACGACCACCGGCACCTCGAGCTCTATTTCGGCGTGCCCTGCAGCGGGGCTGTGCTCCACACCGTGAATTTCCGGCTTCCGGCGCATCATCTGGTCCATATCATCAACCATGCCGAAGACCGGGTGGTGTTCGTTGACGAGGACCTGCTCATGTTCATCGAGCCCCTGAAGGACCAGCTCAAGACCGTGGAGAAGTTCGTGGTGCTCTCTCACACGGGCGTGCTTCCCCAGACGGGTATCGAAAACATCGTACTCTATGACGATCTGATCGCGGATTTCCCCGATGAGTACGATTTTCCGGATGATTTGAGCGAGCACGATCCGGCGATGATCTGCTATACCTCGGCCACCACGGGCGATCCCAAGGGCGTGGTGTATTCCCACCGGGCCATCGTGCTCCACAGCCTCACTGTAGGGATCACCTTCGGCGCCGGAGAGTCCGATTGCATCCTCCACATCGTGCCCATGTTCCATGCCAATGCCTGGTGTGCACCGTTCGCGGGGCTCATTGCCGCGTGTAAGCAGGTGCTGCCGGGCAGAGAGGTCATCAACATGGAGAAGCTCTGCCGGATGATCGCGGATGAAAAGGTCACCTTTACTGCGGGTGTACCCACCATCTGGATGCTCCTGTTCGATTATCTGGAAAAGGGCGGCTGGCACGACTTCTCATCCTTGAAGACCATCGTGAGCGGGGGTGCGGCGATGCCTTTGCATCTGCTCAAGACCCTCAACGAAAAGTACAACTTTCCCATCAAGCAGGCCTACGGGGCCACGGAGACCACGCCTTTGGTTTCCGCCGCCCTGCCCAAGAGCTATATGACCGGCTTGAGCGATGAGGAGCTCTACGACATCCGCACCAGTGTGGGCCTCCTGGTCATGGGCCTGGAGATGAAGATTGTGGGGATGGACGGCGCCGAGGTCGATATGGACGGCAAACAATGGGGCGAGATCTTGCTCCGCGGGCCTTGGATCGCGAATGAATACTATCGGGACCCTGAGCGCTCAAAAGATGCCTTTGCCGGCGGATGGTACCACACCGGGGATGTGGCCACCATTGACCCCGAGGGGTATATCCGGCTCGTAGACCGAACCAAAGACCTGGTCAAGAGCGCAGGAGAGTGGATCTCATCCGTAGATCTGGAGAACCTGATCATGGAACACCCCGGGGTGGCCGAGGCGGCTGTCATCGGCGTTCCGCACCCCAAGTGGCAGGAGAGGCCCCTTGCATGCGTGAGGGTCGCCGACGGGCAAAGCGTGACCGCAGACGATCTCAAGGCCTTTCTGAAAGACAGAGTCAGGGCCTCCTGGTGGGTCCCGGATGACTTCGTGTTTCTGCCCGGTATCCCCAAAACCAGCGTGGGCAAGTTCGACAAGCGGGAGTTGCGGAGGCTCTACGCAGCGGGTGAATTCGGGCGAGTCTGAAAATGAAAGTGCCGTGCGGGCTGAGCAACAGCCTGCAGTGTATTCGAAGGAGGAATGTATGTCACTGCTTGAGAGGCGCTACACCGACGAACATCTCCTGTTCCGCGATCAGGTGCGCAGGTTTTTCGAAAAGGAGGTGACACCCTACGCGGATATCTGGGAAAAGGAGGGAATGGTGCCCAGATCCGCGTGGAAAAAGATGGGCGAACAGGGCTTTCTGTGCCCCTGGCTCGAAGAAGAGTATGGCGGCGTAGGAGCGGATTTCCTCTATTCCTACATCCTCACCGAGGAGCTGGCCAGAACGCACTGCGGGGGGTTCTTCTTTCCCCTGCACTCGGATATCGTAGTCCCCTACCTGCACAGCTACGGCACGACCGAACAGAAGCAAAGGTGGCTGCCGGGATGCGCGAGCGGAGACATCATCACCGCAGTGGCCATGACCGAGCCGGGGACCGGCTCCGACCTGGCCGCCATGAGGACCACGGCGGTCAGGGACGGGGACGACTTCATCATCAACGGGCAGAAGACCTTCATCTCAAACGGCCTGTGCTGCGACCTGGTCATTGTCGCCGCAGTGACCAACCCACATGCTGCCTCTCCCTACGAAGGGATGTCCCTGATCGTGGTGGAAGACGGCACGCCCGGGTTCGAGAAGGGAAGGAGGCTTGAGAAGATCGGCCTGCACTCCCAGGATACCGCGGAAATGGCCTTTGTGGACTGCAGGGTCCCGGCCTCGAACCTGCTGGGAGAAGAGGGCAAGGGGTTCTTCTATCTCATGCAGAAGCTTCAGCAGGAGCGGCTCGTTTGCGCCATGGGCTCGCAGGTGGGAGCGGAGGAGGCCCTGCGTGTGACGATTGATTACACCAAGACGAGGGAGGCCTTCGGCAGGCCAATCAGCCGGTTCCAGTATATCTCGTTCGAGCTCGCCAAGATGGCCGCTGAGATCGAGGTCGGGAGGGCCTTTCTGGACACCTGCATCCTGGACCACATGGAAGGCAGGCTCGATGTCAAACGCGCTTCCATTGCCAAATACTGGATCTGCGAGATGCTCAACCAGGTGGTGAGCAAGTGCGTGCAGTTCCATGGAGGCTATGGATACATGGAGGAGTACCCCATCGCCCGGATGTTCCGGGATGCCCGGGTGCAGACGATCTATGCCGGCACCTCGGAGATCATGCTGCTCATCATCAGCAGGCAGATGGGGCTTTAAGGAAAAGGCCGGGATACCATAGGGCGGGGTACGGACAAGTTCAGAGGAAGAAAAGGAGGTTCTTTTCTTCGCGGTGCCCGCTTAAGCGCACCGCAGAGGCGATTGAAGACGAGCAAGGCCATGTTACTCTCCAAGCATCATTCGTGATGGGGCGCCCCCTCGCTTGTGCCCTGTAACGCGGCCGGGGGCAGCGGGGGGCGCACCCAGGGTGAGCAGGCGGTAAAAAAGCACATCGGAAAGACTGAGGAAAGAAAGGCTTAAAAAAGCCTTGCACCAAGACAAGTTCCACGTATCTTCTCACTTGCTTGAGCCGCGGCCCTTCACCGATTCGGGCCGCGGTATTTTTTTGCCTTGCATCTTAGGCCCTACAGATGATCGATGGCCTTTTTAAGGGATTTCTCGAGATATTCGATGTGGGTGATCAGTGCAGCCTCGGCGGCCTGTGGGTCGTTCTTTTCGATCGCATCGGTAAGAGCGCCGAGCTGCTCGATGATGCGGGCTGCACTCCCTTTGATCGTCGAGAGTTTCTTGCGGCTGAAGGGAAACGCTCCCAGGAGCAGGGTGTCGATGGATTTCCTCAGTTGGATGAAGATCGTATTATGGGTGGATTCAATGAGTGTATCGAAGAATCGGGCATAGAGCCTCCCGCCCTCCGGGCCGATGGGGACCTGGCGGGCGAGATTTCCCCGGGCTGCCTTTACGCAGAATGATCGAAGGGCCTTTTTTTCCTCGATGGTGGCGCATTCGCACGCCATGGCCGCTGCCTTGGCGTCGAGGATCCTCCGGACGCAGAGCAGCTCCCATATCTTGCCGGGATCGACGGAAAGCAGGTCTTCAATGGATGTTTTTTCCCCTTCCTCAGGGACCCTCACAAACTTGCCCCGCTTGTGCCGGGATTCGATATATCCTTTAGCCTCCAGCATCTTCATGGCCTCGCGCAGCGAGATCCTGCTGATGCCCATCATTCTGGTCATCGTGTGCTCAGGGGGAAGGCGCTCGCCCGTCTTCAGGATGCCCCGTGTGATGAGGTCGATGATCTGCTCCGCAACCTGGGTAGGGATGTTCGGCGCCTTGACGATCGGTGAAATGCTGGTCCGATTCTCTTCCATGGGCCGACCCCGTCAGAATAAATATGTTATCTGTCAGCCATGTAATCATACGATAGATATTAATACAACACATAAACACTGTTCATCCCTGATGATTTTTCCATCAGCATGTGAGTGTAAGGGAGTGGTATCCGGAAAAACCCACGGGTGTTTCACGATATTCTTGTCATTGCAGAGTTTTTTTCATTCGTCTATAGTTCTTATCTGGGGGAACCGGGCATGAAATTCTATACGGAAAGCGAAATCAGGGGCCTGCTCTCCCGGGTCAGGGAGAACGAGGAGACCGCCCGGAAGTTTTTCGAGGTGGAGGCGAGCGTGCTCTCCATCCTGGACTTCGAGGGTTTTTTTCACAAGCTGCTTTCCGCCATCATGAACACATTCTCCGTGGGATACGTCTGGGTCACGCTCGTAGATACCGGCAGGGCCATCAGGATCATCAAGGCCCATGCCGCCTCAGCCATTCCGGAAAACCAGCTCAAGATCATCGACCGGCACGCATTTTCTCTCGTAGTGCCCGAGTGCGACCGGCCCGTGCTCGGCAACACCGATCTCGGCCGCTTCGCCGCGCTGGTTCCCGAGGGGCTCCGAAAGAGCTTCAATTCCATAGCGGTGGTGCCCATCAGCCTCGACGGCGAGACAGCGGGGAGCCTGAACTTCGCCGACATATCAGCCGAGCGGTTTTCCCCTGATTCCGACACCAGCCTCTTGGAGCAGCTGGGTCTCGTGGTTTCCATCTGCCTTTCCAATGTGGCCGCCCATGAGGAGATCAAGGCCCTGGCCTTTCAGGATCCTCTGACCGGGCTGCTGAACCGCAGGGCCATGGAAAGGGCCCTGAGCCGGGAGATGGGCAGGGCAAGGCGGTACGAGGGGCGGCTGAGTGTGGTGTTCATCGACTTGGACGACTTCAAGAAGGTCAACGACACTCTCGGGCATGACAACGGCGATGAGCTCCTGACATACGCGGCAGCGATCATGCGCAGGATGGTCCGGCAGACCGACCTCGTCTCGCGCTTTGCCGGGGACGAGTTCGTGATCATCCTGCCCGAAACCTCTCCCCAGGAGGCGGAGCACCTCATCCATCGCATGCAGGAGTATTTCAAAGCGCACCCTCTGACCCTGGCGGGCACCCCGGTGCCGGTTTCCTTCAGCTACGGGATCGCATCCATGGATATGGCGGAGGCCGAAGACCCGGCCGGGATCCTGAAAAAGGCGGATGAACTGCTCTATAAAAACAAGCGGGAGAAGAAGGCTTCCAGACAATGATTCCTTAAAGAGGCCCGGCTCATAGGGGCATCGTGATAGGGGATGATGAAACGCTTCAGGCAGCCCGGCTCTGCAATCACCCCGCCATGGGTCTGATCAGGATCATCCTCATTGAGCAGGACAGGATGCGGGCTTGTTTTTTCCTGCAGCCGGCCCCTTCACCTCCGGCAGGTAGACCGTGAAGGCCGCTCCCCTGCCGGGCTCGCTCTGCACGGTGATGCCACCCCGATGGTCGCGCACGATCCCGTGCACAACCGAGAGGCCCATCCCCGTGCCCTCGGCCTTGTCCTTTGTGGTGAAGAAGGGATCGAAGATGCGCTGCATGATCGCTTCATCCATGCCTTCACCCGTATCACGCACCGTGATGCGGACATAGGGGCCCGGTGCAAGGCCGGGTGAGATCCCGGATGCCTGTTGTGCGCTTAAGGTTTCCCGGCTGAGCTCGACCACGAGCTCACCGCCGTGCTTCCGCATGGCATAGCCTGCATTGTTGCCGAGATTGAGCATAACCTGTTTGATCTGGGTGGGGTCCGCCAGCACGCAGGCGTTTCCCGCGCTGAGACGCGGGTGGATAGCAATGGTCGTGGGCAGGGCCGACCTGAGGAAGCTCAATGCCTCCTCGATCAGAGGAGTGATCTGAAGGGGGGTTTTCTCCTTGAGGCTCCGGCGGCTGAAGGTGACGATCTGCCTGGTGAGATCGGACCCCATCTTGGCCGCCTCCTGTATCTCCCGGATAAGGGGAAAGGCGGGATGATCGGCCTCCAGATCCATCAGAGCGATCTCGGCATTGAGCACGATAGGGGTGAAGATGTTCTTCAGATCGTGGGCTATCCCGCCTGCCAGGGTGCCGATGGCCTCCAGCTTCTGGTTCTGGGACATGCGCTGGCTGATCGCGATCTCGCGGGTCACGTCCCGCACCACGGAGACATAGTTGACGGTTTGTCCCTTCTCGTCGTGCACGGGCGACACCGTGAGATTCACCTCAACCATGGTGCCGGATTTGTTCTGCCGTCTCTGATGAGAGTTCCAGGTCCTGCCCTGTGCCAATGTCCGGTTGAATTCCTCGCAGCTCTGGGCATTGAGAAAGTTCTCTCTGACGCAATCGACCCTCCTGCCGATAAGCTCTCCGCGGCTGTAGCCGCTGATGCGCTCGAAGGCCGGATTGACATACTCAATCACCCAGTCGGGGTTCAACAGGACAATCCCCTCGCCGGCCTGTTCGATGGCAAAGGCCAGCCGCTTGAGGTCCTGCTCCATCTTCCGGCGGGCGCTGATGTCGATCCCGATGCCGATTACCGATCCGTCGGAGAGGCGGACATGGGTCCACAGGCAGGGGTGCGTCTCGCCAGAGCGGGTCACCGCTTCCAACTCAAGCCAATCGGATCGGCCCTTGCGGACGGCGTCGAGGACCACGCTGCGCATCCGTTCATCGGGAAACGCCGCGGTGATAAAGTCCATGTTCCGCGCCTCTTCCAGAGACCACCCGGAGACGCGTTCCATCTCCCGGTTGATCAGCCTGACCTTCCCCTGGTGATCGGTGAAGATCAGCATGGCGGGAATGTGGTCGATAACGGTCTGGAGGATTTCCTTCTGTTCTTTCAGCTTCTCGACCACCTGGTTCAGAGCCTTGGTTCGTGTCTTTACCTTCTGGTCGAGCTTGTCTTTGAGATCCTGGAGCGCATCCTGAGTCTTTTTCCGCTCGGTGATGTCCACAGTGGCGCCGATCACGCGCACAGGTCTGCCCGACTCGTCGTAGTGAATGACCCCCCGGTCGGTGTACCAGCGTACCTCGCCGTTCTGCAGGATGACACGATAATCCGACTCGACCTCTCTCAAGTGCATGGAGACGGCCTCCTTGAACTTTCGGAACATGGCGCGCAGGTCATCCGGATGAATCAGCCGCTTCCAGCTCTCAAAGGTGCCGTCGAAATCATGGGGCAGGTGGTATATCTCCCTCATCTCATCGGACCAGAAGTGCCGGTCTGAGAGAATGTCCCAGTCGAAAATGCCTACGCGGCCCGACCTCTGCGCCATGACGAGCCGCTGCTCGCTCTTGCGCAGGCGTTCTTCTATCTCTTTGTGCTCGGTGATGTCCGTGATGAACCCTTCAACCGCCGTCACCTCGCCCAGCGATGAAAAGATGCCCTGTCCCTGCTCCCAGACCCATTTCAGACGCGAGTCCGCAGCCTTTATCCGGTATGTTATCGTGAACGGACACCGATTCTGATGCGCCTTCTGGATTTCCTCCCACACGTACGCCCGATCGTCCGGGTGGATCAGAGATGCATACGGAAGCACCCGGTTTTCCTTCAGATCCTCGGGACGGTAGCCGGTCAGCTCCTGACAGCCCTTGCTGACAAACTCCATGGTCCAGTGCTCGTCGTTTTTGCACCGGTATGCCATGCCGGGAAGGTTGTTCAAGAGTGTGGAGAGAAAGACCTGGCTTTCCCGGAGTTTCTCCTGGGCCTGCTTGCGCTCGGTGATGTCGCGGACTACTGCCACGATCCTGATCTCTCCTGCGATGAGGGCCTTTTTCAGGTTCACCTCCTCCCAGAAGATACGCCCCTCCTTGTCTCTGGCCTGCCACTCGAACATCAGCTCGCCGTCGACAAGGGTCTTTCTGATAAGTTCCTGCGCACCTTCTTCAGTATAGGGGGGGATGCCCGAGCTCAGGTCTTCCACGGTAAGTCTCCGGGCCTCTTCAGGAGTATAGCCGTACATGTCAGTGATTTTCTTATTCACATCCAGAATCCGGCCGGTCGCGGGATCGTGGATGAAGATCACATCGTTGGCGGCGTCGAATATGGCCCGGGTATCGGCCGTGACCTTTGGCAGTGGAGCCCCGGCTCGGATGGACGCAAAGATTTCTTTAGGCGGGGTAGTCATGCCTGCAGCGCGTTCCCGTATTTTGCCGGTGATGTCCTCCAGGATGAGGACAAACCCCGTCCCGGTCGACAGGCCGTGGTATCGGATCAGCTGCCGGCCCGGACCGCACGTCTTCAGGCTGATCATTGCATGATCCCGCTGTGCCTGGAGGCATACGCAGGAGATCCTGTCCAGGATCTCAGCAGGCAGGAGGTCTTTCAGGCCTATCCCCTGAAAAGACTTGAGGCCTGTCTTCAGGATCGTTGCAGCGGCATGGTTCGCCTGGATGATCTGCAGGTTTTCATCGAGATGGATGATCCCCGCATTCAGGCTATCCGGCCTCATGCCGTGCGGATGGAAGAAGACCTTCCTCTGTTTTGCATGAGAGACATGTCGTTTGATCCGATGCATATATACACCTGATTCGTCGTATTGCTTCTCCGGCGGACATAGCAGAGTATAACAGGAAAGGGCTGATCTCTGGCCTCACAGATGAGCACTTCATGGAAGCAGTGCAAGAAAAAAAGCTTCTTGCAGGGCACAGAAAGACCATCCGGTGCGATACACTTTTGTCGGTAACGTATGCATGTATTTCTGTCAAGCTATAATTTCCCGGCAGCCGAAAACCAGCCCACGCACCCAAGGACGGCGGTCTGCCGCCGACATCGGGTGGCGGAAAACCCGCGTACCGGTGGATCATACCCACCCTTCGCATTTTCCCTCAACGCGATACTATTTATTGTAGAGAGGGTTATTCCGGATCACCACCCGCAAGAAAGATGTGAACAGCTCCCCGCTTGCGGGTGTGCCCATTCGCGGGTGCGAGGGACAAGGAGGGCAGGTTGACTGAGACAGGCGGGCAGGATTTTTATCCGGTGAGGAAGCTCAGGACGATTCTGTCGGGGCTGACACTGGCGGTGATATCCGATGTCAGTGTGGCTTACAAGGTGGTCCTGTCCATCCTGGTGCTGGGAGTGAGTTTTGTGTTCCGGAGCTGGATCGATTTCAGTGTGATCCTCCTGGCAACCGGATTGATGCTGGTAGCTGAGCTGCTCAACAGCGCCATCGAAGACTTGAGCGATTTTGTCCAGGACCAGCAGGACCCGCGAATCCGCGTCATCAAGGACATCGGCTCGGCTGCGGCGGGAACGAGCATCCTGGTGTGGGCTGTGGTGCTGGTCATCGAGGTCGTCCATCTGCTGGGACTATTCCGGTGAATGAGGCGGGCAAGGGCTGCATGATGTATCCCGTGATGGATCTTGGGGCAGGGCCGAGGTCTTTCTCAAGACATTTCCCGGAAGCGGCGAAGGGATTCGTGTTCTGGGCGATGATATCGTCTAAGGAGATTAACGAACCCCGGTATCTGCCTGTTGCGGGACAAGGATGACCGAGCCGGCGGGCCGGTGCCGATGATCCGCTTTTCACTTCGGGCTCTTTTAGGGTTCCTTTTGGACGCCTCTATGGACCCGCTGCGGCATCGAGCTCCTTTTCATCAGTGAAATCCCGGGCATAACGCTTGGCAAATCCGGATGGTTCTGGTAATAATATTGAGAACCTATCCTTAAGTAAAGATTTCATGCATGATTCCAAGCACTTATTGTCTCAAGAATATTATTTGAGGACGGATTCATAAAATTGCATTAGTGATGGCCGGTGCCCAGGAGGGGGTTCTCATGATCGAAAGGCAGGATATTACGTTCTTGTCTCAAGGAATGCGCTGCGCAGGGTGGTTTTACCGGGCGGAGGACACGGGGGCCAGGCCGTGCATCGTGCTGGGGCACGGTTTCGGCGGCACCAGGGAGATGCGGCTCGACGCGTATGCAGAGATCTTTGCCGAGGCCGGGTATCATGCACTGGTTTTCGATTACCGCCACTTCGGCGACAGCGAAGGCGAGCCCAGGCAATTGCTCAATATCGGCAGGCAGCACCAGGACTGGCACGCAGCCATTGACTGTGCCCGGGCAATGGACGGAGTGGACCCGGGAAGGATCGTTCTCTGGGGCACATCGTTCAGCGGCGGGCATGTGATCCCGGTGGCCCTGAAGCAGAGCGGCATCGCTGCAGTGATCTCCCAGGTGCCGCATTTGAGCGGCATTTCTACGGCCTCGGCTGCGGGTCCGGTTCAGAGCCTCCGGCTGGGTGCTGCTGCATGCCGCGATCTGATCCGCAAGATGCTGGGGCTGAGTCCCTATTATGTGCCCCTCGTCGGGCAGCCGGGCTCACTGGCCGCCATGACGGCTCCGGGCGCCGAGGAGGGAGTCAGAAGGCTCTATCCTGAAGACTACAAGCCCAACGAGATGGTAGCCGCCCGTATCTTTCTCTCCGTGGGTCTGTATTCGCCGGGCAGACTGGCGGCCAGGCTCACGGTTCCCTGGCTGGTGCAGCTGGCGTCTGAAGATCTGACCACCCCGATACGTCCTGCAATCAAGGCGGCCATGAAGGCCCGGCAAAGCAAACTCATCATCTACCGGTGTGACCACTTCGATGTATACGTCCCGCCCCGGTTCGATCAGACCGTGGAGGACCAGATCACCTTTCTCAGGCACGCCCTTACGTAGCCGCGCGGGAAAGGGGCATGAACCCGCTCCGTCAGGTGCCGCCTGTTCGACCTCGGAATCCGGTGTGCGGGGGTTTGCCTTTTCGTAACATGATCGCAGAACACATTGATCACGAACATGCAACGGAAGGGAACCGTCCCTTCTTCATCCCTAAAGTCCCGGACCTTACAGGCCGTTTATCGTGATTTCTGTGATTAAGGTTTCGACCAGCACCGGGTCAAAAGAGGAGAGGCTGAGCTTCCTGAGGACGAGAAACGCCTCCTTAAGCGAGCGCCTCTTTTGATAGGGTCTGTCGGTGATGAGCGCGTCGAAGGTGTCGGCGATGCCGATGATCTTTGCCCCGAGCGGGATGTTCTCACCGGTGATCCCCCGCGGGTATCCCGTTCCGTCCTCCCTCTCGTGATGGGAGTAGACATAGTCGATGACCTTCGGCGGAAACCCCTGGTCTTCAAGGATGGTCTTGCCCGTATCAGGGTGCTTTTTGATCTGCTTGAGGATCGACTTGGAAGGGTGCTCCTTCACATTTCTGAAAACCTTCGAGCTGAAGCGGATCTTTCCGATGTCATGGAGCAGCCCTGCCATCCTGATATCCTCGACCTCGTTCTTTGGCAGGCGCAATCTCCTGGCAAGCCTCCAGGCATACCAGGAAACCCGCTGGGCATGGTCTTCTGAATACGGATCACGTGCGCCGAGCCTGTGGGCTATCTTCGCTGCTGTTTGGAGGGTGTTTTTCTGCATATGCATCGTCCTATTTCAGACGTTCCGTCTCCTGTGATGGATTCGCACATCATGAATCCCGCTGTCCAGTGTCGTGCCTTAACAGATGACGATGGGGAGGTCAAGACCAAATGGCGGTTTTAACTCGTTGATAATAAATACATATTAGCATCACCTCCAGATTTTTTCATTGATGACGGTCTTTTATGAGCGCCGGCCTTAAAAGATTACCGCACTTTTCTGGTGCTGAATGCCTAATGCCTGGACAATCTGCAGGAAACAGGCCTGTCTTTATCCCCGGCTCAAGGACATGGCGGCAGTATCAGACCCAGAGCTGATCGGCAGGAGACAACCACATGATCACATGGATGCCGCGGACAACGATCAAAGGCCTTTTTGCGTTCACAATTGAAACGCAGGCGTACAAATTTCGTCTGTTATATCCATGGACGGCGCTTGAAATTTTGCGTCCTGTCGTGTCCCGGGGGCCTCTGGACGGCCCTGCTCAAGGGGAACAAGCCGCTGTTGCATACCTCTTGCATAACCCAAAGGAAATAGATAGAAAATGTGCTCAAGAGGAGAATGGACCATGCGTAGAATACTTGTTCTTGCTGTGATAATGCTGACAGCGCTTTTTCTGGTAACGGCTTGTAATGATGATGAAACCGACGAAGGAACACTTGCCGTTGGCCTCACCGACGCAGCCTCAGGCGACCTTCAGGCAGTGTATGTAACGATAGAGGAGGTCCAGGTGCACCGGGGAGGAGAGAACGGCGAGTGGCTGGTGGCCGCCTCGCCTGGCAAGACATACAATCTCCTGGAGCTGGTGAACGGGGTGATCGAGCGGCTGGGAGTATCCCGGCTCGCGGCTGGAAGCTACACACAGATGAGGCTGATCATCGGCGATGATGCCGATGGAGAGACGAACATTCTGAATCAGCCTCATCCCTATGCGAACTATATCATCGACTCGCAGGGCGAATGTCACCGGCTCCACGTGCCCAGCGGCGATCAGACAGGCATCAAACTCGTTCATGGCTTCGAGATCGTGAAAGACCTCACTACTGACCTGGTCCTGGACTTTGATGTGGATCGATCCGTGGTCAGGGCCGGAAACAGCGGAAAATGGCTGCTGAAACCCACCATCAGGGTTATCGATACCGTGGAGAATGCAACCGTGAGCGGAGTAGTAACAGACCAGACCGACGCCGCTCTGCCGGGTGTCAGGGTCTGCGCCCAGGTGTTTGACCCTGACACGGATCAGGTGACGATACGCACCTCAACCATCACGGACGCTTCAGGGGAGTATCTGATGTATCTTCAACCCGGAACGTATACCATAGTTGCGTATGCAGACGGGTACTCCCCGGCATGCGCGGGTCTCACCGCCGAACTCGGCCAGGATTACGATGCCTCGTTTGTTCTTCCGCCTGCCGACATGCAGGCCATCACCATAAACGTGCTCCTGCCCCAGGGTGCTCAAGATGTTATTGCCACGGTGCGTTTCATCATGGCATCGCCCTGTGATGAAAGCAGTCTCATCGAGCTCAAAGCCCTGAATGTTTCGCTGACCGGTGTATACGAGGTTCCGCTGCCTGCGGGAACCTACCGGGTGCTCGCCACCGACGGCGCAACGACGCTTCCTGCCCAGAATATTGCAACCGGCAGCGCGGTTACGCTGGATTTCACCGCCGGGTGATTTCGCTTTGGACCCTTCGGCGATGAGGCCGGTGCCGGTCTTCTTTCCGGTTTTTTCAGGCCTCGCCGCCGGCCGGGTCCATATCACAGTATGGCGCCCTGGAGAAGGGGAGCACCTTCTTCACCTTCACGGTGACCTCGCGCTCCGTCTGAGCCACCTGCGCTCTGCTTTCGGGGCGCTCGGGGATGTATCCGTCGAGCACGGCAATGTCAGCCACCTGTTCCGCTGTGCCCAGTATCTGATATCCCTGGTCGGTATCGCTGTCCCAGACGATGACGTCCAGGCGGGGATTGCGCCTTAAGTTTGCAACTGTGGCGGGGCAGAACCAGCTGGAGATGGCCAGCTTATCCTCAGAGACCCGCTTGATGACATTGGCGACGGCCAGATTGGGAAACCCCGAGGCATCGGCGGTGGCGAGCAGCACGTATCCGAGCTTGTGGCCCAGATCCACTGCGTCGGTCATGCGTGTGGTGTCTTCCATTATGCAGACCCCTGGGCACTCGTTCTCAGTGCCTCCACTACCTCCTCGTCGGTTGTCTTCTCGAAGCGGACATAGAAACGGCCGACAGAGCGGAGGACAGGGGGGACCTTGAGTGCGATGGTTTCGTCGGCATCGTCGGCCAGGCCCATCAATGCGTCTATGCTTCCCACCGGCACCGCCACGATCAGCCTTGCGGGGCGCTCCTTCCGGACCGCCCAGAGGGATGCCTGCAGGGTGGACCCGTCGGCTGCACCCTCATCGGTGATCACCACGGTCCTTCCTTCAAGGGGGATCTTGGGTCTGACCTTCCGATACCGGCCTGCCATCTGCAGGATCACCGACATCTGGTAGGCCTTTTCCTGCTCGATATAGGCCTCGTCCACACCGGCTCGCATGGAAAGGCCGGCATCGAGGAAAAGCTGTCCGTCCTCGCTCAGGGCGCCTATGGTCAGTTCCGGATTGTCGGGTGCGCCCATCCTGCGGGTGAGGACGATATCGAGATCGGCGCCTAGGATCCGTGCTATTCCCCGGGCCACGATCACCCCTCCCCGGGGAATGCCAAGCACCACGGTAGACTCATCCGCCGAATTCAGCAGCCTGTTTCCCAAGGCCATGCCCGCCTCGTACCGGTCCATGAACGGCTCTTCACTCCGAGAAGTAATCACGAGCGTTCCCATCAATTACCTCCGGGATGCCCGGCATGGCAGCGTTCCGGGCTCGGATCGCTGCGGGCGGCATAAGGCTGGAGGACTGTGCTGCACATCCATGCTGGCCTCCTATCAGAGTCTTATAGGGATGTTTCGCCGAGTTTCAACACAGCCTCGTGCCGGATCGCCGGGCGGGCCTAAAGAGTACCGATCAGGGAAGGGAACATGATTCGCGGTGCCCGGTATCCCGGGGCATGGAGACCACGCCCTGGGCGCTCGTTTTCATGGGATGATCTTTTAGAAAACAGGCGAGGGGCATCGCATGGCCGGTGCGCCGAGCCGCACCGGAGCCGCGCCGCAGGGCGGTTTAAGGGTGCTATTCATTTCTTCTTCTTGAGGGCCTGCTGGAGCTTCTCGCCGAGCGAGCTTACCGGTTGCCCCGAACTGCCCGAGAAGCGCTGCCAGTCGTCCTCGTCGCTCGAATCGCCGGGGGCGAGGGTGAGCTTGCGTGCGGTTGTGTCGATGGCCTCGATCACCACGGTGATGTGCTCGCCGGGCTGTTTCCTCTCGATGGATGACGGATCATGGAAGCGCGAGATCCTGGATTTGGGAAGCAGTCCCGTGACCCCGGGCTCCAGGTTGATGAAGAGGCCGAATTTCTCCTTTTTCTCGATAACCCCTTCGACCCGTTGTCCTGTGCGGTATCGCCCCTCGATCCCGATCCAGGGATCACCCTCGGCATCCTTCATGCTCAGGGATATCCTTCTGTTTACCGGATCGATCTCCTTGATCATGATATCGACGACATCGCCGGGAGCCACCTCGTCACGGGTTCTGGACACCCGCTTGGTGTAGCTCATCTCCGAGATGTGTACCAGACCCTCGACACCGGGCTCGATCTCCACGAAGACGCCGTAGTCCATGCAACGGGTGACTTTGCCCGCGAGCTTCTGTCCGGGGGAATATTTCCTTTCCACCGTGTTCCAGGGGTCTTCCCCGGCCTGCTTCATGGACAGGGAGATCTTGCCGTTTCCGCCCGAGGCGTTCTTTTCGATCCCGATGATCTTGACCGTGATCGCATCGCCCGTGTGCAGGATCTCTTCCGGGGTGCCCAGCCGCGACCAGCTCATCTCGGAGATGTGCACCATCCCCTCAACGCCGGGGCTCAGCTCAACGAAGGCACCATAAGGCATGATCCTGCTCACCCTCCCCGTACATATGTCGCCGGGCTTTAGGGAGCCGAGGAACGCCTGCCGCGCCTCTTCCTCCTCCTGCTCCAGGAGTGTGCGGCGGGAGACCACGATGTTCTTTCCTCCCTCGCCCAGCTCGGTGATGAGGAAGCGGAAGGTCTTGCCTACATATTCTTCCGGGTGCTCAACATAGATCGTGTCGATCTGGCTGATCGGGCAGAAGGCCCGGTGCTTGATCACCTCTACATTGAAGCCCCCCTTGCAGGTATCCGTAACCCGGCCCTCGATGGGAATGCCCTGATGGTACGCATCCTTGAGCTGCTCCGCACCCCCGACGCCCGCCAGGGCCCTGGAGAGCCTGATCTCTCCAGGCCGCATGGACATGATATAGAGGTCCAGGGTGTCTCCCACCTGATAGGGGAGATCGCCGTTCTCATCCACCAGCTCGGCGAGGTCAACGACGCCGTCGACCTTGCTGCCGGTGTCCACGAACACGCTTTCCTTCCCGATGGAGATGATCTTCCCGCTGAGTTTGCTCCCGACCCTGAGCGCTTCCTTGCTTCCCGGGCCGTATGAGTCCAGGAGCTCTTCCATGGACAGCTGCTTTTCGTTGTCTTCGGTTCCTGACATCCCTTTCTCCCCCCGCAAGGTCCATTTTGAGTGAGGGGCATGATAGAGAAATTTGCAGCGAGAGTAAATAACAATATTGGCCAGTGTGCCTGCAGGGAAGGACCGTCCGGCGCTTCTGGTGAAGTTCGGCTCCGGCGGCGGCCGGAAAGGCTTTCGGGAGATATCCCTGCAGTCATCCCGCGATCATTCCATCTGCCTGGATGCGATATTACGCCTCTTGGAGGCGAGCCTTCCGGCGACCATGCTCCCTGCGAACAGAAAGACCGCCGACACCGGGAAACTCAAGAGGAGGAGGTCTTCATGACCGGCGAGCTTGAGCCAGGCGGAGGTCCCCCCTCCGAACACGATTGCGAGAACTGCGCCGGCGGGACGGAGCCGGAACCGCTCCGAATAGAATCCGAAAAGGACCGGGACGACAAGGCCTCCGGAGTAGATGGTGTAGGCAAGAAACAGGGAGCCGATGATTCCCTGCATCTTCAGGGCAATGACGATGGAGAGGGCGCCGATGGCCAGCACGGCGGCCCGTGAGAGGAGAACGAGGGCCTTCTCCGGAAACCCGGCGGGAAGTGCGGGACGTATCACATCATTGATGACAATGGTGCCTGCCGTGAGCATGCAGGTGTCGGCTGACGACATGACCACTGCGAGCAGGGCCGCCATGACCAGGGCATTGAAGCCTGAGGGCAGCAGGTGCATGACCAGGGCGGGGAAGGCGTTTTCCGCTGGGATATCCGGGAGTAGAAAACGGGCGGCGATGCCGATGAAGGCGATGGCGAAAGCAAGCGGGATCATGATGCACGCGGTTATGGATGAGGCCCTCCGCGCAGCCCGGGGCGTCCGTGCGCAGAACAGGCGTGAAAAGATGTCAGGGCCTACCACGAAGACCGAGCCGACGAAGAGGAAAAAGAGCAGAAGGTCCAAGGCGGTGAACGCAGGCGAGACCGGAAAGGAGAAGTGTCCGGACGGAAGTGCGGCAGTCATGGCTGACAGCTCGCCCATTGACGCTCCGATGAAGGCGAGGCAGACGGCGATCCCAACAAGGATGATCACGGACTGGATGAGGTCTGTTTTGATAATGGAGTACTGGCCGCCCAGGGCGGTGTAGACGACCATGACACTTCCCACCGCCACCATGGTTGATTTAAGGTCGAACTGCCACAGTGCGGTGATGATCTTCCCCGCCGCGATGATCTGGGCTGCGATGACCCCGATCCATGCAATCGCGATGAGGACCGAGGAAATGACCCTGGCGAGGTCGCTGTCGTACTGGGCCTTCAGGATCTCGGGCAGGGTGTAGACCTCGTAGGAGCGCACCTTTTCCGAAAGCCAGAAAGACATGATCAGGAGCCCTGCGGCGCCCACGAGCATCCACCATGCACCCACGAGGCCCATGGAGAACCCGAGCCCTGCGATGCCCAGGGTGCTGGATGCTCCGACAACGGTTGCCAGGAGCGAGCCGGTTATCTGGACGGCGCCGCCTTTCCTGTCGAAGACATAGAAGCTGCTCAGGGATCTGATGCGCCGGAAGCTGAACAGCCCGATACCGAGCATGCCCGCCAGGTACACGACAATGATCGCAGCGTTGAGGACCTCTGTGAGGGGCATCGATCAGTCCGTCCTTCAATGCAGGGGGGGTCTTGGGCTGGATGCGGCCGCCTGAAGAGCAATGGGTGCGGTTCGAAGTCCGCTCAAAATTCGGGCTTTTCCCCGGACCATACCGGCGCGGGTCGACTGGAGCTCTCCGATGATCTTCCTCAAAGGGGTATGACTGTGCTCGTGCATGGCGGGGAAAATAATACACTAAACCGCGAAAGTAAACGATGCAATGAAACCAACCTGGTATGATCGCGGGGTTTTTCCGCATGCTGCTTGGACGCCTTATGCATCCGGGAGTTGCCTAGAGCCAGCCCCTGGCGAATGACCGTACAAGGAGTGGCGCCGGCCCCTCGCAGGGGCCGCCCGTTTGAGGCGGCGGGTGATGACGGTTATCATGGATGGGTATGCCGACAAAGAGATTGCTTTTTCCCTGAAAAAGGGATCAAACTGCTGCTGACCGGGATGATCCCGGGAGGCTCCAGCCGGTGGTACAGGGGGAACCGCGCATGGGATTTCCCATGCAGAAGAGGGCGAAGAGGGATAAGGATCTGCAATGAACGTACAGAAAGTTGTCCTGGTGATTTTCATCATTCTGGGTGTTCTCGATATCGTGTACGGCCTGCTCATGGATGACCGCATAAGTCTGCTGATGGGGCCTGTGCTGATCATCATCGGTCTGTACCTGATCGCACGAGAGAGAAAACAGGCCCAAGACGGGTAATAAGGAGCAGGCAAAGGCGTACGGGAGCGAGCCTCTCGTAGATGCGGGAGATCGGCCGCTCCCAGCCCGGACTATAACTTGCGGTTGTCGATGACCCGCACGGCCTTTCCTTCAGACACAGGGATGCTGCCCGGCTCGCGGAGATCGACCTCCGGTGTGATAAGGATCTCGTCCCTGAGCTCCCGGGTGATTCTGCTTCTCAGGCGCTCGAGCGACTTGTATGTATCCACGTTTATCGACGGGTCGACCTCCACCTGTACGATCATATGATCGTTGTGCCCCTTCTGCTCCAGGATGATCCGGTAGTTGCGTCCCACCCCGGGGATGCTGTTGAGGACCGACTCGATCTGGATGGGGAAGATATTCACCCCTTTAAGGATCATCATGTCGTCGCTCCGGCCCGTGATACGCGCGATCCTCGCATGGGTCCTGCCGCAGGCGCATTCTCCGGGCACCAGCGAGGTGAGGTCCTTGGTGCGGTAGCGGATGATGGGCATGGCCTCGCGGGAGAGCGTGGTGAGGAGCATCTCGCCCTTGCTGCCCGGGGGAAGGGGTTCCAGGGTGTCGGGGTCCACGATCTCTACCAGGTAGGCGTCTTCCCAGATGTGCATGCCGTTCATCTCGGGGCATTCAAAGGCCACGCCCGGGCCGTTCATCTCGGAGAGGCCATATGAGTTGAACGCCTTGATCCCGAAGAAGTCCTGCACCTTTCTGCGTGTTTCCTCCGAATGGGGTTCGGCGCCCAGGATCGCATAGGAGAAATCGGGAAACTCCTTGCGGGGATCTATGCCTTCTGCCTCCAGCGTATCGGCCAGGTGCAGGGCATAGCTCGGAATCACGTGGACGGCCGTGGTCTTGAAATCCTTCATGAACTTGAGCTGGCGTTTGGTGTTTCCCGGACCGGTGGGGATGGTGAGGCAGCCCAGCCTCTCCGCCCCGTAGTGGAGCCCCAGACCGCCGGTGAAGAGCCCGTAGCCGATCATGTTCTGAAACACGTCGTGCCGGCGCAGGCCCATCATGTAGAGGCAGCGGGTGACCAGCTCGGTCCAGTTGTGGAGGTCGCGGGCGCTGTGGTAGACGACCGTCGGTGCCCCGGTGGTGCCGGATGACGAATGGAGCCTGACCACCTCATCGAGGGGGATGCAGACCATGCCGTAGGGATATGCGTCTCTGAGATCCTGCTTCGTGGTGACCGGCAGCTTCCTGATGTCGCTCAGATCATGGATCGTGTGGTCTCCGAGCCCCTTTTCCCGGTAGAAGGGCGCCCGGGAAGCGCGTTTGACAGTCTCTTTGAGCCTCGCAAGCTGGAGTTCCTCCAGCTCCTGCCGCGAAATACATTCATCGTTCTTGTTCCAGTACATGGGTACTCCTCACAGGTGTGAGCGGCGGTCAATGCTCCCGGTCACATCTTTCCCGGCCGGTATCGCCGGTGCTCGATGCGATCGAATGATGCCGGCTTCTCCAGCAGGGTGTTGTATCGTAAAAACCTGTTTGCCCGTTGTAAGAAATGTTCTTCGCAAGAGTCCTATATTTATCGTAGGACTAACACGACGCAGGGTCCAAGTCAATCCGGGTTCGGATATCCCGCTCGGCCGCCCGGCACCTCTCATGCCCGGCATGAACAAGATATTTTTTCAAGAGGACTGAAGGAAACCTGCGGGAAAGGGAAGAACCGACGGAGGACAGGGAGTAAAAAACCGCCAGGCCTTAAAAAAGGCTCTGGCGGGCGATTTCCGGTGGAATCCTCTGCCCAGGCCCCTGAAAAACGAGGTGCCTTAAAGAGAGATTACTGGGCAGGGCTCGATTCAGCGGGCGTCTGATCCTGCGGTGCAACCGGGATCGATGGCGCGGCAGGCGCGGCACTGTCCCCTGAGCCCGGCTGGGGTGCAGATTCACCGGGGACTGCAGGAGCGGTTGTGGTCTGCCTGTCCATGATGCTCTGGGTCGGACGCTCGAAGGTGAAATATCCGAGGGTGAGCGAGGTGAGCATGAATACGACCACCAGGACCCGTGTCGACTTGTTGAGAAAATCGGCCGGACCGGCAGAGCCGAACAGGGCCTGCGAACCCGCCCCGCCGAAAACAGCGCCGATATCAGCCCCCTTGCCCGACTGCAGGAGCACGGCAATGACCAGCAGCACCGACACCAAGATGTGAATGGTTAGTATAACTCCGTACATAGTCTCACTTTCCTTTAAAACGTATTATCCTCTCGAACGAGGCCGCATCGAGGCTGGCGCCCCCTACCAGGGCGCCGTCGATATCGGCCTTGGCCATGAGCGCGTCGATGTTGTCGCCTTTGACGCTGCCGCCGTAGAGGATTCGGACCTTATCCGCAACCCCTTGCCCGAAGAGATCGCCCAGGAGCCCCCTGATAAGGGCATGGACCTCCTGTGCGGTCTCCGGTGTGGCGGTCCTTCCGGTACCGATGGCCCAGACCGGCTCGTAGGCGATGACCAGCGATCCGGCCTGCCCGGCATCGAGACCTGCGAGGCTGTTTTTCACCTGGGCCTCGATCACGGCGTTCGTCCTTCCCGATTCGCGCTGGTCAAGGGTTTCCCCCACGCACACGATCGGGGTGAGGCCGCCCCGGATTGCGGCGAACAGGCGTTTGTTGACCGTCTCGTCCGTCTCGCCGAAATACTGCCTGCGTTCGGAGTGGCCGATGATCGCGTGGCTCGCGCCAACGCTTGCGAGCATGGGCGCGCTGACCTCGCCGGTAAAGGCGCCGGAGTCTTCCCAGAAGACGTTCTGGGAGCCCACCTTGACAGGAGACCCCCTGAACGACTCGGCAAGGGCGTGGATATAGAGGCAGGGCGGGCAGACGAGGATCTCTGTCGTCGTGACATCAGAAACCCGCCGTGCAATATCATCGGCCCAGGAAGATGCCTCGTCCAATGTTTTGAACATCTTCCAGTTGCCGGCTATGAGAGGTGTTCTCATCTTTTCTCCACTTCTATCGCTCCAGGGACTTCACCCCTGGGAGCTCGGCGCCGCCGAGCATTTCCAGGAAGGCACCGCCCGCCGTGGAAACGAAATCGACCTTATCGGCCAGACCGCTCTTGTGCAACGCCGCATCTGTATCACCTCCACCCACGATGGTCAATGCCTTTGAATTCGCAATCTTTCTCGTGATATCCATGGTCCCATGGGAAAAGGGCTCCTGCTCGAAGACCCCCATTGGTCCGTTCCAGACGATCATGCTGCAGTCATCGAGCGCCTCGGAGAACAGGGACACCGATGCCGGGCCGATGTCGAGGCCCATGAGGTCTGCGGGGATCTCTTGGATGGTCACGGTCTTGGCATTCTGGCCTGACTTGGGATCAGGGGCACACACGCAGTCGACCGGCAGATAGAGCTTCACGCCTTTGCTGCGGGCCTTCTCCATGATGGTCCGGGCGGTATCCACGAGATCGTCCTCCACCAGGGATTTCCCGATATCCTGGCCCAGGGCCTTGATGAAGGTGAAGGCCATCCCGCCTCCGATGATGATCTTGTTGACCTTCTCGATGAGGTTCTCCAGCACCTCCAGCTTGCCCGAAACCTTTGCCCCCCCGATTACGGCGACATAAGGACGCTTGGGGTCCTTCAGGGCCTTGTTGATGTACTCAACCTCTCTGAGCATCAGGAAACCTGCCGCGGTTTCCTTGATATAATCGCAGATGCCCACATTGGATGCGTGGGCGCGGTGGGCTGTGGCAAAGGCATCGTTGACATAGCACTCACCCAGCTCGGAAAGCTTCTTGGCGAACTCGGGGTCGTTCTTTTCCTCGCCGATGTGAAACCTCAGGTTTTCGAGCAGGATCACATCGCCGGATGAGAGGTTGTCGACCATCTTCTTCACCTCGTCACCCACGCAGTCGGGCGCCATGTTGACGCTCGTTCCCAAAAGCTCCGAGAGTTGGCGTGCCACGGGCAGAAGGCTCATTGACTTGACCACCTTGCCCTTGGGGCGTCCGAGGTGAGACATGAGAATGACCTTCCCTCCCTGGTCCATGGCATACTGAATAGTGGGCAGGGCCTCTCGTATCCGGGAATCGTCGGTGATGGTGCCCTCTTCATCGAGAGGAACATTGAAATCCACACGTATGAGAACTTTTTTCGATTTCAAGTCCAGTTCCTTGATGGACCGAATACCCATAATATGTGTCCTCCTTACTCTGGTATGTTCAGAATATGGATGCTGTACGCTGAAAAAAAGAAAGCCTTATAGAAGACAGTGTTTGTGCGTCTTTTGCCAATCAGCCCCTTTACAAACAGCCCCGGTTCCTTTTAAATAAGTGATGTATATTATTAAGGTGTAAGATATGTCAATGGGATTTCAAGATGGCCTATGACGGCAGGGGAGGTGCTGAGATGCTGGATGCACTGGGCGATCGCTTCCTCCTGCTCATCCAAGGACTCATCAGCGGGAACCTCAAACGGGCGGCCGCGCTCGCCGAAGAGATGCACCGCCGCACCGGAGGCTCCCATCCCGGAATCATGTCCCAGACCCTCATCGAGGAGATGGCACAGGCCCAGGCCTTCAAGAGCTCTCTCATCAACCTTCCGTCCGTGGTTCCCGGGCTGGGCACCATTGTATCCTTTTCCCTGGTGGGGGTTGAGAACTTCTATCTCCTGGACCAGTCGGTCACCCTCGTTCTCGCCCTGTGCCTCATTCACGGAAAGGACATTGAGGACCGGGCGGCCATCGAGGATTTCACCGTGAAGATCATCGGCGAGGTGTTCGGCGTCACGAACCAGGAAACAGGGGGGGATTCCCGGTCCATCACCAGGGAATACATCTCCCGGCTGCTCCCCATGAAGTATTTCACTAGGGGCGTGGACCAGGGGATGCGAAGGGTCCTCCGCCGGCTCGTGCCCATAAAAAACCGATCGCGCCTGCTCCCCATGGGAATCGGTCTCGGGTCGTCCGCCGTGGGCGCCTACGACACCATCGTACACGTGGGTCAGGCAACATTGCGACGTCTGGCGGCACTCCCGGATGCGCGCCCGGCGGTCTCCGGACGGTAGGGATCAGGACCGTTGCCTTAAGAAGGGAGAAAAACGAACCCTTGGGCCCTTACAGGCGGTAGATTTCCTTGTCCCAGAGCTTTACCCAGTTGCGCTTGAGCACATTGGTGGCAACCGTGATGTTGTCCACTTCCAGGATCATGATGGGGTTTGATGCCCTGCCGATATAGGGATACATGGTGATGACGTTGATCTTTGCATCTCTTAAGGGTTTGAGGACGGCGTTCATCCCGCCCGGGTGGTCCGGCATTTCTACGGCGAGAACGCCGATTTCCTGATATTCGAATTTCTCTGCGGTCAGGGCGTTTTTTGCCTTCTTGGGATCATCCACCACAATGCAGATGGAGGAAACCTCGGCAGATTCCTGCCCTACCGAGATGGCCCTGATGTTCACCCCGTGCTTGCCCAGCGTGTCGCTCAAGTTAGAGAGCTTTCCCGATACATTTGCGGTCTCAAGACGAAACTGTTTGACTGACATGACCTAGGTCTCCCTCGAAAAAAAATCGTACCCTGTTCTCAAGGCATCGATGTTCTTGTCTTTGAAGCGGCTCTTTCCCTTTCCCAGGATTTCCTCCATATTGTCGATGAGAGTGGAGATCTTGATCAGCCGTGTGCGGCTCACAAAGGCGCCAAGCATGACCATGTTGGCATATCGTTCGCCAACGGTCCTGATTGCAAGCTCGTTCACAGGGACATCCACCACTTCGATATCCCCTCTCACCGGCCTGGTAGTGACAATGCTGGTATTGATGAACACCTGACCTCCGGAGACTGTCTGGTTCTGCAGACGCTGGAGGGAAAGATTGTCCATGATAACGAGGTAGTCCGGAGAGGACGCCACCGGGGACGCGATCTCCTCATCCGAAATGGCAATGGTGCACGAGGTGATGCCGCCGCGCATCTCTGCGCCATAGGAGGGCAGATAGGTGACATGGTGCCCCTCGAGCATGGCAGCCCACGCGAAGGCAAGGCCGGAGAAGAGGATCCCCTGCCCGCCGATTCCACTCATGATGGTTTTCTGGAGCATGGCGTCTACTTGTCCTTCTTTGCTGTGTAATCTTTCATGACCCCTATGGGGTATTCCTTTTCCATCTTTTCTTCCAGATAGGCGAAGGCCTCCCTGGGGCTCACCTTCCAGTTGGTGGGGCAGGGAGAGAGGACCTCAACGAGTGAGTAGCCTGCGCCCGCCATCTGGACCTCAAAGGCCTTTTTGATGGCCTTCTTTGTCTCCCGGATCTTGGCCGGATTGGCCAGCGAGGTTCTGACGACATAGGCGGCGCCGGGCAGGGTTGCGATGAGCTCGGTGATCTTCAGCGGGTACCCTTCCACCTCGGTTCTCCTGCCATAGGGGGAGGTGGTGGTCTTCTGCCCGATCATGGTGGTGGGGGCCATCTGGCCTCCGGTCATGCCGTACACCGCGTTGTTTACGAAGATGCTCGTGATCTTCTCGCCCCGGTTTGCCGCGTGCAGGGTCTCGGCGGTCCCGATCGCGGCCATGTCTCCATCGCCCTGGTAGGTGAAGATGATCCTGTCGGGCTGTGCCCGCTTGAATCCGGTGGCAATGGCGCAGCCCCGCCCGTGGGCTGATTCGCACACGTCGAAGTCGAAGTAGTTGTAGGCGAGCACTGCGCAGCCCGCAGGCGGGATGCAGATGATCCTGCCGCGCATGTTCATCTCGTCGACCAGCTCGCAGATGAGCCGGTGAATGATCGAATGCCCGCAGCCCGGACAGTAGTGGTTGGGCACCGGCTTCAGGCACTTGGGTCTGGTGTATACGATCTTCATCTTAGAGCTCCTTCTGCAGCCAGTACCGTTCGATGATCCGGGCGATCTCCTGGGGAATGGGCACGACCCCTCCCGGGCGGCCGTAGAACTCGCAGGGTACCTTGCCCTCGACCGCCAGGCGCACATCATCGATCATCTGGCCGGTGCTCATCTCGAACACGAGGAAGAGTTTGGTCTTTTTCGCAAGGTTGCGGATCGCCTCTTCGGGGAACGGCCACAGCGTGATGGGACGGAGCAGGCCGACTTTCAGCCCCTCGCTCCTCGCCCGCTTGACCGCACCCTTGGCGATGCGGGCCGCCGTGCCGTAGGCGATGATGGTCAGCTTCGCGTCATTGGTCATGAACTCCTCCCACTCGGGGAGCTCATGCGCCATGAGATCGTATTTCCGCTTGAGCTTCCAGTTGTGTTCCTCCATCTCTACCGGGTCCAGGATTAGAGACTTGATGATCCGGGAGGGCCTGTTTTCAGCTCCGTCCAGGATGTAGTCTTTGGGAGGGATCTCCACATCAGGCCGCTCGTGCAGGTAGATGGGCTCTACGATCTGGCCCATCATGCCGTCGCCCAGGATCATGACCGGGGTGCGGTAGAGATCGGCCACGTCAAAGCTCTTCATGGTGATGTCGTAGAGCTCCTGCACGTATGCCGGCGCGTAGACGGGCATGCGGTAGTCGCCGTGGCCTCCTCCCCGGGTGGCCTGATAGTAGTCTCCCTGGCTCGGGGCGATATTCCCCAGGCCGGGCCCGCCCCGGTTGATGTTGACGATGACCGCCGGGAGCTCGAGCGCGGCCAGGAACGAAAGCCCTTCCTGCTTGAGGCTGATGCCCGGAGAAGAGGAGCTGGTCATGGCGCGCATCCCGCTCGCGGCCGCGCCGAGCACCATGTTGATGGAAGCGATCTCGCTCTCGCCCTGGAGGAACACCCCGCCGACCTCCTGCATACGCCTTGACATATACTCGGGCACCTCGTTCTGCGGGGTGATGGGGTAGCCGAAGTAGCACCTGCAGCCTGCACGGATCGCTGCCTCTCCGAGGGCGTCCGTGCCTTTCATGAGAACCTTCTTATCCACGGCACACCTCGATGGCCGCCTCGGGGCACATGACCGCACACAGGGCGCACCCCTTGCATGAATCCTTGGCGGTCTCGGCGGGATGATATCCTTTTTCGTTCAGGCCCTCCGAGAGCCGGATCGCCTCATCGGGACAGACGGTGAGGCACAGCTCGCAGGCCTTGCACAATCCCTGGTTTATCGTGATCTTTCCTTTTGCTGCCATATCCTTCTCGTACGCACTTTCCTTGAAGTTGGATCATTGTTTAGCATCAAAACATCTTCCTGTACAGAATAGATTTTGCAGGGATAATTTCATAAAGTTTCTCTCCGTCTTACAGTGAATGCTTTCATGGGGATTTTGGTGCAGCGTTCACATGCTTACAGAACACGGGTAAGGGCATACCGGCATCTAAAGAGGTAATGCCCCCTGTTCTTTCAAGGATTGCCGGGTAGGGGCGGGACGTCGCCTCATTTTTTCCATGAAGGATATTCATGGATTGTGAAGTATCATGATGAATCCCCCACCCCTTGAAATTTGCAGGACATGCCCTAATAAAGGCTTAAAAATGATCTGGAGGTGAGGGTCATGGCAAGAATCGGCAGAATTAGCTGGAGTTGGGACCCGATTCAGGAAATGGAACGGCTTGAGCGGGACTGGAGCGATTTCTTCTCCGGTTTCGGCAGGCAGAGCGCTGTGAAGTATCCGCCGGTCAATATCTTCACCGGCGAAGATAATGTAATCATCACATCAGAGATCCCGGGCGTGGACCCGGAGGATGTAGACCTCACTGTGACCGGCGACGTGCTTACCCTGAAAGGTACGAGACGGCGGCAGGAGCTTGGAGAGGGTCAGTCCTGGCACCGCAGGGAACGCGGGTACGGGGATTTCTATCGTACCATTCAGCTTCCCTACAATGTGGAAAGCTCCAAGGTTGAGGCCAGTTACAGCAAGGGTATCCTGAAGATCACCCTTCCCCGGGCCGAGGCGGATAAGGCCAGAAAGATCAGTGTGAAAACTGCATAATAAGGAGGCGAATGACATGGCAGAGGTAGAAAAGTCCCGTGAGGTCAAAAAGCAGAAGGCGGGCGGCAGTGTAGCGACCGAGAGGACACGGACCGGCAGGATCTATATGCCGAATGTCGATATCAGCGAAGACAAGGACAATCTGACCCTGTATGCCGACCTTCCCGGAGCGGGTGATGAGGACGTGAGTGTGACCCTGGAAAACGATGTGCTCACCATCGAGGCCAAGGTTTCTCCCCCGGTCAAGGCGGGTGATCACCGGCTCACCTATGCGGAATATGGGGTGGGCGATTACTTCCGGTCCTTCACCATCACCGAGCCCATCGACCGGGACAGGATCGAGGCAAGGATGAAGGACGGTGTACTGCGGATCGTGCTGCCCAAAAAGGAAGAGGCAAAGCCGAAACAGATCAAGATTCAAGCAGAATGACGACAAACGAAGATACGGTATAAGGAGGGAAATTATGGCTATGAGATCGTTAACCCCCTGGAGATGGGGAAGAAGAAGTGTTCCGGTGAGCAGGGAGATTGAAACGCATCCGCTGGATATGTTCCAGCGCGAGATGAATCGCCTGTTCGATGACTTCTTCAAGGGATTCGGGCTCAGGCCCTTCGGTGAAGAGATGGAAGCCGCGGGCGCGTTCTATCCGCAGGTGGACATGACCGAGGATGAAAACTCCATATACATAACTGCGGAGCTGCCCGGAATTGATGAAAAGGACATCGACATCAATCTGAGCAGGGATTCGCTCACCATCAAGGGTGAGAAGAGAGAAGAGAGGGAAGAGAAGGGCAAGGAATCCTACTACATGGAGCGTTCGTTCGGCGCGTTCTCGCGGGTGATCCCGATCCCGGTGGAGGTCAATCCGGACAAGGCGGAAGCGACCTTCAAGAAGGGCGTGTTGAACATCACCCTGCCCAAGGTAGAAAAGGAGAAAAAAGAGCAGCGGAAGATCAAGATCAAGGGAGACTGATCTCCCTGAAGCTCACGTGAGGTTCTTTAAAAAAGGGGCTTAAAAAAGCCCCTTTTTTATCAAGGTATCGCGGAGGAGCATTTTCATCGCCGGCAAGAGAGGGCGACCGGGATGGAGTCGGCCGACTCTCTGTTCTCCCGGCGATGGGTGAAGATGGATCGCCCAAAAAGCGAGTGAGTCCCGGCACGTACCTCCTTTTTTAAGAATAGAACGATCCCGACCCTGAAAATCATGGTAAATCCCTATAAGAGCCTTGAAATACAGGACCATACAACCTACTAGGATCAGTGTCAGGCGAAAAACACGAAGAGGAGACAATACATGGATGTGAACAAGCTGACGCAGAAAACGCAAGAGGCGATTCAGAACGCCCAGAACATAGCGGTGCGCTTCGGACAGGTGGAGCTCGATGTGGAGCACGTGCTCCTGGCCCTGCTGGAGCAGGATGACGGGCTGATCCCGAGGATCCTTGCCAGGATGGACGTGCCGCTGGACCCCGTGATCGCCGAGGTCCATAAGGAGCTCGACCGCAGGCCCAAAGTCTCCGGCCCCGGGGCCGAGGCGGGCAAGGTCTATGTGACCCAGCGGTTCAACCGGATGCTCGTAAAGGCCAAAGAAGAGGCGGCCCGGCTCAAGGACGAGTATGTGTCCGTTGAGCATCTGCTTTTCGCCATGATGGAAGAGGGCGGGAAAACGCCTTCAGGGAAGATCCTCGCGCAGTTCAATATCACCAAGGAGCGCGTCCTCCAGGCGCTCACCGCCATCCGCGGCAACCAGCGGGTCACCAGCGACAACCCCGAGGCCGCCTACGAGGCCCTGGAGAAGTACGGGATCGACCTCGTGGCACAGGCTCAGCTCGGAAAGCTCGACCCGGTCATCGGCAGGGACGCCGAGATCAGGCGCACCATCCGCATCCTCTCGCGCAAGACCAAGAATAACCCGGTCCTCATCGGCGAGCCCGGTGTGGGCAAGACCGCCATCGTTGAAGGGCTTGCCCAGCGGATCGTACGGGGAGACGTGCCCGAGGGCTTGAAGGACAAGACCATCTTCGCCCTGGACATGGGGGCCCTGGTGGCGGGCGCCAAGTTCCGTGGCGAGTTCGAGGAGCGGCTCAAAGCGGTGTTGAGCGAGATCAAGGCGAGCGAGGGCCGGATCCTGCTCTTTATCGACGAGATCCACAACATCGTGGGCGCTGGCCGCGCAGAGGGCTCCATGGACGCCGGCAACATGCTCAAGCCCATGCTGGCGCGCGGAGAGCTCCACTGTCTGGGCGCAACCACCTTGGACGAGTACCGCAAGCACATCGAGAAAGACGCAGCCCTGGAGCGCAGGTTCCAGCCGGTCTTGGTGGAGCCGCCCACGGTGGAAGACACGATCTCCATCCTGCGGGGCCTCAAGGAGCGCTACGAGGTGCACCACGGCGTGAAAATCCAGGACAGCGCCCTGGTGGCCGCCGCGGTGCTGTCGAACCGTTATATCACCGACCGGTTCCTTCCCGACAAGGCCATCGATCTGGTCGACGAGGCGTGTGCCCTGATCCGCACCGAGATCGACTCCATGCCGGCCGAGCTCGACGAGATCACGCGCAAGGTCATGCAGCTCCAGATCGAGGAGGCCGCGCTCAAGAATGAAAAGGACAAGGCGAGCATGGCGCGTCTGGAGGAGCTCCGTAAGGAACTCGCCGATCTCAAGGAGCAGGCCGATGCCATGAGGGCCCGGTGGGAAGAAGAGAAACGGACCGTGCACCGGGTAATGGCGCTTAGAGAGGAGCTCGAGCAGGTCAGGATGCAAATCGAGAAGGCCGAGCGCGAGTACGACCTGAACAGGGCGGCCGAGCTCCGCTACGGCAGGCTCCCGCAGCTGGAGAAGCAGCTCGCCGATGCCGAGCTGGAATCGCGCGAGGAGAAGCGGCTGGTGAGGGAAAGCGTGACCGACGACGTGATCGCGGATATCGTGTCACGCTGGACCGGCATCCCGGTTTCCCGGCTCGTTGAGGGCGAGAAGGAGAAGCTGCTCAGGCTCGACGACATCCTGCACCAGAGGGTGGTTGGCCAGGACGATGCCGTTCAGGCTGTCGCAGATGCGGTCATCCGCGCCCGCGCAGGGATCAAGGACCCCAGACGGCCCATCGGATCGTTCATCTTCTTGGGCCCCACAGGCGTGGGGAAGACCGAGCTGGCAAAGACCCTGGCCGAGGCCCTGTTCGATACGGAAGACAACATGATCCGGATCGACATGAGCGAGTACATGGAACGCCACACCGTGTCCCGGCTCATCGGGTCGCCTCCCGGCTATGTGGGCTACGAGGAAGGCGGGCAGCTCACCGAGGCGGTCAGGCGCAAGCCCTATTCGGTGATCCTCTTCGACGAGATCGAAAAGGCGCATCACGACGTCTTCAACGTGCTGCTGCAGATCCTGGACGACGGACGCGCAACCGATGCACAGGGCCGGACCGTGGATTTCAAGAATACGGTCATCATCATGACCTCCAACATCGGCTCCCAGAGCCTCGTAGAGGGCATCTCCGGCACGGGCGAGATCAGCGAGGAGGTCAGGAACGCGGTCATGGCCGAATTGCGGTTGCATTTCCGGCCCGAGTTCCTCAACCGGGTGGACGAGGTGGTGCTCTTCAAGGCACTGACGCTGCCGGAGATCGAGAAGATCGTGGATCTGCTCGTAGCGGATCTCCAGAAACGCCTCAGCGAGCGCGAGATCAGCTTCGAGCTGAGCAATGAGGCCAAGGAGTTTATCGCCCGGGAAGGGTTCGACCCCGTATACGGTGCCCGGCCTTTGAAGCGCTTCATCCAGCGGGAGCTGGAGACCAGACTCGGCAGGGCGATTGTGGCGGGCCAGATCATGGACGGCTCCCGGGTGAGTGTGGAGCTGAGAAACGGCGAGCTTACCTTTGCCGTCGAACCTCCATCGGAACAGGGCGGGAAGGCTGCCTCGGTATAAGCCGGCCGCTTAACTCCCTTTCTTCACCCGCGGTGCTTCTCGATGAACGAATGGATCTCGAGCATGTACTGACGGGCATGACGTGAGACAAAGGCGTCGATGTGCCCCACTCCGTCGAGGATCACGATCTCCTTGGGTTCGCGGGCGACCTCGTGCATTCGGATGGAGTGTGTGTGGGGCACCACCGGGTCGTTTGTCCCGTGGATGAACAGCTTGGGCACCGGGCTCAAAGGCAGCGTGTCGAGCGCCGAGAACCCCTCTTCAGGAACTTCGCAGGGGATCTGCGGATAGGCCTCGGAGAAGAGGGCGTGGAAGGAGTGGAGACCCGCCTCCAGGATTGCGCCCTTCAATGAGGGAAAATCCGGCAGGACCCGGGCCAGGGTGTAGGCGCCCATGGACTGTCCGAACCCGAAGATAGCGCTCCCGAAGGTCTCCGGATGGGCGAAGATGTGGTGAAACACGGCCCGCGCGTCGTCCTGGATCTGCCTGAGCGAGGGCTCGCCCTTTGATCTGCCGTATCCGCTGTAGTCGAAGGTGACGAGCCGGTGGCCCATCTCGGGGAGAAACAGGGCCGCGGTGACGTGCGAGGTCATGTTCTCGGCATTGCCGTGGAGATGGACGATGGTGGCGGGCGAGACGACTGCGGCCCTGGGCTGTATGATCCAGCCGTGCAGCCTCTCCTGGATCATGAGCTCCTCTTTGACGAACCCATAGCTCGAAGGGTCAGAATATATGATGTGATCGGGGTAGAAACAGTTCTCCTCTCTGATAACCATGACTTATCTATAAGCGATACCGCATAACGGTGCAAGGACTTCCTTGACATCAGTATTTTAGGCACGCATATGGATTTTTATGAGCCGACCGGTCGTCACCCTCCTTACCGATTTCGGGCTGGAAGACGCCTATGTGGCCCAGCTCAAGGCCGTGATTCTCTCACAGGTTCCGGACGTGGAGCTGGTGGACATCACCCACAGTATCCCGCCCTTTGGACTGCTCTCGGCAGGCTGGCTCCTGCATACTTCATACGCCTTTTTCCCCAGAGGGAGCATCCACCTCTGCGTGGTCGATCCCGGGGTGGGGACCTCGCGCCCGATCCTTGCGGTGCTCAAGGACGGTCATGCCTTTGTGGGCCCGGACAACGGTGTATTCTCCTTTCTCTTCCCGGCAGAGCAGGTGATCGAGATCACCTGGAAGCCCTTAGGCCCTCTATCCTCGACCTTTCACGGCAGGGACATCATGGCGCCGGTGGTGGTGGAGCTGCTGAAGTACACTCCGCCCCAGAGCCTCGGAAGACCGGCTTCGAATCCTGTCCGGCTCGATGTTGCGAAGGATATGGTCGTGCACATCGACCGGTTCGGAAACGTGGTTACGAACGTCCACGGCTCCCGCCTTCAGGATGGATGCTCCCTGGTGGTGGGCGGGAAGAGGGTGCACCGGATAGTCGAAAGCTTTGCCGGCATCCCTCCCGGTGAGCCGGCCCTGATTGTGGGGAGCGCCTTGACCGTGGAGGTGGCGGCGAACCGTGAGAGCGCAGCCGTGCTGCTCGGAGCAAAGGCAGGCATGCCTGTGAGATTGATCCCGCCCGGCTCTTACGCGTAGTTTCTTGGCCCGAAGATCCGGGTGCCGATCCGCACCAGGGTGGCGCCCTCTTCGATGGCGATGCGGTAGGAGTCGCTCATCCCCATGGAAAGGTGTTTCATCTCCACCCCGGGCACGGCCGCCTTCGCCACCTCGTCGAACAGCTCCCGGGTGGCCCTGAAATAGGGCCTGAGGTTTGAGGGGTCATCGAGAAAGGGGCCCATGGTCATCAGTCCCTGGATGCGGATGTGCTCCAGGGTGTGGATCTGACGGATGAACGAAAGCACGTCTTCGGGGAGCACCCCTGCCTTCTGGGGCTCATGCGCGCAGTTGACCTCGATGAGCACAGGCATGATCTTGCCGTGCCTGCCCGCTATCTTGTCTATGGTCTGGGCAAGCGGCACCGAGTCCAGGGTTTCGATCATGTCGAACAGGGGCACGATGTATTTGACCTTGTTGGTCTGGATATGCCCGATGAAATGCCAGCCGGCGCGTTCCCCGATCTCGGGTATGACGGCCCGGGCCTCCTGGACGTAGTTCTCGCCGATCAGAGTGATACCGGCCTCGATCACCTCGCGGATCTCGTCAGCCGTGCGCGCCTTTGCCGCGGCAACCACCCGGATGTGCTCGGGAATCTCGGACAGGATTTTTCGTGCATTCTCAGAAATGATACCCATGACCGGCCGTCATTTTCGTCTGGGAGTGCTTTGTTTGTCAATACACAATGTGATCTCTTGGAAGAGGATGCAGCCTTTTTAGAGAAGCCCCCTTTCGCGGGGCGCTCATCTTTTTTAAGGGTGATAAAAGGAAGGGAAAGAAAGAGGACGATGAGGTAGACAGGGTGATCCGTGAACCGGAAACTCTTTCGTCTCACGTTTCTTGCCTATCTCATCGTCTCTCATCTTGCATCGTACAAGTACGAGGGAAATCAGGGCACAAGGCTCATCTCTTTAGATGAGGGCCCTGCTTTGCTCCCTCGTTAGAACCTCAGTCCCACCTCGGCGAACGGGCCGGTGAAGTTGGCGTCCAGGTCCAGGCCTTTCTTCTCGATGTTCAGGAAGTCGGCGCGGTAGCCCGCATTGATCATGAACGGTCCGCCTCCGGGGACGAACTTGACAATGCCGCTGAAGCTGTAGACCTGGTCATTGGAGATGGCCATGCCCCAGCCCTCAAGCTCCACCGAAACCATGTCCGTGGGCTGCATTTCCAGGGCCGCGAAAATCATGGGGTAGGTGATGGTCTCATCCGGATTCTCCTCTAGGACGTCTCCTTCAACGATACCGTCGTCCAAGGGAATGCGCTCCACATCGGTGTCGATGTGCACCACCCTGGCACCTATCCCGGCATCGAGATCGATCCCGCCGGTGGGGCCGGTCTCGATGAACGGGGTGCTGAAATACAGGGCGGCGTCGTAGAGGTTCAGGAAGAACTCGGAGTCGATCACGTCGTCACCGAAAAAGACCGTGTCTCCGAAGGCGAACTCAAACGAGTTGTCTTCCGTGGCGTCGAAACCCATCGGGGTTGCCTTGAGATAGATGCCGAAGAGTTCCGCCGGCTCGATCTTGGCCCTGATCACGGGTTCCCACTCGCTGTCGAAGCCAAACCGGTCTTCAAGGTCGAGACTCGTGCTCGCCCCGTTCGGCGAATATGCAAGATCGCCGTCCGGTTTTACGTACCATGCGCCCACGGCGATCTCGAAACTGGCGGCAGAGACCGCCAGAGGGAGAATCAGGAGCGCAAGTGTCATTCCGATGATCATCAAGCGTTTCATATCTGCCTCCTTTACGCGAAATGATGCGTGTGGTGATAAGGGATGGTGAGTTGATATCCATACACTTTACTCACTGGGGGTGCCGGTCCTCCGGCCGCCCCGTCCTCTCGTTTGATCCGTGCGCGAAGCACGGTGCTTTACGGCAGACCTTCTCCCGCTTCCTTTCCCGGAGCCCGGGCGTGCCCGGGCAATGGTGCGGATCCGGGAGAGAGGCCGCCGGTATGAGACCGTTCATGCATTTCCTCCCTGTTTTTCAGGCGCCTGATCCTCTCCAGGACAGGCGGATGGGAATAGAAGAACCAGGCATACACAGGATGAGGATAGAGGTTCGTCAGGTTCCGGCTCGCAAGCCGTTTCAGGGATTCGATCAAGGCCTTTGAGTCCCCCATCATTGCCGAGGAAAAATCATCCGACTGGCGCTCGAATCGCCTGGAGATCATGGCCCTTACGGGGCTTAGGAAAAACGCCGCCGGCCTGAGAAAGACAGCGAGGATGAAAAGGCCCGCGTAGATCACCGGGGAATCGAAGCCGAAGGTCCTATACAGGATTTCCTGCTGCAGGGCCAGGTGCGCGCCGTAGAGCGCGAGGAGCGAGATGGCCGCCGAAAGGAGCATCTGCTTTATGATATGGCCCTTTTTCCAGTGACCCAGCTCATGGGCAAGGATGGCCAGGATCTCTTGGCGGGTGTGATCGTTGAGCAGGGTGTCGAAGAGCACGATCCGCTTCGTTTTCCCGATCCCGGTGAAATAGGCGTTGGAATGCCTGCTCCGCTTCACGGCATCCATGGTGTAGATGCCCCTGACCCTGAATCCCGCGCGTTCGGCCATCGAGGCTATGCTGCGGGCGAGGTCCTGATCTTCTACCGGCTCGAATCTGTTGAACACAGGTGCGATCACGACGGGGTAGAGCCAGGAAACGAGCACCTGGAAGGCGATGAGGAACAGCCATGACCACAGCCACCAGGTATCCGGAAATGAGCGGATGAGGCCGAGAACCGCTGCGAGCAGGATGCCCAGCACGAGTGCGGATATCAGGACGGATTTCACGAGGTCGGCGGTCCAGGTGGCCCAGGATATGGTGCTGAAGGAAAACCTCTTTTCCACGCCGAAGGTCTGGTAGAGATCGAAGGGGATCTCAAGGATCCCGAGCAGGAGATACCCGGCAAAAAGGAATATGATTCCGGACAGGACAAAGGAGAGGCCCCAGGATGAAATCACCCCGGCGAGCCAGGGAAGGAGACCGCTTATCACGAGCAGGGGCAGGAAGAGATCGAAGAAGAGATGGCGGACCGCCTCCAGCCGGCCTGTCGCCGTGGAATAATCCCTCATCTCCTTTAGGGTATCTGCATCAATGGCCCCGGCAAACTCCTGCGGGACCTTTCGGCCTTCAGAACGGAGATGGGAGATATTCAGGATATGGAGCCCCAAGCGCACCGATGCGGTCAGGACAGAAAGGATAAGAAACAGGACAAGGAGATAATTCAGCTCTGCACCAGTATTCATGATAGATGCCGACTACCTTTGACAGCAGGCCGTCCATCCTTCCATCACCTTAATTAGGGGTGATGAGCCCCCCGTTTCTACGGGGAATGCGACGTTGAAATCCCTGTTTTCCCTTTACCCAAAAACCCGGTGATATCATTCAACGTACGATCCCGGAAAAAGCCGCTCCCGCGATGCGGTTTCCGGTCTTTTTCCGTATGATTCCGTCCTCCCCTCTCTATCTTCATAGATAGACAATAGGGGTGCTTGAAGCTAAAATCAATTGGTGCCAAAGGCGAAACAGGACAACGGCCGGCGGCCTCACATCATGGTGAATTTCCACAGCAGGCCCATGGCAGGGATGATGACCCAGAGGCTTTGCACATAGATGGTGTACATCCGGTTATCGAAAATCACCTGTTCATGGTAGAAGTCGATGCCCTTGGCCAGGAAGAAAAGCGGCGGGAGCAGGCCGTAGGCGAGTGCGGGCGCGATCTTCAAGGGGAAGCTCAGGAAGAGCATAAGGGCGAGGCCCATGATGGCATACTCCAGGAGCATGATGGAATGCTCCTCGTGGATGTAGCGCGCCAGGCTCATGCGGCCGATGATGGCGTCTCGCTCCATGTTCTTGAGCCCCAGGAGGATCTCCACTCCCAGATAGTGCACGGCCGTATATGCAGCCAGGACGAAGACGCCCGGGGCGATGGAAGATCTCTCCAGACTCAAGGGGGTGATGATGGATATGAGAACAAAGACCACCAGCCCGTAGATGCTCCTGAGATAGTCCGCCACGCCCCCCACGTCGATGAGCGGGCGCAGCAGGGATATCCCGATGACCAGCAGACCGCCCGTCAGCCCTGCCGACAGCAGTCCGAGTGAGGTGGCGATGCCTGTAGAAACGGCCCACAGGGGCCACTGCCGGGGCGTGCGGTGCGGGCCCGTGGAAGCGAGGGCGAGAAAGAAGACGGTCAGCAGCACATCCCATGAATAGCGCTGTCCGCAGAATACCAGGGACGCCATGGCGATCCCGAGGCTTCCCAGCGAGGGGAGCAGGGGCGTGGCGGAGAGGAAATTGAGCACCGCGTTCTCGATGCCGGCATGGGTATGGGTGCTCTTGAGAACCTCGATGCACTCCTCGATCACCCAGTGGGGTGTCGATGCCCCTGCGATCACAGCCACCTGGGAGGTCTGGGGAATCGTGGCCTCCTTGAGCTGCTCCGGGTCTTCCACCCGGATCACACGCCGGTTCTCCTTTGCCGCGATCTCTGCCAGGCGCTTGGTGTTGGCAGAGTCTTTCCCCCCGATGACGATGAACACATCGTGATCCTTTGCCAGATCCCGCACTTCGCTCTGGCGGTCTATGGTGGAGCGGCAGATGGTGTCCGACACGTCGAGCACCTCGCACTTTTCCCTGAGCACGGAAATGATCTCGCGATAGGTGGCCACATCAAAGGTGGTCTGGGCCACCACGCTGATTCTCCTGGCCTGGGGAAGCCTGCGAGCGTCCTCCACATTCTCTACCACCACCCCTTTGTCGCCCGCGATTCCCAGGTGGGCGTCCATCTCGGGGTGGTCCTTGTCGCCAGCGATCACCACGAGATCTGCAGTCTTCGATGCCTTCTTGATAATGGACTGGACCTTGAGCACCATGGGACACGCGGCGTCAATGACCTCCACGCCCCTGCTCTGAAGGATCTGCTTCTTGTCCGGGGCAATGCCGTGGGCGCGGACTATGGCGATATTGCCCGCCTTGAGCCGGTCGTCGTCGATGTCGTGTACGATCCCGATGCCGCGTTTCTTCAGGGCCTCGATGACCTGGGGGTTATGGATGATCTGGCCTAAAGTGTAGATCTTTTTTCGGGGGTTCTTCTGTCTCACCTTGAAGGTGATGTCGATGGCCCTTCGGACCCCGAAACAGAAGCCTGCGTATCTGGCGATGGTGATTCTCATGCAGCACCCATAAACCGGGCATGAACGAGGTATTCCTGGTTGCCCTTGACCCCCTTGACCGGGGATGGAATCGTGCCGCTCACCCTGCAGCCGAGCCCTGCGATAAACGCCTCCATATCGCGGATAACCTCCTGTGCAATTGCATCATCTTTCAAAATGCCCCCCTTCCCGATGTGCTCCCTGCCCGCCTCGAACTGGGGCTTGATCAGGGCGATGATGTCGGCTCCAGGTTGAAGTACATTCAGGACCGGGGGCATAACGAGCTTCAGCGAGATGAACGAGACATCAAAGGTCGCCAGGTCGCACCGGTCTCCGATGAGTGAGGGGTTCAGGTTCCGCACGTTGATCCCTTCGAGGCTCACCACCTTTTCATGGGTCCTGAGCCTCCAGTGGAGCTGACCCCGCCCGACATCGACTGCATAAACCTTTGCCGCCCCGCGCTGGAGCATCACGTCGGTGAAGCCCCCGGTGGAAGCGCCGATGTCGATGGCGATTTTGCCGGCCGGATCTACACCGAACGCATCCAAAGCGGCCAGGAGCTTGTCTCCGGCTCGGCTCACGTATCGGGGGGACTCTTTGAGCGTAACCTTGGCATCCTCACTGACCGGGGTCCCCGCCTTGGTCACCGGGGTTCCGTCAATGAGCACGCTGCCCGCCATGATGAGCGCGGCAGCCTTTGTCCGTGTCTCTGCAAGTCCCTTCTCCACCAGCAGTCTGTCCAGTCGCATTTTCATGAAAGTTCTAATAAAAGTTTTATAACAGTTCCTTAACGGCCTTTCGTATTCCCTCGGCATCGAGACCCAGGGATTTCCTGAGCTGGCTTAAAGACCCGTGCTCGACAAAGGCGTCAGGCACTCCCAGGAGCCTGAACCTCAAGGGGTGGCCGATATCCTGCAAGGCCTCCACCACGGCCGAGCCCACTCCGCCGTGAATGCACCCGTCTTCCACCACCGCAAATCGCCCCCCACACGAGCTTACCATGGCGCGTACGGTCCCGGTATCCAGAGGTTTCGCATACACGAGGTCCACCACCGCGATGTCTTCGAGCCCGTCTACGGCATCGAGTGCGGTGTAGCACAAGGGGCCGCAGCAGAAGATTGCGAGGCGCGACCCCTCCCTAAGCACTTCCGACCTGCCCGTGCGCAGGTTGCCGGGCTTTAAGGGGGCGGGAATGATGCTGTCCCGCGGATATCGGATGGCTGTGGGCCCCTGGATCTTGAGCGCATGGACGAGCATCCTTTCGAGCATGAACTGGTCCCTGGGCACGAGAACGGTCATGTTGGGAATGCTTCGGAAGTAGGCCAGATCGAACACCCCGTGGTGAGTAGGGCCGTCGGGGCCCACCAGCCCCGCCCGGTCAACGGCAAAGATCACGGGTGCGTTCTGCAGGGCTACATCGTGAATGATCTCGTCATAGCTCCGCTGGAGAAAGGTCGAGTAGATAGCCACCACCGGTCTCAGCCCGTAGAGGGCCATGCCCGCGGCCATGGTCACTGCATGGCCTTCGGCGATGCCCACGTCGTAGAACCTGTCAGGAAACTTCAGCGCGAACCCCTTGAGCCCGGTTCCCGAGGTCATGGCCGCGCTGATGGCAACGACCCTGGGGTCGCGTCTGGCAATGCGGGTGAGTGTCTTGCCGAACACATCCGAATAGGTGAGAGTTCTGGAGCCTGATGCAGATTCGCCGTTTTCCCGCACGAACTTGCCCACCCCGTGAAAATTCTCGGGGTCGCGCATGGCAGGGGTATACCCGTGCCCCTTCTGGGTGATGACGTGCAGGAAGATGGGCTCGTGCATGGCCGAGATGTTCTGGAACGCCTCCACCAGGTGGCTGATCTTGTGGCCGTCGATGGGCCCTACGTAGCGGAAGCCCAGCTCCTCGAATAGGAGTCCCTCGGTCACCGCACCCTTGAGATTGCCCTCGATTATCTTGGCGATCTTATAGATCGTGTCGCCCCCTAAGGGGATGCCCTTGAGGATGCCCTTGATACCCTCTCTGACCTCTCTGACCTTTTTCGAGGTCATGATCCTGCTCAAGTAATCCGCGATGGCCCCCACCCGCTGGGAGATGAACATCTTGTTGTCGTTGAGCACCACGATGAGGTTCTGTTTCTTCATGCCCACGAAGTTCAGTCCTTCGAAGGTGAGGCCGTTGGAGAGAGATCCGTCGCCGATAACGGCAATCACGCGGTTTTTACAGCCAGCGAGCGACATGGTCTCGCAGATGCCGCTGGCTGCGGGGATAGCATTGCCGGAATGGCCGGAGATGAAGATGTCGTACGGGCTTTCCTTGGGGTTAATGAACGGGGTGATCCCTCCCGACTGCCTTAAGGTCGAGAACATGCCCTTTCTGCCTGTGAGGATTTTGTGGGTGTAGCTCTGATGCCCCACGTCCCAGAGAAACTTATCTTTGGGGGCGTCGAAGACGTAGTGCATGGCCAGGGTGAGCTCCACGGTGCCGAGGCTCGATGCGAGGTGGCCTCCGGTCTGGCTCACGTGGCTGATGATGAAATCGCGGATTTCCTGGGCCAGGATCTCGAGCTCCTGCAGGCTCAAGCCCTTGAGGTCGCGGGGCGATGAGATGGAGGGCAGGATGTCCGCCATAATCAGGCAACCCTCTCGAGCATGCTCAAGGCAAGCTCCTTGAGGTTTTCTGTGCGAAACCCGTTCTCGGCGGGGAGAAGGCCCACCGCCTTTTCCGTCATGTCCCGGGCCCACCGGCGCGACTCCTGAAGACCCAGGGCCTTGACGATGGTCGCCTTGCCCTGCGCGAGATCCTTGCCCGTGCTCTTGCCGAGAACCTCACGGCTTGAAGTCACATCCAGGATATCGTCGATGGCCTGAAACGCCAGGCCGAGATAGGTCCCGAAGCCCACCAGCGGCCCGATCTGCTCCCGCGCGCCCCCGGCGATGCGGGCCCCTGCGAACATGCAGAGCTCAAAGAGGCGGGCGGTCTTCCTGCGGTAGATATCGCAGACCTCATCCATGGAGACCTCTTTCCCCTCTGCCATCACGTCGTGGTGCTCTCCCTGGACAAGCCCCTTGACCCCGCAGACCTCGGCCATGAATTCCAGGATGTCGAGCTTGATCCGGGGCGAATATCCCGCCGCAGTGATCACGGAGAGCGCCTGGAATATCAGCGCGTCTCCCGCGAGGATCGCGGTGGCCTCGCCGAACCTGGCGTGGCACGTTGGGCGTCCCCTCCTGAGATCGTCGTTGTCCAGGGCCGGCAGGTCATCGTGGATGAGGCTGAAGGTGTGGACCATTTCAATGGCGAGCCCTGCGGGCAAGGTATCCTCCGCCTTCCCTCCGAGGCACTCGCAGGCCAGCATGGTCAGCACGGGCCGGATTCTTTTGCCGCCCGCCTTGAGGCTGTAGGCGAATGCCTCGAAGATACCCGAAGAGGTATCCGCCGCCGAGAGGTATGCATGGAGGTAGTTGTCGAATATATCCTTTTTTTCGGATGTTAGCGCAGTAATGTCCACATATTTCTCCCAGAAAGGCAATAGCATGCAATCGAGGATACTTCAAGATCCTCTTCCGGCACGCTGCCTGTTTTCTGCCCGGACCGGGAAGAGCATCCCGGAACGGGCGGCAGGAGAAACATGAGGGTTCCGGCTTCCCGGATTTTTTTCGCATCACGAGGAAGACGAGAGCTTCTCGTAGAGCATCATGATGGTGTTCACATACACCTGGCTGTGATTATAGCACCAGATGGCCGTGCGTTTCCTCTCCTCGGTGGCGTCTTCCTTCCATCCGGCGCGCTTGAGGTAAAAGGCGATGCTCGCCGTGGCGTCCTGCATGTTGAACGGGTCTCGCTTTCCATCATTGTCTCCGTCCACGCCGTATTCCATAAACGATGACGGGATGAACTGGGCCGGACCCAGGGCCCCGGCAAACGACCCCATGATGGCAAGCGGGTCGGTATTCAGGTCGCGGGCGAGGAGGATCAGGTTGTACAGTTCGTTCAGTGCCCATTTCGCCTTTTTCTGGGCCCTCGTGATTATGACCTCGTCCTTGAGGGAGGGATATTTATGGGCATACGATTCCTGGATCTTTCTGAAGTAATCGGGGTCGAGGAGGACGGCGAGGTTGGTGTATGCTGTAAACGTATTGTAGCGCATGGGATATGTCCCCAGCCTCGACTCCACGATGAGGATGGCGGTGACGACCTGCGGGGAGGTACCGAAGCGCTTTTCCAGGGCGGAAAGTGCCTGGGCGTTCTCGATGATGTATTCTTTGCCCTTGGTGATGTACTCGGGGGCGATATACATGTGGTCGGGCTGTTTTGCGGTCCCTTTGGGACTCGAATGAAAGAGGTTCTTGATAACCACCTCGGGGGTGACGGCCAGCCTCTGGTCACTGAAGAGGGCCTTGATCTGATCTTTCTCCAGCCCTTTTTCCGCCAGACGCTCACAGAGGTAGTTGATTGATGTTTCACCAAAAGACCATGACGTGGCGGGCAACAGGAGCACGGTGAAGGCGACAAGGATGTACAGCTTGAGAGTTTTCACGTATTTCTCCCTTCATGACAATTTTTTTATGCCCACTCACAATACGAATGTATTTCATTGGGAAGAACCCTATCATACCGTCTTGCGGCATTGAACACAAGGCCCTTTCTCGCTCTGGTCCGGCCGTTCCTCTGTCGCGCCAGGAAAGGCTGCAGCCTCAAACGGGCATATCAGAGGCGATTCAGGGATATAGCGAAGTATATGAATCTTGACTTGCCCTTCTAAAGAGGCATACAACCTTGCTGTATGAAGAGGCTTCTGATTGCGAACCGGGGCGAGGTCGTTCTGAGGGTGCTCAGAACGGCTAAAGAGATGGGACTCGAAACCATTGCCGTGTATTCCGAGGCCGACCGGGACATGGAATACCTGTCGTATGCCGACGAGGCGGTCCAGATCGGTCCTGCTCAGCCGTCGAAAAGCTACCTGAACATCGAAGCCATCATCAGTGCGGCCCTTGTCTGGAAGGCGAACGCCATACATCCGGGCTATGGCTTTCTGTCGGAAAACCCCAGTTTCGCGGCCATGTGCGAGGAGAACGGCATCGCATTTATCGGCCCCCCCAGCACGGCACTGAGGACCATCGGCAACAAGTCGAGGACCAAGCAGGTCGTCAAGTCACTGAACATCCCTACCATCCCCGGCTCTTACAGCATGATTTCCAACGCCGATCAGATCATCACCATGGCCAGGCAGCTCGGTATGCCGGTGATCCTCAAGTCGCTCTACGGCGGCGGCGGCAGGGGTATGAAGGTGGCCTATGACGAGAACCAGCTTCGCCAGCACTTCGCCAGCGTCAGCAGCGAGGCGAACGCAGCGTTCGGCCGCAACGAGGTGTACATGGAGCACTATCTTTCCTGTCCCCGGCACCTGGAGGTGCAGGTCCTTGCGGATGGGCAGGGAGGGATCCAGGTGCTTGGCGACCGGGAATGCTCCATCCAGCGGCGTCACCAGAAGATCATCGAAGAGGCCCCCATACCCAATATCGACGCCAAAACCCGCGACAACCTCTGGAAATGGTCCGAGATGATCATCGAAGCCATCGGATTCAAGGGCCTGGGAACCGTTGAATACCTCATGGATCAGGATGGAAACACCTATTTCCTGGAGATCAACGGCCGGCTCCAGGTGGAGCACCCGGTGACAGAGATGGTGACCGGCATCGACATGGTGAGAGAGCAGCTCATGATCGCTGCAGGCTCCCGGTTGAGCCCCGGCCGCATCGGCATCAGCGGGCATGCCATCGAATGCCGGGTCAATGCCGAGAATCCGTCCAAGAACTTCATGCCTACCACCGGGTGTATCACCTCCATGCGCCTGCCGGGGGGGCCGGGAGCCAGGGTGGATACCCACCTGTTCCCCAACTGTGTCATCAGCTCGTACTACGACCCCCTTCTGGTCAAGCTCATCGCTCACAACAGCACCCGCACGGGTGCCTTGAAGCGCATGACACGGATGTTGAACGAAACGAAGATCGAAGGTGTCGTCACCAACCTCGATCTGCTGCTCAAACTGCTCGCCAACGACAAGTTCCTCTCGGGAAACGGCGATACCTCCCTGGTCATGCAACTGGTGAAAAAGTAGCCGCTTTTTTGGTGAATCCGATGCCCGTGCGGATACTCTGGCTGCTTTCCGCCATCTCGTTCGTGGTGCTCCTGGGTGTTGGCATCGTGGTGCCTTTGCTCCCTGTCTATGCCCGGAGCCTGGGCGCAACCGCCACCCAGGTGGGGCTTATCTTCACCTGCTTTTCTCTCTCACGCACAGTGTTCACACCCATCATGGGAATGATTGCAGAGAAAAGAGACCTCAGAAAGCTCATCCTGACGGGGCTGTTCCTGTATGCGGGAATCGCCCTCATGTATATCCTGGCCGGCACCCCCGAGGCCCTGATCGTCATCAGGACCTTTCACGGGATGGCATCGGCCTGTGTGCTCCCCCTTGCCATGAGCTACATCGCCCTCGTCGCGGAAAAGGGAAAGGAGGGGGCGTTCATGGGCTCGTTCAACACGGCCCTGTTTCTCGGTATGGGGGCGGGGCCGCTCCTGGGAGGGGTGATCACCGAGGCCATGGGAATTGATGGCGCGTTTCTCTGCCTTTCTCTGCTCTCACTGCTCGCCGGGATCCTGGTCTTTTTCCTCGTGCCTTCCATGAGATCGTCCATGCAGGGCAGGCCCGCGTTCAGCGTACGCGCGATCTCCCGGTATTCGCCCATGACGGGCCTCCTGATCTTCCGGGTCATCAGCGCGCTGGGCAGGGGGTCGCTGTTCGCCTTCATCCCGCTGCTGGCGGCGAGGGCGGGCCTGAGCATGCTGGAGGTGGGGATGCTCATCTCCGCGAACATCTTCACCACAGGCCTTCTCCAGAGGCCGTTCGGGCAGATCGTGACAAAAGGGAATCTCCTGAAGCTCATCACCATCGGCTCCCTCGTTTCCGCTGCCGCCCTGGCGAGCATGCCCCTGGGACAGTGCTTCCGGTCGTTTCTCGCCATCGGCCTGATCATGGGCATTGGCGGGGCGGTTTCCATTCCCGCGTCGTCGGTCATGGCCGTGGAGTACGGCAAGAAGCTGGGCATGACCTCGAGCCTCGGGATATTCGATGCCGCCTGGGGCATCGGGATGATCCTCGGGCCGGTGCTCATGGGCGTGGTTTCCGATCTGGGCGGCCTCGATAGTGCGTTTTATGCGGGCGGGCTCGTGACCGCTGCAGGCACCGGCATTTTCCTCCTTATCTCACGGAAGGCGGGCAGCGGGTTTGCCCAGGGAGACTCTCTGGTCTGAAGACAGCGGTGATATCCGGCAGACGCCGTGCGGGAGATCGCAGGACAGTCTCGCCAGGGAAGAGACCTTCGGTGTTCGTAAAGGGCGGTCTTCCATCGGCGGATCGCAGCCATTATCCTGAAACGACGCCGTTGAGTGAGGGGAGGTGATCCATGAAGGAACACTTCTCCAAGCGCGTCGAAGGAGGCATGAAAAGGGCAAGGCAAAGGCCTCCAGCAGGGAGATTCCGGCGGCTCTGGGCACTATAAGATACTACAGCTATCGCTGGCGCTACGAAAAGATCTTGGTGATCTCATCGGCCGGGAATTCCGGAAGCTCTCTCCTGACGCCGTCCCGGACGATGACCATATCCCGGGCCTTGGTGAGACGGCCGATGATCGAGCCCTCGACCCCATTTTCGGCCCACGCGGCGATGATCCCCTCTGCGCGATCCTCCTCGCAGCAGACCACCAGGGACCCCGAGGCCAGGGCGCCAAGGGGGTCGATGCCGAAATGGGGCAGGATTTTTTCCGCGATCGGCAGCACCGGGATGCGGTCCTGATAGACCTCCACACCGCACCCGCTCGCCAGGGCAAGCTCTCTCAGACCGGTGGCAAGCCCGCCTTCGGTGGGGTCGTGCATGGCGGTGACGCCCCCATGGTCCCAGGCGATTCTGGCCTCTTTGAAGATGCTGATGCCCGGATCGCGGATGAGCAAGCGGGCCTCTGCGAGCGTCTGCTCGTCGATGTCGAGCCGGCCGGATGCCTCGGAGGCGATGATGGACACGGCCTCGATGGGGATTCTCTTCGAAAGCAGGATGAGATCCCCGGCCCCGGCATTCCGGGGACGGTGCGCCGCTCCTTCTTCCATGACCCCGATCATGAAGCCTATTGCCAGGGGCCGCTCGATGCCGTGGGTGATCTCGGTATGCCCCCCGATCAGGGTGACATCCATGGCCGCGCATGCCTGCCTGAGGTCGGAGAACAGCTCTTCCACCGATGCAGGGGTGGTCGGGCCGGCCGGGAGCAGGAAGGTCACCAGCAGGTATCGGGGAATGCCCCCCATGCAGGCGATGTCGTTGGCATTTATGGTGACGAGATATCGGGATATGTCCTCGCTGGTGAAGGTGATGGGGTCGGTCTTGAACACCAGGGTTTGGTCTCCGAAGCGCACCACCGCGGCGTCCACCCCGATGCCGGGGCCAGCCAGGATGTTTGGATCGCCGGAGGGTATGCTCCGGAGCAGTCTTTCCAGCAGCTTTAGGGGCAGCTTGCCCACAGGGAGTGGCGTCTTACCCACGGTCTTCGCTCTCGATGTATGCGTATGCACTGTGGTTGTGGATGCTTTCATAGTTCTCCGCCTCCACCGAAAACCATGAAAACTCGGGTCTTTCCTTCAGCGACGCAGCCGCGAGCCTCACCACGTCTTCCACGAACATGGGGTGATCGTAGGCGTATTCGGTGACATATTTCTCGTCAGGCCGCTTGAGGATAGGATACACCGGGCTCGATGCGCACCGCTCGACGAGATCGATGAGGTCCTCGATCCAGAAGAACCGCTCGTAGCGCACCTCAACGGTCACGAGCCCGCGCTGGTTGTGAGCGCCGTACGCGCTGATCTCCTTTGAGCAGGGACAGAGAGTCTGAACCGGGACCTTCACCATCACCCGAAACTCGCGCTTCTTCCCTACCATGCCCATGAGGCGGCAGCGATATTCCATCAGTCCGACAGAGCCGGTGACCGGGGCGCTCTTTTCGATGAAGTAGGGGAAATCCACCTCCATGTGCGCGCTCTCCGCCTCCAGGGCGGTGCGGATCTCGTTCAGGATGTGCTCGAAATTCTTTATGTGGATGTTGTCGCGGTGCTCGTTGAGCACCTCGATGAACCTGCTCATGTGGGTCCCCTTGAACACCCGCGGCAGGTCGACATACAGGTTGATGGACGCCACCGTATCCTGTCTGCCCTTGAGCTTGTCGGAGACCACGATGGGGTATGAGATCCCCTTCACGCCGACCTTCTGGATGTACAGCGGATTATCCGGTCTCTCCTTCTGGATGTCCTTCATGGCCGCGCGTCTCCGCTGAAAGACACGCAGCAGGTATCGTTCTCCCACACGACCACCTCGTGGAGCTCAAGCGGCTTTTCGATGGAGGGGAGAAGAGAGGTGAAGATGTATCGGGCGATATTCTCGGCAGATGGGTTCTGCTCGCGGAAGGGCTCTATATCGTTGAGATACCGGTGGTCAAGCCCGGCCAGGACCCCTTTCACGAGCTGCTTGAGCTCGCGGAAGTCAATGACGACCCCCATGGCGTCGAGATCCCGGGACGCCACCGCTACCTCCACCCGGTAGTTGTGCCCGTGGAGCCTCTCGCAGTCGCCCCGGTAGCCGCGCAGGCTGTGGGCCGCGCTGAACGTGTCTATGACTTTTGCTTTGAACATGTGACGTACATAATACACAAAAAGATACCTGTGCAATATGAGAATAGCCTCCGGAAGGCAGCGGCTCGGCTTCTGAGGGAATTCCCCGGCTGGACCAGCCGATGACTTTCGGGATGTCCTCATGTTAAATGACGGCATATCCTCTGGAACCGGGCTGTTTCCTTCAAGAGAGGCCCACGCCGTCATCTTCGATCAAGGGCCTTTTCAAAGGCGCGGCACGGGGTCCATCGGCCATTGCAGGGGTGTTTTCATAAAGGTTCCGGATGCTTGCGAGCGGTCCCGGTGGAAGAGGGTCTTGTTTTCGCATGTTTTTTGATATATCAGAACTCTTAATAAGAGATCATGAGGAAGCAGAAGCTCATGAGAAAGAGGCAGATCATTTTCGATGCCAAGCGTTGAATTTCCAGATCCGTACATACTCCGTCAACTCGCCGGAGACAGCTGCTCTCACCTGAAGATCATCGAGGAATCCATCGGGGTCAAGTGCTCGCTCAAGGGAAATACCATTGAGCTCTCGGGGGAGGATTACGATGTCGAGCTCGCGGAACACGCCCTGAGAGACCTCTACAAGCTCATCAAAGGCGGTTTTCCCCTCTATCCGGACGATGTGTGGTACGCGGTGAGGATGCTGGCCAAAGACCGCAACGTCAACCTTGAAGACGTGTTCAAGGACAGCATCTATATCTCATCCACCAAGAAGGTCATCGTGCCCAAGAGTCTGCAGCAGAAGCGTTATATCGATTCCATGCGCGTCAAGGACGTGCTCTTCGGCATCGGACCTGCCGGCACGGGCAAGACCTATCTGGCCCTGGCCATGGGGGTGTCCCATCTCCTGAAGAAGAAGGTGGAGCGGATTATCCTGACCAGGCCGGCCGTGGAGGCTGGCGAGAAGCTCGGATTCCTGCCCGGCGATCTCCTGGAGAAGGTGAACCCGTATTTGAGGCCGCTCTATGATGCGTTGTACGACATGCTCGAGCACGACCACGTGCTGAGGCTTATCAGCAGGGACCAGATCGAGGTGGCGCCGCTCGCGTTCATGAGGGGCAGGACCTTGAATGATGCCTTCATCATTCTCGACGAGGCCCAGAATACTACCTCCGAGCAGATGAAGATGTTTCTGACCCGGCTCGGATACAACTCAAAGGCGGTCATCACCGGCGACATCACCCAGATCGATCTGCCCTCGGGGGTGAAGTCAGGCCTCATCGAGGCCGACCAGATTCTGAAAAACATCGACGAGATCGGCTTCATCTATTTCAGCGAGGACGACGTGGTCCGTCACAAGGTGGTGGCAAAGATCATCAAGGCCTACGAAAGGTACTCGCCCAATGGTAGTCATTGACGTGCAGAACATCCAGAGACGGTTTTCGATCGACGAAATCCCGCTGGGCGAGTGGGCCTCCCGGGCGCTCGAGCTGCTCGGCAGGCAGGACGCGGAACTCTCGGTAGTAGTGGTCGACAACGGCCAGATCCGGGATCTCAATCGCACCTATCTGGACCGCGACCGGCCTACCAATGTCATCTCCTTCCCCCAACAGGAGGGCGAAGGCCCCCAAGGAGAACACTTAGGCGACGTGGTGATATCCATCGAAGAGGCGTTTCAGGAGGCGCAGGAATCCGGGATGAGGCTCGATGAGCGGATGCTCGAGCTCCTCGTGCACGGAATCTGCCACCTGACGGGGTACAATCACGAAGGGGTGTCTGAGGAGATGGCCAGGGAGATGGAAGAAATAGAGGACCGTCTCATAAGAGAGATCCTGGGGGAATAACAATTGATTGAGCGGGCCGGGCCGCCTTCCGAGCAGCTCAAGGCCTTCTGTATATATTTTTAAAGGACGCAGGAGAAAGGTGATCCTGAAGCCAGGGAAAACCTCAGAGAATGACAGTGTAATCCCCTGTTTAGAGGATACGGCTGCTGGAGAAAAAATGCTTGCCATGCCATATACCCTCTGCTATAAGGCTGCTCTACGGGGCGTAGCGCAGCCTGGCGAGCGCACCTGCCTTGGGAGCAGGGGGTCGGAGGTTCAAATCCTCTCGCCCCGACC